>Ga0153987_1000143_pt1 | contig 24834 bp, 29 predicted proteins | sample TSNC071MetaG_FD_102279 | JGI IMG/M metagenome (GOLD analysis project Ga0153987, IMG submission 102279) | Attine ant fungus gardens microbial communities from North Carolina, USA - TSNC071 MetaG | ecosystem: Host-associated > Fungi > Mycelium > Unclassified | place: USA: North Carolina, William B...
ACCATCTCATGTCTGTGTTCACATCATTGTGGTTGTAATCATTGTCAGCACAGGACACATATCTAGTCACTTGTTCCCCTCAGTTCTCATCACACCCAAGAGATTGAGGTCAGTATATTTCTATACTGATAGAATACAACGATACTGAATCTACAGTCATCATAAACCAAAGGGTCCATGAACAAATACATAATTCCCATTGCCTTCAAGAGACTGAGTATTCTTATATTCTATCATTGAAGCACCTGAGAATTCTCCCTTGTTATCCTTAGCTCTGATGCGGTCTGGTGTTGATTGAGAATCCGGACTTGAGCATTGGATGCTTTTTGACGCAAATATTCAGAGTGGTTACATTACAGACTGGAGTCGTGCAGGAGGTCTGTATCAAGGTTGACAGAACTCAATTCGTCCATTTTCTTCCGCATCACTTCAAAAGTGATGCATTTTGGTGCCTTCGCCGACTCACTGCCATCTCGAGTCGACTTCTGCATGGGCTGGGGCCGAGATAAATCAACCCTGAGTACCTTCATCGCTTGCCCAACCACCATCTGGATGTCTCTACACCCCTCCTGTTGACGACCGCCCACCAATGTCAACTGCCTTTGATCCATAAATTTGGACCGTTGATCACCAACAAATCTAGTGAAATCATCTAAAGTGACCTTTGTTGTCCCTTCGTTATCTTCTTCGTTGTTTCTCTTGATCTCTTTCATTTCGAGCTGCTTTGCCCATCTCTTTCTCCTTGTCCTTGAACAAGACCATGATTGGCTACCCACAAGATTTTGAGTTTGACATATGGGTGATTTGACCAACAATTGCTCCCTCCTTTTCCGCTTCAATTCTGCCATCTTTTGTGACTTCGGAACCTTCATATTGGAAACCAAAACAGCTCCAAGATTTATTTTTGGCATATGGGTTGTTGCAAAGTTTGTTGCAAAGCTGTTTGACTTGTCTAGATCTGTTACGGATCCAAGACCATTTGCCAGAGACTGATGCCATGAAAAAGGCAGCCATGTCATGCTAGAAGTTCCACAAGATGGTGGACCTTGATCATGAGTTTTGAGATGCTTTTGCAGTGTTTCAATCCCCCGAAGGGACTTGATTGGACATTCTTAATTAGACATGAATTATTAATATATCATGGTATTCCGATGAAGAAGCATACCAGAAAATGGGCAAGAAAGTTGAACTCGTGATAAATGAGCTGAAACAATGTGCTCAACAAATGTTGTGTAACTTGAATGAAAGTGCTGATTGCATTTTGGAAGAGCACAATGAAAGCCTTCCTAGGAAGAAATCATAAATGGTGTTCTTTTCTCAACCCAGAAACATTACCCTTCCTTTATTCTGACAATGCATAACAAGTAGATGCTAAAGAGCATACTAAACAATCAAAATCTACTTTGCACAATGTTGGTCTATCATACCTTATGCAACAGTGTCCATGATGCCAATACAACTCCACATTCATCCTTTGTTCCAATCCCCCATTCACACCTCACTGGGTTGAGAACATCCTTTGCAAGTTCAATCAAATTTTCTGGGGTAGCCATCCTCTCAACTGAATGTCCTGATTTCTTTATCATGACTGAGGTGTGTGGCTGTCCTGTATGCCAAATCAACAAAAACGGTGTTTCTTGAGCTGTCACAAGGATTAAAATTAATCCCAAAAGCCGGAATCCACTAAGAAGTTTTGTAATAGATGACTTTTGTAAGTGAAGATTAAGATGTAATTGAAGATCACGTGTTTTCTTGCTGAGCTTGAACTTTGTTGGAACATCGTTGTCATACAATTCTATCTGTTATATTGGATGACTTCCTGTAGGCAGAATGCTCCATGCCGAGATGCCAGGCCTGTATTCCAAATTTAGGGGTCTCCAGCCTTCCCTGGATACCATGATCGACTTCCCTAGATGGTTTCTAGCCTTTTATGGATATACAATTCAAAGTCATATACCATATCCAGAATAATCCTGATGTGAAATGGAGATGAATATAAACGATAGTCTCTATCATGAGTTACTTCCCAAGTCAAAGATAGTGGTGTTGCTTGACATTTTTGTCTCACTTTGTCCCATTCTATTGTTCTATGCCTCCATATATACTTAAGCAGATACTTATCCCTACCTCAGTCATCTACCATTCCAAAGACCTCAGAGGCAAGCCTCACATGCAGTAGTTAATCCACTTATAGGTAAATAATCCAGTTGTCTGCCATTCCAAAGACTTCTGAGTCGATTCACTTATAGTATACTACTCAAATAAGAGACAAAAACGAGAAAGAAATGAGACAAGAAATCAAAAAGTGCTTGGGTTTTCTAGAAGAAACCTAACAATATGGGATGGGCAATCTCTGATGAGAGAGAAGTCACAGTATCCGCTGCTTCATGATCAAGTTTGGGACGCTGATGAACGGAAAGTCTAGAGGCTAGAGGCGATAGGCGTTCTTGGATAAAGCACTAATCAATCCTATAAAATAGCAGGAACATAGATCAAACAAGACAGCACAAGACAGAGTCGCATATAGGCATTGTACTTCATAGCTCACTTGCAGAACCATAGTCAGAGAAACAATACCGCAGTCGAGCTCCAATCAAGATGAACGTCACAACTGACCGAGCCTCACAAGTGGCGCAAAGTCCGTCGATAAGAAATTTATGTCGTTTTTGCGCTCGTCAATCCTCTCAAGGTCAATGACGAGGATTGAAGGTCAGATCTCATTAAGAGAAAAGTTTCTTGAGGTCCATTACATGCAATGGATTTGAGACAATTTTAAGAAATACAAAATATCACTGCCGAAGGCCTTTTAGGCGAGCTTCTGCTGCCCTTGCTCGGCGTTCTCTTTCAACCCTGGCCCTCATATCCGGTGCAAGCCCAGCAATACCTTCAATAGCACCGGAAACACCTCCCAACTTTTGTGGACCAGTCCTATTCTCTGGTTTTGAAGCAGGCGAAGGCTCCGGTATTGACTCAACCATTCCAACAGCAACTTTCTTTGTAGCCGCCTCCCGTTCTCGTTCCTTGAACTTTTCTTTCAAACCTTTCCGTCGCGCCTTTTTTCTCTCATCTCTCTCATCTTCCATTTGCTTGTTCAAACCACTCGGTACTCGACCCGCTACGAACCAGTCCCAATTGTCTGGATACGCTGCGGCACATCGCCGGAAAATATCACGCACGGCTTTCGTCTTGGAGAGATCGTATGCAGTTCGGTGGCCACCAGGTTTAAGAGGGACAGATTCTCCATCGGCCTCTTCTTGCTGGTCATCCGGGATATCTTGATCGTCATCGCGACAAACCATGGGAACCGGTATGGTAGGATCCGCATTCCTATCTGTCAACAACCACTGAAGAATGCCTTCACTTCCTGCAGCTGCAGCAGCTTGTAAAAACGTTGCTGTCCTTTTCAGACTCCCATTTACCTCGGCGCAAGCATACTCGGGTAAAAGAGCATTTATGCCGCCTAATGCATCTGCCTCACGGTCCAAGAACGCTTTAAATGCCTCGAGGCGATCTCGAGATATCATGTCAAATGCACGAATCCACTTATTTTTGAGTATCTCGTCATCTTTCGTAAGCCTCGGTTTTGGTAATGGAAGAGGCTGGGATTGTTGAGACGGTGGCTGCAGAGCAGGCTTAGGATGTTTCGGTTTAATGGAGGCAAGGTAGGCTTCATCCTGCTCGCGGAGTTCCTCTTCCGTTAAGTGAGAGACTTTGGGTTTGATGAGTTCAAGAAGACAACGTGCAAGTTCAGATTGTGTCTAGCCCGATGTATTGGATCTCAAGCCAACAAAAGCATTTCGCAAAACTCACCGGCCGACGTGTCGGGAAAGGAAACGTTCGGAGGCGAACATCACCTTTGGTTATAAGTCCTTCAAAATCAATGAGAATCCGGCGATTTGAAGTACTAGCACGAATCCAAATTCGTTCACATGCATCGATATCCTCGGCCCAATCGAGGAGCAGATTGCGGATATCCTGTCTAGAAAATCAATATAGATATGCTGGAAGAGATCAGCTATATTTCTACATCTCGTAAAGCCTGTTCGCCATAGCGACGTAAAAGAGCACCGGCACTTTTTGCGGAACCTTTCGCATTATCGTTCAGTGATTGTGAGCCACCCTGTTTTCTTCTTGCTAAGTCAGATATCAATATGACTGGGTACAAAGAATCTTTGATAATGTGCTCACTCGTATAGCGATGGAAGGTCTTATGCCGCAGCACTTCTGTCTCCACAATGGGCTTCTTAGCTTTTTTCTTCCTTCCATCAGCAGCTTCCTCCTCCTTCTTTCTTTCTTCATCCGATCTTCCTACTTTGACAATTGCTCCAGCAAAATGACCTCCTGCAACCATGAACATGGCCCAAGTTCTTCCGTCGGGACCGCCTGACTGCATCTCTCTGAGTTCATCGAGATACATGTCTGACTCAATGTATGACGGAAAGATAGTTCGATAGATACCCAGTTGAGTATGATGTTTCGAGGAGTTGAACCATACGAGTGGCGATTGTGGCACTTTGTTTTGCAGAGATGCTTCATCACCTGCTTCTGAGTTGACCTGCAGTCCAAGACGCTTAGTTTTGTTAATGAGGGTGGTTACCGCATCTGAGGAACCTTCTCCTGAAGATTCTTCCTCTGATGACGATGCAGAGCCGGACAACGAGTCATCCAAAGCTATAAAGATGGATGCATTGGTTTTTGTCCGCAAACAGCTACAAAACATACCTTCTACGAGCCGACTAAATGCCTCCTCAGATACGGCTTGTCCACCCGAAAGTCGGGTCTTTACATTATATCGATGCCAATCTGAACGGAAATGTATCCTCTGTTCGTCTACATCCATGAAAGTGACGCCTAGGCAGATATTACATGCACGAGCACCGACATTCGCTCCCGAACTTGCAGCATCATCGGTAGAGTCGGCATTGAGAACATGTTTGTTATCTGGTGGTGGCGGTTTGTGCAAACGTAAGCTTTGCAGGGTCAGCGTGTCCAACAGCTCCCGCGGGAGGTTATGAATCGACTGCATTTGTTGCTGGAAAATTTAGCTAAACCAAGCATAAATCATGAGTCGATCATATCACTGTCTCGGCGATCTCCGACTGACTGACCACATATCGAGCCGTCATTAGATCTTGCATAATTAATCACCATGTCCAAGAGCTTCAGAGACAGGCCGCGCAATGCTGTTTGTCTTTTTGACGTAGATGGCACGCTTACGCCTGCGCGTCAAGTATGTTGTTTAATCTAAACCAGTGTACACCCTGATGGCGTTCGTCAATCATCCACGTTGACAGGTAGCGTCTGCAGAGATGATCGAGACTTTGAAGAAGTTACGCAAGAAGGTTGCTGTCGGATTTGTTAGCGGTTCTGATCTTCCTAAAATCAAGGAACAATTGGAAGTACCTGGAACTGACTGTAAGTTCATACTTGCCCCACTAAGATTACTCTCCGAAATATAAGTATAGTGCTTGCCGACATGGACTATTGTTTCTTTGAGAATGGCCTGACCGCATACAAATCGGGTCAAGCCCTATCTTCCGAATCGTTCATCAACTTTATTGGCGAGGAGCGTTACAAAACTCTAGTGAACTTCATTCTCCACTACATTGCCGACTTGGACATTCCCATTAAACGGTAGGTATTAGGTATCATTATCTACACGTACTATGTCTTTATTTATCTCACTAGTGGAACCTTTGTCGAGTTTCGTCAAGGTATGATCAATGTTAGTCCAATCGGCCGTAACGCGAGGTCAGGTCACATATCTATGGTGATTCTTCGCAGCTGACGGAAGACGGTAGTGCTCTGGAAAGGGTTGAATTCGAACGACTTGACAAGGTATAATTCGTAAACCCGCTTTCTCGCGGCACTGATTACCAGACATAGCAAAATGGCTATCGAGCAAAATTTGTTCAAGTCCTCAAGGAAAAATTCTCTGATTATGGATTGACTTTCGCTATCGGTGGCCAACTCTCATTTGATATTTTCCCTAGTGGTTGGGACAAGACGTACGCTCTTCGTAGGCTTGAAGACGAGGATTTCGACGAGATTCACTTCTTCGGTGATAAATGCCACCCAGTTGGTACCTTGCACTGTAATGACACACGCAATGTCTGACATACTTCTTTAGGGTGGCAATGACTACGAAATTTTTTCTGATCCTCGTACGATCGGGCATTCTGTCTCAAATCCTGCTGATACCATACGTCGTATTCATGAGCTCTTTTTCGACTGAACGGTTTGCTGGATGACCTTGATTTATACCCCAAGTTGAAGTACTCCACACCAGAGTCATACTCATTAATACACACGGATGGTCATGAGAAAACGCATGAATATGGAAAGAAAAGAACCCTCAAATATTTCTGCTATAGGTCTAGGCAGCATTACCCTCAGCAAAGTTAAGAAGGTCCGAGTCTCCAGGGTCGGTGACAGTCATGACACTATATTGATAAATTTTTGATCGAACCATAACCACAAAAATGACATACCTGACACGGAAGAGTTTACCAGCAGCAGTACCAAGACTAACATTATTTCCAGCAAAGTGATGGACACTAGTCTTGGAGAGCATGGCGTAATACTCCAGCTCAGATTTACGCAGAGGAGGGCAGTTGCCAGCAATCAATACAAGTTTGGCTGATCACCAGAGACCAAGTCAACCAAGCAAAGCCAAGAGAGGAAACCAAGACCATCCAAAGGAGCGGAAAACAAACAAAGTATTTTATCAGCTCAAGGGACCTTCTCAGCCTCACGCTCCAGCCCCCGAAAAGATAGGGAACGAAGCATACGCACCTTTACCATTCGTCATCGCCTTGAGGGAAGACTTGTAACCCAGGGTATACTTGCCCGATTTCACAGTGAGAGCAAGCCTGGCATTGATTGATTCAGTGCTCTTTGTTGCCTTGGATTTCTTTGTTGGGGCCATTGCTGATTAGTGTGATGGTTGTTGGTAATGTCTTGAGGAAGGTTCTCCCAGATTGATAATATTATTGATGTGTTGTGGTTGGTGAAACTATACAGTTCTTGATCCCCAATTGGGTGTTGATCGATCGTGGATCAATCACGGTGAATGCCGCAAAGAATAATCAGATTATCATTTTTTCTAAATCGACAATTTATTACAATCAATTTATTACAATTTATCACGCAGCGTATCGGTCTGTCTTCGCACATCGTGAATTGATAAATTTTAAAAAAAATCACGCGATGTACGCGGTGTACTGGTAGTCTACCGACTATTGAGGCTCCCTGTTCAACGAGAGAGAAAGGAGAAAATCAGAGCTAGTATTATGGTGAGAAGAAACACGGAGCGAGAGATATAGATGACTTGCTGAATGTATGTGTAGTTGCACTCGTCAATGTATTTGGTGCAGGGTTTCGAACATTCAGGGGGGTTCCCTAGGTGTAGGAAAAGTGAAAGTGGGCGAGGAACTGGAGAAGGTTATTTGGTCTTTAGTGTTGGGAAGAACTGCACTCTGTATCAACATATAGAGGCGTGGCCTTGGGGCCGAATTGTGACAACCTCCTTTTGTATACGCTGAGAGACTTGGTCTGCGTTCGTTGATGTTGGTATCAAGGAGGTTGGGTCCTCAGGTGTTGCCTTGGGTGAATTCTTTTGTCTACTCAACTCTGTTGTTGTTTTGGCTCATGGCATCATATGTCGCTCGCATTCGCTCTTCTCATCGTGTGCTTTGCCTTGTATGAACCATTTGGCACTGGTAGGGCAGTCCCAGAAATGTAAGGTCCCTTCTGGGGTTGTCGTTAAGTGGGCCCTTTATGATACGGCTATGGTTGGATGTGTCGAGTGATTTTTTGGCTATTGGGAGGCAGCATGTCAAAATGGCGATATCCTTGCACTCTGTAGAGAACACTTTAGTGTCCATGGATATGACTTTTCCTGTAGGGGCTTTAACCGAAGGAATCTAGTGGCCTTTACCCGGTAGGCAGCAACAGCTGCTGCTTGCCAATGAGAGGATGAGGGAACGCTGGCATCAGTTGCTCTCTAGCATAGTTCCGAATTGGTCGTCAAATTCATGGTTTTTTACAATTGTACAGGTGAAAGTGAATTTTCCAGAGATCAGTCATAAGACACCACGAAGAAATCATTCCGTTAATATTGAATTATGTTTCTTATTACGTATTCATGCAATAACATGTTACTTCATTAAAGGATTCATAAATTAATCTGATGAACTCCCTTTGATGTTATTCGCATCTGATAACATGGAAATCCACCTTATAGTCTACACTCACCCAACATGGGCTGGAGATTGAACACGTCCACTTACCAATCGTGGTTGTGCTTCCGCAACTGTCGAGGGCGTACCAGAAATACCTTACAATTTCTCAGCTCGTAACAAACGATGGACAGACTCATACATCTCATATCTCGCGGTATATCAAATAGTGTATCAATCCAAACGTGATGGTAAATACAAAGGCGAGTCATAAACATGTCGACATCACCACATCTCTTCATCAAAACGCTCCAGCACTCCATTTGAGTCTTCAACATCCTTCTGGGCCTTTTTACGCATGTAAAATATAGGACAATCCTTACTCGTACACAAGACATCCTTCAGTTCTCCTCAGAGACCGAGCCTCACAGAGAAACAATGATCCGCACCTGATGCAATGAACCTTGACATCTCTGGCATTGTGTCCATAGTCGAGCGAATCGTACTTGCAACTCGGAAGTCATCGTCACTTGTTTTTGATATAATTCGCATATTTTGGGACGGCAGTTGTCGCAAACAGCACCATCTAACACACACCGACTCAGTCTGATATTCGGAGGAAGGAGTAAAAAAGCACACTTCGGACACTGTTATTTGACCGCAATGCCGTCTTGCATCCAAGGCAGGTGACAGTCTTCACAGCAAACTTCATGAGACCTCCTACGGTCGGAGTAGCTATCTGTATCGATCTAGTATGGTCACCAGACACTACAGAAAAAATCTTATATGACTCGTTGGAATGGAGAGCTGACGTACACAAGGAAGTTGCTTTCTCTCCGAGGATAGGTTCAAAGATTCGCATTAGGGGTTTCGACAGCTGATTTTCCAGGTAGTACTTTGTATCAATAGGAATGCTGTTTTCGAGCACGTAAAGAGGATCCTCTGACTTCTCATATGCCGCAGCCCCTGCAATGGGTGGCTTAGCAATGGTATAGTGTCCGAAAAAGTGACTGCGATACCTTTGATTCCCTTGATGATGACGTACGCAACACGGTCTCCCAAAGCAGGAGCAGAACCAGCATCCCTCTGCTTCATCCTTTCCGCAAGTTCCACATGTGCTTGCTTGCCAGTGTAGTCTGTGGCATAGAGTCAGATCTAGTCGATCATTACTTGAGAGATGATGTTCATTGACCTGTCTTAGCCAATGCTTTGGTGATCACAAGCTGAGACATATCAATCTTATTCTGTAAGAGGTCCGAGATCACTTGCTTGACGTAACTGCGACAAAGAATAAGTCAAAGAATATAGAACACGATTACATTTATAAACCTCTCTGCAGCTTTGGCATCTCTGTCAATCAGGAGCTTATGTAGGCTGGTCTGAATGACGGTGGAAACAAGTCTACAGTTATCTCTTCGCACAGTCTATCTGATGATCAGCCGAGAAGAATAGCTGTACAACAGATATCACACCTCAATACCCTTGGAGTCCATCTTGTCATACTTTTCCACTTTGGTCCAATACAAACCTGCATAGCGTTTCTTGCTGATGAGCAAATACGGCCAGTAGACCTTTTCGAATTCAAGTTTGATAGGTTTAATGAATTTTGCAGTGACAAATTCAGCGGCTTCACTTCCTGCAAAACGAGTCAGAATTAGTCGCGTACATTCAAGCAAGCTGACGTACCAAGAGCCATTACTCTAGCGAGATCAGTCGGCCCAAACTTTACCATAACAGAATCGGTGTCACCGTAAATAACATGAGCATCATGAGTATGTCCGTTGGCTATGCAATATTCAGCTTCTACTTGCTGCAGATCATGAATATCTATCGAGATCGAAGAGGGGAAAGTCTGACCTGTTTGGTTTTCTCAATCATTTGACGGCCGTACGCCGTTACGCTGGAGGAGATAGCTAAACATGGGAGTTTGCCGATAGTAGCTCCTGTGAAACCATATACTGAATTAGCACTGATCTAAGGAAAGTTTATCGGTGTGAAATTGAGGAATCACGTGGATAAAATACATGCCTTCAGAGCAAGCTGTCGACCATCCAATACAGCTTTCTTAAACGGGTCCTTCTCCTTCTTGAGGTCAGCCTTGGCCCGTTTTCGGGCAGAAATGAGGTCTTCAAGAATGGTTGGCAATAAGCCTTTCCGCTTCGCAGTTGTAGCGAAAAAGTCTGATGAAGTTAAGCATGCACCTCACAAGTCTCAATGATACACACCGTTGATGGGGGTCTGGATATAGTCGACATCCTTGACAAGATTCAACTTGTCGATAGTAATCTTATCCAACAAAGTAGTATAGCACAAGTTATGAGCCATCATAATGGAAGGGTAAAGCGAGCTGAAATCAAGCGTCGCGATCGGCGCGTCATAGTAGCCTCTCTGAGGCTCAATGACAGTTGCTCCTTCATAGGCTTCATCAGAACCTGATAAAACCAGTCTCAGTATACACTCCGTCAAGACCGTGGTCAACTCACCTTCGCCTTTGAGTGCAGGAATAACATATCCCTCGGAATTCGCCTTTCTGAATAGCTGCGAAAGCACTTTGATACTTTGACCACGAGATAGGAGGTAGTTGAATGGTACGCCTGTTACACGTGCCATCTCCGTATAGTTGACGAAGCACATTAACTTATCTAACAGTCGTTGCGGCAGGTAAGCGTCCTTCGTAAAAGATGAGGACTAGATCGGAATAGGATTGGTATTTTCACCTTCAAGCAGTACACGGCTAGACGTCGGCGAGACTCCGGCGTTCCATTCTGCAGCTCGGTGATAACAGAATGGTGTACATCCTCTTTCTGTTCGTTAAGGAACTGGGCACAAACCGAGTTGAGGGTATAGCTGCGAAGTTTGTGTTCTCGCTGCATGAATTGTAATAAGTCCATCTGAAGACGGCCGTCAAGAGGAGTTTCCTTTGAGTCTCGTTGACCGTAAGCCCTCGAAGAGAAGTGAGTACTTTTGATTTCAGTTTTCACACCTGTCCACGTTCAGACACAAAACCAAGAGCTGCATGTCCAACACGAACCTCTCAATCGTCCTAAGTAGGGGAAACTGCTCGCCTTCAGGGCCTTCGCTCGATCCATCAAGTAAGGAAAGTCGAAATTAGCAACATTATACCCAATGACGACATCAGGATCAACTTGCGCAACAAATTCTCGCCATTGCTCAAGCATCACCTTTTCCTCCTGAAAAGACAGGACCTGGGATCCAACAATGTGCGAGCAAGAACTAAGTGTAAATATATTCCGAATAAATGGTTTATCCTCTCCTGATACGAGTTCAGGGTGAGGGTATATGGAGTATACTTGAGAACCACTCGCCGTTCTGTGTCACCATGTTGGCAATCTGGATAACTGGATCTATTTCTGCCTCGGGGAAGATGCCCTTTCTGCCCGCACATTCAATATCAAAGCTTAGAATGCGAAGAGGTGCCATTTTCTGCCAGGAACCTTCTGGTGAATGTGAGATAAAAGCATCATATCTAGCGATAGTGAGCCTTATTTGTATGATGATAGAAAAGATCTTCAATACCTCATGTGAAGCTCGATTTGACAATGAGAATGCTTGTGTTGGTCTTGGATTAATTTGTACTTGTCTGCCGGAACCTCGATCCAGTTCATACCAACGACCTTGTACTTCATGAGAATACGCCTAGAGCACTGTGAAGAGACGATACCTTGGTGTCGATCATGAATCTCAGAGTGAAAACTATGTTACTCTCGAACGTGGGGACCGGGTCAGGAGGAAATAAATCTCCATATTGGCACTCTGCGCGCTCAAAGAGACGTGCAGACGGGAGAAAGTGAGATGAACAAGCTAAAAAACTGGAGGTACATCGACTTATCTCGAATTTTTGGGAGACTTTTGGGATCTGATATCGTTAACTTGAGGAAGGGTATCCAGTCGTCTCCTTTATAACCCCACAGAGTACGCTTAGACACTTTTTCCACTCGTTTCACCAAATTACTTCCAGCCAGATGCTTTGGCATAATTAGCATTTAGAAAGCGGAGAGGATACACTACCGCTTACGTTCAGATGTTCCCTAAAAGCATTGACGTCCTCATCCCGGAAGCCTCGTGGCATTCCGATGTAGAAATAAGGTAGGAAATCAGTGATATATGTCATGACACTGTACCCCTCCTACAAAACTATAAAACAAGAGGTTAAACTTTGAGTCAAAAATCCACTCACCTCCGTGACACCATACATCCGGATGCCAAAAAGGCCTTTGCCATCCACTCCCTCTTCTACGTCTATCTGCTGGAAAACTAGCAGAGTCTCAAGATAAAGCGCCTCACGAGCTGCTCTCTACTTACTTACTGAATCTCGACCTGGGTCGATCTTTGGCAATGAGGGACGCGCCCATTTACCAGCACCTCCTTCTGCCCCTGAGGAACGAGTGAGACTTACTAGATGGAACGGTATATCTCGGATATACCTGTTGCATTCGTCTCCTCCTTTTTCAACCTCTCCAAAACGTCTGCGAAAGACGATTGTGACTGCAACGTCTGAGAGGCAAACGATCCTCCGTTCTCCAGCTTCCGTCTCTTAACAACTAGTCGTTCCACGTTTGCTATTGTCCTGGTACTAAAGTCAGTGTTACGCGCTCGTTGACGCGATTTACGCGTATGACCTCGCTAAAAAGCGATTACCCACCCTGTTCGTCCAAGCGGGTCCCTCTGCTTAGTTGCGAACGGCATTGCGTGAAGTCGATGGAGTAGGTATAAGTCTATTGAGATACTATTTTAATAATTGATAATTGGATCATGTGGCAAATGATTCACCCTTGCGATCAATAATAACTCACCATGGTCAGAGTCGTGCATCTGGGTAAATGACTTTGTTTGAAATTCGTGCTGTAGATATCCCTCCACATAATCCCATGTACATATATCAATAAGAACAGTTATACACATTATATGAGAAAGGGTGTCATGTCTATTATAGAGCTCGGTCCCCTGCTTCCGTATTCTGATTTTGTCACATAGTTTCGTCCCCCAGGCTCGTTGAAGATGACCTACAGAACAGTCAAAACATGGGGGAATGGTGAAAAATAGACATGCAAACCTTGGCCGCGATACTAGTTCCAAGAAAGCCGGCATAGCCGTTCCCTGTTTCTCGGTATTCCGAATAATATTCTGGGACTGAAAGAAGACGTATGCCACGGGGCTGTATATCGAGAGATGCATCAGAGTTACACATATATGGCGCCAGTCGAGACTGAAGAGCGAAACCGATTCCTTGAGGGAAATCAGTCTCAGTGTAGCGCCGTCAAGTTCAACGTACGAGCGTACCTTTGATGCATCGCGTTATGTCTCCTGTGACAAGCAAACCTCCCCAAATAGAGTTGCGTTGATCCATGTCCGTGAGTCTGACAGCTTGTGCTACCAATTCTTGCAGAGGATGGACCAATTCTTCGCTATCACGAGGTGTGATCCCACTCAGACCTCTTATTAGCCTTGGGTCAAATAGCGGCTCGCACATTCTGTGGCGTTCTTTTCCGATAGTCAAAGAAAGCCCGGCAAATTGTACTGTGATCAGATCCAAATCTTCAATTTCGCGGGCCCGAGCGAGTTCAGCGGCTGTTGCTCTCGCCGTTGCCTTCCTCCTCATGCCACTCTCGATAACTGCCTTTTCCTTTCCTGCCACAACGATAGCTGCGATATCGGTCACCCCCTCGTCGTCAGGAATAACTGTGCCACCATTTGAAGGTATTTTGATGTGATCATCTCTCCATAATTGCTGAACCAGTTCTACTAATCTTCCCGTCAAATTTTCGGGATCGAGCGGACTTTCGGGGGGAGAAAGGACGTTGACGATATTTCGGTTCGACCGTAGAAGATTGGCAAGGTAAATTTCACAGTCTTTGAGCCCTAATGGCATTTGCATGATTGCATGGCGGACGATGAACCCCTCATATATTGGGGTGATGTCAATCCCGTAGTCGCCAATGTCAACGACAACGCCGCTCAGGCTGTTTCCGGCATAGAGTTGAGCCATAGGGCGTTCCATAACTCCGAAACCCGGGACATTGAAATGCTCAAAGAACATCTGACATAGTCGTTCATAGGTCAAGCGTGAGAGTCCTGGAGAGGTGGATAGGAGGACTGGAGACTCGTTTTGGACACGCCGACGTTGTAGCTGATTAAAGAGGACATACTCCCTGTATTTTTCCTAAAAAAATCGATAATTAGGACAGTTAATCTACACACCAGATTGCCTCTGCTTGCACCCAATCTGCAACATCTCCCTTGGAAAATGGCCATGAAATGATTATGTCCTGGTTGGCTCTGAGAGCTTCATCCAACTGCTCCCCGACTAGATAATCCGTAACAGCAACCTTCATGGGCTGTGGCAGAGCAGATGTTGCCCGGCTGCTGGAAGCTGTCACTGCGTCAAAAACACTGGCATCACGTGTAGGGACATTAGTGTCCCCTGATGCGCCCCTCCTGATGCCGACACGCGCAAGTATTTCCTATCCAATTGGCTTCATCATTGAATTTGAGTCAGCGGCATACCTGGTGACTCACAATTGGAGGGGGTTTGAGGAGGTCAGGGAGACCTAATCCTGCTTTCACAACAGTTCTGCTTGTCTCGATGACGATGACATTCGCGTCACGGAAGGACATACTGGGGAGAACGAACAATTAGCATAATTAGTATCAGGTATCTTCGGCATCTTCGGCATCTTGCGCAATAAAAATAAACACATCATACGATTTCTCTATGTTTGCAAGAGCCAACGTCGGAGTCTCTGGTAAAACTCCTTTCACCGACTACTCGCGCTGGAGACTGCTTGTAAATGACGGTGGCCGTCATACATGGCACTACCTTCAAACCGACGAGGAATGCAAGGCCTGGCCGCAGAATAAAATCGACAAATATTGGTTGGGTTTGGAAACCGTATGTTTTTGCTCAGCCATATCTTCTATTCTCTCATAATCAATCTTAGGGCCTTCCTGACCTCCCTCCAGCACAAGACATTTTCCAAGCAGCAAAGAACGGGTATGAGTTTTACAGGCATTTGCAGTCGCACGACGGACACTGGCCTGGAGAATACGGTGGACCTATGTTCCTGCTTCCTGGTCTTGTCATTGGTTCCTATGTATCTGGGATGACGTTCAAAGAAGAAGAGCGTCTTGAGATGATCAGGTACCTCTTTAACCGCGCTCACCCTGAAGACGGTGGGTGGGGCATGTGCGTTTGCTACTGTGGCCAAGAATATAGCCAACCACTAAACCATTCCGTAGACATGTTGAAGGTCCCTCATCATGCTTTGGAACTGGATTGAACTACGTCGCGCTTCGTATCCTCGGCGTCAATGCCGACCACCCTGTCTGCACTAAGGCACGTGCTTGCCTACATAAACTAGGTGAGCATTGCAACCAAGTAAGAGGCCAGGAAGTTCAGACTCTCTCAAAAGGTGGTGCTACTGCGATTCCCGCCTGGGGCAAACTTTGGTTGTCTCTATTAAACGTCTATGACTGGGAAGGCAACAATCCAGTCCCTCCTGAACTCTGGTGCGTTCAGCTATACAATGATGAGATATCAGCTTGACGACTACAAGGCTATTACCAGACTGGGTACCCTTTCACCCACAGAAATGGTGGATTCATATTCGTGCGGTCTACGTTCCCACGAGCTACCTCTATGGGATCAAGTACACATTTCCTGAAAATGATCTCGTCCTGAAGTTGCGTCAGGTGAATTGAAATGCAGAAGTTCGACGACAAAATTAATAATCTTGTATCCTCAGGAACTTTATACGCAGGATTATTATTCCATCTATTGGCCAGACCAGCGAAATAATATTTGCTCGGTTGACCTGTATGCTCCACACTCCAGACTATACGATATGCTTTCTTCAGCTTTGGCCGTGTACGAACAATGCACGATACCCCCTCTCCGTTCGGCTGCCCTCAAAAAGGCATATGACCTTGTTGTTTATGAAGATGAAGATACTGAATATCAAGATCTTGGTCCTGTCTCGAAAATGTTCAATCTTGTGGTACGAGCTCACGTCGATGGGCCAGAGAGTCATGCATACAAGATGCATGAACGCAAACGCCGGGACTACATGTGGCTGGGAGGGGACGGTATGAGGATGTGTGGAACGAATGGAAGCCAAATTTGGGATACAAGCTTCATCACGCAAGCTCTTGTCGAGACTGGCCTCGCAGAGCTAGATGAAAATCGAAAGAGCTTGATCAAGGCATTGGAATGGCTTGACCAAGCGCAAATTAGGGATAACCCTAAACACTTCGGTTCAAACTATAGGCATGCAACGAAGGGTGCGTGGGGCTTTAGGTAAATTTTCCATATTGATTCGAGTATTACCGACTTGACACAACTGTTAGCACTAAGGAACAAGGTTATACGGTGAGTGACTGCACAGGTGAAGCCCTCAAAGCGACTATGTATCTTCAGTATGAACTTGAGTGAGTTTTATCACCTGCTTTTCTCAGCCATGTCATAACAACATTCGAGCTTTACGCCGAAACTTGTTTCGGAATGTCGCATGCGTGACTCAGTTGACCTTATGCTTTCCATGCAAAATCCATCTGGTGGTTATGGCACCTATGAACTTACAAGAGGCCCCACATGGCTGGAGTTGTTCAACCCTGCTGAAGTTTTTGGTAAGTCGATCACACTCAAAAAATTACGATCCAATTCCTAAGAAATCCGACGCAGGAGGCATCATGATTGAATATACATATGCTGAGTGCACAACATCAGTCATAACTTGTCTTTCTATATTCCGCCAAATATATCCCAACTATCGCTCCGGAGATATTGAGTAAGTAATTTACTGGTTTCTGCCCAAAAGCGAGTTCGAGTTTGTTCTAGGCGAACCATCCAGCACGCTCTCAAATTTCTCCATGACATTCAAAAGCCCGAAGGGGGCTGGGTTGGCTCATGGGGTATCTGTTTCACCTACGCCACCCAATTTGCTCTTGAGGCTCTATCTCTGGCCGGTGAGACCTACGAAACGAGTGACTCCTCAAGAAGAGCCTGCGAGTTCTTGTTGGAGAAGCAGCGAGCGGATGGTGGATGGGGCGAAAGCTGGAAGGTATGCTAAGAGGTCCAAGGTTGTGATGCTGGATTTTGTCCCTAACATGTGATACCAGTCTTGCGAGCTCAGTACTTGGGTCGAACATCAAGACACCCAGGTAATACAAACGTGCTGGGCCGTAATGGGCCTTATGTATGCAAATTATCCCCATGCTGAACCCATTGAAAAGGCTGCTCGGCTAGTAATGTCTCGGCAACGTCCTGTATGCTGTTTTCTCTCATCTAGAACTCCCAGTCTCTGACCTGAAATTGTGTTAATTGGTAGAATGGTTCATGGCCACAGGAAGCGATTGAAGGCATATTTAACAAGACTTGCGCTATTGCATATCCAAACTTCAAATCCGCGTTCCCAATCTGGATGCTTGGAAAAGCCCACAAGTATCTGGAGGATCTGAAAATAAAAAATGGGGTTGTTAATGGGCGTATCAACGGTCATGTGAATGGAGGTACTGCTAAATGTTAATGATAATTTTAGAATTACATCTACGACGGATCTAATTTAGATGCGTATATATCCGTCGTTCTATTGTTACTTTGATTTTTTCTTCATCCCTCATAATAGGGCACACCACTGAGACTCTGGATGCCATGGAACCCTAGCCTTGGTGCTCAATTGAAATGGGTGATAGACTGATAGATAAATAGATAAACTGACATAGACTGACCAGCTTGAAGAATCACATGAATGCAAACACATTCATTTATTACTCGGTAGCTTTAGACTAGGGGTCAAGATATGATTTACGCATTCTTGGATTGCACCCTCCCAATTGCCGTTGGTTGTAACTATAGAGGTACTCTGAGCATGTGGACTTACTACTGATCTTCATAAAAAAAACTCCTTACATGCCCTATTACTTCCCTTCCTTATGCTTCCTCTATCAATTATTTCACTAGATATTGCAACTTGTTGCATTTCAGTAGACATACCCTCCTTATTTGTATTTGCTCTGTGTCCCACTTCTCTTCCTAATAGTTATTGATAGCTTTCATTGAATATGTTTCTTCAAGGGAGAGTGGCTACCACAGCAACATAGTGGCAGTACCTGAGTTGCCGTGGAGTATGACAAGAAATTCAATCACATCGAGAAGGCACCGACTCTGCAAGGCAGAACAACACTCTCCCTGCAGGTTGATGTCCTTGCAACTTTTCATGATGCTAATTATGCATCTCCCCCATGCGGTGAGGCAATACAAACTCAAGAACGTGTCATATACCGCACACGGGACCGCCCTGTGAGAGATATCACAAACACTGTGCCTACCAGCCAAAGTATTCCTGTACAAAAAATCAATTTCCTCCAATATGACCTCATCCTGGATAGGCCTTTCGCAGACTTTAGGTCACAGCCTACCTATCGACACGAAATATGACAGTCCATTGGAAGACTCCCTCCCATTCCATGCCGAATATCAGAAGACAAGTCCACTTCATCTACTACCATCACACTTGATTTGGTATAGTCAGATATCCTGCACACCGTGTCTTAGTATATTGCGGTATACAAATGTACACTTCTCATTGAATTCAATCCAGCTACAATGTTTTGCTTTGCTTGGTGCCGTGACAATATTCTCACAGCGACAGTACTCTTACAGTACTCTTATACAATTCCATCCTTCTCCCTATATCTGATACATTGCAGACGCTTATTACGATGTCTAGCGAATCTTGGCCTCGTCCACTCAAGTGAGTTTGAACGCACAAAACGGTTGGCTCATGCTTTCATTACACCTCTCATAACAGAGATTGGGTCGCAAAGTGCCTCGGACAAATGACTGATGCAAACAGGAAAGATGCTCAGGCTGAACTTAGACAGGTAATCGCCGATGCTTTCACCGCTCAAACCCTCTGGACGACAGACTGGGAAGGTGTCCAGTTGAAGAGGTAGGTGGTTATCGATAGCATTATCATGGCTTCTTGACGGTATCCCAGTCTCGTTCCCAAGCCTACCTTCAACTTCACCCATCTGAAACGTAAAACGTATGTTCTCGTACCATACTTACCGTATCCCTCTGACTCTCAAGCTTCAGGACATCTGAGAATAATCCATCTCAGATGAGCAAGAAGGCAAAGAAAGCATTGAAGCAAGCCCAACATGCACATGTCTCAGCAGGTTCCCGTTCTTCTTCAATTGTTGATTACAATGACCAGCTTGCACTAAGTCGAAGAGCGGAGAGGTTCCGGCGAGAGCATGACCTGGAGAAAATGAAGCAGTTGCGGATGATGCCATCCGAAGTGACTAATGGGAGAGATGGGTCAGTTTGTCCGAAGGGAAATATACCTGATGAGCCGGAGGCTGACCCAGTGAGTCATTCTGATACGGTCCTCATTGACTAACTGATACCGTATATTGATAGAATGTGCTCGACTGGGATAAGCATACAATTGTTGGAACATCACAAGACATTTTCAAAGAATATCTGCGGTTAACTAGTGTATGTCATGCCATCTTGTTAATGACTTGCTGCCTCATGCTTCCCTTCCAGGAGCCTAAACCAGAAGCCATCAGGCCCTACGCTGTTCTCCAAGTAACCCTAGGTGAACTCAAGAGGCGTTGGCGAGAGAAGACGCCATACCCCTGGATTTGCAGTCAGTTCAAGAGTCTGCGACAAGATATCACAGTATGTTCTGGATGCCTCAGAATAATCGCTGTAACTATTTTCTGTAGGTCCAGCGAATCCGAAATGAATTCACCGTTGAAGTCTACGAGATTCACGCGCGTATGGCTCTTGAGACTGTGAGTTGTTGGTGAGTTCTCAATGTTGTGAATAGCTGAAGGGCCCTGGTCAGAGCGATATGGTGGAGTATAACCAGTGCCAAGCTACCCTGAAAAATTTGTATGATCTCGGTATACCAGGCAAGGTCGAAGAGTTTACGGCATACCGAATACTTACGTTCCTCCATGGAAGGAATAGGAGTGGTGGGTCATGATGCTAATGACCAGTTTCCAGAGCTCATGATCAGAATGCTTAGAACTCAATCTATATGTAGGTCAGCTAACACCGGAACAGAAGGCAGATGAGGCCGTGAAACATGCATTGGCGGTCCAACGAGCACTTGCTGTGGGCAACTACTGCTCGTTTTTTGAGCTTTATTTTTCAGCCCCAAATATGGGTGGCTATATCATGGATCATTTCATAGATCGAGAGCGGACTCGGGCTCTCATCATCATGTCGAAAGCGTACGTTACCGAGCACTCCGTAGATTTCCTGTTGATTATTCTCGTAATCCAGTTACAGGACGATACCAATCTCGTTCGTCCAGAAGGAACTCGCTTTTGACTCGTTAGAAGCAACACGGACGTTCCTTGAGGACCACTCATGTACATTCTTCGTGGACAATAACCTTGACTGCAAAAGGGCAAATGCTGTTCTCAATCAGGTCTATGAATTAAAATACCGCAAGGTTGGAATCAAAGGTGCAATATGATCTATTTCTATCGCTCCCTTTTGGTGTCATCTCTACTATATCGATTGCGAAATCAGTCGTGAATCGCATTCGTCCTGTCAGACTAATGGGTCGTGCCATGGTAGCGGTTTTCGGTGAGGAGAGGGGCGTCTCACCATGTTCAAGTGGGCTTTTATTTGAATACCTGCATCTCCTGGTCTTCTTTACCCTGACTTACTCTCATTCTGACTTTGGCTATCGAGGGTATCATGGTATTCTGTGTCTTTGTATTCCTGATATGGCTAGGTTGCGTTTACATGCGCCATCAATAGAATATGTGATTAACCAAGACGGATCAATATGCGAGTGGAAATGTTCAATCACGCATACGAGCTGGAATGAATCGCCGAATAATAGTTTCACGGATAGAGTAGTGTGCCAGACAGGCTGGCGTTTGGAGGGCGTCAAGAGAGACCCGACTTCGCGCGGGTATAGTGATATAAACGAGGACAAGTGTCTGAAGTTGAGGAGTCAATTGTTAGAGTAAGGCCAAGAAACCAAAGATAAGACCTTTTGCACTTGGGAATTGACACGGTTTATGGTGCTCAGCCAAGACCAAGGAAAGGGATGTGAATTTTCAAGGCAGAGAGTGGAGTTGTCTTGATCTTTGGGATCCTCGTAGACTGGACATACGACCAGAGCGAACCTGTACATAAGTCGACTCAGCCCGTTAATGACAAAAAAAAAAGATATCGTACTCTGCATGAGCGAAAACAGGACCTCGTTTGTACAATAGATAATCTACGCAGAATTTGATGCCTCCTTTGATAACCCATCCGAGCGATCGGTAGTGGTGATAGACGATATAATTAATGAGGAATGGACTATCAAATTGAAGTAAGGGAGCTGATGGAAGTGTAGATGATGCGGGAGGAAGATGGGCGAGTTGGAAAGACTTCCAGATTTCTTGAAGGGACATTGGTTCTGACGAGAGTGGATCGAGGACTGTTAGACAGTCGAGCGTCCAGAGGAGGAAGAAGGCCTCTTGGAGCGTGAGTTGAAGGTGCTCGACATCGATAAGAGGATCTAGGTATTCTTGTTGTATTGATGATGGTGGTAATAGCGCGTCATTTGTTGAGGCAGAAGTGGGCGAAGGTGGTTTCCAGGTCGCAGCAGAGGGGATGGAAGGCCCTGATAGAGCTGGAGTTATGACACGACCTTCGTTGGCAAATATGTGCTCTGCTTCTTCTGCTACTGCTGCTATTGCAGCTGCGCGATCGGCTTTGAATTGTCTACGCTCTGCTCGTCGTCTTGCCGTTATTTCTTCCGAGGTCATTTCTGTGGCACGAAAGGACGGATGAGGATAGATATGGAAGACAAGATTGTACGTACGTTTTCCGCCAGATTTTCGGACATTGAGTTGTCGAGTATACCAGCTGGGTTCACTCCTCGACAAATCACCTTTTCCAAAAAATCCACATCGCCATAGAACCGATATATCCTCAGACCGAGAAACCCAGACTGAACGTGTATGTGGGTCAAACACGCCCTCACACTGAGGGTTGGAAATCCGATGCAGAGAAAGGCCGAGGAAGGAGAGGATGGATTGGATACGTGATGGCTGCTGAGGTTTTTCAGAGAGCAGGACAGGGAGAGGGTGTGCATAGACACGGGCTGTCTCTGTCTTTTGTGCACTAGATCTACCTTTTCCCTGTGCTTGCTTGGAATTTGTTGTTGAAGAGGAAGGTCCGATTAGGGACATGGTTTTCTGATGGACGGCTTAAATCTTGGACATTGTTACTTTGGAAAGAATAGTCTAACAACAAATGCAAATACCACGCGGACCGATTTGGTCGCGTCGCAATGCTTCAGTCCTTACGACCTCGCAGCAAGTTCCTCATCCGACAGATTCTGGTCCCATGTCGGACAGAAGGAGAGCAGAGATAGAAGCCAAACGAGCAAAGCTTGCTGAAATACGCAGGGCCAGAGCGGATAGGGAACGGCAGAAAGAAACAGATAATAAACGGCCGGAGGTTCGTCGACACCAACCACCATCAGCACTACGAACTGATTCTCTTATCCTTAGGTTATAGGTCCTTCCCCTCGAAGGGATGTATCGGAGCTCGTTGATTCTCTCTTGAGTGGTACTCGGAGAGGCAGAACGGATTCTTTCGGTGATTTGACGCCCTCACCGTCTATACCTGGTACACCTTCATTTTCTGGGCTTGGTCTTCAGCCGAGAACGAACAGTAGGCAGAGTGATCGTACATCCGATCGGGGGACAAATCTTGGGCAGATGAGCTCGGGGACAGACCATATGGTGGAGAGGTGAATAAAGCAAGATTCTGGACCCGCAGTTCTAATTCGCCAAATGTGGGCAGGGAGATGTACCCCCGTCCTGTGGTCAACTTGGTCGATATCGAAGAGGAACTATTCGAGCTACCACAGAAAGTACGTCTGTCATCGTGAACTATGATAGCAGTATAGTCAAGCATACTGTCTCTAGGAACGCGTAATATACAATAAGGAAGTGCAGACGACGGCTACAGAAGCAGATACAAACTTGCAAATTTTTGAGGAACAGATCAGGCAGAGAATAATGCGAGAAAAGGAATTCGAAGCGGAGAATGTGGCACGGGATAAAGAGCTGGAGGAGGAGAGTGTCAAACTAGATCAGGAAATTGACCAAGAGATCAGAGGTATGATTCGGAGCATGTTCGGTGTGTATCTAGGCTGATTTTATACCACTACAGAACTAACTGAGGATGAACGTGCCAGTATTCTCCAAGCACCTGAGTTCTTGGATTTTGTCGAGCAATCATCAAAAATTGTTCAACGGGCACTTAATGACAATTATGATTACATTCGAGATTACACCATTGGAACGGAGTCGGGAGCGTATGTTGTCTATTGGTTTCCAAAGACGAGGCATTGACCAAGTTTGCAGGGATGATTCTGAGGGAAAGCGGGTGAAAAAGGTGTGTGAGTTTGTTGATGAGAGATATGTGAAGAATCGATCAATTACAGATGTCGACTGGTCGCCAAAAGTCAGTCATTACCTATTCTCGCTCCAGTCAGACTCAGATGATCTTCTAGTATCCGGAACTGAGTGTTGCATCCTACAATAAGAACTCAGCTGCTTTGAATGAACCAGATGGCATTGTGGCTGTGTGGAATCTCCATCTTCTTGAGCGACCGGAGTTTGTTTTCCACTCACAAGTGCGTCCGGTTAACCATCTATTCTCTCCATAAATTTATGGCTACCTAGTCAGACGTTCTTTCAGTCCTATTTTCCCCTTTCCACTCTAACCTTATATTTGGTGGTACCTATTCTGGTCAAATATTGTTGTGGGATACACGAGCGAAACATTTACCGGTGTTGAAAACTCCCCTATCGGCAGCCGGACACACACATCCTGTATACGCTATGCATATGGTTGGAACGCAGAATGCGCATAACCTTATTACAAGCAGTACGGATGGGACGGTATGCAGCTGGTTGGTCGACATGCTTGCACAACCACAAGTAGATGATTCGCCTCAATTTTTCCTTGGCATTTTCTCAATTTTTCTCTTTAGGAAACACTCGAGCTGATTCATGCGGGACACAACAAAACCGGTGAAGTTGCAATCACAACACTCGATTTCCCGGACAACGAAACCACAACGTTCTGGGTGGGTACTGAGGAAGGCAACATATATCAAGCCAACCGATACGACCGTGCTGGGGCAAAAGCTGGTCTCAACCAGTACGATGTATATAAAGGCCATGCAGGTCCTGTAATGGGACTTCACTTCCATCCATTAATGGGGCCTGTGGATTTTTCAGATTTGTTCCTGACATGTTCAGTGGACTGGACAGTCAAATTGTGGAGAGCAAAGAGTCTGGCGAAACCTTCGACTTCAAGTCATTTGCTCCCCCCCCTCTATTCATTTGAGGAGGCGGATGATTATGTTTATGATGTCAAGTGGCATCCTAGTCACCCGGCTGTTTGGGCTAGTGTAGATGGACTGGGCAAGTTTGATGTATGGAATTTGAATATGGATACGGAGGTATGGTCTCCTTTGCTCTCCCACCTGTGGCTTTGCAACTCATTTGCACGGCACCTGTAGGTCCCTGTCGTCTCGACGACAGTTGGGTCCGGACTCAAGGCGATCAATAAACTCCAATGGGATCGTAAAGA
>Ga0153987_1000144_pt1 | contig 24695 bp, 30 predicted proteins | sample TSNC071MetaG_FD_102279 | JGI IMG/M metagenome (GOLD analysis project Ga0153987, IMG submission 102279) | Attine ant fungus gardens microbial communities from North Carolina, USA - TSNC071 MetaG | ecosystem: Host-associated > Fungi > Mycelium > Unclassified | place: USA: North Carolina, William B...
AGTGAGACCTAAAGGCCATCTCGGCTAACTTGGTGTCTTTACATTCCTTTGTTGAGCAGCCCATCTGCAAATGCAGTAGGTAGCTCTAGGCTTACCTTAGATACAGGCTAGTCACTTAAATGTATTGGAGTATCTACAGAGTAAAAACCTATTTTATTAGGATGGTATATGTCCTCCTTATATACATTTCATATATTTTATTTTTATCTATCTAGACTGGACTACATCAAATAATGTGTCTTAGTTAGTACCTTCACAGTACTTTATTTATATGTTCAACATCCTTGAGCAACCCTAGCTTAAGGTTGTTAAGTCAGTTGCTGACAATCAGGTTTTCTTGAAACCAGGGACCATATCCTCTTTAAAAAGAAACAAATACAATGAGGTGTGGTAGCTTTCTGATAAGTCCATTTTTAGTTTACTCATATTCCTCAAGGGCAGCCCAACAGCCTTTAGCTTTGACAACAATTAATATGTCTTAGCTTCTCCTCACATACACATTTTTCTTTGTCCTGTTCTGTAGTTATTTAAGTAGAGTACCTCTAGCTCTACCATGGCCTGTTTATGCACTCCATGTAATAAATTGCTGATTTTTTAAAAAAAAATGTACAATCAGCCAATAGTTTTTCTGAGACTCAAGGGGATAGATAATATACTATGATATTATCTCAAACTACTGCACAAGGCCTAACCAACACAGCATAGACTTTGGAAAGCACTGAATACAAAATCCCATTATTGATGAACTACTGCTATTTACGAAGTAAAGAGAACAAAAACAAATGTCATGGAAACCCCTGAATCCCTTCATCCGGTTTTACATCTTTCAAATAAAAATCCACACCTCTCAAATTTTCACAAGCATGGACGAATGCCATAATCTCATCCAACTGCAAACTACCACCACCACCAGAAGACGAAGAAGAAGAAGCACGACAAGTCGCAAAGTGACAACAAACGCCATGCTGCCTTCGAGCGAGATAAAGACAAAAGGAAAACCTCAACAGCTGATTCACCCTCCACGTTTTTCGACCACCGACACCACCACTGCTCCTCGAATGGATCATCTTGAAATACGCCTCCGAATGAGGAGATATATCTCTCGTCCACAAAGACAACTTTTGCAAAACAGGAAACGTACAACGCTGTCGTGTCTCCTCGTCTTTATCAGCAAGAACCTCGAGAACACGTTTGATAGCTTCTTCGCTCTCAAAGTATCTCAGATCAAGACTCAGAGATCCAAGCGAGGGGTTCAGAGTAGCCAAAGTTCGAAGTTCGGCCGCGGGAATGTTCACTCCAGAAGCCACGAGGGTTTCGAGGCGATGAGAGGTAATAGATGGTAGGAATGGGAGCGTGATAAAGCCAGAGAAGAAATGGAAGTGACGGAGATGAGGTAGGTTAAAGGAGGATAGGAGTGAACTGGCGGTCTTCTTGTGACGCCCATAGAACGATATCGAGAGGTGCGTGAGATGTTCAAGGGTGGTGTCGGTGGTGTTGACGGTACGGGGGTCAGCATCTGTCGCATCTTCAACCCAAACCGTCGCCTTCCGAAGGTTTCCACAGGATGCCAAAAGCAGCTGAAAAACATCAGCTGGTATAATACTAGCTCCCGTCATCTCAAACACCTCTACTGAACTCCACGGAAGATGGATCAATGATGTTGACGGAGGACAGCCATGTACATCAAACTCAACCCGAGATAATCGAGGCGAATTACGAAACGTCGTGATAGGCATCACAATATCAACGTTTTGGACGGACAATGAAAGCGAATTGAGGTTGGCGAAATCATTCTCGGATGAGGAGGTAAAAAATTCTGCCAGTTGCGAAGCACAAGTGACATGAATAGAAAGATGTCGAATGGACCGAGCATTTGAGAGAATCGGTTGCAGCGCAAATGAAACATCAGTAGGATGAGTCGTCTCTGTCGACGTAACTTTGATTGAAACCGAAAGTAGCTGATGACGGGCACGCTCAAACCAAAGAGAAGCAAGACGACGGAGTGCCTGAGGGTTTCTTCTTTTCGCGGGAGATGTCACTAGCGATGATGATGGTGTTGATGATGATGATGCGAACGGCGAAAACCGAGGAAGCGCATGTGTCATGTTCAGACTCAATTTCAGAGTCGACCATAACTGTGGAATACGGATACATGCTTTTCTCCAGGAGGCGCACACTTGAGTGAGTACTAGTGGCGTGTGAGCACAGTCCTCCTCCTGCTGCATGCAAAAGATAAAAACATTGGAGAGGACTTCGAGAGGAAGAAGATCAATAGAGCTGAACGTGCGGATGAGTTGAGATTCCTGTTAAATATCTCAGGAAAGTCATGGTGAACAAGCAAAACATACACACGTGCAACATAGCTGAATGTGGTTGGGACAGGACGAAGAGCTGTTGTTATATAGACTATCAGCACCAGCTTTGAGCAACAGGGGAGTAAAAAATGTGGGGCACCGATCGATCGATCGAATATTGAAAGGGGCATATATACCCAACGAGTGCTGTCCTAAATTGGCTGTGAAAATCTGCTATCTTTAATTAAAATCCAATTCACTTCTGCGGCCGATCAACAAACCCATTTCATCTGGGTGGACCCGAGAGATTCGATTCCGGGACCTCCATGGGGAGATGGGAGATGTGGAAGGTCTCCCTCCAGCACAAATGTGTGTGGGTATGGGCATGTGTATACATAGCTCGTTCAGAACATCTTTTCGGTATCTCCCGACAATTCCGCGGAACGCTCAAACAAAAATCCCTTGGTTAAACACCGGAGAGAGACCGACATGAGTCATCCACGCGCCACCATATTTTCCAAGGCAGATATATATTTACAAGCACCGCTTATGCCATGGACACCGTGGAGAAGACCCGCTGTCTAAATAAGAAGCCAAATTTCAAACCAGAAAAAAAGAGAAAAGTACGTGGTGTTACAGTGTAAGGATGCCGACAAAAGGGCCTCGGGATGAGGGCCGATGGAACACGGATCCCACGGGTTGTGTGCAAATACGTGGCAAGTTTGTTGGAAAGTACTCGAGGTCCGAGGGGGAAGGATTAACAGGCACGCTCCCTCGGAATGGATTCATCATCCCCATCATCCTCGTCCCAATCCACACTCTCCAGCGCCGCTTCACCCTCATCAAAGAGTTTATCCAGACCTGTTAAACTCTCAAGATACTTTTGATCGTTGAACGCTTTCAAGAGCATATCAAATCCCTCTTTCTCGTACGCTCGAAGAACCTATCAATCATGGATCATCGGGTGACACGAGCAGGAGGATATACGGCTTACAGTGTCACTACACCCCGTACATTTGTCATATGCGGCACCCACAAGAGGCAAATTGCGGAATTGGGCGAGGAAACCACGGAGTTGATGGGGAACAGCACCGAGGATGCTCTGATCTGATTGAGCGGCAAGATCTTGCAGCTGGTGGGGAGGGGGCGCTGGGGCATTGACACTATCATGGGGGCGTTAGTCAAGTGATGGCAAAGAACAAAAGGACGAACCCCTGAGGATGTTGAAGAAGTGCAGCCAACAGTTCGACAGCGGTAGATGCCGCGATAGGAGCTAGCCCAGGACGTGTGACGGTGCACATTTGATCCAGAGTTCTGTCTGTAAGGGACTAATAATTGAGCGTGGTGAGTAAGGCTGAGTCATGGGGGCAAAAAGTTGACTGACGTACGTCCGTGGGTGCGACAATGTCATTGCAGTAGTAACATCCGAGGCGAGGCGAGGAAGCACGTGCACCATGGCGCATGACAAGAAAAGAGTCAAACCCGAGGGCGGCATTGAGGACAATCTGAGAGTGATATATATAGGGCAAGGGATGAAGAAGAGGACGGTCTGACCTTGTTCTTGGCGGCACTGATGACGGTGGGAAGCCACCTACTCTCCCTGGAATCCATGAGAAGGAAGATGGCGTCGTGTTGGTCAATGAGCTGTTCGAGCTTCGCTACGTCTGCTCGTGCTTTTTGGAGAGAAGAGGGGTTATTGGGAATTGGATGACCAGGCATGGGAATGGCAAGTGTATGACCTGTGGCGTTCTGACATTTTTAAAGATGAAAAAAATGACATTTTCTGGAAGAGAAACAACGTACCACACCAGGAAAGATAGAATGGAGACGGGCAGCGGCACATTCAGCTTTTGGTTTTCCGCCGTTTAAACAGTCTTGGAACTCAAAGAGGGGTTGTCGGACAGGATTTGAAAAGGAGACACGGCCCGAGTCGAGGAGAGTGATGGTGCGAATGCCCCAAGCCATGAGAGTGCGCGCAACGTAGCAACCAAGGGTTCCTGCGCCGAGCAAGAGGCATTTTGTAGCGGTAATTGAATCAAGGTCGAGGGAGGGAAGAATTCGCCAGCGCATGAGTTTGAGGTTGAGGTCTACGGCTTGGTCGGCAAGTCTTGTGGGGTCCATCATGGGGGCCAGGTCAGCGAGTCGCGGGCCCAGCTGACCGCGAGGATTTTTTTCCCAGCCAACGGCGGAAAGACGAGTAGTAGGCTGTGGATCGGAGGTGAGGATGCCAAAGCGACTTTTCCAGTGACCGTCGGCAGGGAGTTCGAGGTCACGCCAGCACAGAATACGAAGACAGACAGTTGCATCTGGATAGAGTGTACGGAGGTAGGCAAGTAGATTGCGAAGAGGCCAGCCGGGGTTTGCGGGATCAGCACAAGGATCGATGAAAGCAATGGTCTGGTCATGTGGAGGGACAGACGCGGACCAGGAGGGATAGTCGTCGAGAGGGGTGACCTGGGCATTGTTGACGAGGAAGAACGGGAGGGTTGGGGTCCGTGCACGAACCACGGTGAGGATGGCCATAAGCTACGGAGGGGATGAGCAGGACATGAGAGACGGATCAGAGACTTGCCGTATCGGAAGAGAAATGATCCGCAGCAGAAGACCAGGCGTGAGAAATCTGCCAGGAGGGCTTGGCAACAAATGCTGGAAAGGCGAACCAGTAGTAATAGCGGTAGTGCTTGAGGTCTGCAAAGGAAAGGAGGAGAAACGAGGACAATTCAGCCGACGACCGGGAAACAGTAATGCTGTTCCACATCATCTCGACATGCTCATTGAACAACGCCGTCTTGTCTGCCGATCTAAAGTCCTCGAGTGTATTAAAATTCTTGAGCATACCGCGGACAACCACAGTGCCAGGCCGGGCCCGGATGTCAGGTTCTAAAGCGTGGTCACCGACCGCGAGAGTGGCGCCGAGATCAACGACACTACCCGACTCTCTATCGGTGAGCGCCCGGCCGACGGAATATGAAGCGGAGATGGGCACGGCATCGTCAGAGAGCCTGTAGTCATTAATCTTGAAATCGCTCAGCGCATGCCAGAAACCGGGCTGCACGACGGAGCTCAAGGCTACAAACTGCGCGAGAACCATGACGATTTATCAAATATCATTATTTATCACTCACGTCACGTGTTATCCTCGTGCCTCTCCCTCCCTCGTCGTCGTCGTCGTTCTAGACGATGTCGCCCCTCGCAGCACCCTCACCACCTGGTCTTGCAGAAGCAACTAGTAACTCTCTTGCTGCATGGCAGCATCACCTCGCTGAACTGTTTCGCACCGCCAAGGATAGATTCCCTGATGTCGTTTGGGCTCTCACTGCCGACAACAATAATGACGACAACGACAACGACAACGACAACGTTCTTGAAGAGGTCTGGGGTCACAAGGGTGTGTGTGTGTGCATGTGTGTGACGTGCTTCATGCTCACTGCACTTGTTGTTAGCCATTGTCTACGCACGCGCACCTCCCAGTTTCCAGAGTCGCTATTTTTCTTTCAAGTCCTCCTCCTCTCCCCTACAGTCAACTACTTCTCTCGCCCCCTCAGCCCCCAGTCCGTCTCCGGACTACCCACCGACGCCCTCAACCCCCGCCCCAACCTCCTCGCTGCTCCGTATAACCTCCTCCATCAATCCCACTCTCTTTGCTAATGAACTCGAGTATCTCTATACAGGCCAGGGCTTTGGCGAGGCATTTGAGTTTCTCTTCGACTCGGCAGGCGCACACGATGAGCCAGACCGCCCCGACGATGTCCGCATCGACAAGCTGCGCAAGGATCTTGTGTACATGTGGCGCTCTCGGCTATACTCTGACGTCCGAATTTCGCTCTCTGGCAATTTCTCTCCCTCACCACAGGAAAGTACGACGGCTGTGTTTTCTTCGCACCGATTCATGTTGGTCTCTCGGTGTCCCTACTTTTATGATGCTCTCTGCACCTGGCCCTCTAAGGACCCTCACCTACCCACGCTCACCCTCCCATCGCCACCCTTCACTCCTCCCTCTCTTCACTTCACCCTCGGCTTCATCTACACCGGCACCCTCGTCTTCTCACATCGCACCTACGATCTTGCCACTGCTTTTGCCATCCTCAAGGCTGCTTTGTATCTTTCCCTCCCCTCCCTCCACGACGAGATCCAGGCTCGCATCGCCCACGAAATGCTCCATGGCCTCTTCCATGCCTTTTTGCCCTTTCAAGAGTACGAGCGTCTCACTCAGAGCAAATGGGGCTCGGGTGGCTGTCGCTGCCGACAATGCGCACGTCGTGCCCCTCGTGTCCTCGAATTCTCCCTCGAAGACGACGTCAAAAACACTCACCTTGAGCGTGGTGCTCGTCGTGCTCTCGTCGGTCTCTTCGGTGAGGGCTGGTGCACCCAAGAATTCGCTTCTCTCGATCCCAAGCTCCGCGAGTCCCTTCTCAAGGGTGTCGCCAAACGCACGACCCCGCAAAACGTCTTTCCACTTTTGTTCGCTGCAGAACATGCTCTCGCTAAACTCTCCCCCATCATCGACGCCTGGTCCGACATCCCCCGGGAGATGTTGCTCAGTGCAAGAAAATTCATCGACCAAGTCATCTGCAGAGAATCAGAAGCCGCTTTTGCAAGTGAAGAGTGGATGGAGATCATGGAGGCCGATGGTTCCCGTTTCGACGACTCCCAACGTGTAGAATGGTCCATGGCTGCTGTCCTGCGTGGTGTCAAGGAGTTTTGGGCCCCATCCCTTTACCAGGTATTTTCATTCACGTGCATATTCTTCATCTTCAACTCACCTTCATTTGTCTCCTAGACACTCGTGTCCTCTATCCTCCTCAGACCGCATCCAACCGAACCCAACTCCCCTTTCCTCTCCTCCACATCCCAAATTCGACATCAAGTCGATCAAACTCGTATCGATCTGTCTAAATGGATCAGCAAACGCTGGCTGCAAATCAGGCAAGAACACGGTTTTGATGCTCTCGAGGGTTGGGCAATTAAGGAACTCAGTGACTGTGAGTTTTCAATGCGTCTTTCTGTCCACGCTGACATCCTCACTCATTTCCCCCTAGATATGGAAGTTCCGATCCAAGATCTCCTCAGCCCCACGCCTCCAGCTCGGACTTCACCCCGTAATAAGCGCCCCATCTCCTCCCATCCCCATACTTCTCGTATTGATGCTGACAGTGAAGTTGCCAGCAGCATGCGTGTCAGTGTCCTGAGCCGAAATCTCGCTTCACGACATGGCGGAACAAAGGACAGCGCCAGCGTTCACTCCTCTGCCAGTTCCGTTCGTAGTGCTACAAGTACAGCAAGTACCAGGTCTGCAACGAGTACTAGCTCTGCCGCTAGTGACAGCACTGTTGGCAAGTCCTCAAGAACTGATACCATCAACACCACAATGTCACCTGCTCGCAAACTCGTTCAAGCTACTCGAGCCCGCGATGCTGCTGCTGCTGCTGCCATTTCTAAGGAACGACCAGACTCGAAACTGACTCCCGATATGCCTTCTATGAGTACCCAGGATACTTCCCCCATCTCCCTCTCACCCCAGGCTGATGACCCCAAGGGTGTCTCCGAGACTGGAGGTGCTCCTGGGGATGCAGTCAGTATTGCAGCTTCAGACGTGCCTGCCGAATCCGTTCGATCATCGCCTCTGCCGACAAAGAAAGTAGTCATCACACGGGCTTCCCTTGCGAGCATGTCTTCTCGATCTCCGGGATCTCCGGGTCCTCCATCTCGGAATGTCCAGGCTGCCTCAGCAGCTTCGATCCGATCTCATGCTGCTTCTACTGCGGTTCGTAAATCTGCTGCAAGCCGTCAAAGTGGTGTGGGTTCAAGACCTGTTTCTCGATCTAGCACACAAACATCTTCTGCAAGTACGCTTTCTAGAGTCTCTACGGCACGATCCTCTACTGCCACAAGCACGGCTTCTACCACAACTTCAACTGTGTCGCGGCCTGCCTCGGCTGTGTCTACGGCGTCTTCTAGTACAAATTCGAGCGTACATCCTCATCGAGTGTCGACAATGACTGTTGAGAGTGCGAAAACCTACAAGACTGCAAGTTCTAGACTTTCTTCGACGAGTCCTCAACCGCGTAGTCGGAAATCTTCCGTTGCTTCTACTTCGAGTGTTCGAACTGCCAGTCAGCCAGCAGTAACGACATCTGGTGGTAGGGCTCGGAAAGTGTCTGGAGCCTCGGTTCACTCCGTTAGCAGTACGGCTGGTAGTAGTGTCTATGGTTCTGTTAAGAGTTCTGGATCTAGGACTCAACGCCAGGCACCCCCTCCTCCTGTACCTCCGATCGATCCCACCAAACTGAACCCGAGCAGTGCAAGTACAAAATCGACAGTGTCAGTCAGATCGGTCAGGTCTGCTACCTCGATCAAGAAGACGCCCACGGTGCCCAGGTCGAACAGAACTAGTGCTGTCGACAAATCGCCAAGGATATCTCCTGCCTCGAGTATGCCTGTTTCTCCCGTGGAATCAAGGGCATCATCTGTAGAGGAAAACAAGGAGAATGTGGGTGATCCTGATGAAGGAGAAATCAAGGATATAGCAAGCAGTGCGACGATCAAAGCTGGGATGTTGGTAGAGAGTGATACGAACATGGAACACAAGAAATCGGATAGTACGAATTCTACAGGGAGTAATGTGACGATCAAGAAGAAAAAGTCAAATGAGACGATTATCATCCCTGATGTTGCATCGACAAATATATCTTCGACATCACGGAGTTCAGGAGATGACGATGGTGTCCTTGACAGATCAATGCTACTTGATAAACCTCAACCCCCGCTTCCCACTGTTCAAGTGGAACTGGATAAGCCACAGCAGGCAAACGTGAATGCACCTCCGCGAGGAGTGAGTCTCGAGATTGGTATACCGTGTATCGTCTCTTCCAAACGAAAACGATTCAAAGCTTATGCTCGGTATATTGGTGAAGTTCAGGGGGAGTATGGACCTTGGGTCGGAGTGGAAGTTCCCATCCCATTAGGCGAAAGTTGGACAGATCGGGATTTGGATCGTGGCTGGCAGGGAACTCAATGGAATGATGGGACTTGGGATGGAATTCGATATTTTGATATTGGGAATGGAATGATGTATGGTGGACATCGAAGAGGAGGAGGAGTTGATTGGGAGTATTCTTATGATGATAAAGCGTTTAGAAAAAAGGGTGCAAGCTCAGTGGATAAGATGAAGAGGGTGAGAAGTGCCAGTCCAACTGTGTCGGATGCTTCTGGGTCGGAATCGAGAGGTTTGTTTGTGAGACCTCAACAAATTCTCTATGTGGTTGATGCTATGGAGGATCTGTGAAAAAAAGGCATTGTTTGTCTCGGTGGACTCTACTTTTTTTTTGGATATATTCGCTCCGTTTGTGCGATGGGTCGTTGCTCTCTCATTTCCTTTCTTCCTTTCTTGTTGTGACCATGCTCTGTCCATATTTGCACTCTCATTAACTACTTTATTTGGCTCGTCGGTTTATCCATACCTAGTCCTTCATTTCATTTACATAATTATACCTCCCCCAAATCGAATATGATGATATCCCCTCATTCATACTTACGCATTGTCAATATTTTTATTGTTTTTTTTTCGCCTTGGGATTCAGATGCTCCTTTTTGTTGCTGTTTGTTCGGAACAGATGGGAAGATATCATCCTCCTTTGGATGGGTTTATGCTAATTTTTTTCTGTACACGAAAGTTCATTGAAGAACTGATCGATGAGTCGGTTGTCAGCTGTGCACCATTAAGGAGAAGGTACGCCTATTAGTGGAGGATGGGAAAAGGAGGTTGAATGGGATGGACAGTAGTCTTGGGGATTGTTGTTTATTTTCAGAAAGCTTTACACATTTGCTTACAGACACTGTTAAATATAGCCCCTGAGCACTGAAAAAAGATCAGGAATCAAGGACAACCCAGATTACACCAATCACCTGGCTCACAGAGTGGCAATGATCCATCTGTATCAGCTGATGTAGTGCACATCCTCCCCGATCATGTTTTTATTATACTCTTGCAACAGGTTCCCTTGCAACCCTCTCATACGGATATGTTTCGCCTTTGCAAACATATTCTCATTTGGCGCCTTCAACTGTGGATAAAAAACACTCGCAGAACTTGGCACGGAGTTCACATAAGAATGGACGGATCCTTTGCAAGTCCAGTTTCTTGGTACCCGTCGATCCCATCGACTTCGGCACGAGCATTGAGGAAGAGAAACTAATAATAAAAAATAATTTTCCTTGGAATATTGTCACAACTAGAGCTTCGGTTCGTTACTGCCTTGGAAATCCGGATACAACGTTAATTTGAGAACATATGGATATCGTTGAGCTCATTGAACTGGCCTTTTGTGAAGGCTCCACCGCATATTCAAGTCTGACGTCAATTTCATCGTCCATTGCGACACTCAGATGGTACCTCCTGCATATCAACTTTCCAATCGCAGCAAGATCATAAAAACAAAAGGCAAAGCAGAAACAACATTGAAAAAAAATGTATCTGCCAAAGTTTAAATCCATTCTAAGGTTTGTAGCAGCATATAATTTAGCAACTGACATCCTAATATATGAGCAATTCTTGCAGCTGCTCTCTTTTTTCAATCATTCATTTAAACCTCTTAATATAAAATTGATTTTATCATTAATTTCGTGGACATCAATATTACGTTATCTTGTTTGCCCTCGGAAAATAGGTACCTGCCGTGGCATTTTCAACCTTGGTAAGTGCATTCGACTGCATCACGTTTGGCGCCGTCGATTTGAGCAAGAGAAATCAAACTGCGCCTGACGGCATGCAAGTCGCAGATGTGAAAGCATAATTGAAGGTAAGGCCGATGATGTCCCATGAAATGGTTTGGTAGCTTGAGATCTTCCTTGCCACAAGTCGCACGCATGAGATCGGACCTTTGTATTGATTGCTAACCATTCTTCAACGGCGGTTTTTGTCCTAGACTACTGGAGTAAGAGCGTAAAATGTGACAGCGAATAGTTTGGATGCAATACAGAAGTGGGGCTCATATTGAATTTGAACATTCCTCCGTCATCTTGAATAAAAGCTTATTGGGCGCATCGATACTTTGCCTGACAACCGATATATCTTCTTAGCATCGCCTGTACACAGGACATTGGGTGGAGGATCATGGACAATGTGTATAAAGCCCAAAGTTTGTGAAGGAGTGAGCGTGATACTTGTTCATAGATTCTATTGTAGTATTGGCGATCAAGAGCTTGTGCTCGCAATGTGTTGCTGTGACGTTTGTGATGGGTGTGAGAGCGTGACCCCTTGGATTTGTCCTGGACCCAGGTTGGACAAGAGAAAAGAAGCCAAGCTCGGAAGGGCATCATCGTAAATCAAGTTGACTAGGTGGATAACAACACAACATTCTATCGATGGTGATCAGAGGTGGGTATTGTAAGAAATTCATGAGTGTCAAGCTGGCTGTTTTCCTGCAAATGTAAGAGCTTGTGGTACCTGGTTCGAGGAATAGTATATTTATAGGATGCAGTGAGCAAAAATATATCTTGCCTATGGCCTTTTTCTAGATTCAGAGTTTCTATTCTAATGAACCAATACTCATTAATCTCATATTAATCTCATCTACATTAGATTGCTATGCAGAATGTGTCCAACGAGATTTGGACTATGAAAGTTGTTCCGTTTGCTTTGGGCTTGTTTACTCTCAATACCTCTTTTAGGTCCATCAATATTGATTGATCAACTTCGCAAGGGATTTTTACATTTTTAAATCAGGATCAAAAAGGCGCAGTAAACTTACATGCGTTCTACTCTACCCAGCTATGCTTCGGTGAAGGAAATCAAGTGCATACGGTTCGAGTTTCTTTAGTTCTCAAAGGAGGAATGGCCCAGACTCCTGGGTGCGATTTCTCGCAGATTCGATGAATAATAACTATCATGAATTGGAAGATTCTTTAAAAATGTACGTCTGAACTCTAAATTTCGACGCCAATGGGTTTTTGATTTCTTCCTACTCTTCAACGACTCCCTGTACAGTCAATGATCAAAAAGGGACAGGAACTTCATTCAAGTGAAAATCTGTCTGTCACAGTTGGCGCCAGTTGACCCATTGATTTGCTTGATAGATAAGGATCGTGCCATAGCGCAGATGATACCAGCTATATTTGATAGTGCTTTAAACTGTATCTGCGTCTGCGGTAACAACATAGATATTTAACCAATAACCTGCTTGCCCAAGGAAACACTCAATGAAAGAGGGCTTGGCGAACTTTGGTGGCTGTGGTCTAAATCGATGCTGTTGGGTGATAGCTCCTAGCATAGTACCTACTGGAGTGTGTCACATTTATCCTTTAGGCTGAGGGTCAGGTGGCGGCTTGAGCCTTGAGTGACAGCAGGCACGGGGTTGTGAAAATCGATTGGTCCACATACGGACCAACTAGACTACTTCAGTGGTTGTCTCCACAAGAGTCTCGTTGACGCAAAGACCTTCTAGGAAATTGTACACTCCTAGCCCAAACAGGGGTGGATTCTAAAAAGTCATGGTAGGCATGTCATTTAAAGCAAGTTTGATACCTTGACGTCTTCGTGTTCTGACGATGTATCAGAACACTTGATGCATGATTTGATCAGTACTGCAAGATACTTCATGTGCAACTTGACAATGATTTGAACTTGAGATTTCACCTGCAACCAACTATTTGAGAGTACTTTTGAGACTTGCCTTGAGTGAATTGACTTTCTGTTGATACCTTGGGAATTTCTCGAAAATCCGGACGATGAAACAGGTGATAGCTAACTAAATGTAGTAATGTCCACTATATGTTTGTTTGTCAGCAAAAAAAATACAGATACCAAATCCTTCAGTCTGTTTGAATGTCATGTCGAACTCGAATCCCTTCCCGATCACTATGGCTCAACTCCTCGGAAACTTTTGTGAAACACTCTTTTATGGTATATATCTAGTGACTTGTTTATCCTGTGTCCGTGTCTTTTTTGATGCCTGGACACGACAAGAGGGACGATGGAGTTGGTCATGCAAGACTCGTTGGTTGATGACCATAATCGCCTTCATGTTGTTTGCCATCTGCTCCTTCGATACTGCCATTGGCCTGTTACACAATGTCCGAGCGTTTGTCATTTCTGGTGATCCCGAAAAGGAGTTCAAAAAGCTATCAAGCTGGATTAACATTGCTCGTGTGAGTACATTTACTCCCTAGGCTCCCCCAAGCAGGTCATGCTCACTGAACCCAGTCAGTGAACCAGGTTATGTCCATGATCATTGGTGATTTTATTTTGGTATGATATCTTTGATTTCTTACTTCTGTATCGTAATATTTTCTCAGGTGTTCCGGTGCTGGATCATATATGGACGTCAATGGGTTGTTATCCTTCCATCTTTCACTCTTTTCCTTGTCGATCTCGTGATGGCCATAAAACTCATTGAAATCCATGCCAATCCACATGTAACCCCCGACATGGATGTAGTCACACCTTGGTGGCTGTCCTTCCTTGCTTTAACAGCTGCTCAGAACACCTTGACATCTAGTACGTCTAATTTAATGTCCTGAAACAAGCACAATTTGACTTTGAACAAGTTATTTTGATATGGCGTATCTGGAAAGTAGAGAAGCAGACTCAAGTATTTTTAGATCAAATTGAACCACTTTATCAATCCTACCATCTGCGTGGCGTCATTCGGATAATCGCAGAATCAGGGGCGTTCTACACAACCTGTGTTGTCATCACTTTCATCGTGAGTGCAATGAAAAATAATGCTTTATTCCCTGTATCAAATGTGGTAAGTTATCTCTTTGTTGACAAACCTTACTCAAGGCTGAATTATTTCATGCTTCAGACACTCATAGTGACCGGGATCACATTCAACGCGATCCTTGTCCACTCTTCTGAGAGGCGTGTTCAACGATTTACAAAAGTTGGAGTACAGCCAGATACCGGAGTGGTGTTTAATAGTTCAGATAGGCCTGAAGGTGTCGAAATGGCAGCTATCGGATCAGAAGCGGATCGAACATCGTCTCGCGATAACTTGAATACAGTAGCAGTTACAAGATATACGACTATCCCCTGACAACGGTCTGCCGTCTTCATTGCTAGAAAGATTCTACATGTTCGAGAGTCGATTGTAGGATTTAATATAGTGATGAGGAAGGTTGATCCGTATGATACTGAGCGAACGAAGAGACTTGATTACTGTATCATAAAAGAACCTTATACTATATCTTCGCTTGCTGTCGCTCTTGTCAATCACCTGAAAGAGACCACTCTGGAGTAGGAAGACAAACGTTTAATAATCTTAAATTCGTACCGCCTTCCATGAAAGTGAACCTTCCACAATTCCAAGCAACGTGCGACCTATAGATCCAATTCATTTCAACCGCTCTCAACTGTATTCAGTTTCCTCCTGCCTAGCGCTGATCACAATCAAATGTCAATAGCTCTTCCTGATAGGTATGATCGTCTATAGTGCAGGTTATGGAGTCCTCATAAGGTGTATTGCGCGATCGGGGGATATCATTTGACTCTGCAAAGTAACTCATCCTCAGTAAAATTAAACAAGGCACCCTTGCTTCTTGGTCCGGACGTTGGGTAATGATCACTTCTGACAGCGTTTACATTGAGCGCGTGGTCATGGTAGGATCCTGTGGTATTCATCTACTATCCTTTCTGCTTTGGATACACGGACTGATACGACACCGTATCACAACTGGCGAGTGAGTGGGAAGAACAGAGGAGGGAATAAGACTGTGTATTAGCACGGTGTACTTATAGTCCGTTCACGGTAGCTGTTCCATCGCAGCGGAGTAAGCTACTTTATTACATTGCGTTATTATCGGAGCCTATTTACGTCCTTGCTAGACGGCTATAAACGTGGTCACGATGCTGAAAAGATGCTCTGCATTCCTTTCCCCTTTGCTTCCAACAATAGGCCATTCCGCCGCTTTATGTCGAATAGCACGGTTGAGCGAGACCCCTTCCCAATCACTGCTGCGCAGCTCTCGGGAAACTTTTGTGAAACACTCTTTTTTGGGATTTATTTGGTAACATGCACTTTCTGTATCCGGACACTCCTTACTACCGGAAATGGAAAGGAGCGATGGCGCCGGCCCCACGAAATTCGTTGGATGTTGACAATAATTGCCTTTGTTCTATTTTCCATATGCACTTTCGACACCACACTGGGACTACTGCACAATTTCCATGCTTTTATCGACTCTGAAGATCCTGAACGTGAATTCAGGAATATTGCCGATTGGATAAATATTGCCCGCGTGAGTGGTTGGTTCCTTCTTTGTCGAGACCCTCTTCATGAAATCGCATTAACCAAAGTCAGTCAGTGAATCAAACTATCGCCATGATTATTGGTGATTTTGTCCTGGTAAAAAATTACTCATCTATGGCTTTTGTGTCATTGAGAGTTGCTGCCAGATATTCAGATGCTGGGTTGTCTATGGACGTCGATGGCGTATTATAATCCCATCACTCATCCTTTATCTCGGTAATTTGGCCATGGCTGCAAAGCTCATCGAAGTGGAAGCGAATCCAAGAACTGACCGAGATATAACTCTGAACTCGAGACAGATCCAACCCTGGTGGCTGTCCTTCTTCGCCATCACGGCCGTTCAAAACACCTTGACAACAAGTAGGCCAATGATTTTTCTAGTCACGAATAAGAACTGAGTTTTGAAAGGTATTTTGGTATGGCGGATATGGCAAGTAGAGAAGCAAAGTGAGAGGTTCTTGACCTCTCTTGTTTATCGACCACGCCGTCTACAGAAAGTCATGCGGGTAATTGCGGAGTCTGGAGCTGCGTACACAACCTGTGTGCTTGTGACATTCATTGTGAGTGCAACAAAAAGCAATGCAATGTATCCTGCAGCCGACATGGTCAGTTCTACTGCTTGATATATTTGGTTCAGAGACTGATGGCTGTGCTGTAAGACACTTATAGCGACCGGAATTGCATACAATGTCATTCTGTTCCGTTCTTCAGCGAGTCGAGACCAGCAATTCACGATGTTCGATCATAATGAAAGAATCGACACAACGCATCCGACGGCGACATCAACAAGCTCGATCGTTTTCAGGCGTCAGGAAGTTGAGTTGACAGACATCAAGTCAGAGCACAGAGGAGATGAAAGGTCGTCTGATGATTTTTATCCTGCTGGTGTTACAGTTACGACGAACGTGGTTAAAACGTGATAACCATCTCGTAATATTGTACCATATATTTACAACACTCTTTAATAAGAAATCTCATTTGTAAAGCAGCCACAGAGATTCAAGAGATAGACTAGTTGGCTCTGTTATCTCTTTACTAAAACCAAAGTGGCAATATCAAGATAGTTAACTCTGACATTGTACAATGATGTAGGTGGCTGAGGGAAGTCTGGTTTTCATGAACACATGCTACAGATGACAGATAGTGAAAATTTGAAATAGAGACAAGAAATAGAGCCGGCCAATCAAATGGCACCCATCTTGCCCAGGCATTGCATGCAGCCCATTGTTTGATAGGTCTTTTGGTAGGGATAGTTGTCGTGGTTGAATCAAGGTAACCAATAAGTCTTCGCCATGACAATTTGCGCTGTCAAATTTGTCTGTTTCATGACATTGTTATTGATTGTCGGTGGAATTGATATTGATATCAGTCAATGCACATGATCTGTGATAGATTAGAAGGAAAGCAATAAAAAGAAAATCTGTAAAGACTGGACACTACCATGGCTGCTCCCGATCCATATCAGCCCTTTGTCCCGCCGCCCCCGCCCCCGCCGCCCCCGCCGCTGCTCCCGCCGCTTCCACCTGCTCTCACCGCCCCTCTTCCAACAATTGCCGATCTTGAGGGTGCGGTGCATGCGATCCAAAATCCCCAGCACGACCCCTTCCTCAGGATAGCGTGGTGCCGGGATGTCCTGCTGCTCGTCGACCGTGCGCAACAGGACCCTAACCCAAGCACGGATCCAGCGATTGGGCCTGTCGTCGTGCGGGACAGTGTGCTGCAGGGGTTGGTAGAGGTTGCGGTAAGGACGATCTTGGAGCTGGCAAGCACGGGGGCGACGCCAATGCCACTGTACGCAGCAGAGGCGACCTACTGGCGTGCGCTGTTTGCAGCGACGGGAGGATATCCAAGGCATGTTGGGCACAACCCGCGAGCCGCGTTCCGTGACTTCGAGGCAGCTGCGCGGGGGCAGTACCATGCGGCCTGGTTTCGACTCGGGCGGGACTATGAGAACTTCAAAGACACCCAGCGAGCTCGTGACTGCTTTGAACGGGGAGTAAAATGGGGAGTGGAGAGCTGCACTTATGTGAGTCTCTACAGCGCCTATTAGGCCTATCTGATATTCTATAGCGATTGGGAATGGCATATCTATTGGGACAGCTCGGCCTCGACGTCAACATCGACGCCGCCATCCCCCTTTTGCAGCGAGCAGCAGGTCTTGCCACCGTCCAGGTCCCGCAGCCCGCCTATGCCTATGCCCTTCTCCTCCTCAACGAGTTTGCACAGGCCTCCATCCCTGCCCACTCCATCGCCGCCTTCACCGCTGACCCTCTCCACGACGCCCGCAAGTACCTCGAACGTGCTGCCTTCCTCCACTTTGCCCCTGCCCAGTACAAGCTCGGCCATGCCTATGAATACGCCCAGCCTCCTTTCCCTTTCGATCCCCTCCTCAGCGTCCAGTACTACAGCCTTGCCAGCCAGCAGGGCGAGCCAGAGGCAGACATGGCACTCAGCAAGTGGTTCCTCTGTGGTTCCTCAGACACTGACGCCCCGGGTGCTGGTTTCGACAAGGACGAAGTCCTCGCCTTCACCTTTGCACAAAAAGCCGCCAAAACAGCTCTTCCTGCCGCCGAATTTGCCATGGGCTACTATGCCGAAGTCGGTGTCGGTCAGCCCAAGAATATCCAAAATGCCATCATGTGGTATACCCGAGCCAGCCAGCACGGCAACACCGATGCCGCAGAGAGACTTGCTGCGCTCTCTCAGCCTTCTCCCCAGATCCTGTCTAGACAGGAACATGACTCTATCACTGATGATAAGTTGGTCAGGAAGAGGACAATAGCCAAGCAGAGGTCCGACGTTGTCGTCGAGCAACAAACTTCTCTCAGTTCAGCACAACCGAGACCTCAGAGTACCGCAACAGGACGAACGGTTTATAGCCTTACGGATGCACCTCTCATGCCTCCTGCACAACGACCAAAACCCCAGAGCACCCAGAGCACTGCAACGGGACGAACGGGTTATAGTCTTACAGATGCACCCCTCATACCTCCTACGCAGCAGCCACCATCACTACCACCACAGCGGCAACAATCGCCACCAGCACTAGGACCGCCGTCGTCATCATCGTCACTGCCAAAACCATCCAATAAAAGCGGCCCTGCAACCTTTGCAGAGATGGGAATACAGGGGAGAAATGCCGAGGACGATTCTTGTATCATTGTATAGACCACTGTATACCCTGTGTGAAGATTGAATTAATGTTGTCAACGCGGTCAATAAGTCTGGATATGGTTAGCCTCGTCCTGAAATCAAGGGGTCAGCCTACTATAGTCGTTCGACCCTGGTTCGGCTATATTTATACTACACTGTCCTTTGTCTTTCTTTCTTTCTTTCTCCCTCACTCATATTTTCAGCTGGAGCTTCATGGCTCACCATCTCGTCGCTCCTCTTGGAGGTGGCGTTCAGCCTCGTCTTGAAATCAACACATTCGTTCAAAATGACCGTTTCTTTTCCCTCTACGTCCAGGCTTTGAGTGCGTCTCTCTCATGTTCTACCATCACCGTAGCCCTAACGTATATAGCCACAATGCAAAATGCTGACCAGAACGACTTGCTTTCCTGGCTTCAGGTCGCTGGCATCCATGGCTACCCGTTCATATCTTATGACAGCGCTAATGGTGTTAATGGATTTCAAGCAAACCCCGTAAACCAGGCAGCTGGATACTGCACTCATGGTTCTACTTTGTTCCCAACTTGGCACAGGCCGTACACAATGCTCGTCGAGGTGAGTCCAGCCTTGAAGAGCACGTCTTGGGGGTGATTCTTTTTTTTCTTCCAGCAAATCATTAATAACCATGCACGAGAAATTGCTGCAACGTACACTACTTCTGACAAAGATCAATGGGTAGATGCCGCCCTCAAATTGAGGCTTGCATACTGGGATTGGGCGGAAAACAGTGTTCCTCCTCCTCAAGTCATTAGCCTTGACCAAGTAGAAATCACCATGCCAAATGGGCAGCGGAGTAATGTGACGAATCCTCTCAGAGGCTACAGATTTCACCCTATGCCAGCCGACATGTCGAGACCCTATAAAAACTGGGCTAGGACGTTGAGGCAACCAACTGGACCTGGGCGAGATGCAACGGATAATGTACCCCTCCTGATTAAGTAAACAGCCCTTCTCTCTCTTTGTGTGCATGCTTTTGGTAACATTGCAATTGTACGCACAGGACTTTGTCACGTTCCCAGAGCAGTATCACCTCAGGCACCTACCAGATGCTCACGCGTATCAACGACTGGAAAGATTTCAGTAACCATGATCGCTCTTTTGGATCTGCGAACAGTCTGGAGTCAATTCACGACCAGATCCATGTGTTGACTGGTGGTAATGGAGAGATGTCTGATCCCACTGTGGCCGGTCAGTTTCCTTCACTCTCAAATTTAAAAAGTTGATCTTTCGTTACAAAAAGGTTTCGACCCTATCTTCTTCCACCATCATGCCAACGTGGATAGGATGTTGGCACTGTGGTCCGCACTTCATCCCGGAGTATGGGTCAGCCCAGGTACTGCGGGTGCTGGAACATGGACCTTGCCCTATGGCGCGTCTGTTGATGTTAATACGCGTGAGTCAAACTCGACTCTTCGACTCTTCAAAAGCTGATGTGACGTCGGAAACAGCTTTGACGCCGTTCTGGAGAAATCAAAGTGAATTTTGGGTTTCGACTGAGATCACGGATACTGGAGTTCTCCAGTACACTTACCCCGAGTTTCAAGGAATCGATACCAGCGATCAACAGGCGTTGAAGAGTGCTGTCGCTCAGAAGGTCAACCAGTTATACGGGCCTGGAAGTGTTCCCATGTCTCAACCGTCTTCCCCCGCTAAACGATCTCACAAACTTGCGTCCCGCAACAACAATCGTCTCTTAGACATGCTGGGTGGAGTTTTCGGTAGAAAAGGAGGACAATACTCAGATTGGACCGCCCGCGTCACGTTTGACCGAACTCAAGTCGGCAAGAGCTTCTCCATCATTTTTTTCCTTGATTCGGTACCGGAGGATTCGAGTACCTGGTTGACGTGCCCACAATTTGTAGGAGCCCATCACGCGTTTGTGTCTAGTATGCAATGTACGAGATGCGGTCAGGACAAGGTCATAGAAGAGGGATTTGTATCGCTCAATCCTGCTATTGCCGATAAAACGACTTTGGGGAGTTTCTTGGCCAAATTCATTGTTCCTTTTTTGACGAACAAGTTGCAATGGCGTGTAGTTGCTGTAAGTGGATCCACCGTACGGGGTGTATGATCAATGGTGAACTGATCCCTTCCTTAAAGACGAATGGTACGGTGGTCGACCTTAAATCCTTGCAAGTAGAAATTTTAGAGGTGCCGCTTAGTGTCGGCCCGGGAGCCTACCTACCAACGGCTGGAAATGCCATCAACTGGCAAGACATTACGAAAGGACACGGCGGCAGATCATGAACGCTCATCAACTCACCTTGTCTCAAAGCCGGCATTTTTTCTATAGAATTGCATCTCACTGCTGTATATCTATTTCTTGACACGCTCTCTTTGCCTTTTTCTCGTTGAGATCATTTGCGCCAGTCGCGGTTGTGGTCGTTTTGCTCCTAGCCTATTTAGTCTAGGTACCTTTTGTCTGTCAGGGCATCGATAAGATTATCTTGGTAATATCAATTCTTGTCATGAAAAACCAAGGACGCCGAGATAATGGGGGTGTTTTCATCAGCACTCGAGAAGCATGCGAGGTGGTATGCTCCAACCTGTGAGAACTCGACCTGCAGAGCGCGATCGAATGCGCTGGAATGAATGAAGTCACAAAGTCTATGAAACTGCTATAATCATCTCTCAGCGGTAGAAAACCCAGCGATTTGTCCGCAAATGGATACTGAACATGTGAATCACACTTTTATCTATAGCAACTTCTCTGCCCCCCCACTAGGTTCCCAGATATAATTGACGTCGTTAGACTATCCGTCTGAAAGAGTATGGCTTTCCTCCATGTCAAGTTCCCTTCAAGTTGGCCTGGCTGGACGACACCTGAGTGTACATTGACTCCTCTTCTGCTGACCGCTCATGGAGACCACCCTCCCGTTCACGACCAACCCTTGACTGTGAGTGTCGACCCGAAGACAAACGCTGACTATTATTCCGACTCTCCGGTATTTCGTGCGTACTTTCTCCGGTCTGGTGCCACCTCTACTTCTTCTGCTTCGGTCGCTCTCAAGTTTGCAATGCGAGACGACCTCATCGACAATCTCGTTCAAGAAGCCAGTGTTTACGCTGGTATATTGGGCTGCCTCCAGGGAAAAGTTATCCCTTATTGTTATGGTATATATGCCGGTACTATGGACGACGGCCGACCAGTTGCATGCTTGGCCCTGGAATACTGGGGCGAGTGTCTTCAACATCCTTTTGATCGTCTTTCAGTTGACCTTCGGTGCGTCTATATACGACACTGTTCAGTGAACGTCCGAATCTTTTTTGCTCAGCCAAATCTCTCTCCCTCCCTTTCCCCCAAGACTTCGTATCCTCCAACAACTCGGTGAAATACATAAACGAGGACTGATCCATGGCGATTTCGCCGAGAGAAACGTGCTCGAGCGAAACGGCGATATCCGGATTATTGACTTTGATCAGACTCGTCAACATGAATGTCGTTGTCGCTTGACGTTTAGATGGGGTGAGAAGTTGCCGGAGGAGGAGAAGGAGGATTATTTTGGTGGTTGTGACCAGTTGTGGGAAGTTTGTAGATGCCGCATGCGTTTGTAAAAAAAACATACCCCCACCCTGACTCATGACTCCCATGAATATTCTGATCAATTTTCATCTCCAAATTCCCAGCAAACTGGGACGTCTTTTTTTTTCTTGTTTTATTTTTTTCCTGCAAAAGCATGTATATATCAGAAATCGGAAAGTTGAAGAATGCTTGTTGGTGTCACAGCAAGGCATTTGTTGAGTTTATCAAAAGAGGGAGAAGGCACGGCGAGTCTGATCTCAACTACTGGTAACACTCGATATTCAATCAGCATCTGCCTTTTATTAATGGCATAGTTGGCAATAATCAGTCTTTAGTACACCTGGTCCACAAATAAAGGTCTGATGCTTCAGACTTATTTTAATGGAAAAATAGATTTGACTGACACATCACTGTCAAGATATCATTCAGTCTGGTAAAACAGAACTATATTTGTTGTATACCTGTCAAGATGTCACTGACAGATACATTAATACATGACATATCTGAATATAGAAATAATAGTAAATACCTCAGTCTGGTAAAAACAGAACTGAGGAAGAAACAATAACCCACATGAATATCAACTTAGTGATCAAGAAAAGTTTAGATCAGGAGATAAGATGATAGAGAGAGATAAGATGAAGAATCACAACAACTTATTTACTTCTTTCTCTGCTTGGTCAATTGACAAAAAGTACAATTCATGCTTAAAGTTTATCAGACTACAGAAATAAAATTATATGTAAGGTCAAAGTTTTCTGACTGATATGCTTTGATATAGCATATGTCAAAAGTGCAAGACACTCAAGTACTGTCTCATGCATAGTTTGTTTATTTAACCTCTATTGTTGTGCTTTTTTTTCTTTCCTCCAACAATTTTTTACATGGTGCTCGAGCGCAGTCTGTGGTAGGAACAGATACGTTAGAAGATGAGAACCAAGATTTGGGGTATAGAGAGGATGGGGTGGTGGGGGTTGTGAGGATATGATCACTTGTCTCCACTAGTGATTGACCGTGTGGGTACTCGTGGGGAGGGGGGTTCGTTTGGGAAGAAGCGTTTCTTGTATTCCCATGGATTTGTGGTTTATGACGAGACAGGTACTTCTTGTGCAGAGGGAGTAGGGCTTGGAGCCAGTTTTCACCCTTGGCACAAGTTGATTCAAGTACTCGGTCGTCGTCGTCGAGCAGATTGAGAAAGCTGTTCCCTTTTAAATTACTATTAGCAAAATATATTTTACCTTTCATATAGGGTGGAATCCCTGTTATCATTTCCCATGGCACTTTTCTGGGATGAGTGACAGGCCTTTGCTTCTCTGTCGGTCGTGGAGAGGCCTATTGTTGAAATAGTATCGAGCGGTTGATGTTGTGACTTTGGGGTTGGCTGAATATACTCATGAGTATATTTGTTGTTTTGAGGCTTGAGTCTATTTCTGGATCCACTGCGAAGCTGATCAGTTGAGGCTGAATCAGCCCACAGCTGATTGTCCATCATGTTAGAATCCTTTCTTCAGAGTCCTTCCAAAGCACGGGTGAAAGCTTCGTTGACAATACCTGGAGCATGACACGGTATGCCGATGTTCTGCTTACTGACCAGTTGAGATAGAACCTCAGCTGATTAGTCCACAGCTGATGGTCCGCCAGGCCAGAATCCTTATATCAGAGTCCCTCCTTTCTCTCTCCTTCTCATTCACCTGTTAGGCTAGAGCCTCATGGAGCGCATTATCACTACTGGTCCTGGAGGTGGTGTTCAGCCTCGTCTTGAAATTAACACCTTGGTTCAAGATGATCGTTTCTTTTCACTCTACATTCAAGCTTTGAGTCCGCCCCTCTCATGTCGTATCATCAGCGCAGCCCTAACATATATATACACATAGTCGCAATGCAAAATACTGATCAGGAAGAATTACTTTCCTCGTACCAGACATCTGGGATTCATGGCTACCCGTTCATATCTTATGACGACGCTAATAGTGAACTTGACCACAGCCTCCCAACCCAATGGGCTGGATACTGCACTCACGGTTCTACTTTGTTCCCAGTTTGGCACAGGCCATACATGATGCTCTATGAGGTGAGTCCAGCGTTCTAAAGTACGTGCTGGGTATGACCTGCTTTTTCCTCCAGCAAATCATGTGGCAACATGCGCAAGTAATTGCTGCAACGTACACTACTCCTGACAAAGATCAATGGGTAGATGCCGCCCTCAAATTGAGGCTCGCATACTGGGATTGGGCGGAAAACAGTGTTCCTCCTCCTCAAGTCATTAGCCTTGACCAAGTAGAAATCACCATGCCAGATGGGCAGCGGAGCAGCGTGATCAATCCTCTCAGAGGCTACAGATTTCACCCTATGCCAGAGGATATGCCTCCGCCCTATAAAGATTGGCCTAGGACGTTGAGGTACCCGATTAAATCTGGGTCAGAAGTAACGGATGATGTGTCCACGCTGATAGCGTAAATA
>Ga0153987_1000145_pt1 | contig 24618 bp, 34 predicted proteins | sample TSNC071MetaG_FD_102279 | JGI IMG/M metagenome (GOLD analysis project Ga0153987, IMG submission 102279) | Attine ant fungus gardens microbial communities from North Carolina, USA - TSNC071 MetaG | ecosystem: Host-associated > Fungi > Mycelium > Unclassified | place: USA: North Carolina, William B...
TATTTATTTCAGCAAATAAATAAACCATAATACGTGGTGTTGTTATGTGGTTTTCCCTTTTTACTCACTGTCCACCAGTTCTAACATGCCTGTAGGCTTAGAAGCCTGGATAACACAAATTCCACCAATTACTCGAGGTTGGTTCGCACTTTCAGTTTTGATGAGTCTGGCTGTGGTATGTGCGTCTCGGTTATCTTAAACATCCTCCAATTGTAGAACTTGTTCGCCCAGCAATGTCAACTGGTTACACCACTACAACTCTACTTCAGCTGGAAGAGCACATTTGTCAACGGCCAAGTATGTAACTGAGATATCTGGTCTCCTTCAAAAACTCAATTCAATCAGCTATGGCGTGCTATAACCACATTCTTTTATTTTGGGTCAATATCACTGGATTTTGTTTTTCATCTCTTCTTCTTGTGCGCTCTTGTTCCATACAGTCAAAAGAAGTTTTATTGAAGGAGGAAACAGCATGCGGTATAGCAGAATGCTGGAAGAATCGTCATTTGCAAACAAAAAAGCAGATTACTTGTGGCTCCTTCTTATGTCTTCAGTGATGCTATTGGTACGGAGCTTTCTTCAAGCTACATGTTTTGCTCCATTCCGTTTCTAGGCCATATCCCCACTTGTGAACATCCCGTTTCTCTCTTCTTCTCTCGCTTTCGTTCCCATATACATATGGTCAAGGCGCCACCCAACGACTCCAATTTCGTTCTTTGGGTTAATCACAATCAATGCCCCCTATCTACCAGTTGCTCTAGTCGCTTTCTCCTGGCTACTCAATGGCACTTGGAAGGCTGTTACAGTTGATCTTGTTGGATGTGGGGTGGCTCATGTCGGCTGGTTTTTACGGGATGTATGGACACGGGAGATGCTTGGGGGAACGACTTTTTTCACCGAACCTCCTGAGTTTTTGTAAGTATGAATACGGTTTGAATCATTGTCAAGTCATTGATCTCGTAATCTATCAGGAAGATCTTGTTAGATGATATCTGACTTAGAAGTCAGCTCCTTGACTCAATAATGAGCTTCGTCTGGAGCATTTGAAGAGCCTACTGTTCGGTTCTAAATGTATCTCAAATTTCCAACAATCTCGAGGCCCTGGAATTGAAGTTTATCAACCAAGTGGAATAGCTCATAGGTAGCCAGAAAGGCAGCGGCATCTACTCGGCTTTCCCTTTGCACAACTTCAACATCATCTGTGTTCGTGGCGAAAAGGGCGGTCATTATGTTATTGCATGCATGAATCTACAAGACTCTGACGCATATGGCGCTAAATTCATCATCCGGTCTGGATCTTTTAACTGACACGAGGTTAACCCTGTATTTCACTAAGCAGCTTGCTACCTGAGTAAGATATAAAAAAATTCGAAAGAGCAGGGCCCCTAGCATACTAATCGTTCACATCTTTATATGATCCTTCCATAATCCTGGTCATTGTCATAGTCTTTTTGTGGAAGGGCGTCGCAGTGGACTGGCTCGATGTTTGTGATCGTTGGGCTGTAATAGGAGGGAACACGAAATGACCCGCGAGATGTCTACCCATTCTATGTCTCTCCCAGTTTGCAACTTCTGCGGGTCTTGATTCAGGGTTCGGCGTTCGTGGGGGCGACAGACACCAATTAGACGATATACGAAAACCAAAAGGGTTATCTCTGCTGAGGCCAGTAAACATGCGTACGGGATGCGAGCGGTCCCTGAGCAAGGGATGAGTATACGCCGAGGAGGAATAGGTGTCACATTTCTGCTGAACTTCTGCCTGGAACCCAATTATGTCGAACTCACGAACTGCGAGTATGAGAAGCAGAACAGTCGCTGCAATACTTGATATGATCATCTGAGGAAAATATCCGATTTCATCTGCCACGGCGTTTCATGAAGAAATTCCTGAACATATGTCCCATTGACCTACCAATCAGAACACCTACTTATGTGAGCCAACAGCTCAGTTATGATATTTGACTGACCGTCAAGACCTGGAGCATCCGGCATACTATTTCTGAGTTGAGGAATAGATATTAGGATTGCACCCGTAGAGACAAGGTATTTGAAAAGAGGTCTTCTTCCGGAGGTTTGTCGTGCCAGTAGAACATGTCCAACAGTGACGTGGGTGAGAAGCCAGCTGATGGTGAAAAGGAACAACGCAGATAATCGCGTCGAGCCAGGTCGCCAAACATGCATATCCATGTCTCTGCTTGGGAGAACAGTCCCGTCATTGACTTTAGAAAAGCTCTCCATGTCAGTGGTCCATATGTTAAAACTGGACATGACATCGATAGTGATAAGCTTCTGAATCGGTAGACTCCCGTTCGAAAAAGTGACAGCTCGGAGAGTGCCAGTCAGGAAATAAGTATCAAAAGGATATAGGCGGGCGTTGTGTACATCAAGAACATGGTTGCTGTCGAACTGCACAAGATTCTGGATACTGAAGAGACAAAACTCATCAGCAATGAGGACTCGAAACATTGTCGTAGATTCACTTGCGACGGTGGCCAGTCACTTTGTTGATAGGGATATTGACTGGGTTGTATGTCGCAGCAGGTATGTCGGAGCTGCTTTGGCTTTAGTTCCACAAAACCTTCTGGTCAAGATATACTCACTTGTCAACAAAAATAAGAACAGGAAGAGAAGGAAGTCCACAGTTATTACTTCCATGAATTCCTGAGGATTCAGGTAGCACATATTCTGGACCACAGGCTAGGATAGACCATCGTATTGTGATCAACGGTTCATCAACATCAATATCTATGCTCTCTCCAATCAACACAATCTAATATGGGTGTATACGAATAAGCCTGCAAAGAGAGAGCACGAAGCATACCCCGGGGGAAGCAATTGCAACCTCGTCGAGAGCTGTCTTGAAATTCAGATCCTCCACGTCTACTCCAAGAAATGCGCACAAAATCGACATCACAAAAAAAAGTGATGCAAGGACAGCGAGCGTGATAAGAGTGGAACCACGAAGAGGAATGAAAAATCTGCTAGTTCTGAAGTTTTCCTCAGCAAGAGAAGAGAAACGAGAAGAACGCAGACGATTGGGGAGGTGACGAGTTTCAAGAAGACGAGGGAACGATGGCATCTCAGCCGTCGTCAAAGGCGAGTTAGGGCCAGGAGAACTCCTAGGAAGAGATATAAGAATTTTATAAAGAATCCGAAGCCACCACAGACGCTCAAACTAAACCAGAACGGGTGTATGAAATTCATGTTGCTCTCGTCAGGGTTGGCGGATACATATCCATAAGATTTCTGTCAAAGAGCCAAGCCTACAAAGGATCTAATTTCGCCAATTTCAAGGTTTGGAATCTGTCAGTTCTTGGACTTTTGGAGATCCGATTTTTGAACCCGTTTATTTCCACATGACCTAGTCCACTCCAGTCTCAGAAAGGATGCCACTGAAACTCGACTTTGATTACTATGTGTCTGTAAGACTTCTGGCTTTTGAAAATTCCATAATCAACATTGACAGGTTTATGTAGTTCATGTAGTGGCACAATCGCCTCTGAAGTATATTTAGTGACTTGGCAAACTCTAAAGTTTGACTTCTGCCAAGCAAACCCTCAGTAGCGCAGAAAATTGTTTACCTTTTATATTCTTTTCATTATTTTTATTTTAGGATCCTTTACACAGTCCCTGCATTCCTGTTTTCGACAATTGCATTCCAAAACTGGCCAGAAAATACCGACAAACCCCAATTATGTTACATCCAATACGAAGGGTAGACTTTGTCATTTTAGATTTCCTGGGCGGGGATAAGACCAGCCGATTCACTTCTCTTCTAGCAAGAGATTCTCTAGGCTTCGCAACTCATCCAAGGGACCTCCCTCATCCCCCTCGATTCCATAAACTGTCAAGACTTCACGAGCATGAGTGACTATTACTTGGATTACCTCTACCTCTGTTGGCAGAGGAATTCCAGAACCCACAGAGGCATTCCACTTTGTCTTCGCTAACTCCAAAAGGTGTAATCCTGATTGTGCATTAGTTGGTTAATGTATTTTAGTTGCGAGGGATGATGATATACCAATCTGAGGGTAATTTTTAGGATAGATTAAGAGGTATAGAGCCAGAAGTGTGGCACCACTCTCAATAGCGGTATTATATTCTCCTTCATGTGAAGCTTTTCCGAAACGATCAGAGAGCTGCTCCATATAAGATTCATGTAGGATGCAATGTAGTTCATAGGGGAGATCAGCCAGGGAAGGCGTCGGGAGTGATGATGCCAATGTCAATGTCTTGTCTATACCAACATATTGACGCAGGGTCGTATGAGTATTTTCTATCCCGTCTGGAGATTGAGGTGGCTCGGGTGGTTCACCCAGCTGTCGTAGGATAGTACAAGAATCACACTTGCAAATGAACCCATAAGTGTATTGAAATACTTGATGTCTTGATTGGGTGAGCGCAGGATCCAGATATGGTATGCAAACCTGTAAGACAATGTCGATCAATTACTTGAAGGGGACAAAAATACCCCTCCATCCCACCTCCTCACCCTCGTCTATATCGCGTAAAGCAACAATTTCCATCAGAGGGGGCTTTGCTAGTTCCAAAATATACCTCGGAGCAGCATTTGGAATGCACGAATGATTGAACAGTCGACTTGCTAACGGAAACACACCATGGCCGATAGTGGTCATGTGGGAGTGGACAGTGAAGTTATTGTTGTGGAAGCGGGAATAAATGTTTCTCGTCAGTTCCTTCTGATAGTTGAGAGTTTTTGGTATCATTTCCTCAATTTTCAGCGGATCAGCTGATCCAGGAAGAAGTGAGAGAAACGTCGAGACAGGATCGTCTTCGTCGAAAACTGTGGTGTCCACTGATCCTTTGGAAGAGCTTCGTGCAAGAAAGTGCGCCAAGAGCAAGACATCCATGCGTTCATGCTGAGGTAGTTGGTGAGAACCAACCAGTGCATTCATTCTGTTGTAAATCCTACAAATACGTTTGTGTTCTGTGTTCCAATGCATCGACTGACCTGTGAGAGACGACTATCAATTTCCAAGGCTGGTTCCATCGGACGGGAGACTCTGACAGTCGGCATTACAGTAGTAATAAGAGGCACACCCAGAGCATTTCTTCAATCGCTTATTCTTACAAAAACAAGCATCACACCTCCGTCCCTTTTCCACACCAAGCAAGGCAGATGCAAAACTTGGAACTGATATCACGGTCGATCCAGCAGGGATGGCGTGCACAATACGAGCTTGTGATCGTGCTGTGGGGTGAGGTACGAGTTTAACCGTCTCATGATTGGGGATATCCATGCAAATGGTCAGGGTCACTTATGTAATTTACATTCATGGAAATCATTTCCATCTATGATCCCCTGGCCTTTATATTGGATATCCCGGGTCGATCAAGTGAAGATTTCAAGTGATGTCTCTTCAGCAACTACAAGTTATGTATCTTTGATAGATCCTGAACCGAACATTTATCAATGGGAAGTCACACTCAGAACTCTCTGCAAAAATTTGCTAACTTCCTTGAATAGGTCACTACATTCTTCTTCCGCTGATGGATCATAGTCAAATGAGTGACCTTTGCCCTCGATCACCTTCAGTGTCACCTCTACCTTGACCTTTTCCAATAGTTCCCTCATGTGTTCTGATTCATGGCAATGAACATGATAGTCTTCTGCACCGTGGATCAAGAACACCTCAGGCCACTCTGATGTAACAGACAACTGAGGAAAGAGTGATCGATGACGTGCCGGAATCAATGGCCCTCCCCAATCCTCCGGGATTGTCCTGGTCTGTGCGTCACCAATATATTTCTCGGGTGCCACTAGCACTGTCTGTCTCTGCTGCATCAAAGTCTGACTCAGACTGGGGTCGTGCTCGCCTGTATAGTAATCCAGATAAGCGCCGAGTTGGCAGTACAGTCGTGCAAGATACATTCGGGGATTAGCGGGAAGACCAGGGGTCGGATGATCATCAGGGTGGTACCTGAGTGGTGAATCTGTCACAGTTGACAAGTGCAAGGGGTAAATGAAATCTTCAAATTCTCTTGGATCCAGGATTTCTCTACCAGGGATGAAAATGTCCCGTTTCGGTTCCAACCAGTAGGGCGTCTGTATAAATAATAAGAAAACATGGAATACTTCTGCATGCTTCGCCTTACTAGCAAGTCACCACCCATTCCATAGAGCGATATCAAAGCTTTCGGTCTTGGATGCGCACTGGCCCCGAGATAAGCGCACAGACCGCCAGCGCTGGATCCCGCGAGTACCAAAGCATTAGTGTTTATCTTGCAATTGACCTTCTGTGCTTCTGTCGTGGACGCTGGAAAAGTGAGATTTTTACTACCCAAAAAGGAGATAAGATGTTGAACATCAGAAACTATATCGTGGCCTGTTGCTGGAGGAAGGAGTTGATAGTCTGCGCTCAAGAAAGCGAAGCCCAACTCTACTGTTCTACCTAGAGAGTATTTGAATTCGCAATAAGTCGTTACCAATTGCCTTTCTCCTACTGTGCAACCAGAAGGGAAACCAGCTTTCCCTGTTCCCCACGGTCAGACCTCCCCCGTGGAAGTAGACAACCGCAGGTACTGATACTGTTCCATTGCCTTCCAACGGTGGTATCTCGGGAAGATAGATATCGAAAAGTACGTCTTGGGTTCCAACCTGCTTGTATGCAAGCGTGAAGTGTGGAGGCAGACACCGTGCCATGAAAATCTATAGTCGGGAAAACCCAAAGCCTGATCTATTCACGTGCACGACATAAAGCAACATAAAATCGGGTTGCACACTATTCGATTTTGAGGTTTTCCTGGCAAATTACGAGCAGAATCGGGGCCAGAACCCACAGCCACCGAGTCAAAACTGGAGAAGAACGTCGAGTTGGTATTCAACTTCAATTGGGAAAGTGTCCATTCAACCTGTACCAATAATCATGACACAATGACATAGATCTCAGAAATAGTACGATCAATTGATTAATTTGTTGCCAGGGCCCTTTGACCGTGTCCACTGATCACCAGGTCGGTCGTATTCAAGAAGACCAAACTTGAAACAAAATGAATCCAGATCGCTTGCAGCGACTGAAAAAACTCAGAACCATTAGCTTTGCTGTGTATGCAACCTTGAGGTTTTGCACCAAGATAGGGATTAAGAAAGAAATCATTCATGACTCTAACCTACACACAATTGAGTTACCGTTATGGGACGTTAGGAGAGAATTAAACAAGAAGAAAGTAAGCTGAGTCAACAAAAATGACTCGAAGCGGCCCTGCCTGGAGGTGAACACAGGCTTCTTTCCTCTGCCATCAAGAGTCCCAGATCGCTCCATATGCTGGAATACCTCGACTCTTCATGCCGTACACCACCTTCTCTGTCAGCTTTTGATTTGAAATGATGCACACAGCTTCAGCTTCGAATTCTTTGACAAAACGATACGTCAATTTAACCATGTCTGGTTTGCCATGAGTGCGTGTATCTGAATTTTAGCTGAGTGGAGATACTTTGGTCGGCATTACAGGGAGACTGACCGTAAATGACAGCCCCTGGCGATTTCTTCAATATGGAATCCACAAATTCATCGCCGAACGTTTCGCGAACATTTGGCGACGTCCACAAGAGCTTGATAGGTACCCTTTGTTCAAGAATACAAGGCGCACATGGCCCGATTCCAGATCCTGTTGCAACGAATACTAGACGGCGGAAGAGAGGGACAATACGAAGCACTCCAAATGTTGGAGCACCTCGAACCCAGAGTGTTGACGGTGGTTTGTCGATCTGTTTTGCCGTCCAATCTCCAGCCCTACTGACCACTAAGGAAAACCCCTTGTTACCAGGCTTTGTTATTGTGGCAAAACCATGCCACTCAAATAAAGGGTTATCAGATATACGAATGAAACTCCCAGGGATCGGAGTGCCTAGCATGTTCAATGGGATAAGTAGGGAGCGTCAAAGATCACACAGTTCACTTACAGTGGTCAAAATGAATCCGCACGGCATGTCTCGAAAGCACTTCACTTCGAACGGATACTTTCCTGAGGCGAATCCAGGGTAAAATAATTGAACCTGAAATGATAAGGCAAGTGGAAACTCAAGGCCGTTAGAACATGCTCACAGGTGAGTATACAAAGTAACCAAAAATAGAGGTCATGAATGAGGGCCTTCCCCAGGACCTTGTCCTCTTTATAGTCGTTTATCAATAATAAGAACTATGACTATGTTACTCTAGTTTAATTTTAAACGGATAATGGATACCTGGCACCAGAACATTGCGGTCACGCTCCAACCAAGGAATCGGTGAGTCATTTCAAATTTGTTGTGTTGCTTGGATCTGAAGGTAGGATATGCGAGAAGGATGATACCTATGAGGAAGAAGAGAATTGCATATGCCAAGACAAGAGTCGGAACAGAAACCTGAAGATTTTGACTGTCAATGAACACTTGATTCCTACACAATCCTTACCTTGTCACGTTTCAATAGCTGTTTCGTCGCTTGACCAACGAATAAAATGAGCCAGATCACTCCAGAAACAGCAAAGCCAGAGTGTAAACCGCCTATATGGTAGACACTAGCGCACACGCGACGGATACGAAGTGGCCACCTACAATCAAATGAAGAGAAAGTGACTAATCCAAGAGCGCCGACTTACGATCGGGGAACTGCGCAGCAGGTATTAAATATTGCATTAATCACATAGTCTTGTCGAATAAGGATGGCACAGAAAAGGTTAACGACTATGATTTCCCCAATTTTCTGTGCATCAGCACTTGCCGAACATAACCATATAAGAATAGCCATGTTAATCGTGAAAACGACGCCAAACAAACGCCTGTATAGGGTGAAGATATTGTGACGAAGATGACGGACACGTCTTCCTTGTTTCTGTGTTGGTATGACATCATCCTCATACCCAGTCCACGCTAATTCTTCTTTCGTAGTGGAGAAACGATCAGTTCCAGCCTTGACGGCAGACAAAGATATTTGACTATTTCTCTTCAGTCCCCGATCCCAAACATATGCAGATGGTGGGCTTCTGGGTTCGGAAGGGGTAGATGCTGCAGAGATGGAGGTAGCCTTTTTGGATGATACTTCTAGAATGTCGGAATCACTTTCAGCCTGCAAGAATTTGATTGCAAGCTGTTGTAATTCCCGCTTATCAGTTTTGCCGTTGCTGCAGTATATTCAGGCCTCGACGAACAGGTCGTGTAAAAGAGACTCACCTTGTCTTCGGAAAGTCATCCAGATGTAGAATCCTGGTCGGCACAGCATACGAAGCTTGGATTTTGGAGACCACAGTCTGGATATCTTCTGTCCTGGCGATAGCTGGGGTTACAAATCCCCAAAGTTCACTATTGATCAGAAGAGCAAGGGCTGATCGAACGCCTGGGAAAGTCTTCGGGATATAATAAGACAGTTGCCAAAAATACTAGTTAGACACTCACTTCCATAGCGCGAGCAACCCCATCCAGCTCTACACGAAATCCCTGCCCCTACAATAAGTATCGATTAAATTTAATGATTGTTCTTTAGTACTTGAACTTTGACTTGATTGTCCAACCGGCCAAGAATCTCAAGAGTTCCATCCTCATTCCAGCGCCTGTTGGCTATAGATTTTTAAGAGTTTTATGATAGTGGAAGAATTCCTACCCAAGGTCTCCGGTGTTGAACATGATTCTAGTACGTGACGTCAGGATGAAGAAAGCTTCATATAAGTTCTTCTGGAAACGCACTGGTATCTACCAGAAAATGGGTCGGGTTTATAGCATTCAGCAGTCTTCTCTGGCAGGTTCACATAGCCACGGGACACACATGCACCTCCAGCCCACATCAGTCCTGTAGAACCAATAGGTAGAGGATCAGACGTATCAGGATCCAGAACATAGACACTAGTATTAGGTACTGGTTTTCCGATGTTGAGCGAGTGCTCTGTAGAATACAACTGCATCGTGTTGACTACAGTGACCTATTGACACATCATAAGTGAAGTTATATCTTGTATTGTGCTTTATGATCACCTCTGTTGGCCCACAGCAATGATAGAATTGGACTCTAGTAGCCCATAAGTCGGCAAGGCCTGAAGAGTCGATTGTCAAGAGAGGCAAGGACAAAAATTGCATGAACACGTTTACTCTTGGGGCAAGGCTCACCAGCGACGGCCACGATCTTTATGTTAGGATAGTCAGCAGGATCGTGAGGCATCAACATAGACGGGGTTGAGATAATGACGTCGACAAGTTTCATCACTGAACGCCATTCTTTCGAAGTTTTACCGCGCAGATACAGCGTGCTCCCATTACTCATGCTTCCTAGGATCTCCTTTGGAGAACCTCATCAATCTGAGCAAGAGAGAAGCTATATTCAAAAAAACACTTACCCAAGCAGCCATGTCGAACGAGATGTTCATAAGTTGGGAGACGCGAACTCCAGGTCCCATGTGCAGGTTGCCGGGATGAAGGCACAGTACTGAAATAGAAATTTCACCAGAAGTAAAAAATTGATTTTTGAGATTATGTGCTTACAATTTGTAATATTTTGGTGACTGACATCTACACCCTTGGGCACTCCTGTCGTACCTGTGAAAGATGCCATTCGGATAATCAGATTTCAACACAAGCATCCTATTTACCACTGGTATAAATCACATAGGCACCCCCGTTGGTAGTAGCGTCATCGCCAGGTTTGATACAGTGGTTGGAATGGGAAGAGCAGATGACATCGTTAACTTTGATAACGATCTTTGTCTTATCGGTAATTCTTTCCGTAAACTGAGACAAAGTCAAAACGATTTCAGAGTTTGAATCATTAAGTGCGTGCGCCAGCGTAACATCAGATATAATGTTCCCATCTAGGGGTACATACGCAGCGCCAGCTTTAAGGGTACCAAGGATGGCAACCACCATCCAGATCGAACGTTCGATCAGTATGGGGACTCGAAAGTCTGCCTGTACTCCCATACTACGAAGTTGAGTTGCTAGACAGTTCGCCTGGCGGTCTAACTCGCCATAGGTGACATTCTCTTCAAAATTCACCACGGCTAAGGCATTCGGCTGACGAAGTGCATGATACTCAAATGCATGGTGAATACAGGAGAATGGCGAGGTTTGAGATTCCCCTATTCCAAAACGAAAAAAGAGGTCGCGATCCAGGGGAGAGAGATCGCAAAGTTGGTCCTTGAGTTGTTGCAGAGCGACCATTGGAAACGCTGGGAATCATATCCGCTTCACGATTGCTTTTTAAATAAGCCATGCAAGCTCCTATCGATCGCGTTATAAGGTTTTTGTCGCATTTCAGATGTTCCAAGACTTAAAAACAGATCTTGAATTAACAAAATCCTATCACTCCGGTGAACTGGAAAGTTGATGGACCATATGGACATATTGCGCACTATGGGATCCAAACCGCTAAGTTTATACTTCAATAAAACAAGGAAAGAAGTTTCGAAAGAAGTTTGTCATTAGATTCGCACCACATATTCATTTTTTATGTGGTGCTTCCGAGCCATCCGGCATGGACAATTTTATCGCTGTAAGCTAGAAGTTCGCCAAGCCTACAATTAGTACACTTCCATCTTACAGGAATGGGTGATGGAATTAAGGGTGAAGTCCGTCAGAAAACCTCCGAGAGTCATGGAAGGATATTTATCTGCATCTGTGGCGCTCAATTGCTGACTTTTGGCGAGCATCTCGTGATACGCGCCTAGTCAGGGAACATGAGCGACCGATGCAAGAAAATGACAACAAATGGGCGTACTGATAATATTCCATCACGTCTGCTTGACCAAGCTTTTGTAAGAAACCTTCGTCATGAGTGATGATGATGAGCTGGAAATTCGAATGAGTCCGACGTTCGTTGATAATACTTTGGTGATATTATCAGTCGATTACGCATGTGACAGACCTTGACCCACTCAATGAGGCTTGCAGCCAAAGCGTCAATATTCTCGGTGTCCAACGCATTGGTAGGCTCATCCAATGCAAGAATGCCGCAGTTTTGACCAAAAGAATCTGACAGTGCAAGGCGTATGATTATCGAAGCCAGCATTTTTTGGCCTGCAGAACAACGTCCGCGCATATCCATTTCAACTTGATCTTTGGTCATTACAACCTAGAAGCTTACGTAAGAAAATGAGAACTAGTCTTGGTAAGACGCACCCTGTAGTTGTAAGAACGTTTATTGGCACCTCCCTCTACATCTGACTTGATCATGATTCCATCAATATCTGGCAGAGTTTTGGTGCACGGAAAATTGATTCATCTTCAAGGACTCACCTGTCCCTTGGTAAGTCTTGTTCCAAAGGTGCTTCATAATGTCGTTCACTTCTTCCATCTTGAGTGTATGATATTTCATAATTGCACTAGAATGTGTGTAAGCAAAGGTCTAGTGTCAAATTTGTTGTACTAACTTGTCAAGGGCCTTGGCATACTTCTCCAAGTCACTGTTAGCCATGTCCGACACCTGAAAAAACCTCAAGTTACATTGCAAGGTAGAATCAGATTAGTTACCTTGACTTTTATAAGCTGATCTGTATACCGTTTATTGATGTCTTTAAAGTTTCTCTTTAAATCCGAATGATATTTGTCGACTTGCTGTTGTAAGGTATCAAGCTCTCCACGGACACGGCCATACTGTGACGGCATATGACGTAGAGAGAAGGAATAAAAGATCAACAAACCCTCAGCACAGACGGGCGAATTTATCCATACCTCAACACGTAGATTATCCTCTTTCTCCTTTGCAAGCTTGTACTTCTCATCGAAATTTCTCCGTGCCTTAGCCATCTCTTCCATGTCATGAGAATCTATCTCTGTCTGCACTTCATTGATCTGTTTCACAAGTCGTCTCGCACGAATGTTATCCCTGAGGTTCGCGACCGAAGCACCGCTCTCGTTGATCTCCTTTTGGATATCAGCCATAACTTCGCGGATGTCATTGAGTCGCTTATTCAGGCTTTGCAACTCTGAGTTCAGTAGCTCAACTTGCTCTGAAGTGGTCTTGAATTCTTGGACGCGTCGTTCTTTGACGTACCTGTCAAAAGAGCTCTATCGTGAGATGTAGTGATTGGGAAAGTGGACATTTTACCGCTCTACACCCTTATGGATATGATTGAGTTTGTTGTTGCCGGAATTAAGTTCTTGTATTTGTGCCGAGATTTGTGTGACTTTGCTGTTTAACTCTAGTTGGACATCTTGAAATGAGGCGTTCAGTGCCTCTATTGGGGTCTCTCCTTCGTTGATTTGATTGTCAAGATCCTAATGATAGATCAAACCAATGCGAAACAAAATGATGAAAGGTAATGATACCTCGTTCAACACTAACCTTGATAAGTTCCGTGAAAGAAGTCACCTCCTTTCTCATTCTGGCAATGTTCTCATCTAGTACCTCCTTCCCGCGCAGCCTATTCGAGAGTCCCAATTCCTGTTTTTCCATTCCGTGCAAGTTATCCTCCAGACTTCTGATTGTCACGTTCTGTCGATCTCTCTCTAAAGTAATAGTCTGCTTCTCGCGTTCAATCGTTCGGCTAGATGTGGAGCAAAGGAGTTGTTTCTCAGATGATTATCATCGGAAGGAACATACAATGTGCCCGAAAGTTCATCCAGTTCTCGTTGAACATCATCAGTTGTCCTACTTGACCCAGTATTCAAGAGTTCGTTTTCTATGGAGGTCGCCTCCTGCCGCGCCTTTTCTGCCTCCTTCTGAAGACGTGCAACAGTTGTAGCTTGCTGCTTGAGGTTATTGAGATCGCGTATATGAAGCCTGACTTCATCAAGCTTCTCTTTTTCCTGTATATTTCATGTTGAGCTGAATATACCAGCCGAAAGGTTGAGTAGACACACCTCGTCGGCTTTGAACCTGAGTTCGGGAATTTGCCTTTCAAATTCTTTGATCCTTGCAGCAAGTGCTGGAACTTCCTCAGACTCCAATGTCCTTCTTTTTGCGTCCGCAGGAGACAACTTCTGCAACCTCTCGAACATCTCTTCCCAAGCGGCAACCTCTTCTTTGGCACTTGTAATGTTAACAGCTTCATTTTGTTTGATGAGCGCTTTCAGCTATGCTAAGGCATCACTTGATCGCGTCAAGTTATAGATATGAGTGCACATACAGTCCCCTCCATGATAGCAAGCTCTTGATCATCCATTCCACGACAACACGCCTGACACTTTTTCTTTTCTTTGCTGACCTTGATCAGGTTCTCGTATACCTGGTTGGCTTGGCCAAGGAGAACATCATTGCGACGAATATTAAGCTCCACTGAAACAGTTTCCAAAGCTTCCTGGTAAGACATGTTTTCAAGATCGTCTGTCAATTCTGCCTTTATTTTCATGTTGATGGCTAGAAGGTTGTAGAGACATTGAGTTCGAGGGCGAACAACATTAAGGGGTGTAGGGAACGGTGTACATACACCCAATTTCACGGAGCTTTGCCTGTCTATCTTGAGCTAGGTCGTCTTTTGACTTAGTCATGGATTGGATTTCTGCCGACAAGTTGGCCAGACGAGTGTTGATTGCAGAACCATCCCTTTCCTTCAGTCCTAGCAACTCATCAATCGCTTCCTCTATATTGTCCTGAGTCGAATCCTTCCCAGATAACTTCAGGTATTTTTCGTTCGTGAGCTTAAACCTATTCGAACGGTAGAAATGGAATATCGTAGTCCAAAGGATATCAAGCTTACGTATTACTAGCTTCATTCGTCTTGCTCTTTACCTCAGCCCTCTTGACATCTAAGCGTGCTCTCGAGTCAGCCTGGAGACTCAACGTGCGTATTTCCATATTTAATTTCTCCCTGGTCTCTTCTAACCTTTTTCCTTTGTCGATTTTCTCTTGCAAACGGAAGTCATAACTGGCTCCGGAGAAGTCAGATCTAAGTTTCTTAAGGCGAGATTTCTTTTCTTCGATATCACCCTGGAGGAGGGAAAGCTCAGATTGGATACTTTGTTCGTCCTCGAGTTGGCGTTCTGTTCGCCTGATGTTAATCTGGCGCTCTTGCTGATGGTATAGAATCCTTAGCAAAAGAAATCGAAAGAGAAAACGTCGTACAATTTGTTCCTCGAGATTTTTTCTTTTCAACCTCTTGTTTCCGAGGTCAGATTCCATTTGAAGTATTTTGCGCTGATGTGCGTTAGTTTTGTCTCTGATTTCCGCCTGGTCGTGTCGGTCAATGACGTCTTCAGCTTGAAGGGACACAACATACTTGCAACTTCTCAAGATCCTCAGTCTGCCTACGACGTAGTTCGTCCAAGCAAACAATAAAATCAGATGAGGAAGAATATTGAGAAGATTTGATTCTATGCTTCTCCCCAAGCTCGGTAATCAGCTTTTCTCGCTCGGCGACTTGTTGATTGTGTGCCTCTCGCTCCCCTAGTAGCTTTCCATGTAGGCCCACGCATTCGGTATGCTTCTGTCGTACACCCACAATCTTTTCTTCCACGTCTGCTTTCTTGTTGACCTCACTTTGCAACCTACGTTTCTGCACGCCAATGTATTCATCAAAATTAGCGAGACGTGTGTCAAGCTCTTGGTCGGATCCTATGTCGTGTGAGGATACTCTTCCTCCCGTTTCAAACCAGAAGACGTACCGGTCAACTCTTGCAGATTTAGTTTAAGTTCCTTATAATCGTCCTGCAAACGACCTTTTTGCTTCGCAAGATTCTCGATGTGGATATATGTCTCTCGAAATTTAGTCGCATGTTCGTAGAATTGCTGATTAGACACAACTTGTGCATCATATTGATTTTTAAGCTGCTCGTACGCTGTTTCCTTGTCTGCAATCGTTGCACGGGTCTCAGTGAGGTTCTTCTTGACATCGTCAGCTCTGTCTTTCTCTTGCTTGAGTCCACCGAGCCGAGCCTGCTCTACCTTGAGATCCGATGCGCGTTCCTTGCGCAAATTCTTAATATTGTCAAGCGCTTTTGCATACCTGAATTTGAGAGAAATTAATTGAAGACAAGGTCAAGCCAATCAATGCACCTTGTCGCCTCAAAGATATCGTCGAATTTCTTTTTAAGATTCGATGGTTCAGAGAAAGGCCAATAGGAGTCTTCCTGGTGGCAGAAAATGACATTCTCGAGAATAGCCTTTGACACACCGAGCAATTGTGGTATCTCTATGTCCATCTCGGCACATTTTGTAGAGATAGTCGTGCGCTGAAATGATAATTTATGGATAAAGCGTCTAGATTCAGCGGAAGACCAGCCATACTTTACCAGTCTTATCTGGTTCGTTTGCCAAAGATAGGACACCCTCGAGGGTTTTCATTGTCGTTGTTGTCTTCTTCGCTGTTAAACTCAGATTTCTCACAGCCAGCATCTTGGTACCGTTTGCAGCATAAAATCTCAACTTTACTTGTGCCTTTACTTCCTTCTCATTTGCCATCTTCGGGTCATGAATAAAAGCGCCTCCTCGAGTACCTGGTGGCTGGTCGCCCGTCGTGGCATACTTGAGGCATTCTATGATGGTGGTCTTGCCGCTGCCATTGTGGCCAACTATGACAGTCACAGGTGAGAAGAACTCGACAATTGCAATTTGCTTGTCGTCAAAAGAGCGAATTCCACGAATTGCTAGTTTGTCCAGGTGTGCCATTAATGGCGATGGTGTATTCTTTGACAGGTCACGAAAATTGGTCAGGTCGGTCGCGGAGTACCATGAATATCACGTGACGGACACCGTGATTTTGCAGTAGCGTTTCTGACCATCCAATTATTGACCTTTCACTCTTTCTACTGCGACCATGGCGGCGAATAACAGACCAAACAAATTAGCCTTCTTGTCTATGCCAGCACCTGCATCTTATGTTGCTGGTCTTGGACGAGGGTGTGTCCAGTTTCAAATCAGCGGAAGAATTGCTAACATTGCACACTTAGTGCTTCTGGTTTCACAACACGTTCAGATATTGGTCCTGCGCGAGAGGGTCCTTCTGAGGAAGTCATTGCGTATGTATTATTGGATAAGTTGATCTTTGATCAAGTCCTGATAACATGTTAGCGAGGCTCGTGCCCGAAGAGGTGAAGACGAAGTAGACCCTGAACAATTTCAAGACCCAGATAACGAGTTTGGTCTATTTGCCGGCACCACATACGAACAGGATGATGAAGAAGCAGATAATATTTATGAAAAAGTTGATCAAGCTATGGATTCACGGAGGAAACAACGGAGGTGTGTCCTTGGTTAGTCTTACTATTATATTCCTTGATTAGACTGACAACAACTTGCTTTTCTTCCACAGAGAAGCGCGAGAGCAAGAGGAACTAGCGAAACATCGTGCTGAGAGACCAAAGATCCAACAGCAATTTGCTGACCTCAAGCGTGGTCTGGCTGCTGTGTCGGATACAGAGTGGGAAAATATTCCAGAGGTGGGAAATCTCACTAGAAAGAAACGGAGGAAGGAGGAGAGGTCATTTGCTGTACCAGACAGTGTGATTGTCGGCGATAGAACAAAGGGGGAGTACGAGAACAGTTTGGACGCTCGGCAACAAGAAGTACGTCCTCTCTCTCAATTGAAAGCACTGAAAAATAACGCTTTTCCTCAGGTGGGCGGTTTTGTTACACCTGCAGAATCTGGTACCCTTACAAATTTCAGGGAAATCGGTCAAGCTCGAGATAGGATGCTTTCACTCAAACTCGACCAGGTATATTCCAGTTCTTAAACGTGTCCTACAACAGAAGTACTCATTAGTCTTTACAGATATCTGGAACGGCGTCCACGTCGGGAACGTCTACTTCAGTGGATCCAAAAGGTTATCTCACTTCCCTCGATAGTGTTGTTATCAAATCCGAAGCAGAAATTGGTGATATCAAGCGTGCACGCATGCTCTTTGATTCTCTTGTCAAGTCCAATCCAAAGCACGCACCTGGGTGGATTGCAGCGGCCTGCTTAGAGGAACACGCTGGCCGCATGGTCACTGCGCGGAAAATAATTAAGTCTGGTTGCGAGAATTGCCCGAAGAGCGAAGATGTTTGGTTAGAAGCAGCACGTCTTCACGTAGGTTCTATTCGATCATCAGCCGACGAGACTTTTCACTTGAATACAGAATAACCATGATGCGAAAATTATTCTTGCCAATGCAGTCCAATATGTCGGACAAAGCGTCAAAATATGGATGACAGCCGCTGACCTCGAGAATGACCAGAAAGCAAAAAAGCGTGTGTTACGAAAAGGTCTGTCAATCTCACTTCTAATCTCATGCTTGATCTCATCCTCCTACCTTTCCAACAGCTCTGGAGCACATTCCGAACTCGGTTCGACTTTGGAAAGAAACTGTCAACCTCGAAGAATCAGCAGCAGACGCCCGAATTCTACTCGCACGCGCTGTAGAAGTTATCCCTATGTCTGTGGAACTCTGGCTTGCGCTTGCTCGCTTGGAAACACCCGACCGTGCGAAGGCAGTCCTCAACAAGGCCCGAAAAGCCGTTCCCACCAGCCACGAAATCTGGATTGCCGCCGGTCGCTTACTTGAGCAAGAGGCTACCTCCCCACAGGCGCCTGAAGTTAAAACTGAGGAACAAAAGATTAAGGAACTCGATATGGTTGACCGAACAATTGAACTCGGCGTTCGTGAGCTGCGGAAGCACCAAGTCTTACTTACGAGAGACCAGTGGCTCAAAGAGGCTGAGAAATGTGAGAGCCAGGGCAGCTTGAGGACATGTGAAGCTATCGTAAAAGCAACAGTGGCCATGGAAATTGAAGAAGAAGATCGTTTGGACACCTGGGTTGGTGATGCTGAGAATGCAGAAAGTCGAGGGATGGTTGGGACTGCCAGGGCTATCCTGGCATATGCTTTGAAAGTTTATCCCGATAGAAGAAGCCTGTGGCGAAGAGCAGCTGAGCTTGAGAAAGCTCACGGGACAAGGTGCGTGACTCAACAGTTTTCTCTTCACCTCATTAACAACGTTCTTTGTTTGTTTGTTAGGGAAAGTTTGGATACCTTGCTCAGTCAGGCTGTCAAGCATTGTCCTCAAGCAGAGGTTCTTTGGCTTATGGCTGCGAAAGAGAAATGGCTGGCTGGAAATGTTCCTGCGGCTCGCGAGGTTCTCGAACGTGCATTCAATGTTAACCCTGAGAGCGAAGAAATCTGGCTGGCCGCTGTCAAGCTTGAGTCAGAAAATGGAAACATGGATGTTGCTAGACAACTTCTTCAGCGCGCCAGAGATGTTGCTGACACAGACAGAGTAAGTCTCCCATTTCTTCCAATTACTTGAACTTATTGTATCATAGATTTGGATGAAATCTGCTGTGTTTGAGCGACAACTCGGCCACCTTCAGGACGCACTGAACACCCTTGGGACTGCCCTCGCTAGATTCCCGAAATTCGCCAAGCTCTATATGATCCAAGGTCAAATCCATCAACGGCTGAAGAATATCTCAGCAGCACGCGCTTCTTTCGCTGCAGGTCTCAGAGCGTGTTCTAAAAACACCACACTTTGGATCCTTGCTTCTCGCCTCGAAGAAGCCGACGGAAAGAGTATTAAAGCGCGCTCGTTACTCGAAAAGGCTCGCCTTGTGAATCCTGCAAATGATGGACTTTGGGCTGAAGCTGTAGGCGTCGAAGAACGTTCAGGGGGGGCAGTGCAAGCAAAAGCTATGCTTGCTCGTGGACTGCAAGAGTGTCCTACATCAGGTCTCCTGTGGTCATTCACTATTTGGTCCGAGCCACGACCCATGCGCAAAACACGATCCGTCGACGCGTTGAAAAAGAGTGCAGATAATCCACTTATTATCTGTACAGTTGCGCGACTCTTCTGGGCAGAGCGGAAGATTGAGAAGGCAAGAGAATGGTTTGGTAGAGCTGCTGCTACAGCCCCCGATCTTGGTGATACATGGGGCTGGTGGCTGAAGTTTGAGAGAATGCATGGGACAGAAGAACAGAGGGCCGACGTAAGGAACAGATGCATTTCTGCAGAACCACATCATTCGCCCGTATGGCAGAGTGTCGTGAAAGACGACTTGCATAGAGGAAAGAGTGTAAACGAGCTTTTAGAGCTGGTTGCAGACGCTCTGCAATAAGCATTGTTATCTGTATCTGTATATCGTGATGTATCGCACAGCCACATATTAATACCACGTGGACTTACACGTCGATTGCGCCTGCAACGTCTTTTTTCTGCCCACCATGGTTTCTGTAACACGTAATCTCCCTCCTTTCATCAAGGATTTAGGTATATCTATTGTCGGGAAGGCGAGCTTCAGTGTCCCTCTCGTTTCCTTGTCTTGACTGATTCCATAGAAATGTTATGTATCTCTGGTTGAGAACCTCAACATTGGAGACATTGACTGCCTGAAGTACGCAGTATCCAAAGGGCTAGGCATTGGCATAGTCGTTGGTGGCTCAATCATGAAAGTTCCCCAAATGCTTCTAAGTGTGTCAATCACCGTTTTCTACCACTTCGATAGTTAAAACATTTTGCAGTTCTCAATGCAGGTTCAGCGGAAGGCCTGTCATTGACAGCCTATGTTCTCGAAACGCTCTCTTATGCAATCACGCTTGCATACTCCGTCAAAAGCAACTTTCCTTTCTCGACCTATGGCGAGAACTTGTTCCTGACTATTCAGGACATTCTGATCACCCTTCTCATCATTGTATTTGCCCCGACGACGTCGAGTAAGCCTCGAGATCTATCCCTTGCATTTCTTGCTATTATTGGGACAGCATATCTGTTGCAATCTCTACCTCCCTCCTCCCTCGCCCCAGTGCAGTTCTGTACTCTCCTACTTTCATTGTTTTCAAAAGTCCCACAAATTGTACAAAATACACGGGCAGGAAGCACGGGTCAACTCAGCACTGTTGCTGTCTTTGCTCAGATTCTGGGCTGTATTGCTCGTCTGTTCACAACAGTGACAGAAGTCAGAGATACTCTCGTATTGTCTGGATTTGCACTAGCCCTCGTGTTGAACCTGGTGCTAGGGTCTCAGATGTGGATGTACTGGGGTCATGAGGCTAAAGCCAAGCCCACCAGAAAAGTAACGAAGGTAGAAGAGAGCGAAGAAATTGCATCGCCACAAGTAAAGGCAGAGAAAGCAAAGGAAGATGGAAAGTCGAGTGCTTATGAGGCACTTGGGGGTTCTCCTCAACCTGTGTATCGGTTCACAACACCACCTCCGAGAAACTTTTCTGCTGGGAGTCAGAGGAAATGGGCCAGAAAGATCGTTGATTAGATTATTTTGCAGGATAATTATATATTGCTATTCGCTCAAAGAATCAGATACATTTGAACCCTAAAATAGATTATACAGTCCACCTCTTGAAGGTCTGAGCCATTTCAGGTGGCATCTTCTGCTAGACAATGCTTTTCTCAACCACTTCAGATGCTCCATCGGCCAGTTTAGTAGCAGCATTTTCCGTCGTTTTGGATGTCTCAGCGGTCAGTTCTGCAGAAGTCTTATCCTCTTGCACCTCAGATGCTGCATCCTGGACAGCCGCTCGGGCTGCCAGTCGCCTTCGACGTGAATCCCGGAGATGATTGAGGACTTGTTCATTATGATAAGCCTCCTGCTCCGCGGATGCTATGTCATAGGCTTTTTCGTACGCTAGACGACGTTCATTGAGAACTTGTTTAATGCGCGCCATAGATTTTCGGACCTATCATAAGATAGACATACGAGGTCAACGAAAAAGTTGATTAGTGGGTGGGAAGTGAGGCGCACATAGTATACTTTTCTACCATTGACCCGTTGATTAGAATCTGGTACGCCCATCCTCTTGGTTTCTTCTTTCTGCGTCGCGAGAAGGTTACGTTCTCGGAGGAGAACATACCACAGCGTGTGCATGTCCTTGAAGCTCTTTAAACGTAATTCCTCGGCTTTCCATCCACGTCCTGCCGGTTTGATCGTCATTAAAAAAATTCAAAATTCTGGAAAGACACATACCTGAATCCGCCATGCGAGTTGTAGGAGATTCACAAGCCATATATTTGGCCTCTCCCGTCAGCTCCTTCCCATCTTCTAACTGTCTCCTCCTGAAGAAGGCCCAAAGTCCGTGGTCCTCTCTCACAGGCACTTTGTGCTTCCGCCAGTCCACAGGTCCCATAGTCGTAATTGCCTGTTTGGGATTACTAGGTTCCGGTGTTAGGACAGCAGCCTCGGCGAGCCATCGTCTAGTAGATGAGACAGAGGATTTCAGATGTAGGAGTTGTTGACGAACGGGGCGTGCCAAAGAGAGCACCGTCATGAGTGTATGCATGCCGAAAATGGATAAGCAATTGACACAGAGTATGACTCGATACTAGGACCCCAATTGCCACACAACTTTGGGTGGCGTTATAGTGTAGTGGTTATCACTCGGGATTTTGAAGTAGGCGTCTTCCCGAAACCCAGGTTCGAGCCCTGGTAACGCCTATTCATTTTGATTGCTGTATTATTATTTGGAAACATCACTTTCATTGACGATGGAAATGTAAATGTAACAGGCTCTTTTGCCTTCGATTCTTTGTGATCCTGGAGGATATTATTGTGACGTCATAAATATGTCTGGAACAAAAGCTGTCCGATTATAGTCTCAGTCAAAATTGAAATTGCCCTAGTATCCATTCCTCCCTTCCACCTGTTTTATCGAATCCATGCACTCCAAAGTTGGCGACCACCGAGTATACGAAGCACAAGACCAGAGGTTTGCCTTCAACTCTCGGTTCTGACCACCATTGTTCATCATTCCGTCTCATCAGGCCTCCTAAACTCACAGGTCCTCAAAAAGGCGAGCACGAGCGGCGTGAAAGATTTGAACATGGTCCTAGTCTAGCTCATCAAAGCCTCGACTCTAAGTAGGTCTCCTTCACACCGATGAGTATCCCTATTCCTTATATGTGGACCCTCGTCTGTATTCAGAGACGAACGAACGCTCTCAAACAAACTCAATGCTGAAGAAAAGCGTGAACATCGTGTTGATGAAAGCAATCAAACCATAAAGGATCCATTGAAGCCGGCTATGGACCATGGGAACAAACCATCTAGAGGTGCACAGATTGATGCAGAGTTACAGAGAGAAGATGAGGAGATCTTGAAAAAGAAAGCACAAAAGTAGTGATTGAAATGTAGTCAATCGAATCGAACATGACAGACCTAGTAGATGTCAGGATCCTAGTATGTTTGAAATATCAACTGCAAATGAATTTCGTATGTAAAAAATTTCTCGTGAGTCTAATGGTGGCATCTAGCACTGAACCTTGATCCACCGATATGTATGTGTTTGTTGGTAAGGATACTCAGACGTCACCGCAGTGTTGACGACTGAGGTGTATTACTCAGGAAATGATAAATACATTAATATGACGACTGGGTACCTGCGCAGACAGGAAAAAAGACTAAGTGAACAAGTGCAGAATGAAAAGGAGACATGATATGATGCAACGACATACTGACCGATGCATCAGTACCTCAAGTATTCAGGATTATTGTTATGCGCACCCTGCTGCTTCCCATAGCCCTTGATGATAATTAAATGGGAGTCTGATTTTCTACGCCTGCAATACGGCGGGAAGAGTGCGTGTGAGTATCATTTCAATGATGAAACGGATCAGAAGCTATTTACAGACATGATGGCTAGTCGTATCTAGTCAAACGACAACGTCCAAGTTTATTTGACGGGTGCATAAGAGGACAGCCATATGGTATAGGTACACTGGATGTGCTGTGAATTTATCCATTTCCCTTCACTTACATTATTTTCCTCTCAAATATTTCATATCCTTTATAACTGATTATCAGATGGTCACCACTGTACATGAAGTATATTGCAATAAACGATGGAGAAGGCACTTGCAAGTTACAAGATATAACCGGCAATTCCCTCAGGAGAGTACCCCAAGTTCTTCACTGCATTTTGCCATTCATTATAGTCAGTGGTGTAAAAATGATCCGTGGCTCCTCCACTGTACGCGCGGTAGAGTGGGATAGAACCGCAAACTCGACTGGCATATATAAAGCCAGAGATTCCCTCGGCACTATATCCCAGATTTCCGACTGCATTATTCATCTCGGCCTGGTTGGCGGTATAGAAGTGATCCATAGCGCCAGGGCTGTATGCACGGTACAAGGGGACAGTGTCCGGATATTGGGCTGGGAAGATACGACCTGGAGAGCCTTCTTGACTATAGCCCAAGTTATGGACAGCATTATACATTTCTTGGGCGTTGGTGGTATAGAAATGATCTCTGGCACCAGGGCTGTAGGCACGAAGGAATGGGACTGCTTGTGAGGGAGGGGCACATGTCTATCATAGATGTTTAGATGGAATTTAACATAGCTCGAATAACTGACCGCTGTGTCAGAGTCAGAGGCTGCAAAAGCCGCCGATGCCATGAAAAGTAAAACGAAACGGGAGAAAATCTGCATGATTGGTTTAGTGTTTAGTGTTTGCTGAAGAGATTGGCTACTCTGCTGGGGACAGTCTTGCACTTCGAGAGATCTTATATACAGTTTTTTTCCGAGCTGAGGGAACTTCTAAATCGAAATAGATCCAAAGACTTTGACAAGCATCTTTTCCAATTCTGACTTGGAGGCCAACTAATTTGCCTCTCGCTAATATGAATGTCAGGCGATGTAGCTTCTAGTGTCTGGTAGTCACATCTGGGTTCGGCAATGGGATCATTTTTGTGTATTTGAATAATCATTTCGAGGCCGCTTTGGCTCCCCTTATGAGCTGATATATAGGGCTTGATTGAGGAATCAGTTTTGATGCGA
>Ga0153987_1000146_pt1 | contig 24583 bp, 26 predicted proteins | sample TSNC071MetaG_FD_102279 | JGI IMG/M metagenome (GOLD analysis project Ga0153987, IMG submission 102279) | Attine ant fungus gardens microbial communities from North Carolina, USA - TSNC071 MetaG | ecosystem: Host-associated > Fungi > Mycelium > Unclassified | place: USA: North Carolina, William B...
GAGCGAGACATGCTGACTTGCCAGGTGGCTGTGTTCGCGACGACGATCCAGTTCAACCGGCATTGAGCTGGAGTCTGGAGATTGGCAATATCTTCTTTTTTCCACAAAGCAAGTCCCTTACATTTTGCCCGTGGAGATACTCTCCGATCAATGGCAGCGTTCTTCTTTTCGTCGCCGATTGACGTAGATATCAGACTGTAGCATACGAATCCAACTTCAAGAATGTGGACAGGGGACCAATGCCACGCTGAGGCGTGTCCGCTCGACTTCTTGAGGGCTTATTCCAGATATTTTTCGAGCGTTGCTATCACGACAAAGTATATTCCAGATAGCAAAATTCAATCAAGATGCAAGTCGCAAGTCGGTATCGAGGATCGCGTTCGAGTATAACAAGTCCACATTTATATTTCTCTATTTAGCTGCAGTCAATGGATAAGTGCTCCATTTGAAGCACATGATAGTTGCAAGTGTTGGAGTGGACCGTCCCAGCCGTACCCTCCCAGCTATGGAGAGGATCTAAACTGATGGCATCACCATGCCACGCCAGTCACCTGGTATCGTGTTTCATATATCCGTATATATGTGTCCATGACTCCTGCTGCACCTCAGGTGTCAATCTACTTCTGAGATGAGATACTCCCCATTCACTAGTCATTTACATATCTGATGATTGTGTCTCAGACTTACTGTATATAATGTTATGGGGGCCCGCACTCTTAACTTGTACCAGACAACACATTGACCTGACCAGCACCATGTCTTCAACTGGAGGAGCGCCACCACTTATATTCCTGGAAAAATTTGATGGAACCAACTGGATAGCTTGGTGCAAGAATGTTCTTATTGCCTCCTTATCACCACTTATCACCCAACTCGAAAAATACATAGGTCATGCAATTTCAACATCTGTCATTATCAGTACATGTAGTTGAAGATCAAGAGTAATGAACGAGCAGCTAGTAAGTGCACCCAATCAGGGGTATCATGCGAGGTATCTACGTTTCTCAGTACACAGCAGGAAAAATGAAAAAAGAAAGTGCTGTCCACATCAAGAATGCCTTTGGATATGAACGTTGGAATGACAGAAAGACGACCGAGAGTATGGTTGCTACAACTGAAAAAAAAGAACTGTGACCACTGCACTCGAACCCAACAGTGAAAACAGTGCAAGGAAGGATTAGAAGGATGATAGATAATAAGAGAGTACTGATGCCACAAAGGGCGGGTATACAGTATGGCTGGTCCCAAGTTGTACTTGTAATGCACCTGAATGGAGCAATATGAGGATACAATTGCAGTTCAAAAAGTCCACCAGAGCGCGAAGCACAAACCGGTGAAGATGCACTAAGGAGTGAAATCAGGTCGCAAGTTCAGAGGCCTCGTACGAATAAATAGGCTGAATCACTTTTCTCAAGTAAATCAGCCCTCCCTTCCTTGGCCATCCTTTAGCTCACGGATGAGGGTAGATCAAACCCATGCATCACCTGCAACTTCTCCCACAACCGCACTCATATGATTTGCCACATCATGAAGCCCGCGTAAACCTTTGATATGTCCTTTGAAAACCCCTAGTCTGACCCATGGCTGCAAAGTCGACCTCGTTCATATTTGACGGCAAATCCATTGCAAGAGTGAACTCCTCCCTGCTGTCCACTCCTAGCCCCACCGTGTCCATTCCGGCGACAAGTTCACCCGCGTCATTCACTGACGCATCGTGCGGGATGGGACCTAACTCCGAGCTGGCAGGTTTGAGATCGTGTGATGAAGCTCGTGAGAGAGAACAAAATGGTGTCTTGAGTGTGTTTTTTGCCACACAGAGGGGGTCATTTGCTGTGTATTCCGATGGAATCGTCGTCAAAGTGGCAGGGCGAGGCCCTGAAATGGATGACACAGAAGATGAAGGGACAGAGATAGAAGTCGTTATTTTCACCGGCTCCGACGCCGGTTCCAGAAACGAAGGGGATATAGGGGTATGACACCTTTCAGAGAGTGTAGCAGGATGAAAATACTGTTGGCTATGGTGTTCTTGATCACACGATACTTCCATTACCCTTTGGTGTTGGCATTGTTTCTGACAGGAGAGAGATTGGGAAGAATGTGTGCGAAGGACCCTGTGCCGGGAAATGTCAGAAGCCACACCTTCTGAAATTCTGGTCGTAGTCTCTCTCTGGCCATGAGGAATGCTGACATTGAGATGAGATTCAGTATCTTCATCGTCTATAATATCAAACCCCGCTCCAGTGACAATGTCAAGATCCATCTGAAGGTCTCGTAAATCGTCAAATTGGTTTAAATTCAGGTTGCAAGACTCATCACCACCATAATCAGTTGAGTTGAAGGATTTGGAGGGGACATTTGAAATACTTTGATTATGCTTCATGTCCTCTTCCTCCTCCATCTCGCTCACTGGAAGAAGCTGAGCACCCTTGGAAGGAACACGAATTTTGGATCTCTTCGGTTCAATGCCATTGCGCTCGTCGTAGCCGGCAAACCTCTCCTCACTGACAAACTGCATGTCAACCTCGAGTATGATCGAGTCAATTTGACTTGAATCAATGTTTTTAGGTTCCATCGGAACAACTTGTTCGGATTCTATGTCTTCAGCATTGACAACCCAAACACCTAGTGCACTTCGATGAATTGGGACAGAAAATCCCAGCCTACTATGCGGTGCGCCAATGCCAATTCTCATTTTATATTGACGAGATATCTTAGCTTCTCTCAGTGACCTGGTCATTTCTATGCCATTCGGGCACAAGGCACGATTAAGCCACGCTCGACGCTTTCCTCGGACTTCGAGAGCATTAAGTCGGGTGTTTTCTTCGTATGTCATTCGAGCAGAATGCGAATTGTGTAAAAGGATCAACTGAGTGAGGTTGTGAATATGGAACTGCGTTGAATTTGAGGTTGGCGGTGCAGAATTTGAGTACGATTGATTTGAAATAGGTATACTAGGAAGCGAAGAAAGATTCTGAGATGCGATGGTTGAAGGTAAACCTATTGGAAAATCAAAATATTCAGATGTTGGTGTCTGGATTGAACTTTCATCCGTATCGGTGTCAATAATCTCTCCATCAGCCTCGTCACTTCTCTCTTGGGTACAACTGGAGACAGAATCCACTTCTTCCTCATCATCCGATACTGGAGGCTCGCAAGAAGTTGTGGCTGAGAATGTCTCGTGTGAAGGACGTCTCTCGTGTTTGAGATTCTGTATTTTCCGACCAAAAAGAAGCAACGCACTGGACACAGTCGAAGAGGCCCTTGGATTCGAAGCCGAGCCAGAATTTGGCGGTAAGAGGGGTATGTATTGTAGCGAAGGACCCCATGACTTCAACCTCTTTCTCTCTTTTTCTCGCTCCCTCGCAAGAAGCTCTTCCTGACAATGCCGTACCTCATTGAGAAGGCTATGCAAGATCCAAATATAGTATCCACCTTGAGGGATTCGTTGATTGAGTTCGCCAAGGACGTAGAGTCGAAAAGCATCTACAAGGGAAGAGCGGGCTCTGCGGCGGAGAAAACGAGGGCAGGTACTTTGTGGAAGTGGAATTGAGTTGTAGGCAGGCAGTGAGGAAGTTTCATATAGCTTAGGTATCAGTGGGATGGAAGAAGCAGTAGTCAAGATTGTTGGCGAGGGGAGAGAGAGATTGATGATCGAACTAGAAAATAGTCATTGACAATATCGAACCCTGGATGTCATGACACCTACTTCAAAGAAGAGAGTCCAGACACAATGGTCATTAGTATTGAGCGCTTTTTCTTATGTTTGGTACTCTTGACTAAAGATGGAAGAGAGACCAGCTGTTGCTGCCTCAGTCTCTCTCGCTCCCTCTCCCATACCTGCTCCTTCTCCCTGTATCTCTCTCTCTGCCGCTCCTGCTCCGCTCCAAGCGTGCTCAGACATACATCGTGGACAACACTTTCAAGTGTCTTCAAACACTTGGTCGCAAGCCCTTCTGCATTGATTTTCCATTCTGTAGTGGTTCCGTCAACGAATCGGCAAGTCACTAAGAGAGCAGGAACGTCGAATATGACTTCATCAAGGATACAAGGGAAAAAGGTAGCCCTGTCTAACATATGCTGCCACCTAGGCATCGGCAGTTCATCGTGCATAAGGTTGGATAAATGCGTGGTCCATGTTGGAGGAAGAGATAATCCATCAGGCAAGTTCTCGAAGGTGATGTTGAATAGGACGCTCGGGTGAGGAGGGGTTGGCAAAAGTCTGATTAACATGGCCAAGCTGGTTGTAACAGCTTGATTTACAAAGCAGGCGCTTGGTGTCCAGTAAGAGCGAGGGTTCAGTGTTGCGCGTACTGATAAGTAGTCCGACAAGTCAGTTCGTAATGCGCAGAAAGGGGAGGGAGTAGCTTACGCAGTTTATAGATACAATATTAGGCGCGACAGTCAAGGGTGGTATGACTGACAGGATCTCCGATACGCGTTGGCAATTAGAGCAAGAAATTGAGTGTAAGAAAAACAGCTTGAGGGTGACAGAAAGAGAGAAAGGAAGAAAGCACAAAGAAAAGGCTGCGTTTTAGTTTTGCGTTTTAGTTTAAGGGTCAAAGTGTCTTCTCATACAGGGTCACTTGTGTATCGTACCTTGCAGTGTTCGCCTTGTCCACACCATCTCATACTCTTACTATAATTCATGGAATGCGTCTCTAGAATCCTTGTCATGACCACACGAGGCTACGGAACTGAACATTTATTAATTGTTCGAGCCGGTGGTCTGAACTATTTTTAGATACCTGTTTCTTGGGGTCCAGTGCTTACCAGTTGGTTACCCAACTACCTGTGCCGCCCCAGTGGAGATTTTGTGGTCATTAAAAGATAAGCCAGGACTCTGAAATACCACAAGGAACACTTCTCTGGTCCAAGTCGCAAGCCTTGTGACAATCCTCTGTTATGTGACATGATGCCCCCCTACTTTCGCCGAACGACTCGTTAGCCTTTATTCTACTTCTATGTAGGCAAGCTCATTCCATGAGGAATTTTGCCATGAAATGAGGCAAAATCATGTGTGCAGGTCTATATCCATGAATACTGTCCTCAGGTCTGATTCGTTCATATAAGTTAATTTGGACCCTTGGCTTCTGAGTCCAGATCATAGATCTAGATGGATTTCGACTTCAAGATCCCGGTAGCTTCCTGGTTCTGCTCGGTGCTCAATATATGCTCCAACGTAGAAAATCATATCCATTACAAATTCCAAAGCCACCTATCAGAGTTATCAAAAAAAACTATTTTGGGAATGTCCACAAAGTGCCCTCTGTACCTGTGACTCTATCTGCGCAATTAGTCTGGTAAGTCCCCATCCTTTCAATTGATGAATATTGCCCGAGGGCATCATCAGTTGGAATTCTGAGAATTAAATCGGTCCAGTTAAATGCCGCGAGATCATGCTTCATCGTTGAGGCTCGATGTGTCTCTGTTGAATACCCATAGATGTATTACTTCTATAGTTGTAATCCATTTGGTAGGGAATCATTTGTATGTGAGGTGGTCTGGGTTTAATATTCTTTGTCTTTTGTAGAGGGCGTGGCTGTTCCTTTATTGGTTCTGTTGTTTCAATCGCATCGTCAGTTTCGCCATCGGAACTAACTTCCTCTTCTGGCAGGTCAGCTACATATCTGCGCCTTCTCCTTTCTGTTTCCCGTATATTGAGTCTCACACCCCATTTCGCCAATTGCTATAAACCACAGATACAACTCATCAGTCCTACCGCGAGATCAATCGTTCAAATTGACTGCACCTTTGTCAAATCCGTCAGAGCAGGCAATCCAGGAAATTCTTTTGTACTGTAAACCCTGAATGAACCCTTGGCCCAACATTCTGCCAAGATGCTCAGAGTTGCATCTTTTTCGTTCGGTTCTATTTGAGTTTGTGCCTCGTGTGAGGTGAAGACTGGATGATAACCTGAGCTCTCTTCGAGCTCTTGAAGGTGCCTCAAAGGGTGCTGAGGCATTCGAGAGGAAACTGCATAATCCTGGGATGGATCAAGGTACGGTGACATATGATTAGAGTTCTGGGCAGGATGAGATCTGAAGTACGACTGGAAAGCAGATGTGCGTGAGCTTGAATCATTCACTGACGAGTATTCAGATGCTAGAGGTGCGAATGTGGGCGGAATGGACAATGCTGAGAAAGAGTTTGGATAATCCCCTGGCAGTAATTTTGATGGTTGGTGCGGTTCTACATTGGGCGAGAAGAGGTCGAAAATCCGATAGCGCAACGTAAACGTTCCTTCAGATTTGACCGCAAGATCCTTGAAAAATATCAATATAAAGTTGGCATATGTACCAAGAAACGTACGGAGAATACAAAGACAATACATTTCTTGCCGGATAACTCTACAAGTACCGGCTGAACGAATGTCATGCCAACGAGAGCCTGAGTGGTCTTAGATTGTTCAAGGAGTGGGTAGCCTCCCTCATATAAGTGAACAATGTCCGAAGGGCCATAAGATCGAGGTCTGTATGGCAGTGAAGCCCCGAGAGACGGAGTATGTGGCGAACCAGTGTGTCCATCTATTGGCACTGTTCTCGAACTGAGTGCAGCAAGTACACTCAAAGACGGGGAACTATCCACCAAGGCTGTAGTAGGGACAGGAAACAAATCTACTGTACAAAGTAGACCGTGAGTCTGCAATTCCCTTCAATAAATCAGATGAGTGAGATATCTCTGCTTCAAAAAAAACGGAGAAATGGATGTTACTCGTAATCAACCTCTTCTTCCTTCCCTGTCTCAGGAGAATACCTCCATATGTGTAAGAGGACAACCAACGGAGGATCTAAAGGACGCCTGTCGACCCGGGCATACCTACAGGGACGAAAAACATAACGGTCATTTGGATAGAACGAGCGATCAGAGAACAAGAAGATTAACTTGCGCCCAAGGCTGGCTTTTTGAATTTCAGTGAGTTCATAGCGCATAATTTCGCCTGCGAATTGCCCAGAAGAGAAGTAAATGAGACGGTTAATGAGAATAGAGTCGGCAGTTGTGACCAAGTTCTGAGAACTCGTCTGGTAAGAGCCTCGACCAGCACTTGCGGCCTGTCTGCGATTACACATTATGACTCGAAGTGGGGGAAATTGACATTCTTGGAAGTCGGAGAGCAGGAGGGCATTATCAACTTCAGTGACAGATCCAGAACCGATATGGTTTGCTCTATCTTCGGATCTTTTTTTACCGATCCGACGCTATACAGGCAACCTGACGTTCCGGTTTAGAAATTGTCTTTGTGAGTGATCGATTGATGCCCAATGTATTCTCCATGGAAGTGAGCTTGGGTTTTCTTGACAAGCCTTGATACGCCTATCAGCCCGCCGAAGGAGTTGTGCCTCGTTAGTGAACTGATAGAAGAACGAAGTACCTTTAGGTCATCATACGCAGATATGCCAAGATACATGCGGAATGTTCACGGGAGAAACGTGGCCATCCTTCTTTACATGGGACAAAGACTTCTTTTTTCAGGTTGAATGTAGGTTCTGCGATGAACAGGCAAGAACAGGCGTGCCTCTGCGCTTATCTTCTTGATTTTCACATTCTACTTCACCTTGGTCTTCAATTTGAGCGACCTAATTGAGTAGCATCGCTTGACACCTCATTTTTCGAGTGTGTACCGGATATCCTTCTACTGGTCTACTGGGCAGGATAGATCCTGAGAATACCAGTAATGAAAGGTTTGACCCATATGATAACTTGAATCACTGACGTTGCACAACGAGTATCCAAGAAAAAGCTATACCTTAATCACTCGATCTGACGTAGGGTGCTCAGACAAGTGCGATGTCGCATTCGAATTATCTCTAAGTGATGTTTGCTCTTATCAATCGTGTTGGTTTTGTTTTGCTTATTTGGAAAACAGACTTCCTGACGTATCCCATTGCGGCGATCCCAGTAATGACGACAGAAGATCTTTGACACCGAAGAGCTTTCGAAGGACCAACGTCATTGATTCGTCTCAATTCGTCACTGCGTCACTAGCAGGACGTGATGATATTCATTATCACCCTTGTGATTGTTTATCATGCTAATCTGAACCATCGTCATATAATGTTGTACATGCTCATTCAGTCTGAACCTGACTTCTAGCACCAAGGATCCTCACTAACTATAACATGTTTGGATATTCATTCTCAAAACATCGTCATTCGATCCCAGTAACTGTACGTGATATACTTCCTGATCAAGAATTCATTCAAGGACAGAAGGTGAGGGTGTAATCAGCGTTGAGGCCAGAATTGCATGTCTTGAGTCCTGCCGCATCATCAAAGGCATATGCATATGCGTTTGGGCAATTGCTATGGAAATAGTCATAAAATGCGACACCTGTTTTAAAGCCCATCAGGCATACTCAGTACCGTTTATTGACAATGATGCACATACCAGAGCTTGGGCAAGTCGCTAGAGTGTTAAATTGCCCAGAACAGCAATTGGGTGAATTGGCTAAATACCACACCATCAGTATTCTAAGTGTTTCAGTTCTCAATAGTTTGATGCTTACCCTGATTTCCGTCCAAATTTGCCTCACAGGCACTCCTACAGCCGACGGGGAAGCCCGTACTGTCGAAGGGTCCCTTGAGTTCTGCTGGGCCTAGGCTATTGGATCAGAACTATTGACACTTCATGGGCTTACAATAACATACAATTGGGACCCAGGTCAACAGGGCATTCAGCGACAGGACATCCTTGGTTGTTGGTAATCCTCGCAGGAAGATTGTAACCGTCTACCATCGAGACTAAGGAGTAACAAGGTTGAATAAGGATATTTGAATTTCAATTGAAAGAAATGTACTATCATAGAAATCTGTGTTTCCACTGGCTTGCAAAGTCCACTCAGCTAGGGTTGCAGGAGGAACACCCTAAGGACAGGAGGTAGTGAGCATTCGTCTCTTCGTTGAGATTAAACGTACAGTCCCTGTATGAGGATCACACAACAAACCACCGTTACATCCTCCATCGAGGCAAGAGTTTGGCCCAGGATTGACACTGAAATCACAGTTGCGACGGGCCTTGAAGATTCAATGAACATTGACAAGACTTAAAAACAATGTTTGAGATTATACCCAGATTCTACCAGCCTTCCAGTCGTTAGGAACATTGAAACTAACGCTGGTGAACTGAGGTGCCTCCCATCTTGTGCGCATAGTCATTCAAGTAGTGTGATTTAGAGGTAGCAAAACTCACCCTGTAGCTTGGTCTGGGATGCTTGAACCAGCATTTAAATCGGTGAACATCTGAAAGCAAAGTCAAAGCACGTCTTTCAGTGAAGCGGGGATCCTACGGCTGGCCTGTGGAAGATGTCAATTAAAATATCTCATAGAAAGCAGATCTCTCATCCCACCATATAGTAAAAGGACAATTATTGTAAACCTAGCTCGACCTTTAGCTATCCGACTGATCAAGCAACTAGAAATCGTACAGTGAAGGTACGAGCCGAAGCCACGACCACAAAAGCGAGATTCACCAACAAGGTATACTTCATTTCGATATTCAATGGGCTCAGCAAGGTTGTGGAACAATGTACAGTCAGTCTTGTTTGGTCCTAGCCAGTATTTATCTAAACCTGTGGCAAAACGATTTCAAATCCTTTTTTTGGAGAATGATGTTCTGAAGTACTCCTCGGAAGGAATACCTCTCCTAACGAACCTTCTTTGATGAAATATGATGAGAACTATAGCACTACGATAGATTGGAATGATGAGTCGTATCGCGAAGCATAGCAAGTGTATACTCAGGTCTATGATACCCCACAAACGTACTGTGAAAAAAGCAGTCTGGGTTTACCACAACCGCAATGGACTCTTCTTACACACGATTAGAGATCTGATTCAACAGCACGACCATGCATTCTACTGTGGATTAAGAAGACGAAGGCTGGTCATAGACTAATAACAATAGTGACCCTAAATGAACGTAAACGGCCAAGACCAAAATTCACATGGGTGAAAGACGTGGCAGAATACTTGGCAGATGAATCACTACAATGGAACTCAATCATAAACACGCTACCGGTGTCAGACTGCCCAAGGTAACACCCACCAGAAGATTGATTCCAGTCAGAGCAAAGTGTACAAGATGAAAAAAAAAGATAGCACGAACTGGCGACAGAATATACATCTCAAACATCTATTACTCAGACGTCTAAAAGTTATAGTCTGGCAAACGATCAGCCTGCTCCAAGAAGCGCTTGCTCCACCCGTACGCGATGGTGTTTCGTCCATCCATACGCCAGAATCAAGAAACCAGATGACCCCAGAAGTAGACATGTTGGATCCTTATTCATTCGCCGGTTGAATGGATTGCCAACTCCACAAATGCCTACGAATAGTAAGACGCTGAGGAAACGAAGATGATTCGCTAAAAGTTTGGTCTCAGAACCTACACAATTGAATCGCTGAAAGCCTTGGCATACATAACAAGCTTAGCAGCCGTCATGGGTAATTGCATGGGTAATGACAGTAGACCAGTCATTCCACCAGAGAATTCTTTTATTAGAAAAATACATGAGGAGTTTTCCCATAGAAAATGTCAATAGGGATAAACAACATCCGTTCATTGTTAATAAATAACAAGATCGTGCTCATATGGTCTTGTAGTAATGATAATAGGCGTACACTAGATGTCCGTGAGTGATCAGAAAATTATGGTACCTATCTACGGCAAGACCGTCAGAAGTATCAGACAGGATAATCCAAAGTCCACGAGCGGGCCAAGGGTCCAATTTCATGTAAATGAATGGCAAGAGATTGTTTACTCAGGGATATGGGATGAAGAGCAGTGTATAATATCGTAAAATTGTCTTCAAAGCTGTTGGCAGAAAGTACAGTCAATCTTCATGTTGTTACGTAACGAGGCCGCTGCGGGTCACCATAATAAGCGATGCGAAAAGGCAAGCAGATGTGGAAATAGAAACTCACGGAGAACGATAAGGGTGACAAATATTCCCAGGGCAGTGACATACACGATGCCATATTTGATGACGATCCAGCGACGCTGTCTTCTCTGCTTGTTGGTATAGACAGGCGCACGAATTTGCTTTGAAGGACGCAACCAGACTATGGTGGCCAAAAGTCAGTGGATCTCCGCATCAACATTAAAAGAAAAACGTACACAGGATCGTCGCATGAAAGCGATCAAAATAAGGTATCAAGACAGGCGGTGTAAGCATGAACAACAATAGATGCCCGAGGACTAGGTCAGAACTCCACAACGATAGCTCAATAATTTTGACGATGAACTCTCTGGCAGGCTGTGACATCACATGTGCACCCAACCCACGGCCGTACCATCGACCTGTCCACCAAGCACGATTCGTCTCATCATGCTTGAATTCACGGGACAGGAAGACGGATATCAGGATTTTGTGAACAGCCCTTTGGATGAATATAACCGCAATAAGACCAATGACCGCATGTGAGGTATCCCAAGACTCCAAGAACCACTGCAATTCAGACAAACACGAGTTAGAGAATGAAAGTTCATGAATGTGGCAGCAACTCACCAAGAACTCGAAGAATCCAACCATACCAATAGTCCCAAGTGCATGCGCAATAAATGCGATGGTCGATCCAAATTTAGGAAATATAGGATCAAGCATTGGTCCAAGGAAAACGGAAAAGATGAACAATGCGAGCAGTATCGCAGCATTCCAGACAATAGGTCCTAGTGCAATAACGGCGATACGGATGAGGGGAGCCGGAGGGAAACGACCAGTGTCAGGGTCAGGGAACGACTTGACAAACATATAAGCAATGACAAAAAGGATCGCCATGCAAATCGGGAAAATGACTTCCGACCAAAGGACAGCCCTCCATCCAGCTCGAGGAACATCACCCGAAAGCTTTTCTGATGGGTGACCAAGCTTCTTCTTCTTATAGCCAGTGATCATCGTGCGCGAAAGACGGCAGTAACCGATCCAAGAATTATTATGCGAACGCGAGTTACCGCGACACATCCAACGCAAGAATTCACTGATTATGACACCATTCATCAATCCATCAGGAATGAGGAAGACGCTTACTCACCGATAATCGATGACAAAGTCGGAGAAGACGAACTGGTGCGGGTTGAACAAGAAGGGCGCTATACAAAGCGCAAGGATGGAAATCCAGAAGTAGATGAGATACGGGGTCCAGAGCGATAGTGTCACATAAAGCAACATTACTAACGTTCTCATCCCAAGGTAGATACTTGGCCCAGCGAATCGTGAGAACAAGATGCTGAAATAAATTCTTGTTGTTGCAAAGCCACGCCCAGTAGCAATGTAACGTGCACCTCCAAACGTCAGATTACTGAGAATGGAATGAGTGTAGATCTGGGTAGAGAAGACCTCGAAGATAGGAGAAAGTGACCCAAATTGCTTGGCAAGACGGAAAATGGCTTTCCATGTACCGCGTTCCACAAGCTCTGTGTATCATGAATATCATAAATATTGACGTTCAAAAATGACATGTGACAATTAATAAGCATACCTTGAAGAAACAATGGCAAGAACGAGATCATGAATACCAAAAAGATACTGATGATGCAGCGTCGGATCCAATCAAAGACGGGAACAAGGTTGTAACAGCCCTGTTGTCCACCAATCATTTGACCAGAAGGAGTATACTCGCAGATTCTGAGCTGTGAATTCAGAGAACCCAAGAAAACCACTAATCAACAAACATCAGCGAGCTGAATGCTTAATTCAAGGCACAAAGGACTCACTAGTGACGATGAATGTCTGGACTGACAAAATGACCAACATATTATGGATATGGAAACCAGGATGTCCATAATAAAATGTCAAGAATCGATCAATAGGCAACTGCGTCCCCAGATAATAGTACTCCCGACTCAACATCTGCTCGCCCATACCTGTCCCAATCTTCGTCTGGAAATTCAAAATCGTTCCAAATCCAAGATCACGACCCTTTCCACACTGATAGTACTCCGTGTGTTTGATCCTTCCCCCTCTCCCAAACGCATTCATACCAGCATAGATATCCTCATTCAGGTGTAATCCTTTCTGCGCCTTGGATACTCCACCCCTTGTAGTCATATACAATCCATTCAAGAAATCAGGATGCCCGTAATGCAGTTTTCCTCCTACCCACGCCATAGATCGCGCAGCGAGTGTTCCGAACGTTTGTTCCTTTCCAGCGGCCAAGTCTCCGAGAATACCAATATTCTCTGAAAAAATGTACTCGCGAGCACCGACGATGGCGACAGGAGACTTCTTGAAATCCTTGAGACCCCACTGCGCATACGGACTTTGGCTCGGGGTGTTATACTCCTCAAACTCTCCCAGAACGTTACGAATTTTCAAGCACTCCTCGAGATAGTTGTCCTGATTCGCGTCGATGAGTTGAAGATATTCACCACGATAGAATATGATCGCGTGGTTCTGATTATCCGATTTTCCATCTCCCAGGATGGGATTTCCAGGAAGCTCAATACGGAATTTTGGTCGCCTGCGACCCGTCTCCGGGACAAACTCACTATGACCGTCAATGAGTGCTGAAAATATCCTCGGGTCTCCACCCTCCTTCCTCGGTGGCTCCTCCTCCAGATACGCAATTTGTAAATCCGGATACGCGCGCAACAAGAACTCAGCGTTCTCTTGTTCTTCTTTATTGAACTTGGAGTACCGTTGCATGGAGACCAAAAACTTGAATTTGCGACGCGCCATCCTCTCCAACTCTTGTTCCAATTTGTCTGTATTCCCACCGTACATCTGCACAACTTCTGGATTTTCGACACGATGGAGCAGTTTAATGGCTTTAGAATAATTCATCATGCCAGATACGGTTCGATACAACGTTTGGGCGCGCAATGAAGCCCAAATTCTGGTACGAAGTGTGAACTCAGGAGCAGCACTCTTGAACCCAATGAAATAGAATGGCAAATCATCGATTTTGGATCCATTCTTCTCGTCATGTGCGAACGGATTGTTGCCATTGAACATCGCAGATTCTTCAGCTAAAATCTTGGTATCCTTCACGAAATTCTCCCACTCTATTGGATGCAACTGTTTCAAGTATTCGAGAAGCGTGACGCGAGTGTTCTGATCTTCTTCACGAATGATCTCGCGAAGGGAAAGTAGAGTCTAAACCAAAAGTCAAGAACGATTACATCAGTTCCAAGTTCTAGAAGCATTTGACATCCTTGCTTAAGAAGAAGCAACGAAGGAAAGGAGAGAACGCAAAGCACCAAAAACGAAGCAGAGGAGGCGTACCTTCTCACTGTAATGAGGGGTTACTACCGTGAACGTCGGCATAGCATGTACAGGTATCGCTTCCGGAATAGCGGTAGTCAAGGACTGCGCGAAGAACGAAATTCGACGTTCAGCCTCACTTCCGGCAGGGAAGAACTCTCCTTTGGTTCCCTTTTCACCTTGTGATATGAAGAAGGCTGGAGCTCGTAGGCTACGACGTCCACCTGCACCAGTGTCAACTTGGTGATAGAGAAGGTTCTGGACGTGGTTGATTGAGAGTAAATGCTCGCGATACATTGAGATAATGATGGCATTCCAAATTTGTGATACAAGGACCTAGTGATCGATAAGTCAGTAGATTCAGAATGATCAATAATTGAGATTTAGAATAGACCTTGGGTTTGTACTTGACTTCCATATCCTGGGTAGCCAACAATTTCGCGTAGATCCTCTTTGGCAACCGGGTGTAAATATCTTGCCAAGGTGTCCAGATCGAAAGTCCAAGGGTAAATGACCTCGCAATACTGAAAACGGTGTTCCAAATGATATACCAAAGGAAAGTATCCAAGAAAAAAAGAATCAAATCCATGACGAACATGATTGCCAAAGTAAACGCGGCCTGATTTGTACATAATGCATTTCCGAATAGTCTATCATGGCACCCTTGAACCTTCATTCCGGTCATAACAGCAATCGGCCCGCTGAACGACTGTGTCAAGTAGAAGTATGATTCGGCAAATTTGCAACCAAATACAAGGAACCAGAGGATCATTGAACCAAGGCGGCCTGATTTTCCCAATGTTGGGTAGCTAGCGGTGAAAGTTTGACTAGCCAGGTATTTTCTCGATTTTCCAGCGACACGGTCACCAAACATACGTCCAGAGGGCATGACAGCGAAGAGGACCATGGCAATGACCGAGATGAAGAATTGTACGATACCCAAAATTAGTGAAAGCGAACCACCAGAACCGTTATGTTCGACAATGGCAACGTAGAATGTGGGGCCACAAGTGAGAGCGAGGGTGATGAGCAGAAAAATCAGTCGACGCGTGAGGTGAGAAGTATTGTTCCAGGTAGTGGGAATGTAAGAAAATTCAGCAAGGGTGGCAAGAATCATGATGATGGTAGCAACAGCGCCTCCGAGGGCGACCGCACTCCAAGTCATCGCTGCAGATCCACCCTCCGGAGAGTAAATCCTTGGTGCATTGTAAGCGGTGTAAAAGAAGTACATGGCCACATGAATGACCCATATCCGATTGAAGTTGACGAGGAGATGACCAAATGACCGCTTCTCAAAATAGGTTTTAAAGAAGGCGCTCTCCCAATCAATTTCGTTGAACCTCATGAAGCGCTGTGATGGTGGGAGGTCCACCAAACGTGTCTTTGGGACAAGGAGTTAACTTTTGAAGACGAAAATCAGATCATGTGGCAACATACTTTGTTCCTGAGTGTGATTCGTGCAATACCCTCGGGATACCAGAAAAGCTGGTTGACATCATCGTAGCCAATAATGTCTTCGTGATCCCTCTCTCTTCTCACAAATTTACCATCAACAACCTCGTAACCCTGATCACGAATGAAACGATAGAGAGGTTTAATGACAGAGCGTAAGTATAGACCCTCCGAAACGGGATCAATGCGATTTTGACATTCCGGTGATCGATAATAGTCATCGGCGCACTTGAAAATGAAGCATAGACACTCGGGAACAAATCGCACTTGGGCTGCTTCACCCCAGCAAAGTAGATACAAAGCAACCTGCCTGAGACGGTCGTACTGGCTCATACCATTCATAGCCTGCCGCCACCGCTCTAGTGCAGAGTTAAGAGACTTTTCGCTCGATGACCCTTTGCTTTTCCCTTTCGATTTCAGTCTGTGAAGGCCAAGGTTTTGTGTTTGACCGACTGCGTCGTCAAGATCAAGCTGCGCAGCAAAGTACCACTTTCGATAATTAGCATTGTGTCCACCGATGTAGTCGGCATGCAACGATATAAGAGCATTATTGGTCGGCATTCGAGATGCGCGACTATCAAGCTGCTGCATAAGAAAGTCGAACTGCGAAAGCGGTAGTCAGTATATGAAAATCGCCAAAGACTCCAGGGACGATGAACGACGACACACGAGGCAGTACATGAGTAAAACCAGCAGCAGCGGTCGCCCACGTCGGGATAAATAAAAAGACTTGCCATATTCCTCATCGAGTCCCTCTGGAAACCAAACTTTTGCGTAAGGTCTAGAAAAATGTCCTCGATCTCCTCCTTTGATAGCGGGCTGTTGTTTTCCGGTGTCCATGCTGGATAGGCATCTCGCGAACTGTGCGGCATTGAGGGTTCCAGATATGTTGGCGTTGGGGCCTCGGGGAAAGGTGTACGCATGCCCTGGCCTAGATCTTCCGATGACGGTACGTGAAATCGCTGATAGACATCACCATCTGAATCAGTGTCCTGCGGTTCTGATTGCATAGTGAGAGTTCGATGAATAAACTAGAGCTCAAAAAAAAAGTACAAAGACAAGCAACTCACGATACATGTCATACTGGTGAGGTGTGTCATAGAAGCCCTGCTCATGAATTACAGGGCTGCTCCCGTCTGAGCCATAAGTCTCGCGATAACCGTCCCTGCGGGTATAGTCGATGTCAGACTCATTGTCGTAGTATCCCCGCCTTCCGTGAGCATGTTGTGAACTGAAAGGGTCATTTGAATGGGTGTCTGCCGAGGGCGACGGGGAGGGATAGCTCTCCTGGCTTATTGGCCCAGGACGGGCAGGCATTAATGGTGGTGGAGAGAAGGTGAGATGCTTCTACTCCAGCCGCCTGCTGCCCCCAGCCAAGCATGACCAATCGTGGGAATGTACTCCATATATGGCCATTACCCCGGACTGCCGCGGTCGGCCATCCCCGTCCCGTCGCCGTTCACTCATTATCTACTGGTCATCGTTCTCAGGGGGTCCAGCTTCATCACCGTCTCCAGCAGTCATCTATGCTCTCAGCGTCTTTTTCTTCTTCCTCCGGTCTGACCCCGTAGCCAGCGCTATTTATGAACCTTGTTTTCTTGCCGGTAGCCACCCTCTTTTCATAAATATGCTGGTCATTCTTCCACTCGTCACAACCAAGAGCGCCTTGTCTTGTCTCGATCATGAGTCTATTTTTGTACCTGTTTGTGGTAGAACTTACTGCTTGCTCTGGCCTGGCTGAAATTGACCATGAAAATGACTTGTATACATGCACAAGTAGCCACAGAGCCATCTTTGGGCAGGCATATGGGTGATTGTGGTTTGGTCGTCGTTTGGTCGTCGTTCACATGTCACTCTCCTGAATGCATGCAAATTCCGATCTAGCCCTAACTTCTCAGATGTGATTGTCTGATTGACCTGTCAGCCGATCTACATTGTCAGCAATACTTTGTATCGTCCCTCTTTCCAGCTGTTTCCAGTCGATGGTTCTGCCATAGTAATTGTCAAGATCAATTCATGTTACACTAGCTGTACTTGACTCTGCACTTGGTCTGCCAATTATCAAATGTTGGTAGGGATACCTTGAGAAAGTATGAAGTTATTACATTTTTCTCACGCATCAACAGTGACGCGCGCTTGGATTCCTTCGTTAGACCAGACACTGGTATGTATATTCCCATCATTCGGAAAGCTGAAACTCACACTCATGACCTTCATTCACGATAACCAATAGACATGCTCTCACTTGCACGTAACGCCCTAGGTCCCAGACAAATATCCCTGTCTCACCGTCTTGCAGTAAGCGCAGCTGCACTCCACACCCTTCCACCTCTTCCTTATGCCTATGATGTAAGTTATTCTTCAGTTGATTGGTAGTCAATAACGCGCGTGGGTAGGCTTTGGAACCTTACATCTGCAAAGAAATCATGGAACTCCATCATACCAAGCATCATCAAGCTTATGTCAACGGCCTCAATGCCGCAGAAGAGGCATATACCAAAACCGAGAACACCAAACAAAAAATCATACTTCAGAGTGCTTTGAAGTTCAATGGTGGTGGTGCGGGCTTCCGTATCCCCTCTTCATCCAACCCGCTTTGACACTCTTTCAATGGAACAGGTCACATTAATCACTCCCTTTTCTGGCAGAACCTCTCTCCTGCATCTCAAGATGGCGGTATACTCAACGATGGAATTCTCAAAGAACAAATCATCAAGTATTTTGGCTCTATTGACAGTTTCAGGCAAAATTTCAATGCCAAGACTGCTGCAATCCAGGGTAGTGGTTGGGGTTGGCTCGTGTGTCGCATCTCATCCCTGAACGCGTCTTTCTAATGAACTCCCTTCTTATAGGCATTGAATCCCCAGACTAAAGCTTTGGAAATTGTCACTACCGCCAATCAAGACCCGTTACTCAGTCATATACCGATCGTCGGTGTCGACATCTGGGAACATGTACGCCTTTCTGATTCGTTTCTTATATTGTAAATAATTCCCTCCTTTAGGCTTTTTACCTCCAATACAAGAACGTTAAGCCCGACGTAAGCCCTCTTATCTTTAACGCTGTATAGTCCTGATTGAGATCGTTTATCACTTCCATAATACAGTATCTCAACGCCATCTGGAATGTGATTAATTTCAAGGAAGCTGAAAAACGTCTCATTGCAGCCTTGAACTGATTGTTGGGATCTGCGGCGCTCAAAGGAACGAGTTGAGCATGATGATTTGGAAATCTTGCACCTACCTGTTTTCACTAGACCCCATACCTCCACTTTGCCCATAGACAAGTATCCAACGTAGTGAGTACGAAGGCAGTAAAAAGTAGAAATGCAAATGCCTCCACGTCCAACATGACCTCTTCCCTCAACGGCTCTCCAGGATAGCGCAGATTCCAAGTCCCCTGTCTCTGAGAGTTTTCTGATCTTCTTTTAAGAAACTGATGTTAGTCAGGCCTCATGCTCTATCGACATCAAGTAGTCTAAGATGTTTGACCATTCCACTTCAAAGGGAACGAAAACGTTGAGTGACTAGCATCAGTTACGGATAGAATTATGTTTGCCTCTAGCCAAGAGTCAGTTCTGGGCTTGGGTCCCAAATAAATACATATTGATAAGAGTTTTCAGGTACCGAAATGTTAATGATGTGATCAAATTGTATTTTTATGGAAACGATAGAAAGAAATCACTTGGAAAAAATCAAACATGGGGACACCGCGGATCGAACGCGGGACCTTTAGAACTTCAGTCTACTGCTCTCCCAACTGAGCTATATCCCCTGCAGAGGATTTGGGTTGTGTGACCAACAGACCGTGCTTTAATAAGACTTGATGTAATGTAGGTACCCAAGAAGCAACGGCAAAAGTTCGGTGTAAGGAGTGGATATGAGAATTACAACTTGCGTCCCAGATATCTATCTCTTTATCTCTCCACATAACCACATTAACCACTCATATTTCTCCCTTACGCATTATGAAGTGGACAGCTCAGACGCGGAATTTCCGTACGTTGTCTACGACGTCCCGCGCACTTTCGACCTCCGCTGGACGATGTGAGTGGGACTTCTTTTTAACGCCCCTTCCCAGCCACACACATGGTATCACTTTCTTTTTTGCCGACCGTGTCTGACTGCGGTTTCAAATTGCCACATAGCCCGAAAAATGCCTCAGAAAATTGTGGTCGAGAATCCCGTTGTGGAGCTGGACGGAGATGAAATGACTAGGATTATCTGGAAGAAGATCCGGGAAGAAGTATGTTTCCATATTAGATGTTTCAGCGTCTGGATTGTTCAAACGCCCATTCCGCAGCTCATCCTTCCATACCTCAAACTTGACATCAAGTATTACGATCTAGGTCTCGAGTACCGAGACCAGGTTCGCCCGAGACCATGTTCATAATTCATAATACCTGATTTGGTCTCTGTGTTAGACCAGTGACCAGGTTACTGTCGATGCTGCCAATGCTATCCAGAAATACAAAGTCGGTATCAAATGCGCAACGATTACACCCGACGAGGCTCGTGTGAAGGAATTCAATCTCAAGGCCATGTGGAAGAGCCCCAATGGCACTGTATGTTTCCCATCCCAGTAGCGATGCACCATTATCTTGAATTTTGACAGATCCGTAATATTCTCGGAGGAACTGTTTTCCGGGAACCCATCATCCTCAAGCGGATTCCTCGTCCCATTCCTGGCTGGATCAATCCTATTGTGATTGGTCGTCATGCCTTCGGTGATCAGGTATGCCTTGCACCCTTTGGGCTGTGTTTGTTGACTGGAGTGTGTTTTGCGTGTAGTATCGCTCGACGGATTATGTTGTTCCCGGTCCAGGAAAACTCCAACTTGTGTATACGCCCGCGGATGGCTCGGCGCCAACAGCGTTGAATGTTTATGACTTCAAGGCTCCTGGTGTAGCTATGAGCATGTACAACACTGATGAAGTGTGTCTTTTCTTGCCAATAGTCAATCTAAAGTTGATTGATCTTCTAGTCTATAACTGGGTTTGCCCATTCCTCATTTAAGATGGCTCTTGCCAAGAAGATGAACCTCGTAAGTCGGTCCTGGATATCTCCGTGTATCTTCAAGCTCACATAAACGTCTAGTTCATGTCGACCAAGAACACCATCATGAAAAAATATGATGGTCGATTCAAGGACATATTCGAAGAAATCTACCAGTCGTATGTCATTCCGCCGACCCTCACATACGTATCCCCTCTGAACTCATCTCCTGTCTCACTCCAGTATCTACAAATCCCAATTCGAAGCGCTCGGTACCTACTACGAACATCGTCTTATCGACGATATGGTCGCTCAAGCCATCAAATCTTCAGGCGGTTTCGTTTGGGCATGCAAAAACTACGATGGTGATGTCCAATCTGACATCCTTGCTCAAGGATTTGGCTCTCTTGGAATGATGACATCCGAACTCTTAACTCCTGACGGTGAGATAATCGAATCCGAAGCAGCTCACGGAACAGTCACTCGTCACTATCGCGAATATCAAAGGGGGAATGAAACGTCGACAAATCCTGTTGCTTCAATATTCGCTTGGACGAGGGGATTGTTGCATAGGGCGAAATTGGATAAGAATGAACCGTTGAAGGTATTTTGTGAGGAGTTGGAGAAGGCCTGTGTGGAGGTGATTGATGAGGATGGAGTTATGACGAAGGATTTGGCGATTGCGATTCATGGAAAGGATATGAAGAGGGAGCATTGGGTCATCACCGATGTTTACATGGATGCTGTCAACGTGAGTAGGCCTTGGAGTTTGTCTACTGTGTTTCTGGTTGGCTGATTGTCTGGATGAAGACCAAGCTGCAGAAGAAACTTGCTGTTCGTGGTATGGAGACAAAGCTCTAGAGGAAGTAAGGAATAAGATCAGTTCTTTCATATATGTTTCTCCTCCTAGTTTTATATTTGCTTGACTGGGGCCAACATACTGATACTCTACATTCTGGGCTAAAAGAGTTGGATATTTGAATAGCCATCCAGATAGTACCGATCCATGTTCTGATGTTGACTGCTCTCTCAAACCATCAACTGTCGAACGTATGTCAAGACATCACTGTAGTCTTACTTTAGTTAAACACTATTCAAGTGTTATAAATGTAATGGCATATATGTTTACTGGCAAAATTGATGATGACTCTCTCTCCTTACCCCATTTCACCACATATCAGGCAAGAGGAAATTTCAGGAATCACGCTGGACACACACTCACCTCCAAGCAAGGAAGTAGGTTCACGAACAGAATGTCATGATCTCGGAGAAGTGTAGGCAAACATAAGAAAACTACAATTGAGCGACTTTCCTGCAAAGTATTGCAAAAGGGGCTCGGTAAATTGGCAACTATGTTTGTTCTGCCAGCACAACTTTCTCCTTCTCTGCCTTCGGCTTTGAATCCCCTGCTCTTGTATGCTTTCTTCTCCTCTCCTCCTTGACTCTGCGAGCCTCCACCATGGTATGTCTGAGCTTGTCCGTGGACCGAATGGCTTTCGGCAAATGACGCGATCTATGACATTATCAGGCCATATATATATGAAAGGCTCAGAAAACGCATACCGAGATATTCTTGCCACCTCCGTGTCAACAGCCCACCTCTCCTTGAGTTTATTGCGATACTCGATCGCAGCCCGCTCCCTTGCTGTGACAACACCGAGTCTCTCTGAGGCTTTGGCTTTCCAAATTCGCACATTTCCTTCGTCTGAGCCTGATAATACAAACCGAGCATCACCAGAGTACATAGTGGACGTCACTCTGTATTCCACTTTAAGTAGCATGACCTTGTTCAATATTTGACTTTTACACACCTTTGCATGCGTTTTGTGTGATATACTTCTGGTCTCTGTGCAGCCTTTCCATCCTTAAATTGCCAGATCCTGACTGTTTTGTCCCACCCACCACTCACGAACTCCATACCCGTAGGACTCCACTCGCAGCTTGTAACAGCACTCGAATGAGCCTTGTATATTTGTGTTGGATGATCAAGATGTCTGACGTCGAATGTATATAGATTATGGTCTTCTGATGCCAGAAGAAGGAGGGTAGGAAGTGTTGGTGACCAAGATAGGGATGTCGATTGAAAATGCATGACGACACGACGTTCAGCTTTGGAAGTACGAATATCATACAGAGTGAATGTACGATCAGAGCCACAGGATGCGATAATGGAGGATTCAGCAAGATTGAACTTGAGAGCAGTGATAGTCTCGACAGAGGTCTGGAAGGCGAGGTTGGAAATTGATGATGTTCTGCAACGAAAAGTCATCCAGGGACAATCATAAATATGAATTGTACGCGAATAATCAGGACAAGTTGTTTGAAGATAATGATGATGCAGAGACATACTTGGTCTCGTCCCAGATTTGGAGGGTGCTTGAGGCAGTGGCAAACAGACGATCCGATCGATGGTGGTCGACAGCACTGTAAAATTTGACGCAAGCAAAGGATCAGATTGAACGTCCAAAATCCTGAAATTAACCAATATGGGAGCTCACTTAAAAGCAGTTTTTCCGGGGAAAACGTTCAGGGGTTGCGTCTAAACCAAGTAACGGGTAAGTTGACTTGCAAAGGCGGTTTAGGTATACGCACCAAGACATGTTCTTCACTGCTGCCATCACTGATCGGCCACAGCTTCACCGTACGGTCAACACCGCAACTCAACAACCTGTCGGCTGAGGCGTAACATAATCCAGAAACTTTGCCTTTATGCGCCTTTGGAATCTTGGTGGTTATGTGTCTCGACGACAGGTCATGCATGATGATATCTATTGAATTTCCCAGTCGGATGTGCATCATTCACCCTCGCAGAAACCTGAGATACACACCACCGCTCCAACTGCCACTGGCGATATTAACAAGGGAATCAGGTTGTTTGGTCATCGACTCTATTGCATCCACATGCCCCTCTAAGGCAGCAACAAATGGCTTTGCAAACATCCTGTCCATTTTTACAGCATTAAGTGCACGAGTACGTTCTCGAGCGCGTGCAAAAGGGTGCATGAGAGGGTCCAAATTCCGGGATTGGGGAGTAGGATCTCCTGGACGTGTAGGCAAGTGTTGTTCAGGAGCATGTTGTAAAACAGATATCCGCTATTTCTCAGAGTTACATGATGCGGGCAAAATGTTGTACAGAAGCAACTCACAACCATGTTGAAGCAGCGCAAGTCGTTGAAAAAAAACTCCCAGAAATAACTCACTTATCTAATCAGATGGCCTTCTAGGGGAATTGCCAGAGACACGAGTCCATGTGATTATATAAGCATTACAAAAATGCTGGTAAGCCTATATTAGTCTAATTATCAAGATAACATAGTAAGATAACATAGTCCTCATATGGCCAATTGTATTACATTTTGAACATCGGCTTGGAGTCTTGGAGTCTTGCTTCTAAGAATAAAGTACCTCAGATGTTACCCTAAGTGGTGAATGACTTGTGTATTACCCCAGAATAAAGTGCCTACATGGTATGTAAGTATAGTGTAGGTAATAAAGGAAGAGTACTCACCTCAGACATTACCCTAAGTGATGAACGACTGAGGTGTCTACATACCAATTCTACTTTATATACTTTTCTAGGAACAATGTCATAATGTAAGAGAAAATAATAAAAAGAAAATTATTAATCAACTGCTGATGTAATGCTCTCCTTATCCTCACATGTACTTGTCCACTTGGGAATGAACTTTGAGCCATAGTTGGTTCAATCCATTGACAAGGCTTGAGAAGTAACTCTGGAACTCCATTCCATCTTAAATGTCAATGGGTGTGAAAGTGGCTGAGAAGAAGATAATAAAATAAGTAGGAATATATCACGTAGTTGGATGTCAATCTATCAACCTGACAATGAATCCAACTCAGCCTGATATTCACAGAACTGATATATTGAATATACCTGACAATGAATCCAACTAGGTATATCAGTAAAATAGTAACTACA
>Ga0153987_1000148_pt1 | contig 24433 bp, 29 predicted proteins | sample TSNC071MetaG_FD_102279 | JGI IMG/M metagenome (GOLD analysis project Ga0153987, IMG submission 102279) | Attine ant fungus gardens microbial communities from North Carolina, USA - TSNC071 MetaG | ecosystem: Host-associated > Fungi > Mycelium > Unclassified | place: USA: North Carolina, William B...
AGAGCGGACCCAGCATCAAGATGGATCTGTGCTTCACCCGAGTGCGCAATCTGAATCTTTTTTGAATCTTATCCACTAGGGAGATATAATTCTTTGTCGCTTCCTCTGCGAGGCCAAAGAATGCAAAGAAGACCAAAGCGCAAACAGGGACAACCCAACGAGTAAATTCCATCGAGGCGACGAGTTTTGGATCACGTCGCCAAATGAGAGCAGGATACCGCATTACACGCGAATATTCGAAATGTGTATCGTCCCAGCTTCTCCAGGGCTGGATAGGCGTTGACGTTGCATTGAACCAGATTGCGAAGATCGCAAGTGGCATGGTGAGCAGAAGGTCGGTCATAGCCAGTGCCATCAGCCGAAAATATCGCCAGGGCGTAATCGAAGGATGCGCCGTCAGAATGCTCGCGAACTCAATCTGACGACGAACGAAAGCACGGATGGTAAGTACTACCATGAAATATGAACACAAGATGCCTTTTTGGAAACAAGAACTAGACGTACCACAATAACAGCCGGAGACACAGCCTATGGCGAGGGGCCACATCAGAGAGATGAAATATGTTGGCAACGTGTTATACAGAACCGGAAAACATCCGATATCCTCAAAAATGTCGAAACGGTGCCCTTGCACCACCTGCTCTGTCGAGAAATTGAGAATAATAGATGGATCACGGAAGTTATACTCTCACGAAGTACAATGTATATCAAGGGAAACAGCCCACAGACGAGACTGTCGACTACAATCGTCCGGCCTCTCTGGGTGAAAAAAAAAATCAGCTATGAACCATTGATCAAGATGCGCTCTTACTTACTTTATTACCGGTGACAGATGTCTTGTTGGAAGCAATTATGTGGTAAAGCCGTCTGTTAATACATAAAGAGCTCGCCGGCAGTCCCACAGAAGCACCCATCATGATTCGGATTGCTACAAGACTAGATTCAGAGAGACCAGGATCGGACTTGAAGGGAGAGACGGACATATATCACACCACACAGGTGCCCGGTCAAGGACATTTCCATGCCAAAGTACAGAATTGATGAACTGGTTGAGACATGCAAGTAATGCCCATAGTATATAGAAACAGGTTCCCGAATTCCGGGCTTTGATATGCCATGGCAATGGAACGAGGACAAGAAATAATCCCAGAAAAGCAACGATCGGATATAATGGGTAGGTAATGTCAACCATCAGGGAGTGCTGACGGTAGAAGTTCGTTGTTGTGGCGGGAGCATCGTCTTATAGGTGGAGTGGTATGTAACAAGAACTAGGGTTGGATCAGGGTCTGCATTGTGACTAGTGTCACAATGGAATTAACCAACGCTTCGAACAATCTACCACTTCTTACGGCCGTATAAAATGTTGTGCCAGTGCTTGCGTTTCTGGTGTCGCAAGCCGCAGAAATGGCTTATTATTGGCTCCCAATCTCTGCCTTCCTCGCTGCAATACTGGTGCTTTTCCCTCTCCCATCATACTGGCGATCAAAAAATGTTCCTCTGCTCGCCATCATTTCATGGTTGTTTATCGTAGATCTTGTTCAAGCTGTTAATTCAGTCGTCTGGCTTGACAACACTCACAATGCGATTCCTGTATGGTGCGATATCGGTGAGCTTTCTTCAATCTGTTCCTTTCGAGTTGTCGTTCATCACTATCTCACTCAGCTACCAGGATCATGGTGGGTGCCTCTTTCGCACTCCCGATTTCTACTTTGTGCATATGCAAGTATCTGGAAGAGGTCTCTTCGGCACGAGACCCCTTCTTTTTCTCGGAGAATTTCAAGCGCAGGATGATTATCGAAGGAGGAATGTGCTTCGGTCTTCCTCTCGTCTTTATAATACTTCGTCAGTAGCCAATACAATGGCTTGGATGCAGAACTCACTTACAATCAACCCTATAGATTACGTTGTTGAAGCACGTCGATTCGACATATTTGAAACCACTGGCTGTCAGTCAGCGGTTTATGTGTCCATCCCTAGTCTTCTCATAATCTGCATACCTCAGCTACTGTTTTTTATGATCGCTATGACTTATGCAAGTATGTTATCCTACCTTTGAGGAGATACAAATAACTAATAGATGATTAGTACTTGCTCTCCGTCATTTCGTATATCGTCGCCCTAGTTTCCACTTACACCTGCAAAACTCCAATTCTGGCCTTACCGCGAACCATTATTTGCAGCTCTTCACAATGGCTGCAATCAACATAGTTTGGGGTGTCGCTCTGGCGTTTTTCAATCTGTACCACGATAGTTCTGGTAGACTGCGACCCTGGACCACCTGGGAGGACATTCATTCCAACTGGAATCACGTTAGTGAATGGCCGAGATCTACTGTGTCAAAGGGGCTTCATGATAGTACGCTGCTGACATGGTGGGCCATGCCAATGTCGTCTTTTATCATTTTCCTTTCCTTCGGTTTTGGTGTAGTCGCAAAACAAGAGTATCTCCACACCTGGTTACGATGCACCTTTCTGCCTCAGCCACCATCCGACGAGGAGTCCACAAAACCTAAACTAAAGCCTCTGAAACTCTCAAGTTTCAGGAACATTTCCAAGACACAAAAAGTCCCACAGATCTCTAGCCCGGTTTTAATTTCGACTTCCAATCGCTCCCTATGTATTCCCACCGCCTCTTCTCAGAGCGTCCATGACGCTAAAACTCGCCAATCCGATGCGAATGAACGGGCCATGATAGCTCTGTCGGAGATGTCGAACATTTACTCGTTCCCAACCTTTGCTCACCTCCATGGCTCCTCTATCCAGGAATTTCAGTCGTTGGCTACTACGATGCATATGAGTGATGATTCCCATCGACTCCCTGGAAAACTCTCATCAGCTTTTTCACCTGGGTCTCTTGAGTCATCGCGGCACGAGTCCTTGCCAAGTCCAGTTTACCATCGTCCATCGTCTAGATCTAGCATATGCCACGAGTCGCAGGAAGGTCTTACTAGTGCTTCACAGGGAATCACAGTTACTGTCCACCGTCAGGCTTCTGTAGATACTATTGTTTAATAAGCTTCACATGACAGATTTTTTGAATGACTAATCTGTAACCAATGCTTGTGGTTAGTTTTACAAACACTTCGTTTTATCCTTGCATAATTTTTTTGATGTACCCTTTATTTTGTATTTCATGTTGTTTATCTAATGTATCGTTGACTTGATACCAGAACCATCAGCTACAAGCTATGATAAAAAATAACTGGGAGGCGAAGCCTAATTCTTGTCCTGAGGCACAGAATCAAGCACCTGCTGAACCATCCCATTCATTGCGTGAAGTCCCAAGTCAAGGACCCATTGCTAGATAATTCGGGTTCCAATGATTTGGTTGTAGGAAAAACTCATGGCATCCCCATGTCTGCTTCACTCAAGCAGTCGGTCTAAGAAATCTTGCATCTGGGCCTTTGTATCTTTTGGTGGTGCAGACGATGGTAATCCAGGTGCCTCGAGAACAATGGGTTTCGCTGTGGTACTTTCTCTAAATCTGATCTGTGTAGAGTGTAGCAATGTAAGCTTGCCTTTGCGCTCCTTCGCAGAGGGTATGTGCTTGGTATTGAGTATCTCCGATTTGCTCTTGAAACGCTCCTTAAGATCTGAAGTCGGGTTAGATATAATTGAGGAGATGAAATGAGGGGCGAACCCCATTTCGCTTCCGCCGCAGCTTTTTCGCGGGCCAGTAATTCAAACTCTTCGTCCCATATCAGCTCTTCCATTTTCCCTTTCGTCTGAGAAGTCTGTAGTCGTTTTCGAGTCGAGCTGGATGTTATATGGGCTAACGAGTGGTCAATATCATCTTCATCTCCAGCCTGGGCTGCGCGCTCATATCGGTAAGAGTGTCCTTGTTCATCAGATAGACGCTGGCGTTCCAAGAACTTGGACAAATCGACTTCTGGTTCCTGGACAGGCTCTCCTTGTAGATCGGTGGAATGAATCCCCAGTGTTGTGTAAGCCTGATATCTTGAAACGCACCATCTGAGTCCAGTTCTGGCTCCGATTCTGCGTATCGATGAGCATTTGAGCTCAGTTGTCTAGGACCGTATTTGGCTCTGAGCGCGGTGGCTGCCTCTTCGTCTTCGTCTTCGTCTTCTGGTTTCTCTCCTTCTAGCAAGAGGCGTTCATGAAATTGCGCTGGACGACCTGCGCCGCGTCTGCCTCTTGCCCTGAGGTATTTTCCAAGACCGCCGCGCGAGCTGCCTCGCCCTCTTTTACGGTCTGGATGTGCTGATGAAGAGTCTGCCTTTGGCTTGTTGGACATGGTGAGTTCCAAAGCAGGCAATTGTAATATCAGATCGACAAAGGTATCAGATCAGGCCAGACATTTACCTAATTTGGCCGAGAACGCTGATGCCAAGTATTGATTGCCAGGAATATCCCACTGGATTTTGAAAACACGGTCGCACAAAACTCTTCGCCACAGGATGGGGGCCAGAAGGTCCCATGGTTTTGGGTCACGATAACATGCCCTAAATTGAAGAATTAAGTTCAGTTCTGTGTTCCAGATCAGTTATCATGCCTCTGGCAAGTGCCACATAGATGAATCTGGACATGAGGATTCCCATAGCCTGGAGTACCAGGCAGCATTTCAAACTGTGGGGATCTCGATGTCTAGTTCATTCAGAGGCGTTATGAAAGACTTGCCCTGCTCGTGGACGTTCAGAGAGGCCTGTACACTTACCTGTATCTCACCTGGAGAGACCACAAGCTTCATGAGCGACTCATAGTCACCCTGGGCTCACAGCCATAGTCGCCTGGGCTCATAGTCACCACACCGTAATGGCCCAACCAAATTTGAACGTGATGGTCCAGACAATTGATGCTTACATAAACCAATAGAGACCTTATGGGAGATTCTCAGTTCTTCCTCCACCTTCATCAAGGATGGAGACTCTAAATCTCAATACTCTCGCAAACTCCCTTCCAGCGACGCAGCAGAAGGCAGAACAGGAGCTCTTGAACGATTTTAAAGGTGATTTGGTTTTTTGACCCAGAGGAATGCTCGTGCTGACTTTCCCAAGTTGCGGCACTCAGCCTTACCACACTCTATCGTTCATCACGCCAGAATGCCAAGCGCGCCTACAATGCAGGATATGCTGCAGCATGCCAGGATATCCTCACGATGATACAACAGGGTGTCTCCGTTGGTGGCCTGGGGACATCTCCATCAAGCTCATCACATGGTGCAGATAACGATGGAATGACCATTGGTCGAGTCATGGACTGGACAGAAGCTCGCCTAGAGGCAATAAAGGCTCAGGAAGAGGACGAGGAGGAGGAGGAAGAAAGAGAAAGAGAAAAGGATCCTGTACCGTCCACGTCTGTCGATCCTCCGAAGCCAGCCAAACCCGATCTCCCAGCGCAAACAGCGTCCTCTGATGATGTACGCCATGTCACATAACTGATTGTGTCTGTTGTAGCTGATTTAGCATTTCTTAGCCGCCACCTTCAGCTGCTCCTCCCACTCCGAATTCACCACCCTTATCGAACCAGCCTCAACCTCCAGAACCGACTGCGCCGCCACCTCCTCTAGTACCATCAAACACTCAAAGACCGCTTCATCGCAACAAACCTCGCAATGCGGCGAAAGTAGAGTCCCCCGCATCTCTTGCCCATTTCTCTACGATCCCCTCAACCTCAGTTTTCGATTTTGTTCCCGAACCATTTACTTCTTTCAATACCCCTTCCTCTTTTCCCGAGATTCCAACTGTTCCTGCAGTGGGAAGCAAGCGGCGGCATGCAATGATGATGATGCTTGACGCCACTGTTCCGCCCAGTACCCCGGGTGTAATGTCACAGGTAGGCGGTGCGCCTGTAGCACCAGCCAGCCACTCGAGCTCGGGCCGCCGACGAATAAGAAATGGTCGAGGTCAACAGCAGCAGCCACAGAACCAAAATATCAACTTGTTACCCTCTACCGAGGCGATGGACATAGAAGACGATGGTCGGGAACGAAAGCGCGTGGCGAGGAGATGATCACCCTTGCCTGGATGCCAGAGGCATCCCAGTTCCCATCTTCTATCATTATTAAGTACCTTACTCGTACACTTCATCTTTTTTTGTTTCCCTCACTGCATGTCATGTATCAAACCCTAGACATTTTTTCATCTGCAGTAGTTTAGTTATAGCATTGCAACGTACGCCACGTCCTCACGATCATTTTGTCACCCTTTCAACGTCATTCTTTTGAATATGATATCTTTTTTTCTTCTTCATCTTCATTCGGCGATTGCTCTGTCAATTTTCTATTGACCTTTTGCTGTGTGAAAGAGTTCTAGTTTTATTACGAGCTTACATACGATTCTTTAATACTCCAGTCGGGATATATATCTTATTTCAACTAGAAAAGAATAGATGGTTTGTTTTCTTCGGCTAATGGGGATGATGACGACACTGTGGATGTCTATTTATTCGTGCATGCTAAATATAAGCGCTAGCGATCGATCAAACCCTAGATCAAAAAAAGGTAGATAACAGAAATGATGATATGTAAGCGATATGTAAGCTTGCCGTTCTGGTACCCAACCCCTCCTTGAAAGCGTAACCCTTTACCCAGTTTCGACTTTGTGTCATTCACAATGACAAAGAAAGGCTTATCAGTGATCATGATCAGTATCAGCAGGGCGCGAATTTTGCCCAGCACAAACGGAATGAGTCCATCCAATTTTAACTCCAAACGTAGGCCACCCCCCATATGTGGGAAAAGTAGGTACTGAATGAGTATGGATTTTGAGATTGGAAGAGAGAGAGAGAGAGAAAACAACCTCGGTTCTCCTGTCGATGGTGAAACCGTCACTTCATGACTTCGAGCCAACCAAACGTCACGCCAAGGACGTGGCCAAGTTCTATAATTAATACCCATATCTGGTTCCTTGATGTAAACAGCTTATGGAACAGTTTCTGAAATCAGCTAGAAATCTGTTCTTGCTTAGAGGAATGTTCAAGCCCACTTGAGTTGTAAGCCTATCCGACAGTCGCGTAAATCTCGCTTGACAATGGCTGGAATTATTGGCAAGCCGGACATATCTTGGCTTGGGCTCCTGCACTCATAGCGGCAGATCTATGTGGGATACGTCGTCATTGTTGAAGATGACCGGTATGGTACTGCTGGTGCAACACGCGAACTCATTATGCATTTTATCATCATTCGTCCACTGTCCGGGTACTCGTTCACTTGTCGTCTAGCGTCTATACATAATGACGTAGCCTTATATTCTTCTCCCTCAATCGTCTACGCGACCTTGCAACGTCTGAGCAGATTATCTTGCAGTTTGTAAACTCCATCATCTGTACTACCTCCTTCGGTCTACCCACACCAACTAAATTACTTCAGATGAGATACAATTTACAATCTTAGGTATAAAATTCATACATATTTATCTCTCAAAAAACACGTTTACTTTCAGGACATCAGAAATCATGCTCCCGTAAAATATGAGCATAGATCTGTCAATCAACTTCTAGTTGAAAGATCTTCCCTCAAAGCCACAAAATGTTGAAGCACATTCATAGCAACGCTCCCAGCCCTTCCGATTTCTTTGACTTCCCCAGAATCTGAGTCAGTATAATTCGTAGCACAAATTGGCTCCCCGTCGTCGAGATCCAGTTTCCAACGAGCATCACTGCCACGTTTACTGGTGCTGACGGTCATACACTCCGCGTCTGCCCCTTCAATCTCGTTCATTCTCCTCAAAAGTCGCTCATCGGAACTGAGCACTAGGACGAAATCAATCTCGCTAACAAGACCTCGGGCTTCGGAAACCCGCATTGCGACTGTAGAAATCGTCGAGGAAAGTGTGGGATCATATACACCATGATGATCGGGAGAATGTATCTTTGGGGATCGAACAGCGGCACCCAAACTGGCGGGACCTCCTGGCTGTAAAATTGCGCCGACAGCCGTAGACCTGGAAATGTTACCAGGTAAAACAAGGAAGGAGTTCTTCCCAGGCACAATTCGTAAACCATAACGTTCCCCTAAACTATCAAAAATATGATTTTGCGCTTCAGCAGCTTGTCGTCTTGCCCATTGTTTATCGGAAGTATCAGCTTGGGGATCTCCAGTCCAGTAACGCCAAACAATAGACGCTTCTCTCTCCTCTACAATAGAACCAGGTGTCCTTTCGGTGAACTGAAAAGAAGTAAGGACTAGAAAACTCGGAACAAAAGAATACTTGCATAATTCAAAATTTCCAGACAGCTACTCTTCCAGGTAAAATTAAGGTTCGCAACAAGATTGATCCACTCTCCAGTGGTGGAGTTTCTGCCAGGTTGCGTCTTTATGTAGCATCCATTTTCAGCTCTGAAAACATGAAATAAATGCATTATGAAACAGCAAAAACGCCTACACAATTCCAATTCCAGGAACTTTCTCCTCCACCCGTTCTAACACGTCTCTGACGGGAAGCCCGCTAAGCAGCCAGATATCATTTCTCTTGTCGTCGGAAAGAGCTTTGAGAACTTCAAGAGGTCCATCAGGAATTTTGAAATCGCCCTTCAAATACGCTCGAAGACCTCCACGACTCAGATCCCTCCTCCACATGGTTCCTTCTAGATCAACCAAAATTAGACGTTTACGAGAATGCTTATAGCTAGTGATATAGAGGTCAGTGATCATCAAATAGGCGCAAAGGAGAATTAAGATACAGAGGTAGTACGCGGGTTAGATCCAATGTAGGCACGTCCTCTATATCGTCGAGGTAGTGTTCGGAATGAGCACGGATGACGCGACTTAGAAAGCTATTCACGAATGCTTGGGCAGTTTGAGTCGTGACATGGTTGTGAAGCTCCTGTCAATCAACATCAGTATAGTCAATATAGTTTCCACAGCCAAGACTATACATACTGTCCAGCGGGATTTGCTTTCTTCCGAGTGCATGGTAAGGGCTAGATAGATGGCATCTGCCGTTCCACGTGTATCCCAAGGATTTATGGCGAAACAGCTCCTGAAACCAGAATAACTATAAGAACCTGCAAACTAAAAAGGCGCTCAGCCAAGACATTAATCCTACCATCGAATCACGTACTTCGCTCAATATGAGTCCTCCAGGGTTTTCCTTCCCTTCTTGACATTCCACAAACTCGTGTGTCCGGAGCGCCATGCCTTCTCTCAAGCTGGTCACAAGGAAAGCATCTGCAACTGTGAGTAGCGCAAGGTATTGGCTAAAGGTCAAATCCTGGACCTGTATGGACTTATTTTCTGTGATATTCTCGGTACAAGAAAGAAATGCGTACGTGTAAGAAAATGACAGGCTGGTACGTCAAGGTGGAAAATCGAGAGTTGACTCGTGATACAGCCTCAGACACACCACCCGCTAATTCATTAGATTCGGTAGTCTGTAAGGCGACCTGTATTAGAACAACCTGAACAGGTGATAAGTAGTAGTGCAACAATATGAGTGAATTTCTATTACATTGCCTTGGAATTCTTTGTATTTTTCCAGGAACCATTCAAAGGCTTGAATCTTTTGTCTAACACCCTGGACCTCATCGAGTTTGTCGCGCCCGACAACAATTTTCATTCCTGCATAGCGTTGTCGCAACACTGACACCCACTCTTCCACCTCAGGTTCTTGTCTTACCAAGAATCAGAAAAAACGACCGAATCAACGACAACGGACTTACTGCCTTTCCCAGTGGCGTTTAACGTCAATGCCCATAGGGAAAGAGCCAACATCCACAAAGCGCTCTCGCTGCAGAATTTTCACAACATCTTTATCACCAGCCTTGACAACTTCTTTGGCTTGCTCGGCAGAAACGGACCCTTTGGAGCCTCGCGCTCTCTCCTTTAAACCATCAACCCTAACTAGTTCATCAACCTTGACCAAACGACCTTCTTCTCCCTCGGGTATGCGGATACCCTTAGGTAGTGCCTCAAATGCCAGGATGCGACTAACAGTCTGTCTAAAATGACGTGCAAAATTGGGTGTCTGGAATCCAACAAGATCTGCAGCCATTAACCCTGAGAGAAGGTCACGGCGCACGGACAGGCACCGAAAAATTTCCGATGAGGGGAATGCAACATGCATGAAAAAGCCAATCGGAGTAGACGCAGGTATACGAGGCGAAGCCCGAAGAAGAAGAGGGAGCAGCATAAGGTGATAATCGTTTACCCATACTAGTGGAATTAGAGGTTTTAGAGAGTTAGATTCATAAAGAGGCTTACTGATGTCCCCCTCTCGGTAGTTGTCGATGATGACATCCGCAAACCGCTGGTTAACAGATACATATTGTTTGTAGGACGCAGACTCATAGAACAATTTCGTTTTAGGCGCATCTGGGACTGCATAGTGCAACGCCGGCCAAAGAACCTGATTCAAGAATGAGCACAAATGTAATGAAGCTTGATCTAACCACATGTGCACACTTGATGACAGAACTCGTCATAATAGCTCTGGAATTCCGCGTCAGGGATCCATACAGGTAAGCCATTGTATTCATTATGCATCCTGGCATCAATGTCTTGCCTAGTGCCTTCTGTAAAGCCATCGGTGCATGTGCCTAATGTTCCTATCCAAAGCTTCTCTCGCAACTTGTTGCCAACACTCTCCACGGCATTCTTTAAGCCCCCATTACAATGAGGGTTGCCCTCAAAATGCCAGATTTGACCTCTCGTCCTCGACGATGGTTGACGGGAAGCGGAACGAGAATGTTTTCGTTGCAAACGAAATTCAGCACTACTAGAGGACTGTTTGCGGCACATCGGGAGCGAAAGTGTCGCGTTGAGCTGTTTTTGGACTTTCTCATCTTCAGAATACCGCTCGGTAACAGTTTCCGCAAATCGAGTCAGTTTTGTGAAAGGGTTAGTGCTTTCTGTAGTCGGAGAACGGACTGCAGGGGTAGAATTCCGAGTCTAGCCAGTCATCCTGAGTGAGTATTCAGGTGATGAAATTTCACTAAGTCGATACGTTACCTTGTCCTTCAAGTCTTCAACAATACTTCGAATGGGCAGAGTCACACCTGACCCGCTTGTCTGTCCTACATGCTTGCCCAAAGGTAGGCCTGTCTTGTCATTACCCAAGGGAAATTTGAGGGAAAACCCTGGCTGGGACGCCTGAATATCAGGGGTCGGAGGCGTAGACTCCCCAGGCACGGCAGTGGTTGGAAGAAAGAGAGAAGCAATGACAACTCGATGGTTTCTCAGGTTGGCCATTGTGCAAAACAAGGAGGCCGGTTGAGTATCCATAATAAATAGAATATATCGACGTCATGAACGCTGCCTTATCCGGTCATCAGGGTCAATCGATCACATTTCACAATTCTTCCGTTCCGGGATGTCTTAAGCGATTCACGGACGTCGTAATTTACGATAGCTCAAGTCAGCTGTATTCCAAATCAATGTGGGCTCATTCTATAGTTCACAGCAATTAAGTTGGTGGTCGAGACATTGTGCAAATATACTGCCGAATGCATTATGCATTATCAGTTTCCTGCATCTTGACCCAAAGTCCACCCTCAATGAAGACGTTAGATGAAAGGTTCTGCAACCAGTGTGCATGATAACACATACATCGATGTAAAGAGTCAATGCTATCTTGGGCCAGACTTTATCAATGCCCTTCCTACCAGCAGCAAGCTTGAACTCCTCCGGAGGCAGAGAGCCCGGAGGGAATGAGTCAAGCTCAAGAGAGATAGATGAGAAACTCTGCATAAGACGGACAAGCATGAATGACATTTCATTGTAGGCATACTAACGGAAATAATCTCATCAAATCAAATAGGGATGATGAAAGATGAACGAACTTGTTGGCCAAGACAGATACGAGGGCCTGCATTGAAGGGCAGGAAAGTAAACGGATTTGCGACGAGATACTTCCTGACACGTTCATCGAGGAAACGGTCCGGATCAAACTCCTCGGCTGCGCATTGTGTGTATGACCGATGACGGCCGATCGACAGAGGAATCAGTTGCACTTACCATCAGGTCCCCAGAGGTCTTTTCGTCGATGCATCATGAAGACAGAATATACAATTCTGATGAGGCAAGTGAGTCGACTATCTTAAGTCGAGCAAGGACATACTTTGTATCAGCAGGAATAAAGAAAGGCTCGTCATTGGGATTGGGGTTGGGTAACGTGGCAGGACCAATGCTTTTCCTGAGAAGGTGTGAGTCCAAGGGTACCAATGTGCGATAGTGACATGCTCTACCGGACATTGAAAGGAACGACGGGAAATAGACGGAGAGTTTCTGGATGATAGGTGAAAGATTGAATTGAATCATGTTACTGGGTTTACCATTCAGAACGGCACGTAGATACTTCATGTCTCGGATATCGTCAGATGTAGGACGACGCGTGGGTCCTATGTGTGCCAAAACTTCTCGCCTTAAGCGATCCATGACATGAGGATACTGTGAGAGGATATAAATCACAAATGTCAGGGTTGCGGCAGTGGTATCGCGGCCAGCTGCAAGATAGGTGAATAGATTGCGGAACCAGGTAACGGCTTGAATTACCAAGCATGATATTCAAACTGAAGGGAAGCACAAAGTCAGACACTCAATCTCTCAATATTGTACATTCAACCTCACATTTCATCTTTTAGGATCTTAGGATCAGAGGTAACCTGAACAAGGTGATCCAGCAGTGTGCCCTCGCCTTCTTCAGAAACCTTCTCCTTATGTCGAGCATCATCTTTCTTAGCAATCGCGTCGGCTACGATTGGCTCAACGGAGGCGTCAATAATCTTCATGGGCTTTTTGGTCTTGTTCTCGAATATCTCCCACAAAGGCCATAGGGAGCCAAGGCGTTCCCGTTGACTGACAACCGTTTGAACATCAAGGAATGCTGCAGAGAAATTATTGGCGACTTGTTCTTCTGGAGTCAGAATATTGGCAGGGATATCAGATGCATTATGAGGGTAGGGAAGGCCAGCATTCAAACTATGAACACAGTGACCAAAAAAAAACTCATTGGCGGAGTCGAGAGTAAAACGACCCATGAGGTCTTGGAAGTCGACTGGTTGTCCTTCGCGAAGTCTCGATTTGAGGTGACGGATCACAATTTCAGCGTGGCGGTCGAAGAGCTCAAAATCACTGATCCTGTCTCGAGTAAATGTTGGGCGAGTTATAGAACGATGGAATCTGTCTAGTGGTGAAAACCTAAGAATACCTGCGATAAAGACTTCTTACTTCCACATATCGCCTGCAGTAGCTTGCGTCATTTTTTGAGATGAAATCGACACGGTTCAGCTCACCGTCCGAGTTGAAGACGCCATTTCCTAGAAAGTCTTCCATCCTTTGTTGAAATCTAGCGCCTAAATTCGAAAGAGCAATTTTACGGATTACTCAAATAGGAGGAAGATAACTCTGACCTTTGACATAGTTATCGAACTCAGTGGCCAGCATCAGTTTGAGGTATTCAGGGCTAGAAGTGAATAGAAAGTCGGACCAGAAGATACGCAGGTTGACAATTGCTTTTTCCTCAAGAAATCCATTAAACCCATCACCTAGTATATCCTATTCAAGAGGGGATTCTACTCAAGTGTAAATGTATACACACCCGGATAGCCAGAGGCAAAACTATGCTGCATAATTTTCAGAACATCAGCGTTCCCTGGCCATTTTCCACGAACACAAGGCACCATCTTTGCCCCGAGTGCGGCAGCCTCCTGCCTATGTTTTAGGCGTGTAAGGCTGATACGAGCTGCAGCAAGGATAGGGGCAGTGATAAGTCCAGTCAAGACCAGAATCCACGCGGGGATCGGCGTCCCTCCAAATCGTTTAGTGGCTAGCCCGACCGCATAGGCAACAATTGCAGGAAAGAATAGAATTGAGGTCCCCTTGACGAGAAAATCGACACCTGGAGTAATGGCCATCGTGGTGTGGGGATCAGAATGGAGTATTATATTGACACGTACTTCACTAATGAGGATGAGGTTTTAATATGATTTCAAGATATTATGTATAACTTTTTGTGTATCTCAGTTTTATTTGTTTGAGCATTTCTATACAGAGCCTAATATGTCCATAGGAGTCACGCCCTATGTCAAACGCGATCTACTAATAAACTAATTAACCCTGTAGACACGTCCCGGATATTTGGGATTCCGCGTCTTAAAACTAGTTTGCTTGGTACAGAATAGAAATGTAGCAGTACAGAGAGCCCTGAGAGTTCACATTTGCTTCCCTTCAACAGGTCGACCTCACCTCGTCGCACCGACGATCGACCAGACTAGCTTAACACCTAGCTCTGTGGCACAAAGACTGCCAACGTAAACGCTAGCACCCTGCCCGCTGCCAACCAATCAATTTTCTCAACTTAGTTTGCAGCCTTAAACTATAAGACCTGAGGATGATTAGATGGGAGACCTGGATATTGATATCAGTAGACACCACTGACATTGAGGCCCTCTGCGCAATCAAAAACAAGAGTCACGTGGCCAAAGGACTGAGTTCTCACAGATTGTCACATAGATACAGCTTTCAGCTGATCAGCCTGTCCACCATGTCAGTCCTACGAGTAAACATAGAATATTTTCTCATGCTATGGTTCTCATCTCATATCGAACGTCTCAAATCTTTCGTCGTCTGAATTTTTGAGGTGGGCAACACCTGTCTCTGCTCGATAGGTTCGTGATTTCGCGTCAGATCACAATATGAAATAAGGACCGCCACATATTGTTAGTGAAGTTACTTTCTTCCTGTTCCCTCATGGCTTGCGAACCTGGGTTCTCTCGCGCTCGAGCGGGAGAAGGATCGCCCTGTGACTTCTTTTCGCAATTGATCCAATCTCTTCACAAGATGTTCACAGGTTCGGTGGTCTGCAAGATATAAGGCCCAGGGAAATATCATGTTATGTTACGATTTTTTTCTCTCATGATTGTCTTATGGAGCGCTGGCCTCATTGCAACATTGTGGTTGTCTCACTTTCTCTGGGAACGCAGAAACAATCGGGATAGGCTACCTTTACCACCCGGTCCAAAGGGCTACCCAATCATTGGCAACCTCCTTGGCATGCCCACCGACAAGCCATGGCAAGCGTTTGATCAATGGTCAAAAATATACGGTAAATTCTGCAGTGATCACAAACCCACATCAAATATTTCCTCATGTGGAATCCATAGGAGATATGATATTTTTCGAAATACTTGGGCAACCATTTCTTATTCTTGGGAGCGTTGAAAAGACCTATGATTTATTCGAGAAGCGCTCGCAAAACTATTCTGACCGCCCGCGTTTCCCCATGCTCAATGAAGTGTTAGTTGCCTCTTTTTCCATGCCGTGTCTGACATGCTTACTGGAGAGCAGGATGGATTACAGATGGAATATGGCTCTACTTCGATACGGGCTGCAGTGGAGGAGCTACCGTCGCACCTTCCATTATTATTTCCATCCGAACATCATCCATAAGTATTATTCTGTTCAAGTCACTAGGGCCCGGGCCTTTCTTCGCCACTTGCTCAAGTCACCAGATCGCTTGAAATTCCACATCCGACAGTAAGCATGCATCATGCAGCAATCAATCAAATATCTTTTTTTTTATGGTTACCAGTACATTTGCTTCGACCATATCCAAGCTGATTTATGGGATGAACATACATGAAGACGACGAGTCTAACTATATCAAAACTGCTGAAATTATGGTCGGTGCTGCTGCAGAGGTAGGAAATCCAGGGTCATTCCTTGTTGATTTGCTTCCCTTTATGAAATACATCCCTGCATGGTTCCCTGGTGCCGGATGGAAAAAAAAGGCTAAGTACTGGCGGGAAATTGGTAAATATTTTGTACACGCGCCTTGGACTACAGTTGAGGAGCAGTTGGTGGGGAAAATCACATTATTCCTTGGCCAATTTTCTCAAATTTAAAACAGAGGGAAGGTACAGCTGAGCCTTCTATCGCAGTCAGTCTCATCGAGAAACTACCGGATGAAACTTCACCTGGTCGCACTGAAGAGGAGGAAATGGCTCGCAACGTATGTGCAGTAGCTTTTGCTGGTGAGTCTGTTCCTTATCATTAAATCCGAATCAAATTCTAGAGTGTCCTTCCATAGCCGGGTCAGATACAGTAAGTTGGAATACATATTATCGGACTTGCACAAATATTGTAACATCAGACGGTTTCAACGATCCAGTCGTTTTTCATGGCCATGGTCCTCTACCCTGATGTTCAAAAGAAAGCTCAAGAAGAACTTGACAAAGTCATCAACAATCGTTTGCCCGAATTTAATGATCGACCGAACCTCCCATATATAAATGCAATGGTCAAAGAGTCGCTGAGATGGCAACCTGTCACTCCCCTGGGTATAGTTCATATGGCAACAAAGGCAGATGAATACAATGGGTACTACATCCCCAAAGGGACTGCCATCATCGGGAATGTGTGGTGGGTTCGCCTTCCCCGTTTAGTACGGTCCTTCATTCAAGTTCATCTTAGGTCAATTTTGCATGATCCAGAGATCTATAAAGATCCTTTGGTGTATAGCCCTGACCGATTCTTGAAGGATGGGAAGATTGACCCTACCGTGCGGGATCCCGCGGTTGCAGCATTTGGGTTTGGAAGGAGAATTTGCCCCGGAAGGTTCCTGGCCGAGAACTCCCTGTTTATTCTCATATGTCATATCTTGACTGTCTACAATATTCAACCTGGTCTAGGTGACGATGGAAGCGAACTTGAGATTAAAGCTGAAATGACGAATGGGATGCTTTCGTGGGTTTTACCTCTCCTTCAATATGTATCTTCTCATAATTGCCAACAGATACCCCCTGCCGTTTACATGTAGGATCACACCGCGTTCAGAGAAAGCTGAAGCTTTGATTTGTAACACTAAATTGATGGACTAGGCAACTTCCAAGTTTTGTTCAATGGATAATTACTATATACCCGTACTGCCCAAAAATACTCCCATTCCTGGCAAGACATTTGATGGATGGCTTAATGAGCAGATAGTTCAGTTGTTTCCATCCCAGCAATGTAGCGTTACTATGACAACAGTGGTCGTGTCCAAAGGGCTGAACATAGCGGCACTTTCCACTCACAATTGATCAAGGTTTGAAACAAATGGGTCTTCGTGCAAATGACAGCTGGAAGTGATTAAGTGATTAAGATGGTAATCAGGCGCAGTGACGCCACAGCATTCTCGGAAGAGTCGAGATCAAATAATGCCAGTACGCGGAGTGACGGCATCATTCTCGGCAAGTATAAGCAAATTGATTTTCGTCCACGACACCTCTCCCACGTCAGCCATGGCGACCTCAGACCTTCCGTCGTCCACTTTCTCACCCACAAGCGCCCCCAGCAGCACAGGAGGCGGCTCAGGAGGCAGCATAAACGGCGGCGGGTCAATCGCCTCCTCCGCCTCCCTTTATCGTACGTCACTCCTCCCCACAGCCATCAATTTCCTCTTGTCTCCCCGAGCTGAACGGCTAAACTCCCATTTCTTGATAAATTCGCAGTCTACACTTTCCTTGCCACCCTCGTCTTATTGCTCAGTGTGTCCGCGGCCATCGTCGTGCGTTCCTTCTTGCTGCGCAGGCGACATCGACGCATGATCGAAGAGGCAATCCGCAATGGCACATGGATGCCTCCTCCTCCTGGGAATGGACGGACAGCACCTAGAGTTGATCTGTCAAAGAAGCCGAAGATGTGGGATTTGTATCTCGATCTCAATGACCAACAACAGTCAGTGTCCGTGGATGAGCGGGACTGGGAGAGCATAAAGCCGGTAATGGCGACGTATGTCTACGATCCAATCGGAAAGGTCAATCTTGCATCCGACCAGATTGACGGTACTGGTACTGGTCTTGGCGCGGCAGGAGCAACAAGCGGTGGTGGAGCGGCTGGAGGAATCGATACTGGTCAAAGCACAGCATTATTTCGTCGTGTTGTCAGAAGCATCAGGACAGCACTGAACCCAACTCCATCAAGACCTCAATTCGGTCAATCCGCTCCTACTACCAATTACATGGGAACAGAGCAACAGATGACAGATCTAGGTAGCTCAAGGGGGCCAGCACACATACGAGTAGCGGTACTCATCGCCATGCCGGGCCAACACCCTTCAAAAGCAAATACAGCTTCACCTTTAACATCGAGGCCTGTGTCTTCCGGTAGCATTCCACTAACCAACGAGGACGAAGAGGAGTTACCACTTATTGAAATGGGAGTGGCAGAACTAATGGTGACAGATTCCACGTCAATAGACGTACATCATCCCCACCTTGATGCGAAGGGTAAAATGAGAGAGAGCATTGCCAGCGTTGGGAGTATATAGATCGACCGATCAAGATGGTTGCTCTTCTCTTCCGCCATTTCCTTGGAGCCCTCACTTTCACCCATTGCCCCCACCCACCAAACTCTATTTCCCCGTCGAACGGAACCCCAATCCCCTGTAATCCTTATGTTATCTCCTTGTCATCGTTTCTGGATCTGGGATTCTGCTCATGGTGTTTAATGATGTTACAAATATTCAGCTGGAAAGATACTACTCACTCATACTTACCCTCGAGTACAATTGTTTCGTGTACTTGATGTTGAAAAGGCTGCCTTCTCTGATAACGAGATGTTGTATGTATATCTGATTGTTAAGTGTCCAAACCTACAGTTATTGTTCCATGATTCTTGATGCGAGATTAATTCATTGCTGTATTCAACACTTTTATGGTACTCCATTGCGATGCTTGTTTATTTTAAAATGAGCTTCTGAAATGCCAATACCTCTTCAAAATTAAGAGATGAATCCACATATGACTTGTCAAATAAAATAAAATGGTTTATCTATGCATGCTGCAATGTGACATGTTGAGACAATCTTGTTTAATCAAGTACTTGAAAATGAGACATTGATTGTAGGCTGTGTGATTTTTGTCACCATGCTCCATAAAACATCAAAACTCACGAAACTAATTTGCCAAAGCCTTGCCTACATTGTCCAATAAATTCCGAGGTTGGGCAGGTACCATCATAATAAAGTCTAAAGATGACAAGTAACTCCGATCCATTTATAGACCACCCCATATATCTGAAAGGCATCTCGGAAACAGGTGGATCCTCATATTTTTCTCCTAATTTGTTCATTAGCTGTCTGAATCGTTTATTAGTTTGCTTTTCGTTGAATGAGACTCAGAGTCAATGTGGGAACTGAAGTGGTAGCATCAGGTGAGAAGACAATGCAGGAGACAAATGGGTGAGATAAAGGTAGATAATGTATGAAGTTAGTTGTTCGTCGCAAGAAATGTGTATCCATTTCCCGGGAAATTCCCTCTTAAGGATATCCGGAAATCTTATATTTCCTGAAAGATCATGTATTATCGGAGAATTCTCAATGAGAAACTGACAGTGGGTCAGGATGAACTGAATAATACTTACGCAGTAATGGACACTTACATGGCGTTTGAGTGGATACCTCGGGGTCACGACATGAAGGCAGAGCCGACGAAGGGCTACCGTTCTCTTCAATCTGACTCAAAGGCAGTTGGCATTGTTCTCTAAATCAGGAGCCATTACTATGTCACATGCCTGTTTTGCGCTGCAATTCACCTTAAGCCACTCAAAGGTCTCACTTATCGGTATGTTCTACGATGAGATATTTCACTGAAAGATTCAAGGTTCCCCTCTGAGATTGGTAAGAGCTATCAAAAATTCGATAATTGAGACTTCCACTGTCTTTGGCCTGCTTCATCTAGGGTGAAGATCCTCGTATATATATAGCCTTTGGTAGATCATGATAGAGTGGGAATTTGTCACCATTCCATAGTGATCTGTTTATGCGTGAAAGCTTAGATAACATCTGGGATATTTTGGGGTCTGGAGCTTTTCCAGATCTAGAAACCCAGGAATTTGGATGTCACGCTAGCCTGCATTCTCGTTTTCAGTGAATAATAGGTATAGAAGTAACTTTTATTTGTAATACCTATCTGTTTGCAACCCTCCCCGACTATTTCAACAATTCATGCCTGGGATTGAACATAAACCATCCTGAGAGAATCTTGGTCCTTATACTTTCCCAGATTGCCTTGGGAAGTCATTCATTGCCGCACAAACTGGGACAGATTTCTGACCACTTCAGTGATCTAATTTTATCATCATGACATCACTGTCACACAGGGTGAGTAATTGAGTAATTATAATGCCAGTGTAGTATGGTGCCAGGTTGGAATTTCCGAAATAAATCCAGCTGTAATTCATTCGCTGCTACACATGGTCTAGTGCATGTCTTATGTCAGCATAAGCAACAATCTGTAAGACACACTAATCAGATCTGGTTTTCGTCAGTAATTTTCATGTTAGGAGTAGGTTTACCCGAAAACATATCAGGGTCGGCATTAACTGAACATGGACTTGACATGGGACTTTGAGAAAATGTATCTACCCGGCTTAGAAGAAGTACAGCGAATCATTATCCGGGAGAAGTGTCGCCCCTCTCAAACATTTATCCATGTAATCAGCGTTCCGCATGGAAAAGATATGGACGTTTAAATTGGTCTCAGTCCATTCTGTTTCTCGTATCCAGATCCCCACCTTCTCCGGACTCCTTGGAGTACTGCTCTCTACTGCTCTGACCGCTCTGCTCCTGTCGCGCTCGTTATTTTTAACAATGACACCACAACACACGAGGAACGTAGTTGATCGTGCAGCCTATCCTTCCAATGCAGTAGACGACAGTAATCTCCAGCGCAGAGGATATGACCGCCAGTATCCCCTCTCGATTCCGTCATATCATATTGAAGGAACAAAAAATCAAAGGCGAAATAATCCAAGTCGACCTAATTATTCATGGAGGTATCCACCTCTCTCCGAACGCGACTTCCGAAGACCAGTCTTTCCTACCATTGAATACTCCAATCAAAGTCATCAACTTGTTTCACACCCTGCTCCTGCTCCTGGATTTCCAGTGTCCCATTTGACTCTAGAATCCCGTTATCGACCCTATGTTAGAAGATCGGCGTTCCCCGGAGCAAGACGAGATATGCAGAATGTGGATAGGCCATTCAATGCTACAATTGCTAGCTCTTATTTGGCTGCGCCTCCACCTTTGTTCGTGATGAGCACCTCAAATGTTGAGCTGTCAAGGCGATCGCTCATAAATCCACCGCGTACCCATTGGACTTCTAGGTGCGAAGAATGTAATATAAGAAAGGATACAGAAGGCAATGTGAACGAGGCTTTTCATCGACCTTGGCTTCAGAATGCAGTGTCTGGGATGGATCAGTACATTTTGCGTCATCCTATTCAGAGTAGGACTGCTCTGACACCGCTGTCAGCGGACGTCTCTCAGCTGATGGCCTCTCTGTTGAATGGAGATCCTCTTGCCTCGTTGAAACGTTTGGAGAGGGTTGATTATCTTGACATCTACCCATCTCCTGATAGGATGTCGAGCTCAGAACCTGCCAGGTCCACTATGTATAGGAGGGAAGTTCAACGAGAGCTTGCTTGTATGCTTCTTCTTGTCCTCATTTCTTTTAACTCATTCGTGATATAGATTGTATGGGTATTGAGTTTGATGAATACTGCTTGTTCAAAAAACCGATGCAACCATTCACTAGATTCTTGATTCGTACTGAAGCAGGTGTTCTCGGCAGGGCAGTGTTCCACAGCCGAGATGCGGCACTTCACATACTTACAGGTCCTGGCGGCTGGACTGGGTGTCCCTACCATATCGACATTATCAAAAGTCCTGATATTGAAAGAGTCCCAGATTTACATGGAGCTCAGGTTTACCAGTCTCCAAGGCGATCTGGGAAGCTTGATTGTGGCTGCTCTGAGGATGATGTCATCCTGGAACTAATGCTACGTAAAATAACAATTATGCAGGCAGGGACCGAGATGATGCAAGAAAGTTTTTCATCACCTCAGGCAAGATCCTTTGTCGTGGCATTGTTTCGCACTTGGACTGGTTTGGATGTCGTCGATTTCTTTAGAAGGATGAACGATTTGCGGATCAAGCATCACCGAGATGACCCTTAGCTTTTCATTGTCCGTGCTATGCTTGTAACACGTCCATAAACCATGTATAAATGCATTTCAGTAGTCATCTAGTACAATTGAAATATTTTTCTTGTTATGTGTCCTGAGTCTGACATCAATCTTCCTTTCGGAGATCATCAGTGGCTTAAATATTTGACACTTTTCCAAGATTTGTAAGACAATGGATGGCAGCTCCATGTGTCTGCCTTGACGCAGACTGGTGCTTGCCAGTGATGGGCTTCTTATGGGTCACAGACCTTGCTGTCAAGCATCGTTAGGCCTGCCACGGGTCCCATAGAGCGATCGGGACATGGTGATATTAAGGTTCAGGCAAAGCGACTGAGCCTTAGGTTTACTCACAAGCAAATTTCCTTATATACAAAGTAGAGATCATATTTACCAGATAATGAAGAACGTTGGAGTATCTAAAATGAAAAATTGGAGGTGGAGTGGATGACGAAAAGGATATGAAGAAACACGGAAAGAATACTCCGTTAAAGCATTATTCTCTGTGACCTAAAAACATTCCTTGAGGTGGACGAACATTTCAAGCCAGTGCTCTCGACGCACGAACGAGGACTCAGTCAGGACTTGATTAACGTGAGTCGCGACAAATTCAGCTGAAAACATCGCTCATGGCTCACTCCATCTTCAACAGGGGCAGAAACAATCAGACAATCGTGATGACAAAGCCGGGCCTCTTTGAAGCGACAAACGAAGATATCTTGGCATGTGTTTGTTCAGCTGATATACATCTGTTCCGGCTAAGATTTATTTATAGACTTGTGGGATCATCAACAATGCTTCTGCGAGTAGAGTTCCCATTTTAAGTTGAATGAAACTTCCAAAATCGTCCAAGTTTATTTGTGTTGTATCTGTGCACGTCTTTGTACAATGACTTCCTTTTCCGGCGGAGTTCCTACAGTCGATTCTGATTTAAGACAGCGCCCACTTTGTTCAGAATTGCATTTAACCCGCGTTTCGAAAGAGAGAGAGCCATTGTGGAGACACGCTCTTTCCTCTTGTTCTGGCAAGCCTCCGTATCCTTCGCCTACCATCTGGAACCACTGCTTTTGGTTGATGTACTCGCTCCTGAATGGAGATCCTCCCTCTTGCCACTTTCAGGAAGGCCAGGTATCTTGACGCCAACTGGCCGCCTTACAGGATCGTGTAAGGAGGTGAGTTGATGTCAAGAACCTGGTCCTTCATGAAAACAGGGCAAGAAGGGCTTGCTGGTATGCTTCTTGTCATCTTTAAAATCATACACGATGTCTAATGAATTTGATGAAATAAACCTACTCATCATCTCTGGAGAATGGTCTTGGACAGGCAACAAATATCTATGATTGTAGATAACTACTCGAATTAGCACTTTGTGGGCGCATGACAAACGTGACATTAATGTCTTCTATGTCAAATCCAGTCCAATCAGATAAATGATCGTACCTGGGGAGCTGAAAAGTTCCCTTGCATTGGCAACATCTGTCCCTGAACCACGGCTGAAAGTCGTGCTTTCGGCTGGGGCACAAGGACAGATACTATCGATGTAAGGGTGAGTTTTCTGTTCAGAAAAAAATCTTGTCTGTATGATGCTTTCGGAAACTTGGGGATTAGGAATCCAACAGATGTGTTCAAGTCAGAATTGTGAATCAATCAAGGTTTGAAACATGCCATTGGTCCATCACATCAGGGTTCGCACTTGACTGGAATGAAATGATCATTGATCACTTTGGCTCAAAGAATGACTGGCTAACTTGTATGTTCTTCTGTTCACGATCAAGTAGTCCAATTATTTTTTTTTCATGTCTAGTTTCGTTCAAACATTCACATGTCACATTTTTTTTTACAGTAATATTTCGATAAAATGGGTTGATATAGTACAACGCATTGCAATCTATGAAATAAGCTTTGGCTGAAGATTCCGCACCATCATGAGGTTCAACTGTCATTTGCGGATCTCCGCTTGCGCTTCTGATGGAGGCTATTGATCGTGATCAAACAATCAGTTTAGAGAAATTAGGCTGTGTTTGTGTTGTTTGTGTGAGCGTGTGTGGACTACCCCCCCCCCCCTTCCTTGTTTTTCTCTTTCTGGCTAGAATTTCTGTGTGTGGATGTGTATGTGTGTTCGGGAAAGAGAAACATTAATTGGGATTGGCGCGCGTTCATTTCAGACAAGTAGATTCGCGTTTTTCTTTTCGAGCTGGACAACACGTCTTTCTTCAAACTTTCGGAAAAACTGCGGAAACACGTGCCTTGTATCTCTTCCCCTACTCCACACATAAGAAAGCTACTTCATCTGGTGCATCAATTTACTAGACTACAATCAATCAATCAAAAAAAAAACACGAAAGAGAGAGAGAAAGGAGAAAATCATAAATGAACCCTACATTCGATGCGTCCTCAAGTATTGGTGGTAGTGGTGGTGGTGATGGTCTTTGGTCAGCGATGACTCGGATTTTCGGTCTTTCGATGTTTGCTTCCATGTTTTTCTCTACAGGAAGGGATACTACTACTGCTACTGCTGGTGGAGGTGGAGGTG
>Ga0153987_1000150_pt1 | contig 24372 bp, 26 predicted proteins | sample TSNC071MetaG_FD_102279 | JGI IMG/M metagenome (GOLD analysis project Ga0153987, IMG submission 102279) | Attine ant fungus gardens microbial communities from North Carolina, USA - TSNC071 MetaG | ecosystem: Host-associated > Fungi > Mycelium > Unclassified | place: USA: North Carolina, William B...
ATAGCGGAATTGATCCAGAAATGGATTGTGAAAATCGGAGTGAACTAATGTAACACAAATATATCTCATCCCCTAAAAATAGCTTAAGTTGAATCATACTTCATCCTCGTCTTCTCGGATAAGAACTTGGGGCCAGATGCCATCGTCATGGGAGTTATCCTTCTGATACTTCTGGTTGCTATCACCCAGAGCCCGAAGTACTGCATGAAAAAGAACCTCAGCATTCTGTGTAGCTGCATCAGCAATGTCACCGAGAGGACCGAGAGGGGTAGGGGGAGGAATGATCCAGGATGCTTCTTGTGAGGCATCTGTTCCAAGTGAACAAGTTTCTAGATTCATGACATAGAAGGCAGTGAATAAGGGTGTTTGAGGTTCTTCCCTCCCAAGTCGCAGGATAGTATCCAGGTAAGGCCGGAGTACTTGCGAAGGGTCGCTTTGACTATCACCCGGAATAGGGAGGCTGATGTATAAAATGTCTGAAAAATTGGTCAGCACATAGAGTAATTGATGAGAAGCAAGTTTCACATTTTCCTTTGGGAGTTGAGAGTGCACCCTCGCCAGTGATCAATACGACAGCTGTATATTGAGACGAACCACTTTCTAGTGAATTCGGAGGAAATACGAGAATCCCAGTGTCGAGTGTTTTATCCAGAGATGCCTCTTCTCCCTCTATACTCTTATCTTCATCGTCATCGTCATCATCTGTGTCGTCAACGGCGAGAGAAGGGGGACGCAATACAATGGAGTGCTCGATGACAGCAACACACCGGGCCACAGAGGTCAGTGTATACAGTGATTGGAGAGAAGGAGATATATCAGAGCGCCAATTTGGATTGCTAACTTGACCTGAAGCGTAGGAGGCGGGGCCTAGAATGACATTTGCATGCAATAATTCGGGTATGTCTTCAAGGTTTAAGGAATAGCGGGATGATCTGGACGCAGGATCAAGCCGAATTTCATTGGGCTGTGTTGACGACGAGTCATCAGATATTGAAATAATGCGCCTTCCAAGTATATAGACGGCACCGTTGACTGCGGCAGTGCGACAAAACCCCTGGGATAATTCACCCACTCCTCCATAGTGGCCAACAAGGAACGGGGATGATCCATAGCGGCCAACTGACCGCAGATAACGCTGTATCCGGGGAAGAACTGATGTCGTGGTATCTAACCCATTTCAATCATGAGCAGGCGAATGGTAGGTCGATTCTCACCTGTTGGTCGGCTTGAATAGGCCAAAGCGTAGGTAATGAGAGTAATGAGCTCAGGGTTGAGAGAGAAGACAGATTCTAGGAAATTAGTGAAAGGAAGGTCATGTTTGCCTTGTATTTCACTTGATTGCTCCCAATCACCAACAGCAAATGTCAAGAAGCGCATGAGTCGACGTTTCTGTAACAGAGAAATGTCTTGGCTTCTGAAGACATCCTCCTTGGTTCCTGGCACACTCCTGAATGCACCTGCACCGTCATATACAGCAACGCACTCCAAGAGACGAAACCCGCTGTATTTAGAAACACCGGAATGAATGAGAGCATCGATAAAAGGTCCCACAGATGGATTGACGGTTGGGCAAAGACAGATTGAGTATTGCTGAGCATAAGGTGGTATTGTGCCGGAGTGGCTCCCCTGGGAGAATTTTCCAGAGGTAGAAGAAGCTCTGTCGATCCATTTTGCGAACTCTTCCAACGTGAGGCTGGCTTCCTCGCCACCATAGTAGGGGTCCTGATCAATATGAGCTACTTTGAACCCCCACTTGGAGAGTGCACTGGATCAAATCAGCAAGGAGCCGATATAAGTCGAAAGAAAAAACACACGCAGCCACGATGGACTCGGTAAGTCCAGTGCGCAGGATGATGACATCAAACTTGGAGTCCTCCATAGAGCACCACAATCTAAAAAACAATCTAAAAGCAAGACAGCTTGTACACGTGCTATCTGCTCTGGACTATAATCAAATTTATATTGACCTCGCCCATCTACTGCATCACTAAAATTCTTTGTTGACTCACCCTCGCTGCTCGTGGACAAGGTCTTCCGTATCTCAAGCACTAGTCTGTCGCGGAATAAAAAAAGCTCAAGCACGTGATCGTGTTTCCCACATTCGTGTGTTTGCAAAAATTTCCATTTCTCTTTGACACAAGCTCAATGGCCAAAACCGAGAAGAAAAAGACAACCAAGGCTACTCCAACTAAAACTGTGCCTCATCCTATACCTGCTACGTCGAAGGAAATACTTTCCAAGGCCCAGACCAAGATTCAGGCTCCTGTCAGTACATACATACTTGAAACTCATATACCTTTTCATAATCCTTCTGTGCAGAATGGGAAGGCAAAAAGATCAGGAAAACCAACCAAGAAGGCTACTCCACAAGAACCCAGCAGTTCATCCAGCTCTGACTCAGAGAGTAAAGAAGAGCCTACAATGCAAAATGCCCCAAGTAGCAAGGTAAATGTCGCCCGTTTTACGTTCGTTCTTGATTACCCATACATTTACAGGTGAAGGAAGATTCTTCTGATGAGAGTAGTGAAAGCTCGTCTTCCGAAGATGAGGAACCAAAAGTTTCTCAAGTGAAGGTAACCCCCAAAAAGGCTGCATCGTCTTCCGACTCGTCATCTTCGGAAAGCGAAAGTGATAGTGAAGACGAAAAACCCACTAAAAAGTCTCAGCTTGATGCAGTCAAACCAATCCAGAAGCCCTCAAAATCAAAGACCACGTCTACTACTAAAGTAGCGAACGAAAATAAGGAGCTTACCAAAAAGCCCCAGTCTGCTGCTGCTCATTCGAAATCCAAACCGAAGGCAGAGTCAACCTCATCATCTTCTTCCGAGTCTGAATCTGACTCAGGCACTGACACCAAGCCCAAGTCCGAAGCCAGTAAACAAGTCAAAGCGAAGGCTTCCAAGTCATCGAGTGAAGAAGATAACGATGATTCTGATTCTGGGTCAGACTCTGGTTCAGAGAAGATCGACTCTCCTGCAGAAGCCACAAATGGTGCTGTCAAGACTGCTAAAGCTTCTGAGGCATCGGACACCAGTGACGACAGTTCTGAATCAGAGGCAGAAGAGACAGTCGATAAGCCAGTAGCACAGAAGGCTAATGAGGCGGTTAACTCTGATTCGGGCTCTTCGTCTGAGGACACTGATGAAGATGTTGAAATGGTAGATGCCACCTCTTCTAAACCCACCAGTAACGGTATGATTACCCACTTTTTTTGTGTTCATCTCATTTCATACATGTTCCTTGATTAGGTAAGCGCAAGGCAGAGGATGAGGGAAAACTCGAAGGGAAGAAGTCCAAACTGGACACCAGTTTACAGGAAGCCAGTTCACAGGAAACCAAGTCCATATTTGTTGGTCGTCTCTCATGGTCAGTGGATAACGATCGCCTTGCCCAGGAATTTGCGCATTGTGGTGAGGTTGTCTCTGCCACTGTTCAGACAGATCGCAACACTGGCAAGTCACGCGGTTTCGGTTATGTGCATTTCAAGGATCCAAAAGCTGTCGAGAAGGCTTTGGAGATGAATGGCCAGGAGATTGATGGACGTGCAATCAACGTGGATCGTTCAAATCCTCCTGACCCCAGCCAAACTCGCGAGAAGCGCGCCAAGTCATTTGGTGATCAGATTAGCCCGCCGAGCAGCACACTTTTTGTTGGTAATTTGCCATTTAATATCGACGAAGATACACTCTGGTCGTACTTTGATGGATATAATGTCAAGACAATCCGTATACCAACTGACAGAGACAGTGGTGCACCGAAAGGTTTTGGTTATGTTGAACTGGAAGACGTCGAGAATGCGAAGAAGGCATTTGAGGCTTTGAATGGTATCCAGATCGAAGGCCGTCGTATCAGGTTGGATTATTCTCAGCCACGGGATGGCTTTGGTGGGAATGGGCGTGGCGGACGAGGAGGAGGACGAGGAGGACGAGGAGGAGGAGGAGATCGAGGTTGGGGAGGAGATCGAGGCAGAGGCCGCGACCGGGGAAGGGGTCGTGGTAGGGGCGGTGCGCGGTCAGAAGGTATTGCTAATTTTGAGGGTAAACGAATTACATTCTAAGGCCCTCTACTACTTGGTCTCCTCACTATATATGATCTACATGCCATCATAGATCCATTAAAAGGTTCGCTATTGGCTATCTGCCTGATGTACGTAGTGGTATTATCGAAATCGTAGTATTGATTGTTGGATAAGCACAAGAACTTAAAGCACAACAGAGAACTCAGGGACCTAAAGTGGCTTTGCCTTCCTGGATGGCTTTACGGATTGGATTCTGATCTGCAGGAATTGCACCGGTTTTTTCGAGGCGATCAAATAACCATAGTAGTTTATCAACCTCTTGCTCCTTTTCCTCTTCCGTCATTTCAGGAAGATCCGACTTTGGTTTGAATTTGGTTCCAGTGATGGGGTTGATATCATCTCCGAGCGACTTGGTCAGATCTGACGCGCTAGAATCAGAAGACGGAGGGGGTGTGCTGAAAATCCCCTTGTTGAAAAGGAACCCTGCAATATTCCCATAACCGACAAGTCCAGTAAGATTTGAAACTGAAAATTGGTCAGCGAACCAGCGAGAGTCTCAACAACCGAGATATACCGTCGGAATCAGCCATTGCAAATAGCAAACCTCCAATAGCATCTTTGAGCCTCGGGTGATAGACGCTTCCCAGTAATCTCAAACATTTTCCAAGCATATCGGATCGTTGTTCCAAAGGGGACGTGCGGTCGAGGTCATCAGGAACAAGCCAATGTCTTACTCGCGCTCTTGACGTCTCATCTGCTTGGCAAAGTCTGGTAATCAGGATAATCAGAGGAGTGAGAGTATCATCCAAATTGTTATTGATATTCTCTTTCTTGACCAATTCACGAACTTTCGGATCGTCTGGCTCGGTGGTATCGGCAAAGAAATGATTAAACGATTCTTCCAAGAATCCCCAAGAGCGCATAAGGATATCCATGGGGTGCAACGTATTATCTAGTGTGTTTGATCCACTGGAAAATGTCTGAAGCATAGAAGATTTTTTGCAACTCGCCGGATGGATATCATTATGGGTAGTCTGAGAAATTGAGCTAGTCGTCGTGTTGCAATCTGCCGACGGTGGAGGGAACCAGATGGTTTTGAGAGCAGGAGAGATGGGTATCCCAATAAGAACATGTAAAACGTGAGTCAATGGAGCCGTGACGGGGTTTGGTGAAGTAGATGGGAGGGAGATAAATAATCGGAGTAGGATCGGCAGAAGACTAACAAAGAGGTGGCAGTCACAGAAAGGAAGACATGAATATTGGCGGCAATGGGACAGAAAGAATCATTGTCTCACCCGTCAAGCTTAGGGCTCCAGAGATCCCCTAGTACTTTATTTTTGTCTTCTACAGCAGCTTGACTCGGTAAATTTTCCTCAGCAATCTGAGCAACATATAAGCACGTTATAGCTATACAGCAACAAATATAGTGAACCTTGGGATAGTGATAGATCATGTTATAGATGAATTTGAGTACATCCGTCATTGCCTCTTTGACTGCACCTGTAGAGGTGGTCTGAAGGCTGATTGATAGCAGCAAGTCTAGCTTGGAACTGATCATCTCCACAAGCGTGCGCCCATTGTAATCGTTATCAACGAATTTCGCGATATAGGATGCAGAGAAAGCAGTAGACAGAAAAAGAATACGAGCAAATACAAAGATCTGATCAGGTGTAGTTGCTTTCTGGGAAAATGGTCACTAATGCAGGGGAACAATTGAATTTACATGCCTCCAAAGCATTCAGACAGAAGTCACCACCATTGACAGGTGATTTTAGAAAAGTCTCCCTGGAACTCTCAACAAGTAAAAGTGCATTAGCGATACACCGTAGGGCTTCTAGGGAAGCATCACGATCGCCTTTGTATGACATTGAAAGCGACAGAACAGACTTGAAGTTCTGAGGCAACGCAAGAAACTCGGAACCAGAGGGATCGCGGCCAAGAGCTTTGATGGCAAGGAAAGCCTTAGCAGCATCTGAGGCCAGAGGTGAGTGTCAAAGATGCATGCACTGGGATTGGCAAACCATTAGAATTCAATCTGCCCTTTCCTGGATTGTCTAAATCGTCAAGGAGAGCTCGGATCAACTGGGTGCGTGTGGATGGAGTGATGTCGGAACGCAGTGCTGCAACGACAGTGTGAGGAATGAGCTGGAGGCGAAAGAAGAGGGCTGACAATTGCTGATGATTTCAAGAGAGGCTGTGATTAAAAATCTTGGGGAGGAATTAGACAGGGAAAGGTAGTTGTCGATCGAAGGCATAGTGGAAGAAGCAGATAAAGATATAATTGATCTGGTGGCACTCAAACTCTCTCGGCTCCCCCCGGCTTAGCAAGCCATGCATTATTCTACTTTACTTGCTCTCCTCCTCCTGCTCTCGAAAATGCCGTTCAAGCTCTGGGAAGTTTTGACACAGTGCTTCTTCAAAAATTATACGATATGACTGTCTCATCTCAGACCAAGTCGTTGTTTTTACCGAATACTCACATCAATTGCTGCGATTTTCCCATTCATGAATTGGTTCTCTGTGGCTGCACGCTCCAGTCTCTCTCGCGTCAGCTGCATTGGGTTCCGTGCGTCGTCGATATCAACTAACACTTGCATCGGTATCATGACCTCTAGGGGCTGCACCATGCTGTCAATAGTTTCCAGATGCTGGATGACGTTGTTCCTGAAGTAGATTGGTTCTGGTGACAGTAAAATGGATATGAGAACTTACACGCGGAGACCAACCTGCTTTCCTCCGCCAGGCTTGTCACGCTCTTTTGTTGAGTCATTGATGACGGTTGTCCCAAGATTGTACAAAGCATTCGCCAAACCCAATAGCTCCAGCTCCAAGTCCCCTTGTATCCCTGAAGGCGGTGGAGACTCTGAAGAACGGGGCGAGTCTGGTATGGGCACTGAGGAATGAGGCACCATGTCTCAACTGGAATGTTTTTTGTGATTGAATGAACTTAGTGTTTCATTGTTGAACTGTCACAGGTTACAAATGCTAAGTCCCTGAGTTGGGCTCTGTTTGTCCTGTATCCACAAATAGAACTGCTCATTCAATGACCTCACTTTCGGAATTCAACCAGTCCAAACTAATCTGAACATAACACTATAATCTTCCCGCCTATGCAAGCATGACTAGTTCTGGCTTTAGCTGCCCAAGGGGCCCTGCCCAAGCTTCCAAACCTCTCGTATGGCTTCCAATCACCCCTCCGGATACATTCTCCCGTGCAGCGTCTCCGTTTTCCACCTCTTGGAACGCAATATCTCAAGATTTCAATATGATGGCATCTATCAAATCTCCTGCAGAGTCTAGTGGTAGTCAAGGCCCAGTCACTATGCAAACGCGCGTCGCAGTGCGGGATGCTACGCCCCATCGTTTTCAGATTGTCCCCTTAAGGGAAGCTAATGACTTTAATAATATCCCTGAACTGCATGCATTCGGAAAAAAGGGCATGAAATGTAGAACTCAGGTTCTTCAATCTGTGAACTGGCAGCCTTCACCCGTACCATCCTACTCTTTTGCTCCTCGCTCTCGCTCAAACGTGAGTATTGTGATCCTTCATCGATTTCTTGAAGTCATTGTCCCACATCCAAGCTTTCTACACTTCCTCAAATCGGAGCCAACAACAATCCTGATAAACCGCATATGGTCCTTGTTGCTGAAAAGACATCAGCTCAAAGGGAGGAAATCACCAGTGGCAATGCCGAATATCATAGTCTGAAAAATCACCACAGACCGAAACCGTCCATGCTAGGAAAACCATCGCATACTCCCAGTATGAATTTAATTAAAATTGGGACTCACCCTCATCTGAATCTCCTCTCGTTCTCATCGGCTTTCAGATTTAACCAAGGCGCATGGTAAACAACCCGCCCTGGAGGCCAATTTGAAAGTCACTGATCGCTGTACTTGCCATATTGTATCAATGAAGCCGAAATTTCGGGCCTGCTCCGAAGACTTAACACGTCACCTGAGCAAATCCATTCATAATCGTAGATACGAGCGCCTGTTCCCACCGTGCTCTCGTGACGACCAATCGTGGTACGCAACCAAGCGACATGCTATATATTCCGATACCCTAAACCTACCTCTCCTCTTCTCGGAATCGGAATTCCACGGACCTCAGCAAGTTTCCAGGACCCCTCAGTCTTATTTTTGTCATCGTTGCACTAAGCCACGTTATCTAGAAGAAGTCCTTGGCTCCCAAGGAAACATGTCCTCAAAAATTTTGACCAGGTCACAGTCAGAACAGAGCTTTGCTCTACGTAAGTTTCTCACTCAGGATAGACCATCAACACAGCCCTCCTTGCATTCTCCTGTTCCTCATCTTCGACTTTCACGGAATGCCCGAGGTTCCTTAGCGTTTCGAACGATCATCAAATCGACTCTGAGTGCTGTCCATGAGCGACCTCTCAGACATCCCAAAATTATCCTGGATCTCCTCATTCAACTCGAACAGGCTACTGAAGAGTGGAATAGTCTCAAAGGAGAAGAGTGCACCACAAAATGGTAATGACCCCAACCCTGGACTTCTTTCTACGTCATGAAATACCAATACAGCAGACTAGAAAATTCTCTGTAATATCCAGACTAGCATTCCTCAATATCACAAGGGATACAGTGACCTTATACTTTTCCACCACTGGAGTGGAAGTGAGTTTCTTTTGCGATTTACTTCCCAAACTGTTTTTTAATGAATGACAAGGTTGACAGCCTGTGTCTTTGGTACAGTTATAAATGACAACCAGATTTTGAGTCTCAGACATTATTGACCTGTCAAACTATGCTCAGGCCCATTGATATGGTCCAGAGTAGTGAGCCAGCATTGAAGGCACAGCACAGGATGTACACATTCACTATGATGAAACACAACTCTCCCAGCAGTCAGATGCATAGTATTTGGGAGCAAATGGCAGGATACAGCACCTATCCCTGTCTCTGATACTTATATTGATTCTGGAAATCTGTTCAGGTAATTTGAGGTATCACATGGGGTATCACATGAAGACAATCTGATTAGCTCATATTATTTTTTCCATGGTTATTACTGTGCCTACAGCATAGTTTATAACCTATACTAATCCTAAATGGAGCCAGCTTTGCTTTGATTTGGATTGTGTTGAAGTCAGTATGCTATGTAAGATTCACCTTAGGATAGATCAGTGACTACCCTTGATCAGAGCAAGGATAGAGCCAAGGGTAGACTAATGCCTATCTTTACCCCTACCCTTACTCATATACTCTACTAAGCCACCTGAGCTACCTGTTGTCCAAGTACATTATTTCCTGAGAGAAATTTTGCAGTGAAAGTATGATGCAAGTTACAGTAGCTGCTTAGTTGTGATTTACAGGAGTGTATTTTTGAAACTCAGTAGTTACACAAATAGCCGACAGATCCGAAACTGATCGGCCGCCTCTATCCGATGAGTCGTCCCATAAAAAAAGCCTCTCTTATACTCCTTAACACCATACCATGCCGTCTGCCCTTCCAAAACCCCGCACCCTTTACGATAAGATTTGGGATGACCATGTTGTGTGAGTAGCCCCTTTCAATTAACAACCTAGTAGAGGCCTTATCCTATGCAATATAGGGATGTGAATGAGGATGGACTGGCTCTAATCTATATCGATAGGTATGTTGGGCAAATGCCCGTGCAGTGACGTCCTCCTTTATACAGCCATCACAGACATCTAGTGCACGAAGTAACCAGCCCTCAGGCATTTGAAGGCTTGTATGTATCTTATGGCGAGATCATCTTCCGTATTTGTGTTGACGAGTTTATCATTCGTAGACGCAATTCTGGCCGTGGTGTCCGCCGGCCAGACTGTACGCTTGCGACAGTTGATCACAATATCCCGTACGACTTACCTGATCAACTGATATCCGTCCCTGAGCCTCATTGCCTTTTTTTAGAACGGCTTCCCGCCAAAACTTTCAATCTGTAGAATCATTCATTATCGAGCCTGATTCTCGTGCACAATGCGCCGCTCTGGAGGATAACGTAAAGGAGTTCGGCCTCACCTATTTCGGAATGAGAGACAGGCGGCAAGGTAATTGACCTTAATCAATGGTCAAACAAGCTACAACTAACTTTGTATCATTTAGGCATTGTACACGTAATTGGTCCTGAGCAAGGATTCACAGTAAGTTACTTGTCTAGTGATCAATACCTGAACTTTGACCCTTCGTTAGCTTCCCGGGATTACTTGTGTCTGTGGTGATTCCCATACTTCGAGTACGTGAATGACATCTCTACTACCTCTTCTTCAGGCCAATCATACTTCTTTAGCCCACGGAGCATTTGGCTCCTTGGCTTTCGGCATCGGCACATCAGAGGTCGAGCACGTCCTGGCAACGCAAACTCTCTTGCAGAAGAAGGGCAAGAATATGCGAATTACGGTCGATGGTCAGCTTCACGAAGGTGTGACATCGAAGGATGTCATTCTCTACATCATTGGTTTGATTGGCACAGCTGGTGGTACCGGTTGTGTGATTGAATACGCGGGCTCAGTCTTCCGCGGATTCAGTATGGAGGCACGCATGAGTGTATGTAATATGAGCATCGAGGCTGGTGCCCGTGCCGGCATGATTGCTCCGGATGAGATTACGTTTGCGTATCTCCGTGACCGACCTTTGTCACCCAAGGGGGATGAGTGGGAGCGGGCTGCTGCGTATTGGAAGACTTTAAAATCAGATGAGGATGCCAAGTTTGACGTCGAGGTCAAGATTTGCGCCACAGATATTATTCCTACCGTCACTTGGGGAACATCTCCCCAAGATGTTGTACCCATTACTGGAAAAGTGCCAGACCCTGCTGCCATCATGGATCCTGTCAAGAGGGCTTCTGCTGAACGCTCGCTGTCTTATATGGGATTGGCTCCCAACACTCCTATGGAGGACATCATCGTTGACAAGGTCTTCATTGGATCCTGCACCAACAGCCGAATTGAGGATCTCCGATCTGCCGCGAAAGTTGTCCTTGCCGCTGGCCCTGATGCTAAAGTTGCACCTAATGTTGCAGCTATGATCGTCCCCGGATCGGGTATCATCAAACAACACGCAGAGGCAGAAGGCTTGGATGTCATCTTCAAGCGTGCTGGCTTCGACTGGCGTGAGGCAGGGTGTTCGATGTGTCTCGGTATGAACCCAGATCAACTTTCGCCCGGTGAGCGATGTGCAAGTACGAGCAATCGTAATTTTGAGGGTCGTCAGGGTGCTGGGGGTCGAACTCATCTCGTCAGCCCTGCTACGGCTACTGCCACTGCTCTCACTGGAAGACTGACGGATGCGCGCAAGTATTTAGGCAAGGAGGTGGGCTATGAGTTGAAGACTACAAGCGAACACAACTTTCTTAATGATCCTGTTCTTCCTCCTCCTGCCCCTGATCTACCATCACCCCATGCAGAGCCAACGAAAGTTCTACCACCCAAGGATACCCCTTCTAGCTCACAAAAGTTCACTATCCTCAGGGGCATTGCCGCTCCCCTAGACATGGAGAACGTCGATACTGACAAGATCATTCCAAAACAATTCTTGAAAACGTTGAAGCGTTCTGGCCTCTCAAAAGCCTTATTCTATCCACTGCGAAAGAACCCGTACACAGGAGAGGACACAGACTTTGTCCTCAATCGCCCGCCTTATAATCAGGCAAAGATCCTTATTTGCACTGGTTCAAACTTTGGCTGCGGCAGCTCCCGTGAACACGCCGCTTGGAGCTTGTAAGTATTGGCTTTTCCAGTTTTCTAACGACTCTGATGTCATTTTCTCCATGAAGAAAAGATTTTGGAATCTATTGCATCATTGCGTCCAGTTTCGCAGAAATCTTCTGGAATAATGCAATGCAAAATGGCATGTTGCCCATAGCTATACCCCAAGGACAGTGTCGCGAACTTGCGCAAGATGCAGAGGCTGGTTTCGAGCTCGAGGTTGATCTGGAAAAAGAGGAGATTCGTCGCTTCAATGGCAATGCTGCCATCCCATTCGCCATTGACCCATTCCGCAGGCATTGTCTATTGCATGGGTTAGATGATATTGGATTGACTATGCAACATGAGGATGCCATTCAAAGCTTTGAAACCCGTAGGTCGCAAACTTGGTCATGGCTGGACGGATTTGGGTACAAAAATAAAATCCCAGTCGAGCCAATCCGGACGGCAAAGAAGACAGATTGGTGAAGTATTATAAAATGTACTGGGAGTGACCTATTAGGAAATGTATATTCATTGCGTTGATGCCATCAGCAAGCCAATTACCATAGGAAACCATTTTTACTCGCTTGAGCATCCTCATTACCCATCCTACATGAGTTTGAAAACACAGGGTGAACACAGATCGAGCTCTCAACGGCTACCAATTTCCACGCCACCAACTACTGAGGTGAAGAAGGCAGATTCAAGCAATGTACCGATCCCACCTTATTTCACTTTCGTCAGTCATACTCCTCAACAGAAAAAGATGCCCCGTCGCTCGAGTAAGCCAATCATCAACTGGTTTCAGCGGAAGCTCGCTGGTACCGTGAAGAGCAAGAGGTCCGACACCATACCACTCGCTGCTCCTACGGGACGGGCAGCAAGTCGGACCAATTCAATGAGGCCGAACGGACGAGTGGTGTCATCACCTGTTCCAAGTGGTTCTGCTCCATATACGAGATATCGTGATAGATTGGAAGTTTCATCGACTCATAGGCGCAAGACGATTTCGCTTAATGGTGATGACTTCCAATCTTATGAAAATGATTCCATTAACGCCTTAGATGGTCTTTCCATGGCCCAAGACTCGACTTGGTCACCCGCGAGTGTGCTGGAAGCTGACGATGATGCTTCTGTGCGACCGCTTCCCCCGAGTGCCCCTCCCTCACCAGCCCCATCTCGCTCTTCTTCGTATCTCTCGGATCCTAGAACATTCAGGAGTATCGCAGCGAGTACAAAACCAACGACAGTATTGAGCGTCGATTTTCCTGGAAATGGCATGGCACACATCGCCCAAGTTCCTGTCACCCCAAGCTCTCATCGTGTGCAGCACATGCGCCAACCTTCGTTAGGTAACCCAACTGCCAGCTTCTCCGTTTTACTCCCCCAACCCTCGCGTTCATCGCCGCAGAGTGGTAGCTACCAGACGCTTGGACTGAGCCCCATGCTGCCTGTTCAAGCACCCCTCCATACTTCCCATCATCCCAGAAATAATCCTCGGCCATCATCACCTCCTCTTGACTGTGCGTCGGTTTTAACGCTGGCTTCCTCTGCATTTGCAATGCCGACGCGACTGGGACCACAAGGATATGGCTCTACCTCCTCTTCTGCATTTAGTGGAGGTGATTCAATGTCACACTTTGGCGGGAGTATGTTCCTAGATGCGGAGAATTCTAGTCTGTTTGTTCCGGGTGAAGATGGAAACGACGAGCGTGATGCGAGTGTGAGGGCTTTGCGTCCTCGCAGCTCACGCAGAGGGAGCTGGGAAAGCGAAGTCAGTGGTTGGAGTGCACAGATCCTGCAAATGTCAGGGACTCCCTCTCAGGAGAGGAGTTTATTTGCGTCAGCTGGTACTAAATCAAATGATGCCACGGCAGAGAATGAGAGGGCAGAGCAAGAGACGGAGAGCCCGACAGACGAAGGTGTTCTGACAGACGCTGTTCCTCACAGCCAGAATCCCGACGATAGTCTACAGGACGCCTCCATCGACAGTTGGGACCTTACAGGAGCACAGTCTGATCAAGTCAACCCGGATTTGTCGGTGCGCGCCTGCTACCGATCAACGTCTTCGGACACTGTCGGTCAGAGTACTATCGACAAAGATCTATCAATTGCTGTATCCAGTGTTCAGGCCACTGAAAAATCTGCCTCAGGCTGTCATTCTTTCGTTCTGTCAGATGGGTAGATACTTGTTTCTTGTCTGGCCATTCCTTCTCTGTATCATAAGTGCAACCATATGTGCGCTTCTCCACTCTTGTGATGGTGTTTAATTATGTTTTTGATCATGTATGTATTTCTTTGATATCGTATGTCCATGCTCTCGTTGACTTGTCGACATGTGGCTCATCATGTGTGCTTGTCAAGTGACGCGGTTTCACCAGCAATAGTACCTCCTGATCATTAACACGGTGGGTCATCAGACACTTGGTTGCCGTTTGTTAGTTAAATTGGCGCCCTTGTAGATAGATGCTTCTTCCTTGGGTCCACTTTCCTTCGATCTGGACTTGAGTATTAGTCGCTTTCGCAAAGGCCACCCCGCGACTCTCAACACAATCTGCAAGCCCATGATCAAGACAATCAGGTACATATTGGCATTTGCGTTGCCCAGTCTGGTTGTACAGTCTGTTGCTCAGTGTCCAGACTATACGGGTTATTCACAAGTGATTTTTTATGTAACCCTTGAAGTTGGTTGCGGACTCACTACTGCTAGCAACCTCATGGAGAACCTTCGAGTGGTCCATTGAGGCTGCCCTTCATGCGTCCTGACCCAGCATGCCGGACCTTTAATAGTACGGCAGTCGAGGCGAGCCTTCCGGTCAAGTACCTTCAGATGTCTTTCGACTGACGTGTTTATTTGACAGAAAGTCATCGCTGACATGAAACTTATGCTCAAAGATCCGGACATTTTTCGTTTGTTTGAGAACACATTTCCAAATACTTTAGGTTTGGGTTTGCAGTGTGAGCGTCGTGGTTACAATAACAAAGATTTTTAGATACAACGGTCAGATATTACAACGAGGTAAGAATTTCTGAAGGGCAGAGGCGCGCCTAATTCATTCAATAGGAGCAAAACCTGGCATTTATTATTACCGGCGACATCACGTACGTCAACCCTCATGAAATCATCAGCCCCTGTCTGAAATCGGTAGTGCCCAGTGGTTGCGTGATACTGCGAACCAGGTAGGCACTATACGTCGATTGTCACTATTTTCCTGTGATATTGGTCTGTCTTGAAGTTCGCGCATTATGGCGTCCTTCTAGGGAGTGACCCCGAGCTAGCACAACTTGTCAAAGCTGTTATCAATAACGAGGCTCGCTATGTTTCGGAATACCCGTACTGTGAGTCATACATGCGAGAGTATAGAACGTGTGTATTCAGAGACTCTTTTCAAGGTGGTGCTTTCCAGCCTCCTCCAGAAAGTGGCCTCGCCCCTTCACACAATGACTGGGCAGATGGTGTGACTGTCAATCCGTGAGCACTCTCTCATCGAGCCTTGAGAAAATATAAACCACTTATGGGGTAGCTCTGTTAACAACCAAACTGTTTTCGAATGCAAGGTAGCTTCACGATCTTAATCACACTGGACTTTGACTGACCATGGTACTACAGTATGAACTTGACTCACTTTGTGGTTTCCTTAAGCTCTCCCGCACCTACTATCAAAATACGAACAATACCAATTTTATGAACGCAAATTGTACTTCTGTGCCTCCTGAGAAATTATTAGGTCTGACCAATTATATAGGGCGGGCAGCAGTTGATCAGATTTTCCGAGTTATCAATGAACAATCTCAACCCACCTTCGATGAGGACTTCAATTTAATATCTTTCTACAATTGGACCGGGCAAGCCGGCGCATTATCTCCCATGGTTGATAATGGCGGAAATGGCGAGCCCAAGGCCTTTACAGGCTTGGTGGGTACTCATCACAGGCCCTCAGATGACTTGAGTGTTTTCGGTATGGATTTCTTCTGTGCAGCGGGAAAACCGGAACAGATGCATTTGTTCCAGCCTTTTTGACACCAGCGAACGCAATGCTCAGCGTCGAGCTGACCCATCTGGCGGACATGCTAGATCAAACACGTCAGCTCCCAAATGTTAGTCGACAAGCAAAGGAGTGGAGTTCAAGAATTCAAAAGGCCATATGGAATACTACGGTTAGATTTACTATCTAACCTTCGTCTCGACGCATTTTCACCAAAGCACGTTGCAGGTAGCAGATAATATATTTGCTTACGAAACAAACGGTAATCTGGGCTATCCAAATGAATAGCATTATCATGATTAACGGCGGGTTTTTAGGGTTCAGTGGCAGATATGTCATGGATGATGCAAATGTTCCGGTAAGGAAAGAGGTTCCTCTGGCAGTGACTGATATCCTAATGTGACCTCAGTCCTTGCTATCCTTGCCGTATTTGGGATTCCTCGACAGACATCATCCGAGTTATTTGGCAACGCGCAAATTGTTACTTTCTGCTAGGAATCCCTACTATGCCACGGGAGAGAAGTTCCGTGGTATAGGGTGCGTCATCTACTAAGTTAGGTTTTTGCTAGATTAAGTTATTGGGCAGAGGACCTCACGTAGACGCATGGCACCCTTGGTACGCTGTCTGTTCCTGAGAGGACTCTGGAGTTCTAAATCTCTACTCCATAGGCCCATGTCCCAAATTTCAGCTATATTCGGTACCGACGACGATCAAGAGATACTCACGTCCTTATACTTGATCGCTAATGTCAGTGAAATATCTGGTGGTGATGGTCATATACTGACGTGCTGTTCAGAGCACTTCAGGTCTCGGGTTAATCCATGAATCTCAGTCCATCTATAATGAATCAGATTATACCCGAAGTTGGTTTGCGTGGGCGAACAGTTTCTTCGCAGAGATGATTTTGGACTTAGCGAGTCGTAAACCGAGTCTGATCCTCAAAGAAAACAAGAGCTACAAGCCTGGCCTTGGACTCACCAATCAATGCTGAAGGCTATGTAAGAAGTAACTGGCTTGAACATTGATTCCATGTACTACCTTCCGACTTTTGTACTCGACCCGGGTTGAAGATAAGATATACTATACGTAAATTCGTGAGCTGTCCTCAGTATTTTGTTTTTCTGGTCTCTGCACAACACTAGTGGTTGTGGCATTTGCTGTTCTGCCCCATCCATCGTGGAGAGATCAAAACCCCCACCTCGACACAGACCGGCTGTTGAGGACACCCTAGAAAATTTCCTGGATTACCTCTTTGACCGCAGCAAATGTTCATCTATCCTACTTTGACTACTACTAGAGCAACATTGTCTTCTCTACCCTTTCCATCTACGAGTCAACTTCACCTATACTGCCTTGCTGCGGAATAGAAATTTATAGAAATCAGGAGAGGATGAAGATCCCGTGACCCCGGTCTGGATGTTCCGCTGTTACAGCTTATAGTGCAAGCAAATGTCCACGTCTCCCCGCGAAATTGGGACCCTGATTGTTGTTGTTCTGAAAGCTGTCTGTTCCTATCTTTGTGTGAAATTGAGGTGGTCTAATCCCTGTACCAGAACCATCTTCCAAACAAACGTCATATAGGAAAACAGGATCCGTATTGTCTTGCAATAGTCAATGGCGAGAAAAAGCGCACCAAGGCCATTAAGAGGGGTGGACAGCATCCAGAATGGGACGAGGAGTTGCGGTTCACCTTGTTCGAGGACGATGATGATTTGTCGGTGACTAGTGCACCTGGGACTCCTCCGCCATTGCCGCCTAAAGATGCTAGGAGTCCAAAGAAGATACAAGGTGGAAATGCAATGAAAATTGCATGTTATGCAGATGACCCCCGCGAACCTGACCTCATTGGAGAGGCAGACGTTGATCTGACCGAGGTCTTGACCAAAGGGGAGACCGATGGTAGGTCTACATCTGAGCTTCGAATTTCATTTTGACCTCTTTTTTAGAATGGTTTAATCTATCCAACAAAGATAAGTTCGCTGGGAAGGTCTATCTTGAGCTCACTTTTTGGTCCAACGTAAGTTCACTTGGATTTGTTTGGAGAGGATCTTATTCTCTTTAGGCCCCCCCTCCGGAGAAGAAAGTCACTCCGAGACCTCCAAAACCCAACAGACAATACGCGGGCCCAGGATCTTTCATACCTTTGAATGAGTCGCCGTCTCTCGTTGGATCATCAAGCGTATATGTCCATCCCCGACCACCCTCTGACGCCAATTCAGTGGCAGTACCGTCCTCTTTAAGGACATCGAACTCCCAAGCCAAAATTGACCTCTATGTTCCACCTTATGAAAAGCCAGTCACGAGTATGTTAGATCCCATCGCCAGCGAGTTTAGTGACATGGGTATATCGCAGCATAGGAGGAGAGAGAGTCTTTCCGTGAGTCTGGTCCCCTCATACGTTCTTTCTGATGACTTGAAGGGGTGTAGTCTGTTCAATATGAATACGCCCTGGCAGCAACCTCCAATCCATATCTAGGGGATCTCATGTACTCTCATAATCGACCTTACAACCCTCACAACTATATGCCATATCAATATGACCCAAGTCAGCCCCCTGCCCCAGTCCGGAATTCATGCCTTCCAAGCATACCCGTATCCTCTTCTGGATTTATGCCAATAAATGGCGCCTCTACTTTTCCAACGCCAACACATACTTCTGACACGATTCCATACCCCCTGCATCTCAACCATACGCTGGTACCCTCAAATCCTCTCATATATCAATCAGCAGATAATTTTTTACCAGCTCAGGTCCCATCACTTCCGTATATTTCGTCAACATCAGCTGCACCTTATGCTTCTCAAGTGTTCCAGCAACAGCTCCAACATTATCCCTCATATCCACCTGCGCAGCCTCCAGCACCGCCTCAGCAGTATGGGCTACCCGTGATACCCCCTCGAGGACATTCCCCAACTTCATATCCTATCTATCAACCAGTTTCTTCGTCTCTTGAGTCGATACCTACGGGTAACTCAACCTCTAGCGTTAACAGCACTTCAAGGCCGCTGCCGCCTGAGCCACACGTTATCTATGCCCCTCCGCTTTCTGGTGTTGGTCAAGAGGGCATTCCGCCTCCCCCGCCCCCATTACCACTTCCCCCGCCTCCCCCGCCCCCTGTATCATATTCCCCAGGACCTCCCCAAATCCCTACTCACCCGACATATCCTGTTAATAATGGGTCAACAGTACCTCCTCCACCATTGCCGCCGTCGGCGACATCAGCTCAGATTCCTCCACGTAGACGAGCAAGTCTTCCAGTACCACCTGGACCATTTCCCCACCAGCAGTTACCTTACCAGCCGCCTCCACCGCCACCACCTCCCGTACCTACAGTCGAGAGATACTCTGTTCCACCACCTCCCCTTACGTAGTGAGCTAGATTCCTTCTGCCTAGGTCTGCCGTCGAATTCGCTTACTCGGCTTGAAAGGTTGCATTCTTTTGTAGAGAAAACGATGCCGCGCGGGATTATCTCCCTTCAAATCGCATCTCCAATTGCACATGACAAGGGATCAGATTTTAATTAAAGTTTTCTCTTAATTACCTTTTCACTCTTGCCAGATGAACATGGTGGGCTTGTAAAGATAACAGTAGCTTTGCTTCAAGTAGGGGTCAGCTATGCATCCATTTACTGATTTTGTGCTCTCGAGTTTGTGTGGCTAAATGACAATCCCCGCCTCAGTGAGAGGCCCTCCATTTGGCAATCTCGGTTTCAGTGCCTATCAGACCCCGTCGTGCAAGGTCAAGACGTGCTTCCCGCCGAATGATATTCTCTTCTCTTCGCCGAACTGCCTCATGTGCCATCAAGGCCTTTTCTGCGCTGAATACAAGACCGGATATAGTGACTTGTTTGAATAGTTAATAAGTCATGAGGCCAGGCCAATGTGTAATCCGTTTGAGTGCTTACATCCAGATACTAAAAAACCCTTGAAAGCCAGTGTCTGCCTCCTGTACCACCGACGCATATAAGGTCATGTAGAGAAAAATCAAATGAACTTTGATGCACCTGAACAGAGGCCAAGTGTGATGTGCTAGAATAGCGGATCCGAATCCAATCGCTGTTCCTCTCAATGCGCCCTGTACAGGTAACAAATGAATCTGCATTTTTGCGGTACATCAATATACAAACCTCAACGCCTGCTCTGACTTGGACTTCATATGCCTTTTCTAAATCCTCTCTATAGCGTTCACGAGTCAACATCGTGAAACTCAGGATCTACTAGTGTTAATTATGTCAGAAATCAAATGCTTACATAAGCCCAGAAAAAGCAGTTCAGCCCAGTGCCTGTAAAACACCATGCCAAGTGCAGCACCGATTACAGCACCGATCACAAACATCCTATCTTAGTCTAATTACAGTAAATCTTGTTGAAGTGGACTGATGCTTTGGTTCTGTAATGAGACAAATAATAGGACATCTTCAGAATAAGAATGATATTGCCGACGTTCTTGACTCTAGTACAATAGGCCACGGAAAAATAAGCTAGCGGGAAAGCATATGGGTATCCTCACTCGGATCCAGGCTGTTCACCAAGCTCAACTGCAAAGGCGACAGCGAGTTTGGAGAATTCCAGCATATGACTGAAGCTGAATTCATCGGAAATATCAATGCGACTAAGAAGGTGAGCTGAACTTCTCTGATGAAATTGATCAAACTCACTCGTCGGCGGAATGGATGTGATGGTTAGAATTCTCGAAACTACTTTCTGCGAGGAATGAGATATACTGCAGCAAGAATTGAGAAAGGCTACCACTTACCAATAGTAAAGATCGAGGGGTATCCTGCCTTGCTCCATGAAGCACTGGATGGTTGATGAGAATTGAGTCCGGCAATAACAAGATACTTACTGATCACTACAAGCATAGCCACATCTAGTCTGTATACAGTTAATTCTTATCTGGTCAAGTGAGAAAAGTATAACCCTACTTCGACATAAGGTATATTCAGATACGTAGAGATAAGATCCTTGTTAAATTGGGTGAGACTGATAAAAGTCAGCTCAAAGTCAGCTCAACTGTAAAGGATGACCAAGCAAAAATCTTACGCTTGATCCACATAATCGACGATCACTCCAACTTCTTCGCGACTACCGTGCTGTAAGAGGATCAGCGACATGAAAATGATAAGAACCCCAACACTAACCTTGACCCACGCTGTCATATCAAACTATGCCAATATCAGTTTTGATATCGATTTCATAACGCAATTGAAGGCTTACTTGAGTCATAGCAAGAATACGAGCACCATCAGCCGCATATTTCCTGGCAATGGCTTGCGACCCCAAAAGCCCTCCTTCCTATCGAAGCAAAGGATCAGAATGGTTTTGACTCCCTCAAGAGTACTATGAACCTCGGCTGAGTACCAATGAAATTCTGTCCTGAGGATAGGTCGAAAATCAGCCACAAGGAGAGCACGATAAGCTTCTAGAATTGTGACGCTCCCAGACCCATCGTCTACAAGTGTTCGGTTAGAGACCGTTGACAGCGATAATCGCAACAGAATTTACCATCGGCACCTTCAAAATATGAAAAGTTGAGTTGGAAACGAAGTCGCACAAAGTGGACATACCGGGTGCCGAAAGGAAAGGCAACAGGTTAGTGCTTGTTGGACTTGAGAAATCGGAGATTATAGACAGAGGAGCTAAATCTTCTTACCTATCTTGATGCGCTCCGATAATAATGATGCTATCATCTTGGGTGGACGAGCCATTTATTCGTGCAATCTGGTACGGATTTCGGCAAGCAAGTATTCGACCCCGGAACAGTCAAACTCACAATAGAATTCTGCCCCCAAGGATGGGAAAACTCCTCGATAGTGATGAGATTCTGGAGGGACTCTGAAGCATATCGAGCTGTCGTCTAAAGCCATAGCTTATTATGTATACTCAAGGGTAACATTCAACATAATACCTCTGTTATCTTTCGAGAAGCCATCGCTGACTTTCTCTACCAGACTAGAAAGATGGTAAGAACATGCGATCGGAAAGTCAATGTAAACCCTCACTTCGCTGCGGTAATCTAGGGAGTAGAGATTGGACATATCTTATTTCATTGTGAAGCTGACACTCACATCTAGTATAGAAGCCGGTGAAGCGTTCTAAATTCTCTTGGGGTCCTTGGGTGGATAAGGTCTTCAAAATTGACCTCACCCTATCCGTTGCGTTCGGAGAAGGATAGGTAGTTATGTCTATATCATTCAATAGAATGATACCAAGTTACTGGCACATTGAAAATCTCACGTTTGCTCGTACTCAATTGGCTGAAGGTCTCTAAATCTTGGGTGTCTGTACTAAGGGGAAATCAGAACCAGAGGTTGAAACAAAAGAATGTCTCTTACACATCGAAGAACTTGATACCACGAGCTCTGGTTTGAATCTAAAAAGTATGACAAGATGCATATTGTACCCTTGAAAGTTGCTGACCTTCTCAAGCTCAGTCATCCAGACGCGTTGATGATCATCAAATTCGATCAAGCGTTGAGCACTCAAATCAATATCGAAACCAGGGTGTACTTCTAAAGACAGTTGCAGCTCGTGAGACGCAGCTGTACCCAGTACAATGAAAGAAAGAAGAGACAAGAGGCTGGGGACGGACTTCATTGTGAGGGTAGGACTGGCTAGTTGTGATTTGGGACAAATCACGTCATGTCGTCGAGTCAGGTGATCAGACGCGAGTGTTTTTCTCGTGTTTTTCTCGCCTCGTCTCCCACAGCCTGTCGAGGTCATGTCCAAGGCTGCTACGAAAGCGACGGAACAAATTGTAGTAGGTTCAACTTGGCACTCCATATGGCTTATATCATACAAATTGACTCCTTTGTCTAGCGGTTGCTCATTCCTGCAGGCAAGGCGGCACCCACGCCTCCTGTCGGTCCAGCTCTTGGTGCCCGTGGAGTCAAGTCTATGGATTTCTGCAAGGAGTTTAACGCAAGGACTGCACACGTTGAGCCTGGCGTTCCAATTCCAACTCTGATTACCGTCCAACCTGACCGATCGTTCACCTTCACCATCACGTCGCCACCTGCATCTTATCTTTTGAAAAAGGCTGCGGGGATTGAGAAAGGTGCCAGTAAACCAGGGAACGAGGTTACGGGCACTATTAGTTTGAAACATGTGTATGAAATCACGAAGATTAAGTCTTCAGATGAACAATTGAAGCACCTGCCACTGGAATCAGTCGCAAGGATGATTGTGGGCAGTGCCCGAACTCATGGGATTCAGGTCGTGCCATGATCATATGTCAGCTTCGTGGGTCATCCGTGACTCTTTTCCGCCGGTATTCCTAAACGTCTGTTCTTGCTTCTCAGTATTCGTCTTCGAGACTTGACCCTGATACACCTCTCAGGACATAGAGCTCGCTCAGCTTCAGCTACGATGGTGCAAGGTTCACGGAACACTTGATCGTCTCTTTTGAGGATTAGATACGTATTTCCCGATAACTCTGTTCGTCAACAGGTACTGTTCGAGCTCAATAAACGGAGTTTTAATTGATTGATGAAGAGATAAAGAGATCAGATTTGTGGACGCTTGCATGACACCTAGTTTTGCCCCTTCAACAAAACCAGTACGATTCACTTGTTTGAGAAATCTCGGAATTGAAAATCTCAGGACTGCAGACCTTTTACGATCTTTATCTTTCGTGCCCCTCAGTCGGGAGCAATACATCCTGCTTGATATTGGCATACACTCCATGTCGACCCGATATCCCGGTTGCAGGTTACACGTTGGAGGCCAGGTAACACTAGATCTACTACTGCCTCGCGGCTTCCCAAAGCAGGACACCTCGTGTATGATCCCGCCAGTGGCCAATGCCATGAATTATCCCATAGCCTTTCTGTCCTTCCATGACGATCAATGAGCAGACGAAAATGTTAGCAAACGACATTGGGCTTCCCGTGACACCAATTCCAAGCTCAGACATCCTTCTGGCACCTCAAGGACTTGCATTTATTGATCGGTCTTACGAGCAGTTCATAATCGGAGTTTTGCTCCACAGGCCAAGGCAGTTGGGATCCTTGACTTCTGTGTTGACACGTTTTGAAGTGTCTTCATCTTGGCTTTCATTTTTATTCCGTCGCAATATGTCCACGTTGTCGACCTTTTGGAATCAATACAGAACTTGTATGGCCTCCATCCCTCACAGTATATAAGTTTCCAACGAGAACTTATTTATCCACCAATATCTACTTTCTTTGCTTCAGCATGACGACAGCCTCTAATGACATCTTGTCCTGGACCAATCAAGATCCCCGAGAAAGTCAGCTTTTCAATTCATGGGGTGTTCTTTACCGCTTCCAAGTTCGTGGTCACATTCAAAGCTCGACACAGTATAAAGACCTGCTTTCTAGACGTCCGTGACATCAAATGGTCAGAGCACTACAACATTGTGGCGAGCTATCCGCCCGAACAAGGAAGACCGCGTCGCACGGATGGAATGGGCGGCAAACGGTGGTCTTGGTCGCATCGTTATTGGAAAGGCTAGTCGGCTTGGGCTCCCAATGACCCTTCAATAACTCAAGGTTGTCTGTTCCAGAATACACTCCCTATGTCAGATCTTGTTCGAGCAGACCCTCGAGTCAACGTAAGTGGTTTTGAATCCAATAGTTGCACGTCCTCAGGGTCATGGTATGACCAGGGTTCTCGTGTCTTCAACGGTCCTGATGGTTCACAATACCGATGGCGTCCCAGTCCTACA
>Ga0153987_1000152_pt1 | contig 24360 bp, 29 predicted proteins | sample TSNC071MetaG_FD_102279 | JGI IMG/M metagenome (GOLD analysis project Ga0153987, IMG submission 102279) | Attine ant fungus gardens microbial communities from North Carolina, USA - TSNC071 MetaG | ecosystem: Host-associated > Fungi > Mycelium > Unclassified | place: USA: North Carolina, William B...
GATCTCGCATCAATGACAAAGTATAAATTCACATTAGGGGGCGCTCATCATGGGAAGGAACACAATGGCCACAAAACGGGGCATAAACTCTGGCCAGACGTCGCATATTGAATTGGCCACACTCATGACAGAGTACTCTGTCACTGTATGGACTCGAATCTGTAGCTAAGGAAGCGTGATGGGTGTTCTGGCAGATTCCTCAAAAAAGGGATATGAAATGATGGTCGGGAATGGCATTGTGAATTATGACAGTTTGTTTCATGGGACGTGGGGATTAGAGAGAACAAGGAGACGAGATGAGATGAGGGATCACTTTATAGAGGGAGGCTCCCTTTGAATACATAACTAGAGCCTGGAAACTTATCTTTTCTTAATTGACCAATCCACATGTCTTGGTAGTTCATCAAGTCAAAGATACTTGGATCTTGATAATCCTGACTTTGAATCTGGTCCTGTTGTGGTCCGTGGTCCATTTAGGGATGCTGACGTCAGATTTTTTTTGTCTCTCTGGAAATGATATTCTTATGAATGTGCTTATGTGCTTTCTGTTCCTATCCCTGATTGAGGTGGAGGTGGACTTGTGAATTTTATTGTTAGTTTAAGACACTTTTTATACTGAGACATTGCCAGAGCATTGTTGGTATATATATTGCAGTAGAGTAGTAAACATGCGCCTCAGTCACTCACCCACCTGGTTAGGTGACTGCTGAAATAAGCCCTTCTTGTACAACCAATTGTCGTTAAATAGGCATCAAACGACGCCAAGCGACACCAAAAAAACCTCGACCAAAAAAAAGGACACAAAAAATGGCAAATAACATTCCAGTGTTGGATAAATAAATGAAAAACACGAATAAAGATAGACAAACCCAAAAATAAAATAGCCCTCACAACCCGTGTTATCACCAGATCAAGAAGAAGAAAAAAGAAGGCACAGGTTCGTCGACACCAGACAATATATGTGTGTGTGTGCGTGTGTGTGTGATATATACATTAACAAATCAGGACCGCCAGTCATTCACATACAGACGTATGTACAGCCCTCCCTCTCCTTGACAAAAGGAAAGGAGAGAGTGCACATAGATCGAAAGGGAAATCTCTGACGCAAAAAAAAGCAAAAGAGAAATTAGTTGGACAATCAGAAAAAAAAAGGACATTAGAGATTTCCAATTAATGAATGGGAAGGGAAGAACAGGGCAGAGATGGCGATAAAGAACAGGCAGGGGGTTATAAATGGCTGTGCAAAAAAAAAATAAGAGAGGAATAATGTGACAACAGTGAACATTATCTTGACAACATATTTTCAACAAAAATAACTTTGATGGTTGATATGGAACAGAAAGCAAAGAGCATCCAGCGAGGGGGGGGGGGAGCAGGGCTAAAAACATCATCGATAGGATAGGCCATACATCCTCCTGAGGTAGGAAATGGACTCCCACTGTCAGTTGACAGGGTGAGACAGTAGGAGGAGGAAGAAGGTTCTTACAACGATCCATTCCAGCTGCCGGGCATCGATACAAAGTGGGGAGGAAGAAAGAGGACAGTTCAAGCAGACAGCTTCATCTGCGCAAGCATCTTGACACGTTGTTCTTCAATTTGCTCCTCCTTGTACGCCACAGCCTTCTTCACCCAACCAACCATATCCACACTCTCCAGACGGTCACTATTTAGAAACTCATGGTCCTAAGGAACCTGTGATCAATCTCCCAACAGAAAGAGACTGAACAAGGAGCTCACCAGTAGTTGTTGATAGGTTGATCGGTCTTGTGGCTGTTTGAACAAACATCCCGCGACAAAGTTTCTCGCAGTTGCGCTATACTTTTCCTCAGGCAGCTCGGGTGGCTCGCCGTGAACGATCGCAGTCAGCTGAGCAAAAACGTTCGAGTATGTTTCTGGTGGATAAGGATATTGACCCATGCCGATTTCGACCAAGGAAAGACCGAGTGACCAGACATCTGATGCAACAGTATAGGTCCCTAAATTATTTTGGGATACGCCTTGGATTCGTTCAGGCTGGTAACAATATAAGCCACGTTGACGTTGGAAGGATATAGCAGGGCTGGGTGACGTACAGCCATATAGGATTGACATCCGATGTTGGTCTTTGCCAGGGACTTCTCGAGTTGACCAGAAATACCAAAGTCACAGAGTTTCACTTGACCAGCCATATTTACGAGGACATTTGTCGGTTTCACATCTGTGACAGATGAGAGAGGGAGAACTGGATAGAAAGAGGTAGCGAACCTCGATGGATGATATTTAGGCTATCCTTGAGAAACTTGAGACCTTTAACCATGCTGACGGCGATTCGGCCGAGGACACCTTCAGGAACACCAACACCCTGAAGTTTATCAAGGCTGCCAGCGTCCATACACTCCATACAATAATAGACGCAGGACTCGATGAAGAATGCGCCGTAGAATTCAACGATTTCCGGAGCGACGGCTTGGTGAAGAATTTGAAGCTCCATCATGATTCCGTTGAGTTTGGCCTGGTCGAGCTCGAGACGTATCTCCTAAGAAGGGGTCCAGAGATGAATACGAAAAGAGGAAGAGGACGGACCTTCATTGCCATATACACGTTAGTTGGGACATGGAGGACCTTTTTTACGGTTCCATAATTGCCCTTGCCGAGCTCCATGTCGAGCTTGAGCTGATCCATGCTGATGCTGAATTTGGCACCGTTGGAGAAATTGACGCCTTCTGCATGAAGAATAGCCTTGCCGTTGAAATTGAGAGTGCCTGATGGATCACTAGAATGGAAGGGCTCAGTGAAGGACAGGGAAGAAGGGCACGAAGAGACAGACACGATGCGAGAGAAATTTGCAAAGGGGGAGCCAAGATCGGTGGGTAGTCTCCGCTGTGGTTGAGGAAGGACAGTGGACTGAGGACCGTCTCTTGTAGAAGGACGGCCGGCGCCCAACAGAGCCCGATTGGTGAAGGGAGGGTTCCGTATCTGAGCAGGACTGTCGTCTGGATTCTGGCTGGACTGATGATTGCGGGTGATGTCGTTGAGGTTGAAAGTGGGTTTCTGGCGACGCATGCCGCCGACGGGAGGGCGACCGCGGCCGGTAGCGGTGGCAGCATAGATGGTAGGGGCAGGATAGGAGCGAGGCTGAGGAGCAGGCGGGGGACGCTGAGGAGGGTCGGTGTCGTCGTCGGCGAGGGTGGGGAGGGAGCGCACCGGATGGGGCATGGTGGTGGAAGGAGACAAGCCTGTTGTTTGTCTCCATGCAGGTCCACTGCCAAAACCACGCCTTCGCTGTCCAGTGGCCGGGCAGCAATGCTCCCCTCGCCGTCCTTCGCGGCCAGCTCGCTGCACACACCCACCTCTCCTCCTTCGCCATCGTCTCTGCCGGTGCAGTCATGAAGGACGACAGCGCCGCCCGTATGTCTCTTCCTCTCCTCCTCCCTCGCTCTGATCACCTCCTCTAGTGTCTGCATACGGCCTGACGCCCCGCTCAACCATCGTCCTCGTCCCCCACGACAGCGCCCTGCCCCCCGATGCCCCCTCCGACGAGCAGCGTGCCATCATGTGCATCCAAGCCGAACTCGACTCGGTCCGCAGCCTTGTGCCAGAGGTCGAGGCCTTTGTTGCTGCCCTCGCCCCTCCCGGCGAGACTCCGCCCAGCACACAGGACCATGCCAGACTGGGGGAGCATCTCCTGCAGTGTCTCCTGCGCCTCGACGCGATACACACAGACACGGCCAGGGCACAGCGCAGGACAGCCGTCAGAGAGGCGCAGCAGCTGCTGGACTCTGTGGACGCTGCCTGGACTGCGCACGGCCTGACATGTTAGACTATGTATTACAATTTAGTGGTACTGCATTCGCGGCCAGCCTGCATGCTGCGCTCCACCATGATCCCATGAATCTGTCTCTGGTCAGTCCGTAGAACGGCGTGCTCGACGTCGGCTCACCTGCATCCGCAGCCCGTGCACGCCTGCCCTCAGCGAGATGACCTCCTCGCTCAGCCTCAACGTCTCCTGGGCCAGCGCGATCTCGCTTCTCCTCCCAAGCAGCTCTATCCCTGTTCCAACCACCACCACACTTTCCCTCAGTCCCTCCAGCGCCCCGACCAGACTCGTCTCCAGATCCAACGGCGCCACATGGATCCGTGCATTTGCCCCATTCAGAGCATTCAGCCCTCCCACCCCCATGCCCGAGGGACGGTGCACCCCAGGAAGAGGGCCTGGATGTTGTGGCGGCATAAATTCCCCGAATGCAGGCAAGTATCCCGTCAACGAGTCTTCCGTTCCGCTTCCATCGTTCCGTAGCAATGACGCCCTCGATCCGGGCCCATTTGTTGTTGCATCATGGCCTGAGGAGGTACTCTCCAAAGGTAGTTGGCCCGTTCCATTCCCATTGGTGGACGATGCAGCAGCCAATCCAGCCTCCTCATCCCCCAATCTAGTGTCGCCCTCAGCACGAGGCCCCCGTCTCTCACTTGTTCCTGCTGCTCTTCCCAGCATTCTGCCTGCTGATACACTCGTAGTCCTGGCTCTGTGGAACCACGGTCCAAGAGCACTCTTCACAGCACCCATATCCTTCTTCATGCTCGCTACTGTTCCTTCCAGTATTTCCACTCGATGTTTAAGTAGTAGGTTTTGTTCCATCAAAAGCTCTATTGTCTTCTGTTCTTGGCATTCCGAGATCGAACGTGAAGTGTCTGGGGGCTAAGATAACAATTATCAAGTTGAAGAGCAATGGCAAAAAACAATTTACAGATGGCTCAACTTGCACTGTATCTTCTCCCAGGTCCAAAGCAGTCGCACCATGCCCCTCTTCCTTATGTCTCTCTAGATCCTGTCTGACAACCACCACCCTACATCCGTCCTCACCACATTCAACCTCTCCATACTTGCATTCATCTCTCAAATGCCTGACCAACCACTGTCTCTGTCCCTTCCAATCACATTTCGAGATTCCAAAATGCACACATTTCACTTCCAGTTCTTCTACCATCTGTATATATGAAAATGGAGCGTTACATCACACCAGAAAATGAGGAAGGCTGTTTGCATACACTCCTGATGATAGGATCCGCAGGAACTAGATCCAGCTCGCACAATGGTGAACGATCAATGGGACATAGAGGTGCATGGTGCAATGCTTGATGAATACACTCGAAACAGAATGTATGTGCGCAGGTAATTGTAGTCGTAGGTTCTGCAAAGGGTGTACTAATTTCGAGAGAGTTGGTTCAGTAATCTCACAAAGCAAAGAATGACTGGAAGACTTACTGACAGATACAACAAACCTGATAAACACAGACAATCAGTTTCTCCCCTCCGGAGTCTGGAAAAGGCAGATGTGCTCACCAGATTGGAGTTTGGGGTACTAATGTATGTATAGAGTGACATCCGTTTAGAGGTTGTACTCTAGCCCAGTTTCTCAACGATGATACTAGATTGAATCTTCAATGTTGTCATGCGTTTAAGAATTATAATTCAGGACCACGAAAAGCAACAACGATTGATACCTTGGCACTCTCTCCACACAAGTTGTTGTCGCAGGAAGATGGGCAGAGAACAATAATGATGTCAATCAATGACACCTTAATTAGATCAAGGGAATCACCTGACGCTTTTGACAGAAGAACAAGGAATATGCTCGTCTCTACTTAATCAGAGCTTTCTCAGCTGCCAAGGCAATGAACAGAAGCTCTACCTGCAGTTTATGCCCTGCATCGTTCACAATTGTGATGGGCAACCCCACCAAAAGGCCACTTGAAACTCCTCAATAATATGCAAATAAAAGCTGTACTACAGGTGCCTTCAAAACGTCACCAACAACTCTGAGTCGATAGCTGGCTTGATACCCATCAGCTTACATCTCAAGAAACTAGCCTCAAGATCCAACCTCAATTCACTTTTGAGTCAAAAAAGGAATTCGCCCCTCACAATCCCTTTCCTACTCCCTTCCAAAGCAAAAAAAAAAAACTCTGCAGCCCAATCATGGATGCCGACACTCGATTTTTTATACTCAAAGAAGAAGAATTCAGATCTACATCGACAAGCACAGCAATAGAATCTCTTTGTACATGCAATAGAAATGATCCCAAGGGCAAACCACGAAATTTGACAACATACGTCAAAATTCGATGTGGAATTCGTCTTGGTCTGTGCTGTATCTGTCCCATATGGATGGAACAAGAAAGTTATTCGTCCAAAATGACATTTGGCAAAAATCACTTCTCGCAACTGTGGACGTGTTGTTATCAGAATAGGGCTCAGTAACGCTGTCTAACGAGGTTTTTCTCTCTCACTTCAATGACATTTCTTGCACCTGTGGTTTCAGAAACCTAGAAACCCGAGGTCACATTCTAAAACGACTTGTCATCACTTCTCTTACAACAACAAAGATCGCATGTTCATTGAATTCCTTACAGACAACCCTATGGCATTTGCCTGGGCTAGACCTATACATCCACAATCCTGTCTCCATCCCTCACTATCTTTCTCTTTCCTTTCCTCTTTGGTTTTTGAAGAAAAAAAACGCGGAGGGCTTAATCAGGGCCCGACATGAGGGGGTCTGTCTCCATGGTCTGCCAATGCGCCCCGTGCATTCAAATGTCGGTTTTAAAAAAAAATATCAAGGAGGTCTGTCTATAGCAGGCATGAGACCAAAGGAGGAAGGTGTGGGCCAAATCAAAAGGACCCATGCGCAATGGCTGCCCATAGATCTTTTCTCTTCCGGTGGCCTCGCAAGTTTATGAAAGACGTTGTGATCTTTTGACATATCGATGATGCAATGAAATTCACTTTGAATGATCTCCAGAGAATCTCCTTATGGCTCAACAGCAGACACAAACCATGTTATTGGATTCGTCCATGTTTTGGACACTTCCTCACACAGACACACACGCACACACATGCGTGGGATACGCCCTGTGTATCCCAAATTACAAAGAACCGGCATTTCAAACAGATATGAATATATCAGATTTTACCCATGTCTCGCCTACCAAGAAAAGAGTTGGGACCCCGAACCAAAGTCTCATGCGAACCTGGGGAAAGGGGGGGGGGCATGGAATCCGATAAAGCTATTCTCTCTCATACACTCCGCATTCACATGGCATGGCCGGTGGTTGTGTTATTAATGTCATTGAGGGGATGGCGACACGCTCAATGGCTCTAGATTGTCCCGTTCCATAACTGAATCGTGTGACAAACGCCTCTTTGATATACGCTTCAAGTGGGTGATTCAGCCACGAAATTTTGGAAACTTGAACGAGTTCATCTTGATTTATGCATTTCACGCGACCAAACAAACCATGGAAGAGAAATGATTTGGTATAGAGGATGAAAATTGGTATGGTATTTGGTAGGTTTGCCAGGTGGAGTGTCTCGATTAGCAGCGAAATATAATTAGTGATCCTTAGGTCGATGCCTATGTTTATTCGATGAAAACCTTCGGGTTTTCGAGGAGAATCCCGCCTAAATACCAATCCTGAGATGAGTTCAAGGGAAGAGAATCCGGGGTAACGCGGGAATCGCACTTGTTCAGAGCGAAATTCTTGTTAAGTGAGTCAACAGAAGTATACACACGAGACATGACGACAACAATCAACGCGACGGGAGGACACATGCTAAGGATTATTTTACCACCACCGGAACCTTTCTCTGAGTCATGAGCCAAGCACTGTTGCTTACCACTATAGAGCTCGCTTGTGATTGAGCGTTGACAGACCGTCTAAGCTAAGGCCCCTTCAATTTATGAGTGTAGACCCGTCCACAAGCTATGCGCCATCCCCCAAGACAGGCACATACACTATGCGTCGACCTCTGAGGCGGTATACCACGTACCTTTACGAAACATGAGCTGGTTCTCATGAGATCTTGCATGTGTCCATTGATTTCACCTTTTGGGAGTCGATCTTCTTTTTCGTGATGACTATAGCTTGAGAGATTTAAATTGGTTGACAGATGCGGGGAAAATGAAAAGAAAGCAGCAGGTGAGGTTTTGCGGCAATATTACAACATCAATTTGACATTGCTGGATCCTCCGTGAGATTGCTCTTGGCATGTTCAAAAGGTTCACTTCGAAATTGAATCTGAGTCCTTTTTTTTTTTTCCGGGATGTGGAAAAGATGCTGGCTGACCGAGTGGGAGGCAGGTATAATTAGCTATTGCAATTTAACCTAGGGCAACAAAAGACGACAAAGTACCAGGCTCTTAAGGTTTGGATGTATAAGAGGACAGAGAGCGAAGGTATCCAGTAGTAATCGGAATCGGGAATGAGACTGGATTGCGACCCCTGACGGCATAAAGAGTTTTCTGAGCACCCACCTCGCCAGATAGGCTGAACTGGGTTTTGCTATAAGTTTGAATTGTTCAAGGTTATATCCTATGTCGAGCGGAACTGTAGCACCAGGATGATGTCATTCTGCTGTCGGTTCATCATTCTAATGTCCCAGTCACCATTTCGTCGACCTCCATTTCGCACCTATCCTTTCCGTAGAGTGTAGTAATAGCCTCGTATAAATACGAGATTGTAAGACTAGAATAAAATAATCTTGTTTACCACGAATACAACCGGGTCATCAAACCAAGAGTAAGAGGTCAAGATTAGATAAGCTATCTCCCATATCCAGATAGCGCACTGACTCGATCAATAGTACAGAAAGATTTGCTTGCCACTGATTTATCATTATCCTGACTCTGGTACACTATGTCGTTCCTTCAACATGACAGTAGGTCGATCTGAATCAATTCCGATCGAGCTTACTGAAGTACGACTAGTTTCCGCGTCATTCGATTTCGCAAAAGAAGAGGGAAAAGTTATTCAGTTCTGGAGAGATATCGATGCATTCCAAACCAGTTTGAAGCTTTCGGAGGGTAGACCAGAATATTCCTTTTACGACGGACCACCTTTTGCAACTGGACTTCCTCATTACGGACATCTACTCGCCGGAACCATAAAGGTAAGATTATGTAGGTGTGGTGCATACGTGATATACCGACCTGAAAGATCAGGATATCGTTACACGACATGCACACGTGAGCGGATTTCATGTAGCTCGCCGTTTTGGATGGGATACGCATGGATTGCCTGTTGAGCACGAAATTGACAAGAAGCTCGGTATCACTGGTAAAGAAGATGTCATGAAGATGGGTATAGACAAATACAATGCTGAATGCCGTGCCATCGTCATGCGCTACTCGTCGGAATGGAGGCGTACTGTCGAGAGGATGGGTCGCTGGATTGACTTTGATAATGACTATAAAACTCTGAACACGACGTTTATGGAATCCTGCTGGTGGGCTTTCTCCCAACTGTTCAAGAAGGATCTTGTTTATCGAGGTCAGAGAGTCATGCCTTATTCCACTGGATGTACTACACCGTTGTCGAACTTCGAGGCTGGGCAAGAATATCGCGATGTGAATGACCCTGCAGGTACGTAAAAGGCCTGACTTGTCAGGACTACGACTAAGGCGATCCAAAAAGTAACCGTTGCTTTCCCCCTTGTCGATGATCCTACTGTGTCATTGCTTGCCTGGACAACTACACCTTGGACTTTGCCATCCAATCTTGCCCTTTGTGTCCACCCCGATTTTACATACATCAAGATCCATGACCAAGAGCGTAATCAAAGCTTCATCATACAGGAGGGCCTGCTCAAAACACTCTATAAAGACCCTAAAAAGGCCAAATATAAAAAACTGGGACAATTCTTGGGAGCAGATATGAAAGGATGGCGATACGTGCCGCTATTCGAATATTTTACGGATCAGGCAAGTAATTGTGCGTCTCTCGCGGTCTGGCTCCTTATATGATAGCCATAGTTTGAAGATAAGGCATTCCGAGTCCTCGTCGATACCTATGTCACAGATACAGATGGTACAGGGATTGTACACCAGGCACCAGCCTTTGGCGAAGATGACCATCGCATCTCTATTGCTAATGGTGTTATCCGGCCAGACGAAATGCCGCCTTGTCCTATCGATGACAAGGGACAGTTCACTTCACAAGTTCCTGATTTAGTCGGTTTGCATGTCAAGGTAAAAAAGACCGCTTGACACTGAGGAACCATGAATGATAGGATAATACACAGGCTGCTGATGGTCCTATCCAGAAAATGCTTAAAGCGAAGGGTCGATTGGTCGTTCAGTCTACCATCAAACACAGTTATCCCTTCTGCTGGCGGTGAGATTACATGAAATAACCTCGAGTATTCTGCTCATGTACTCTAGATCCCACACCCCACTCATATACCGTGCCATCCCAGCTTGGTTTATCAAAGTAACACCAATAGTTGACGAGCTAGTGACAAACAATGAAAACACGCGTTGGTCAGTCAACTTCCTCGAACAATATCTTCTATTGTATTCTGATTGAGTGGCAGGGTACCTCAATCTGTCGGAGACAATCGCTTCGGAAACTGGTTGGCTAATGCTCGGGACTGGAATGTGTCGCGCAATCGTTACTGGGGAACACCTATCCCATTGTGGGTCAGCGACGACTTTGAAGAGGTAGAGATAGTAAATCTCTTAAAACCCAGGATTCGGACACTGACTTTTGCTTCTCAGGTGGTTTGCATTGGCTCAATTGCAGAACTCGAGTGTCTCTCCGGAGTGTCAGGAATCACAGATCTTCATAGGGAAAACATTGATCACATTACCATTCCATCGCAGAAAGGTAAGGGGCAATTGAAGCGCGTTGAAGAAGTTTTTGATTGTTGGTTTGAATCCGGAAGGTTAGATGGCTTCGATTTTTTTTCGTAGGAGTGATCGAGCTGATGTAGACTCGTAGCATGCCATACGCGCAGCTACACTATCCGTTCGAGAATAAGGAGTTATTCGAACGCACACATCCTGCAGACTTTGTGTCGGAGGGCATTGATCAAACACGTGGTTGGTTTTATACTCTACTCGTTCTATCAACGCATTTGTTCGATAGAGCACCATGGAAGAATCTCATTGTCACCGGTCTTGTGCTTGCAGCGTAAGTGAACAAATGAATCGTGACCCAGTCTGAGCCTTACAAACCCCTTGCAGGGACGGGAAGAAAATGAGCAAGAGTTTGAAAAACTATCCAGACCCCAACGTGATCATTGATAAATATGGCGCAGATGCTACAAGGTGTGTGTCCATGCTTAGTCAATAACAAGTTATGAATGAGCATAGAATGTTCCTCGTAAATTCGCCAATTGTCCGCGGTGACAACCTACGCTTCCGTGAAGAGGGTGTTCGCGAAGTCATCTCCCGTGTCCTTCTCCCTTGGCTCAACTCCTTCCGATTCTTCCTTGGTCATGCTGCCTTACTGAAAAAGACCAGCAACGTCGATTTCAAATATAACCCGAAAGCGCCTCTTCCCAATAATGTAATGGATCGTTGGATTCTCGCTCGTTGTCAATCACTCATCAAACTCGTTCGAGAAGAGATGGCCGCTTACCGCTTGTATACCATCATCCCCCGGCTTCTGGACCTCATTGATGAATTAACTAACTGGTATATTCGTTTCAACCGGAAAAGACTGAAAGGAGAGGACGGTGTCGAGGATACGATTGCTGCGCTCAATACCCTGTTTGAGACACTGTTTACTCTTTGCAGGACAATGGTATGCGTTGATCTTAATTGCGGGCAAAACCATTGACAGCTACCCAATGATAGTCGTCATATACGCCATTCTTGACTGAGAATCTATATCAGACGTTAAAGAACTATTTACCTGAAGATGATCTGTCTGTGGGAGACACTCGATCGATTCATTTCTTGCTCTTCCCCGAAGTCAAGGAAGACTATTTTGATGAAACTATCGAGCGTCAAGTCAAGCGCATGCAGACTGTCATTGAGCTGACAAGAAACATCCGTGAAAAGAATAATATCTCTTTGAAGGTCTGTCATTAACATACAATGGCCTATGTATTGACTGAGGATTTCTTGTAGGTGCCGTTGAAGGAGCTTTTAATTTTCCATCCAGAAGATGAGTACATCGCCGACGTCAAGCCACTGCAAAAATACATTGAGTCTGAGCTCAATGTCCGAGATATCATCTTTACATCCGACGAGAACTCCTCAGGGGTCCGCTATCGTGCTGTCGCGGACTGGGCCATCCTCGGAAAGAAATTGCGGAAAGATTTGAGTAAAGTCAAGAACGCGTTGCCTTCTGTTTCCAGTGATGCCGTGAAGGCTTATGCCAATGCTGGAAATATTAGAATTCAAGGGATAGATCTGATTGCTGGCGATTTGACCATCCAACGCTACCTTGAATTGCCTACAGGCATTGAAGGGCAATTTGCCACACATACAGACAACGACGTCGTCATTCGTCTAGACATCCAAATCCATCCAGATCTCCAGGGTGAATGGCTTGCCCGTGAACTGACGAATCGTGTTCAGAAACTTCGCAAGAAGGCTGGGCTTCAGGCGACAGATGATATTGATGTCTATTACCGATTTGAACAAGGTGCAGGTACAGAACTACTTACTGCCATCAAAGATCATGGGATTCTCATCCAGAAAACTGTTGGGAGTGTGCCTGTGGATATCGGGGATAGAAAAGTTGGGGGGACAGAATTGATTTCAGAGGATCAGGAGGTGGCGGATGTTAAGTTTGTATTATTCCTTGTGCGTCCGTGAGAGCAAGGAATAGACCGTTCTTTTTTGCTGTCCAGGTTAGAATACAATATAAATACCCACTAGATGAGCCTACGATCTATTTCTTCGAAGAGCCAAAGCCGCTAAATCCCATGAGTGTGGTCATCTCATTATCAGATACAAGGTCCTTAAGGAGCTCAAAGTGGGCCTTCTCTTTCTCTGCCTTCTTTTGGTCTTTCTTGTCCTGGCGTAGGGCTTGCTCCTTGGCTCTGATCTCGGCCAGACGTTTGTCAAAGTCGAAGGCCCTAGCATTGGAGGCATCCTTCGTCTTCTCACGGAGCATTGCTATATGAGCGCGAACCTGTTCGACGGTAGATCGCTCGATCTTTGTTGACTGGCCGAGCGCTCGTAGATCTGTCGAAGGCTTTGTGAAAACCACACAAGCAACCTGAAGAGACGTACGTGCTCTAGAATTGATATGATCTAGATAGCCGACGCTGTCTTTGTATGTCCGACTGCAGATTTCACAGTAGAAACCAGGTTGGCCTGGTCCTCTGCCTCCGGGATTCTGGACCACCATGGTTTTTCCCAGATTTTTGTCCAGTTCCAGAGGCGCCTCCCGGGCTTGCATGAGCTCCGTTGGTTTAGGGAGATATTTTTTGGTGCCTTTGCGGGGCCGCTTTCCTAGGAAGATTGTGAGCCAGGCACTGCCTCTTGGCGTAGATCTACCTTGCTTCATGCGTTCTTCGTTCTCCTGCATCCGCTCCCTTTCCTCTGTGTCCTTCTGTTTTGCACGGTCGGCGTATTCGTCCTTGTCCCATTTCTTGCGAAAGTCCGTGTCCGAAGCCTTGCTGGCATATGCCCCGTCTTTGTCTGCCATGGTTGTTGCGTGGGAAGACAAGTAAGCGAGGTAACAACGTCCATGACTTGAACCCTCCATGCCAGAACCCCTATGTCTACGCTTGAATTAGATGCAGAAACAAACTTGAACGTCTTTTTCCCTCTTCCCTATCGTGTGCTCGTCCTCTTCGGTCTTGGTATTCTCGCCTGGGCGACCAACCTCCATGGCTTGCATCTATTGGGTGTAAATGCTGTGGCTGCTCTTGAGCTGCACACAGACGGTCTGTCACCACAGGTGCTCTCCCTTTCGAGTCGACTGAATGGACATTTTGGATACACCGCTCCATCCGTCGTCTATAACCCCACATACATGTTAGCAGTCGCTTACGGGACTTTCTGTCTATCATCTTGGACGTTGTATCACATGTGCACTAGGGATGAAAGGTTGTTTGTGGATGCATTTGGATACCTACCTCTCATCACTGCACTTACCATTTCCGCGTTCGTCTTTTGCCCAATCGATGTTCTATTCAAACGTGAACGTGACAAGTTCTTACAGTAGGTGTCAGATTCTCCGGTGCATTCATGTCCTGACACAACCAGTGCGATACACCGCTGCTTATCACCTCCCCACCACTCACCCGTTCAGTTTTCCGACATTGTCTTCGCTGATATCGCGACTTCTTTCGCCAAAGTCCTTGGTGATGTTTGGTTGTCTGCATTAATTCTGCTTCCGGGGAACACGCTTCTGGCCACTCCAAGCGAAGAGGGCTGGCACAGATGGATTACACCTGCCATAATGAGGTGCGTCTTTCCTTGGAATGTCGTAAACAAATGAGTATCTAGCAATTCTTTATTCTTCAGCTTCCCATATTTTGTACGATTGAGACAGTGCCTGATTGAGTATGCCCTCCCCTCAAATTCCGACAGGCGCCCTCTATACAATGCAATGAAGTACGCAACGGCATTCCCGGTCATGTTTCTTTCAGCTGCCATGAGAAGCACACTTGAAACTCACGTGGGTACTGATAATACCACATCAAATCTACGATGGCCTGGGTTGTTCCGTCTGTGGTGCGCTAGCTCCGTCTCAAGCTATCGCTACAGGTCTGAATCTCTGTAGGTTCCTCAGTGCTGTAGTCAATTCGGTCTACTCCTTCTGGTGGGATGTGACGAATGATTGGGGCTTGGAATTGCTGAAGATAAAAACTAGTACAAATCCTCGGACTCCACCCCGCCAGCTTATCCTTCCTCACCTTCAGACACCCCTTCACAGTCCCCTGCCAAACTATCCCTTGCCTGAATCCGTCACTGCAGATGCGACGCAGGAAGACTATTGTCATTCTATTGATATCAATAGAGCAACGAATCCTCGCAGACGACCTCATCCATGGGGTCTACGCCCCTGGTTTCTTTACCCGTTGCCTGTCTATCCGCTTCTAGTTTTTTTGAATTTAATTTTGAGGATGACATGGTCAATCAAACTATCCAGTCATCTATATACGGCCACGGAAGGAGGCGTGGGTATATTCTGGTTAGAAGTAGCAGAATTATTCAGACGTTGGTTGTGGGTTTTCCTTCGTGTTGAATGGGAGGTAGTCAAGAAATTGTGTGAAGGTAACCCAAAAGGACAAACTGGCGATGTTGATACCATTAACGAATATGAAATGGCTTCTACAATTTCCGAAGAACAGCCACTCTTGAACGCATGATGTTCAAAAAATTGACTCAGGAGTATGGGTTGATTCTTCTTGGAATGCTCTTTTTGCTGATCATCTTTTGTAGGTTTCCTGATAAGATTTCATCTCATTCTGAAGACCCTATAATATAATTTTGTGCTCACTACTGAGTCATTCGGAGCAAGCAACAAGTGGAGATGGCATGACGGTCGTCGCAGCTTCCTTATTGAGCCAGCTCTATGAAGCTTTGAGATCGTTCTCTGCAGCATCCAAGCTGTTGATCACAGGAACACCTCTGCAAAATAATGTCAAGGGTGGCTTCCTTATTTCACAACAGCACAAGGAAATGCATTCATTCTTCCCCACACGAGTTTAACTATTTAGATTATTGAAAAGGAATTGCAATACCTTAGCTAGTCGCTGGGTACGTCACTGAGTACATGAGCGGAATAAAAGTAATTCAGCCTTGATCGGAAACAATATGGTAAAAACTACGTAGCAAAGCGTTGTTACGATTTTCTTGGTGTATAAGTACCTCAAGAATCAATGGAAACCTGGTTACGACTCCATTATGATCAAGGATCTAAACGGGAATTTTCGGGACGGCTTGTGGTGTACATCATCAGATGACACAGATTGTCATTAAACTGATTAGATCACGGCTTCTTACTGGCTTCTCAGTGCCCAGAATTTTGAGATAAAAGCTAGAATGGTAGACCCCACAACTCTCATCCGGAATCCCTCGTTTCTATCCCACATCTCTGCTGTACAACATGAAGGTGAGTGTCGTCCTCACCTCGTCTTGAATTATCTGTGGTTGATGTACCGTGAATAGGTTTTGGCCGTTCTCTACAAAGGCGGAGAAGCCGCAGAGCAGGAGCCCCGTCTTCTTGGCACTGTTGAAAACAAGGTAGAAGGTTATCACCGACGCCTTGTGCATCACAATTGACACATTCTATCTAATTAGCTCGGGCTTGACCCTTGGCTCATAGACCAGGGTCATGAACTCATTGGTAGGGATTTCTGAACTTATCTAGTAAGTGATGATTACTGATCGCACTGAAGTGGGTATAGCTTGGGTATTTTTTGTATCATTGGATAGTCTCCAATTTGGATGAAATACAGGTGACAGACGACAAAGAGGGGCCTGACAGTGATTTCCAGAAGCACATCGTGGATGTGAGTAACGTCCCTTTTCCCCCCAACAGAGTGCCCAAAATAACTCCATCGTCTATCCATAGGCCGAAGTCCTCATCACTACCCCCTTCCACCCTGGGTGAGTCCCCTTGATGAGAAAAAATACCCCTCGTTGGAGAGCCGTCTGACTATCTTTACTCACGCTGTAGATATCTCACTCGTGACTTGGTTCAGAAGGTATGGCTTCGCCGTTCAAATGACTTGACATCTACCAATAGACTTCGATCTTTTACATGTCTTTCCCCCCCGCTAGGCGAAGAATCTTAAACTTTGCATTACTGCTGGTGTCGGATCCGATCACATTGACTTGAACGCTGCTGTTGAAAGTCGTATCCAAGTCTTGGAAGTATGATCAAGTGTTGGAATTATATTTCCCGTCTTAACTGTTCACTCCAGGTATCTGGCTCCAATGTCGTCTCAGTGGCTGAACATGTTATGATGAGCATCCTGCTTCTCGTCAGGAACTTTGTACCGGCTCATGAGGTACGCAATATACCCTCCCCCTCCCCCTTTTCTCATGGGTTTATCCGATTTTTCAGATGATTGAACGTGGAGACTGGCAAGTCTCTGACATCGCCAGGAATGCCTTTGATCTTGAAGGCAAGGTCGTTGGCACCATTGGCGCAGGCCGCATTGGTTATCGTGTTCTTGAACGTCTTGTTCCATTTAACTGCAAGGAGCTTCTTTACTATGACTATGCACCTCTTCCAGAGGCAGCCGCCAAAGCAGTGGGAGCGCGCAAAGTCGCCAACCTCAAAGAATTCGTCTCTCAATGTGATGTTGTCACTGTCAACTGCCCTCTGCACGAAGGAACTCTCGGACTTGTTAATGCTGATTTGCTCCAGCACTTCAAAAAAGGTGCTTGGCTCGTTAACACGGCTCGCGGTGCCATTTGTGACAAGGATGATGTCGCTGCCGCCCTTAAGAGTGGACAGTTGAACGGATATTCTGGTGATGTGTGGAATGTCCAACCTGCTCCTCGCGATCATGTCTGGCGTACTGCGAAGAACGCCCTTGGAGCTGGTAATGGGATGGTTCCCCACTATTCTGGTACTACTCTTGATGCGCAGGCCCGTTACGCGGCTGGTACAAAATCCATTCTCGAGAACTATATCACCGGCAAGCCGCAGGACCCACAGAACATTATTGTAGGCCTTGGGAAGTATGAAACCAAAGCTTGTAAGTGTAGTTAACTGCCCTAGGTTGACATATTGCTAATTACTTATTCAAACAGATGGTCAGCGCTGAGTGAAATGGATTGATATGTTGTTGAATAAATGATTTGTATTATTGGTAAATGTAACTGAGTTACCCAATTCACTTCTGGAGAATTTATCACGATGTTGATCGACATTCCCAAAGTTAAGTGTCCGATGTTGTAGCAGCGAGAAATATGGTAGATTATACTACAAAAACAGAACCGATATTTCAGTTAAGATCAACAAATTCTGAACTCATGGAGACGTCATTCAAGAACAACGTTTCGTCATGAGATCATTAAGTATTTCCTCAATTTTATCCGCATTTTTGTAATATACTGTTGTTTCCGGATTATAACTTCTGCAGTTCTCGATGATCAGCCTAACGTCGTTTTCAAATAAATCAACTGTTTTATATTTTCCATCCTTCAGTTTTTCGCCCATTGTTTGGAAATCTGGCTGATATGTCAATGCAATCGTCAAGGACTCATAAAGTAATATACCCATCGGTTGTTTGATAACGTCGTAATAATCAGTCACTTCAGATACCTTCACTGGCTTTTGAAATGGCCATGACCGAGGATGTCGTGTCAGGTCGTTTAATGCTGATTCCATGAATATACGATCGGCGTTCTTGGGAGACTGTCGAATGACGCTGGACACATGGCATCTGAGCATCGACAAAAATTCAGCACATGCAAAAAACACCCACTTTGTCATCATACTATGCTTCCAACCTGTTTCTCCTGTTTTAATTTTGAATAATGATCAGATGCAGGCAGATCTCCAACATTGAGAGCCTTACTCAGCCCTGGTACATCTCTGGGGTCAACAATCACGTCTGCTGGCTGACTAGGCTGAAACTGTGGAAGTCCTGGATACACCTTATGTGATCTCGAGAGTTCCTTGATCTTCGTTAAAATTGCTTCCTTTTGTTTCGCTAATATTGCTGGTTTGTTGAGATAATCGACTTTGAGGAGCATCGTACACTGCATGATGGTGCCACCCTCGTAATCTTTGATATATCCTGCCCACACAGACCGATCTAGAGTAATGTCCTTTGAGAATCCTTGCTTCTCAAAATAACCCACAGCGTAATTGTCGGCATAAGTAAGAAAATACATCATTTCAGGATAGTTTTTGCGGATGTGAGCTTTGAAATGGTCCATAAGCATTCCACCGTATCCCTTGTATGACGAATGAGATTAGAGAAAACGGAATGCAACAAGCCAATACCTTCTCCTGGTCGGCAGAATTTGTGGCAAAGAAAACAATCTCAGCAAAGCCACGATGTGAAAATGGTCGATAACATATTCCGCCTACAACCTTGTAACCCTTCTTGATGATCGCTAAAGCTTTAGAGTTGGGATCATACACGAGCCGTGCAATATATTCTCGAGGCATCTTGGGTAATTGCTTCTGAAAAAGTGTTTTGAGACCTGTCAAAATCGTCAACGACCGTGGTTTTTGGTTATTCTCGACAGGCACGATTTGTATGACTCCTTTGCGTAGCTCTGTTATCGCAGCCTTCTCAACTTTGACAGTTGGCTATGTGTACATGAGCAATTATTCGGAGTCAAGATAGATACTATACATACACCGGTTTCTCTAGTAAGATCAACAGGCACGCCTGCTGCGAGACGGTTCAATTGGCCTTCATCCAATCTATCTTCAACCTTAATCTTGGGTTCACGCCCATTGATCCCATTGATCCTCTTATTCATCTGAATCTGCTCATCACCAATGGGTGGGGCTAATGACGTTGGAGCAGCATGTGCCTTCTTCTTTAGAGCAGCATTCTTCTTTCCCCCTTTCCTACCCTTTCCACTTCTCCGAGGATGCGCTGTTGAAGAGGCGACCTGGGATGCCAGGGGTTGTTCGTCGTCATCATCGTCGTTGTCTTCTGCATCACTTAGGGATGAAAATGACAGCCGACGTCGCTTGGCTGCTCGCGGAGATGGATCACTGAGAATTGAGGAGGCGGGTGATCGTCCATTGCTTGGTTGGGATCGTGTGCCTTTCGAAGGTGTCAACCTTAGTTATTGAGATTCATGAATGAAATTTGAACAATATACCTGGAGAAATCGAGTTGTCCACCGGCCGAAGAGTGATTTGTTTGCGCAAGGAATCAATATCATCGTTTGCACACTCAAAGTCGAGCAGATCACCCTCATCCTGGTCGGATTATAGTTCAATACAAAGTGCAGCATTTTGAGAGGCATACCTGATTCAGTGCACAGAGAATCAGCATCAAAGGAGTAGAGGAATGAGTTTCATACCACATACCTGAATCAACTCGTCCAGTCGAATAGCCACTCGAGCACGGCGAGTGAATTCCTCGCTGCCAAGCTCGGCTTCATTTGCCCCGTGATATTTCACGTCATGACCACACTGACAGAACTCAAGATATGGGAGTTGGCCCTTGGATTCGTCATCGTCCGAGCCATAATCGTCTAGACCAAAGAGACTTTGGAAGGGTGACTCGTCAAGGACAGCCTTGATGCCGAGAGATGGCTGGAGGCCGAGGCAGGAGTTATTACAGAGAGAACAAGGAGAATGTCGAGCAATCTTTAGAGCACGCTGAGCATGGTCGAGATTTTCGAGGATATTTGAGGCGGGGTATAGGGCCTTCATGATCGTGTGTGAAGAGTGACGTTTCCGATCACATTGTAAATGGAAATATGTTTTATGTTCTTCTCTACTGGTATTCGTCGATGACACTGCTACTCTCACTTGTCAAACCCTCCCGATTAGATTGCTGCCCATAGCTATACAGTTCCCAGTCCTAACTATCTTCTTTAACTATCTTTTCCTAGATGAGATCCTATCAGCTCATGATGTCACATCCAGCACGGTAGTCCTCAATTTCCAGATATTCAATCTTTGGCCTACTGCAGAACTTCTGGTGTATGGTAGACGAATCACAGATATGTTTACAACCAGACCGGGGCAATATGACACTCGGCAACTCGGCAACTCGGCTTACTGTTCTGACGATCCGTCTGTACGTCACAAAGCATATGTTATTGTTTTCAGGATAACCTGTACTATATACCCCATCCGGACGAATGATATATCGGGAATGGCAATGAAACTCAAAGACGTAATTCATCCAAGCCAACGCCAGTTGAGAAACCCTTATTTGCAGTCAAGCAATACGTCTTCTGTGTGCTGGAATATGAACCAGCGAGCTACCAAAGAGAGGGAACATCCTCACAAATCACTCGAACTAAGCTTGCTATACTTTCCTTCTCTACCCTTGATGAGTCTTCTCATACATCTGGCACCACCCAGCCACAAAAAGAAGGCAACAAATACACCAATGAGCACGATACCAGAGGCCATGAGAGGCCAATTGGCTTGGGGTAGCGTCTCAAGTCCGGCTGCCTTTTGCTTGTCACTGGCAGGGTGAGTAGCAGAAACCGGGATAATTTCCTCCGACGTTATACTCTGAGTGCTGCTGCTTTTGTTAAGCTCGTCTAAATCGACATGGGCAGCTCCAGTAACATGGTCCTGTTAAATGGCACATATTTTTATCGGTACTTGGGAGCATCACAGCTCAGCATGGAGAGGCACCTCTTTCCCAGTCTCATCCGTAGCCAGATCCAAGGGTAGCTACAACCAAAAAGTTATTAGCTTGATGTAGGTACATCAAGTCATGACTGAAATGTTTACCTCGCCGCAGTCAGCGATGACGACATCTACTTTGGGACGGTCTTGTGCTCCCTTCTCAACATCCTCTGAAGGTCATAATCGAAATGATTGAGTGATGTTAATATTATCTGGAATCAATGGAAAGCCTGACCGATTTTGCGCACAATGTCCATGCCATCAAGAACCATACCGAAAACAACCTACAAGCAAATCAAAATCATCACTCTAGACCAAGATCGACAACGTACATGACGGCCATCGAGCCAGCTAGTAATAGCGGTGGTTATAAACTGCAAAAATCATTTACCATTGAATCGAACATGTGAATGAGTAATAAGCGATGGCAACTCACGAACTGAGAACCTAAGATAACCGAGAGTTGGTGACGCGAAGTGAGGCCGATGGATCTCAGGAGTGAAATCAAGGTTTACCGTTGGTATCCTTTCCCGCATTCGCCATTGACAGAAGACCGGGTCCAGTATGTTTGAGCTTGCTATAGAATATGTCTATAGTCAACCTAAAAATAAAGAAACTATTAACTCACAAGTTCTCATCGGCAAATCTATCACCATAGATGGACTGAAAGGCATCCGATGACCAGGTCATTGGGTCATTAATGTTACAGCCAAAGGCTAAAAGCGCACCTTTCCACCGGTTCCATCTCCACGAGCTGGAGCGAATCGTAAGAAGCCGAGATTCTACAAACATCACCACAAGATTCTGACTCACTGAAATCACCACCCTGTATCCTATTTGAAGAGATATGTTTCCGCGGCCAGCAAACAAGTACTTGACTCACATGAAATCTTTAATGATTCGATGGAATTTTGAACCTTTGTATCCAAAACCGAGTTCAGTTCCATCTTTCTTTAAACCAGTGGCCAAGGCACGGAAATTCTCTGCAGTCTTGGGAACAGTCTAGAGCGGATTCGACCATCAGGTCTGGGAAATGCAAAATTAAATTTCCGAGACATACACCGCCAAAAACGCCGAAGGTAACTGTATTTCGCGTTAATTGTCGGTAGGCATGAGTTTGCAAACACATACTCCGTCCGAGATCCTCATCACCGTGTTTGATGTCAAAGTATAGTCTATTGGTAATTTTTGGGCCTTTGGTAGCCTCAACAGACCGAGCGCAGAAGAACGCAACGATGGACACCACGATGAAAGATAAAGTAAGGCGACCAAACATTTTGGTTGAGGTGAAGAAACGTCGACGTGTACATGCTCTATTTTTGATGCGATTCACGTGGTAGGCTCCGTTTAATGTAACTTTATTTGATACATACTCAAAAATATGGTGATTGAGCTTGGCTCATGGTGAGACCATGAGATGGTGGGATGGGAACCCAAGAATGATTCAAAAAATGGCTGAGAAAATAACATAGTTCAACATTCTGAGACGCGTACACGATGATGATACGATCTCACTCTTCCCGGAAACAAGGTTCCGTCCCACGTGGTTAGCATATTTGAAGGAGTGCATCTCAGGGTAGGGGAAATTTAAAGTTTTTTTCCGGTTGGTCTGCCAAAGCTTGTTAGAGGAGCGCGGAATACTCGTAGGCCTGACAATCGTGGACAATGACCAAGAGAGGATAGGTCACATTATGACAAATCAGAGGCCTTGGACAAGTTTTACCAAAACGTCTCCTCCTGCAATCTGAAATTCTGATGCCCCACTACTCATCATGACACCTCCCTTCTTTGTCAAGCGTCCCTGGGCTCTCACTACAGCCTGCATCCGCTTCTCTGAGTCCCCATTCTCCCACTCAGCGTGCCGTTGCCGATCGAATTTGGCAACTTTGGTTTTAGTTTTTTTAGTTTTCGTGCCTGGCGGATGGAGGTCCCTCTTCTTCTTCTTCTTCTGCGTCTTTTGTGTAGTGGTGACAGTCCCAGTAATAGATTTCGGTGCTTCACGTAGTGCAAAAGCCTTAGCTAGATGGCCAAGATGCAGATGGCGGATATGGAAGATATGCTTCTCGTTCGCAGGATGTGTAGCGTACGCTCTCAAATGCGACAAAAATGCCTTACGGGCAATTTCCAAATTCTGTGTGAATGAAGCGATAAAAATCGAGTGAGCACGAGGTTCACACACAAAATCAAGAGACTCAGAGAGCAACACACCTTTTCACGTAAAACCCATCGCTCGAAAGCAAGTTGAACTTCTGTAGCCCGCTCTTCAAACTCTTGCCCATTACCCCCAAATCCAGATCTTAGAATTTCGTTGACTGCAACAGGCACGAGAGACAAGCTTCCTTTGGTGGGTGTAAGATTATCCCCTTTGTCGCCGCCATCTGCTGTCTCTTGAATCAACTGCACCCAATCACGTTCGTTCGGGGCCACAATACTCCAGGCTTCGCCGCCTCTTCCAGCGCGTGCTGTACGGCCCACTCTGTGAACATATTCTGTCGCACCACCTTCTGTTGGAAGGTCGTATTGCAATACCGCACGGACGAGGGGAAGATCTAAACCTCGTGATGCGACTGAAGTACAAAGTAAAATCGATGAAACTGGTCCTTTGGTATCAGATGCGGTCCCAGAAAACATTTTAATGATAGACAGGCGAGTTTGTGTTGGAAGAGAACCGTGGAGTCGATACACCTCGGTATCCCAAAGTAGAGAGCATTTCCCTTCGTATTGATCATATTTATCGAGTAAAGCACTTGTCTCATTGCCTTCTTCTTCGTCTCTACTCTCTGTACCCAAGCCAGCTTTCATCTCATCAATCATGGAGGCTTTCGTGAACAGATTCCAATGAAAGTCCACAGAATCCGTACAGCTGAAAAAGACGATGACTTTGATACTCCGTTGGCCATGTACTTGTGCAATGAGTGAACGAAGAAGCGCTACTAACGTGACCAGCCGTAGCTTAAGAGGGGCAATAATGTACTTTTGAGTCAATTGAGATGGGGGTGTAAAGGTCTCAGAGGAGTGTGCTTTGCTGAGGGCTGGCTCTGGTTCTTTTTGAATGTCAATCGCTTTGATTATTAGGGGATCCACAAGCGTGGAGCCTGCGAGCTTTTGAACGTTTTCACGAATCGTGGCGGAACATAAAATCGTCCTTCTTTTCCTATCCCAATCCCATCCGCTGACCTCCATGTTTTGCCCTTCAACTACAGCCTTTTTCGCTAAGCGATTTCGTCCATCCAAACCCTTAAGGATACCTGTGATGGTCTCTTCAAAACCAAGTTCCATGAGATGATCAGCCTCGTCCAGAACCAGCCACCTACACTTGCCGACGTTGAAGGAA
>Ga0153987_1000153_pt1 | contig 24316 bp, 33 predicted proteins | sample TSNC071MetaG_FD_102279 | JGI IMG/M metagenome (GOLD analysis project Ga0153987, IMG submission 102279) | Attine ant fungus gardens microbial communities from North Carolina, USA - TSNC071 MetaG | ecosystem: Host-associated > Fungi > Mycelium > Unclassified | place: USA: North Carolina, William B...
CATGTAAAGTAGTATAAAGTCTGGGCATGAATTGAGCGGAAACTCTATCAAGTTCTCTTGACCACCACCTTGAGTTAGGGCAGCAGCTTCATACCAGCCAACCCTTTTGGTCCCTTACATATGGCTCAGATGAGAGGAGTTCGTGGATACCTTGATGGATCAATCCCAACATCCACTAGTTCAACTGTCCAACCTAAAGATAGATCCACTATACCTAAGACTCCATGAAACTCAATAACACCTTCTCTTGATGAATGGGAAACCCAGGATGTATGGACAAAAATTCTACTTACCATAAACATAAAGGATGTTGATGGCTTAGGAATTGACATCAATGGAACAGCTGCAAGTATCTGGAAAATAGCTAAGGACAACTGTGAAATTACCTTAGAAATGACAAAGATAAACACGCAGGAGGAACTCTGGGCCATAAAGTACACTGATGATAATGATTTTCCTACTCACCTATCCATTATGCGCACCAAACTATCTCAAGTACGTACTATGGAGACTGCAATATCAGATAACACCTTCAAAGTCATATTATCAAACACTCACTTCCAAAATTCTGGAATCCTGCTATAGTACCACTCTACAATAATACATCCCTGACTGAAGCAATCCAACAACTCAATATATAGTGGATCCAAAACAAAGACGACCACTCCAAATCCTCACCTTACTCTGTTTCAGCCTTTTAAACTAATGTTTATATCAAAAAGGACCAGAGACTCCTTGTATGTACCAACCCAAACTGTAATCATCATGGGCACACAATTGAGGTGTGTTACTGGTTAGGTGGAGGAAAAGAGGACCAGTTTCCACCTGGTTTTGGTCAGAGAGAAAGCACTAAAGGTACTGCTATTAATACAAAACAAGGAATACTCCAACAAATACCCATCACAAATATTGCTAAGGAGGACACTGCCCAACCGTTTGCCTTTATGACTATGGGAGATGCAACATTCAAGGTAGACCCTTCTCCACCCCCTAAAGTCACAAAGAGCTCTAACAGCAATCTACCCTCTAGTTCTGACCATATCATGAATGAGGAACAAAGCTTAGTAGGGGTACGAGTAGATAGTAGTCTGAAAAGCCAAAATCCAAATATTCTCTATATCAATTTGCAGAATAAACAAAATGTGCTCACTCTAATGGACTCAGGAGCCAGTGACCATTGTATCACTGATCAAACAATGTTCATAACTTATGAAGCATTGAATACACCATTAAAAAGCCTATCGGCAGGCAGAGGATCAAGTTTTGACATTGTAGGAAAAGGTGATGCAGTACTCCACACATGTGTTAATAGAAGAAAATGAAAAGTAATACTTGAAGACACACTTTATACCTCGGGTCTAAGGTTTAACTTGATATCTGTCTCAACACTATTAGAAAAAGGCGCAAAGGTCTATTTTGATGGAGATAAAACAGTAGTCAAATTCCAAGATGGCACAGAAGTTATGTCAGCAGTCAAATTTGGAAAATTATTTGCTATCAAGATGGATTACCCAATGTTAGAGACGTTCATAGCCCAGTCAAACCAGAAAGCAGCTATCTTTGACACCTGGCACCATTGCTTGGCACATGCTGGAGCAGATACTATCAGAGAGATCATCACAAAGCACTTAGTTGATGGTCTAAACACTCACGGACTTGAAAATGCAAGGCCAGTGCAAGGATTGCATTTATGGCAAACATTCAACTCATCTCTATTCTGAAAACCACTTTAGAGAGAAAAAGGTTCTAGAGAGAATTCACATTGATATCTGGGGTCCTGCACAGACATAATCTGCTGGCAGAGCTTGATACTTTATGTTAATGATGGATAGTTTCTTGTCATTTAGAACAGTTGCCTTTCTGTCCTCAAAATCAGTTGATGTTACATTAAAGGTATTCAAGGCTTACCAGATAGAAGCCAAACATCAAACTAGCAAGAAAATAAAGAAAATCTGACTTGACATGGGACAGAAATGGTATAACCAAACATGGGAACAATATAGACAAGATAAAGGTTTATACTTCAAGTTTACAACACCATATGCACACCAGTAGAATGGAGCAGCAGAACATAGCATGCAAACAATACTAGATGGTGTCCATACAAGATTGGCCAAATCTGAATTGCCATTGAAGTACTAGGCAGAGGCTGTTGCAACTGTGGTATATGTTCAGAACTTCATTCCCTCATTACAACATCCAGGAAACATCCTAGCAGAAATTTGGACTGGCCATCAACAGGATGTGTTCCACCTAAGACCCTTTGGAACCACAGCATATGCACATGTACCAAATGACTTAAGCTTATCAAAGCTATTTCCTCGATCAGTAAAAGTTTCCCTACTAGGATACTATAGACATAACAGCTACAAACTATTGGAAAGAAACACTAGTACTATCTTTAGATCTCACGACATTATCTTTGAGGAGAGAGAAACCCATTATGCAAGACAGCCAACCCCTATGATTTTTATAGACAACACAGACTCTTTCCCATATCAACGTTATAACCCAGACTCAGCACCTGATAATGTCAATACATCTAGTACTGATACCAAACCTTCAGTTAGACCTACAACCCAGGAGATAGCACCATGACCATTAGCTATGACTGAACTACACAGGAATAAACATGATGAGAACATGGAGGCATTACAACAAGTTGTTAACCTCTTACCTGCCAAAAACTTGGTAAGCAAAAATAGGACAGATTCCGAAAACAATGATATACCACAACCATTAAGAAGGTCTCAATGACTCCCAAAACCAAGTAATTGCCTAATTAAATTACATGAATATTTCAGTTGACCTCATACCTTTGATACTGATACTGATGCATGGATACCAAAGACATATAAGGACACTATGAGAAGACCTGATCTATGGTGGAAAGCAATGGTAAGGGAGTTTGAGATGTTGAGGAACGAGAAGTTTTTGAAGTGGTCCCAAGGCCAATAGGGAAAAATGTTGTAGAATCCAAGTAGATGTATGCTATTAAGTGGGATAACAGTGGCGGAATTGAGAGGAAGAAAGCCAGAACAGTTGCAAAAGATTTCACCCAGGTAATAAGAAAGGACTACAATGAAACTTATGTCTCCGTTGCTTGTCTTGAATCAGTCTATTTTTTATGTGCAATAGCAGCATCTCATAGGCTTCGTCTTTGGCAACTAGACTTTATTTCAGCTTTTTTCAACAGCAACAACTCTTTTGATGTATTCATGGAACAACCAAAAGGATTTGAGGATGGAGAAGATGATCATGTTTGGAAACTCTGAAAAACACTCTATGGAACCATGCAGGGAGCTCATGATTGGGCAGAAAACCTGAACAAGACTTTTGAGGGTCATGAATTCTACAAGTCATGTGCTGATCCTCAAATACAGTCCAGGGTTTATGGAGACGAATTGACTTTAACCTCTACTTGGACAAACAATGTTTTAGGAGCTTCTTCAACAACTGAAGACAAGTGTTTGGTCAAATCCCAGCTAGGATCAAGCTATGAAATAAAAGACTTAGGAGAGGCCAAACTTATCCTTGGTATGCGAATTGATAGGAGTCCACAAGGCAATGTTAGGCTATCACAAAAGGCTTACTGTAAACGCCTATTGAAACGATTCAATATGGACCAGTGCTCCCCAACGACAACTCCACTTTTACCTGGATTGGTATTATCAACAGATGACTGTTCTACAACTCCAGACAAAACAGACGAGATAAAGAATACTCCTTTCCATGAAGTATTAGACTCTTTGATATGGTTACAGGTTGCTACCAGGCCTGATCTGACATTTTCAGTAAACAAATTTGCATAGTTTGTCCATGATCCAGGACCAGCACACCTGTCAAGTACTTCTCCCCTGTGAGTAGGCTAGGTCTCAACTAACTAGTTGGAGCCTTCTCTACACAATGCCTCCTAGTGCTGGACTAGCAATTGGGGATTATATTAGCAGGAAAAGGGAAAGATGAGATTTGGGAAGTCTACTAGATAAAGAACAAAGCTGGAGTGCTAACAGGATTATGCTAGTTTATAACTACAGCCTGCAGACAAACTAGTGTAAAGTAAACAGAGGTTGTAAATAGTGTGACTGAGTCTCTTCGCAAGGGCGCCATGACTGTGTCACAGGGGGAACTGTGGCAGTACCCCCCCTTAATGGCCACACCCTCGTGGCTGTTTGAGTTTCTTATCCACAGTTCAACACGGTTCGACATGTTCAATCCTTCTGTGGTTCTGAGGTGTAGTATTTGGACTGGGTTTGGTTGGGTTGGAGATATGAAACTCTTGGACGAGGTCGTCAGCATTCAATAGGTAGGTTGCTTTAAGCCAGGAATATTTCTCTGGCATACCTTCGTAACCGGTCCATCGTACAAAGTACATGAGGAGGTTCTTTCTTTGTCTGTCCAACCTCGAGTCCAGGATCTGCGCCAATTCGAATTCAAGGACCCCATCTATCTCGATGGGGAGTGGGGGTGGATTACTGCAGTTTGGGATATTACTGGGGGAGGCTGGTTTGAGTTGGGAAATATGAAACACAGGGTGGATAGACCAGAGGTGTTCTGGTAGTTTCACAAGGTAGGAGTGGGACCCTATCCGTTCTGTCACTGGGAACGGACCTAGGTAATGTTCCAAGAGTTTTTTCAAGGGTCGAGTTGTTCTAATAAACTTTGCCAGGACATATGCCATGTCTCCCGGCTGGAATATGGGTGTCTTGATCCTTTAGTTTAACTCAATCAATTAATTGATCATATCTTAATCTAGGTAAAGTTGCCCGTCATGCGTCTGCTGGGCCTTGGTAGCATCTCTGTGCCTCTGTGATGGCCTGTTTCAATTCTGCGTGTGTCTTCTCTGGGTTAGTTACAAAAATTTTGGCTAACTGGGAAGTAAGTTCTCAGGTTGTTCATACTTGTAGATTTGGGTGATAACCCTTGTTTGTGAAGAAAGGAGACATTCCTATGGTTGATGAAGATGTATTATTATAAGTAAATTCTGCTAGTGGTAGCAGTTTGGACCAGTCTGACTGTTGATAGTTACAATAGATTCGTAGGTATTTCTCCAAGGTTTGATTCGTGCATTTTGTTTGGCTGTCTGCCTCGGGGTGGTAACTAGCCGAGAAGTGTAGTCTTATATCTAGGGCTTGGGCCAGCGACCTGGAGAACTTCGAGACAAACTCTATCCCTCTGTCCAAAGTGACATGACTAGGTACTCTGTGTTTGGAGAAGACGTTTTGGATGAATAGCTGGGCAAGACCAGTTGCATTAATTGAATTGTGAGTTGGGACAAATATTGCTTGCTTTGTGAGTCTGTCAACAATTACCAATATATCTGTATGACTGTCCGACTCAGACAGACGCTCAATGAAGTCCATTGATATAGACTCCCAGGGTTGTGGGGGAATGGGGAGTTGTTTCAGGTGGCCATATGGTTTGTGATGTCGTGCCTTGTTCTAGGAGCAAGTGTTACAGGAATTCACATAGTCTATAACGAAGGTTCGTAGATTTGGCCAGGTATAATCCCGCTGAACTAACTGCAGAGTCTTGGCTTGTTCTGGGTGGCCTGCCAATACGTGGTTATGTTTTGCTTGCAGTACACATAGTCAAAGGTCTTTTGCCTTGGGTACAAAGATCCGTTCTTGAAAGTATAGGTTCCTATTGATGTCGACAGTCCATTTGATATCCTTCTAGGATTCTATGATAGTGAGGTAGTCCTTATAAGTTTGGTCTGTTAGGACTGCCTTCTTGATATCTAAGCTCAGCATTGCTGTGTCTAAGAGGGTCGCTGCCCAGAGTCTCTTTGGTTCTAGTAGTCCATTTTCTAGCCTGTGTAGTACTTGGCTAGGTAGGAACAGAGGTTGCTGATTGAGTCCTCATATGAGATCCTCCTTGTCATATACGTCCCAATGGCAGGTCAGAGCATCTAGCTTCATTCCCAACCTCCCAGGTCTAAAGCGTATCATGAGGTTAAACTGTAACAAGAATTTGGACCAATGTACTTGGCATCTAGAAAGGGACTTGGTATCACAGAAGTAGGTGAGATTCTTATGGTTTGTGAACACTTCTACAGGAATAGGAGTGTCTTTGAGGTAGTGTCTCCACTTCTTGAATGTCTCGGCTATAGCTAACAACTCTTTGTCATGTATGTTATAGTTCATTTTTGCTTCATTAAAGATTCTGGAGTGAACGTCTTTTCCAGAGTAGGTTGAGAGGATGGCTGCCAGGGCCCTGTCCGATGCGTCCGTTTCTACAATTATCTTAGAGTCCGGGTTCCATCTTGCTAACACTGGTGCCGTAGTAAAAGCTTTCTTTAGTGCCTCAAATGCTCTTTGGCAATCTCCTGACCAGGACCAGAGAGTTTTCTTCTTTGTCAACCGGATAAGGGGTGCTACTATGTCTGAGTAGTTGAAGATGAACTGTCGGTAAAAGTTTGAAAAGCCTAGGAAGAATTGGACTTCCTTCAGCCAACAGGGAATAGGCCAGTCTTGGATGGTTTGTACTTTCTGTTTGTCCATTGTTAATCCTTCTGGACCCAGCATAAATCCCAGGAATTCTATGCTTTCCTAGTAGAATGTGCACTTGGCAGGTGAGGCAAATAACTTGTGGGCTCAGAGACAACTCAACACTTTTGTTACATGGCCGTGATAATCCTCTAGGTTGTTAGAGTAGATTAATATGCCATTTAGATAGACGATCACGTAGACATCTAGTAAGTCCCCAAAAACCTCGTTCATGAACCACTGAAAGATAGTAAGGGCATTAGCTAGTCCAAAGAGCATAACCAACCATTCAAAAGATCCATAACGAGTTCTGAAAGTGGTCTTCCATTTGTTGCCTTTGGCAATGTGCACTAGATGGTAGACATTCCTCAGGTCTATTTTTGTATAGATCCTAGCTTTCTTCAGGGTGTTTAGGAGGTCTGTGATCAGGGGAATCAGATAACGGTCCTTATAGGTTAGTTTGTTAAGGCCCCAATAGTCAATACACAGTCTCAAATCCCTATTTTTCTTCTTTACAAACAGTACTGGAGCTCCTCCTGGAGATTGGAAGGGTCAGATAGAACCTATCTTGACATTGTCCTCGATGAACTCCTGCAATGTTTGTAGTTCAAGTGCTGACAGGAAGTATATGGGTCCCAGGGGTGGTAATGAGCTTTTCTCCATCTGGATAGCCAAATCATGGGGGTAATGCAAGGAGAAGGATCTTGAGTATTGTTTGTCAAATACGTCCATAAATTGGTGGTATTCTGTAGAGACCTCACTCAGCTCTAAGCTAATGGGTTCTATATAAGCTACTCGACCATTGAGTGCTGTGTGGGAGAGTTGAAACAATTGGGCTCTAGGTACTTTACAGGCATGTTGGTAGGCTACTGCATTAATTAGTGATATGGATGGTTGCAGTCATGGATTGCAAGATGGTTCTCTAGAGTTATCGGTTGGATGCTTTTTGATGATTACTGCATCTTTAGGTCCTTGGACAGATAAGTTCAGAGTTCTTTTACTTCAGTCAATTCCAGGATTGTGAGCCTGTAACCAGTTGTATCCTAGTACTACTGGGCTCAACCCATCTAGTCACGTCACAAAGAACTCAGGCATACAAGAGTAGCCACAGGTGAGTTGAATTGGTAATGTTATGATTCAGTCTATATTCTAATTAATGGTACCATCTATCAATGTCAGAGGACAAGGTTCAATAGCTTGGAATGGCAAATTATAGGCAGCAACAAAACTTGAATCTAGTAAGCAATCTGACAAACTAGAATCAATTAGCCCCTAAAAAGCTCCTAGGACCAGATTTGAGTGTAGTGAGATAACGAGGGAACTAGAACCAGAGAGAACAATGGTCTCTACTCTTAAGGGATCTTTTCCGGTAGATTTTAGGCAGTTGGCTCATTGGGAGGTGAGTAGACTGCCCTCTCGTTTTTTTGGCAATTCAAACAGTTCTGGGAGTATTTTTAATTGGACAGCGCGTGCTCCTAAGCTGCTTGGGGGTCTAGTTGATGGTTGGGGGCAGGTCCTGGCCAGGTGTATGGATTGACCACAATGCAGACAAAGTCCTAAACTCATACGGTGTTGTTATTCTACTAGTGTGAGTCGTCCATCTGCCCCTAAGATGTTGCTGCTAGGGCTCCTTTGTATTGGGGAGATCAAAGAGGTTCCGAGAAGGGGTAGGGGTTTGGCTAATCTTTCAGTAAGACCGGGTTTATCCTCAGTCCTAGGAGTTCTGGCCTATTCTGGCCTTGGTGGTTTTAGTGTGTGGTAGGAAGGAAACCGGTTCGTCCTTGATTTATTCTTGTTATCCTGAATTCTTTTCCAGTGATCATTGTCAATCCGCAAAACTACTCTTTTAAAACCCTCAAAAGAAGACATGTCCTCTTGGCTATAACGTAGCTTATCACAAATGCGGGTTGGAATGGCGTTCTTGACCACTTTAGGGCCCTCTCATCCTAGTAGATGCAGTTCTGGTATTTAGCAAAATAAATAAAGTAATTGATGGTCTTGCCGTCATTAGGGAAGGAAATGAACACTATTGCATCCTTGTCATCACCTTCCGGGGAATAAGAGCTGAAGATGTTTGACAACTTCCGCCCAAAGGCTGACCAGTCCTCTAGAAAGTCCAGGTTGTGGTAAGGGTTGGGTTTGTTGATGAAAGGCTCAAAGTAGTCCAGGGCAATGTCCCAGAGGTAAAATATAGTGAAGAATACTTTATCTGCGTTATTGATAAACTCTCCTTCACATACTGTTATACCTGATACAAAAATTTCATTAAAAAGTAACATTGGATGCTTGATAACCACAAGTTAGTTCTTGTAACTTGCTCTAGAAACCTTTACTATTCCTTATAGTAGACCCAGACCATGATCATTACCAACAAAAAGGTCACTCATAACAAAATGCCTCGAGAGCCAAAACGGCACACTAGCACTTGATATCTGGATATTTCCCTACAGGTCGGGTTCTAGATTGACATGACTTAGAATAGAGAAAACAAATATCATTGGAAATATATACAGAATTGAACTTAGAAGGCAGAGGAACTCAAGAGGGCCGATCAGAGAGCTTATCAAACTTCTCTGATCCCATCAATATATTATAACTCTAAACATAGACATAGATGAAAGAACTTAGGAAGCTTCAGAACACTTAGGAAAGACACTACATGGTTCTAGAACAAAGAAGACAGAAGATTCTCGAAGCAGAAGGTAGGAGAAGGTTCTGGAAGGATGGTAGACAGGGAGATGAAACCTGATTGATGGCAGGAGTAATGGAGGCAAGGCCGTGTCAGCTATAGGTTTCAGTTAAGTACTGCAGTAGAAGACGCGTAAGTAGCACCAAAAGTAGTTCTAGATTTAGTTTTACTGAGTCCAAACATTTGTAATCATGTAATATATTACCCAGGGAGTGAAAGATATAAGCAAGTTCCTTCTTGGCTCTTGCTTTCACCTCTGAGCTCTTCTAGACGTTGTAAAACGATCTATGTTGATGCTAATATGAGTGTGAGATGTCTAAGGGAGAATGAGAACACAGAAGATATCCATAACTGGAGACTAGAAACAGAATGCATAAATTTCGGGTTTGTTTTAGAGAAGATAGTAGGTTGAAAAAGCTTGGCTCAGTGTATGCTCTAGATTGTATTACACCCGTAAGGTTCAGTGTGGGAGTGCAGATAGGGGAATATGGGAGTGTGAGGGTGCCCATGAGTTAGTCTTTTAACTATTTTTTCTAGCGGAGCAGCTTGGGATATGTAAAGGTTGATACTCTTAGGAGCAATAATTGCAGGACAGATCTAGATCTAGATTCCCATCATTTGGCCACATCACAACTATTCTATAAAGCTGCATAATCAGATATCCTTTTTAATAATCCTTCTCACTTTTTGATTTACTTCCCTTCAAACTCTTTAGTGCACAATTGATGCCTAAACTTGTGATTTTGACATAAGTCAGTGTTACACTTAAAGTCTTTTGTCTTCCACTCTCCACAACGCGCGGTGAAAGAGGCAAATAGGGATATGACTGCAACAAGCAAAAAATGAAAGGGAGTGGTAGCAGTCCCCAATCGCGTGCTAAAGGCTTAGAAGGAAGAATAACAAAAAAGGGTGACCAAAAGGATTAAAAGTTGAAGTGCAGCTTAGTTTATAATGTAAAAATAGCTAAAAGGATTATAAGATTGATCTAGACTTGCTAGTGAGCTTGTGACGGTGTGTAAAGATGGACACCTTAGGGGCACCATAAGAGGACAATCTAGATCAATCTTATAATCCTTCTAGTTATTTTTACATTATAAACTAAGCTGTGCTTCAACTTTTAATCCTTTTGGTCACCCCTTTTTGTTATTCTTCCTTCCAAACCTTTAGCACACGATTGGGGACTGCTATTACTCCCTTCTACACTTTGCTCATTACAGTCAAATCTCCTTTTGCCCCTTTCAGCAGAATCCCCACCCAGTACAATCACAGACTGGCAAGATAGGGTGGTAAAATTGGACAGAAATATGAGACAGAGTAGAGCAGAAGAGAAAGTGTTAGCAGGAACAACATGGTTCCAAGAGACAAGCATACAGCAGGGGGGAGTCAGGCAAGGCTAGTCCCAACAAGGAGCATTCAGGGGAGGCTGGGCTCCAAGAAGAGGATAGAGGGGAAAAGAGAGAAGAGAAACACAACTACAGATACCAAGGCTTACAGGTGCAGAGACAGACAGAGAAAGGATAGCAGTAGATTAAACGACAAGAAGAGCATAGGTAGTATGCTACCAGTGTGGCAAGAAGGGACACTACATGAGTAAATGCAGAAAGGGAGAAAGAATCAGGATATTGGAATTGGAAAAGGAGATAGAAGAGTTAAAAGGAAAAGAAAGACAATAGACTCCCGTTTGTCCTTCTCAAGTAAATACAGTGTTTTATCTACAAGAATAATACAAAGAGATCTGAAAAATAACACTGAGGGAGCAAGAGAAGTAAGGCACACATTACAGCCTCTTAGAGAAGTTTGGATGAAATTGGAGATTAGAGTAGATGTATGTAAGTTAGGGTGGACAAAGGTGATATTGGGTATGCCATAGCTAGCTGTCCATAACCCAGAGATAGATTGGGAGAAAGGGGAAGTGAAGATGACAAGGTATCCACCATGGTGTACACAGAACAAGGAGAGAAGAAAAGAAAGACAGAGGATAAGGGCAGCAGAGCAAACTATGGAGGAACTAGTACCAAGGAAGTTTTGGAAGTAGAAGAAGGTGTTCGGGAAGGCAGAACCAGAAAGAATGCCAGTACAAAAACCTTGGGATCACGCAATAGAACTCAAGAAATGGTTTGTACCAAGGAAAGGAAAAGTGTACTCACTCTTTAGAGATGAGAGAGAGAAAGTGCAAGTGTTTGTGGAGAATCAGCTAAAGAAGAGTTACATCCGGCTGTCTAAATTGCCTCAAACGTTGCCAGTACACTTCATAGCCAAGAAAGATGGGAAAAGAAGAATGGTATAGGATTACCAGCACATTAATGAGGGGACAATCAAAAATGCATACCCCTTACCTCTCATTGCGGACATTCTAGATAGAGTAGGAACGAAGAAAGTCTTTACTAAACTGGATCTTTACTGGAGATACAATAATGTGAGGATCAAAGAGGGCAACAAATGGAAGATGGCGCTCACAATGCACATTGGGTCTTACAAACCAACAGTTATGTACTTCGGCCTCACAAACTTACCTACCATCTTCCAAACAATGATGAATGACCTGTTCAGGGATATGGTCAATCAAGGAAACATGGCCACGTTCATCGACGACATAATAGTCATAACGGACACTGAAGAGAGACACGACGAGATAGTAGAAGAAGTATTCAAGAGGCTAGAGGAGAATGACCTATTTGTAAAACCCAAAAAGTGTAGATGGAAAGTGAGAAAGATGGAGTTTCTGGGAGTAGTGATTGGACTAGGGGGAGTAAGAATGCAGAAAGAGAAGGTATTTTGAGTTGGCCAACTCCAAGGAATACCAAAGACGTACAAAAGTTTATAGGACTCGCTAACTACTACCAGCAATTCATTCGGGACTTCAGCAGAGTGGCAAAACCACTAAATATGTTAGTAGGGAAGGATAGGAAGTGGAAATGGAGAGCAAAGCAGAAGGGGGCGTTCAAAGAGTTGAAAAGAAGGTTCACTATGGAACCAGTGTTAGCAATACCTAATAAAGATCAGAAAATAAGGGTAGAGGCAGACGTCTCAGACTATGCCACGGGAGGGACACTGTCAGTAAAGAGAGCAGATGGAAAGTGGAGGCCGGTGGTCTTCATCTCCAAATCGTTGAGTCCACCAGAAAAGAACTACGAGATTCACAACAAAGAGATGCTGGCAGTGATATGGTGTCTAGAGAACTGGAGACACTATTTGGAGGGTACAAAGAAGGAGTTCGAGATTTGGACGGACCACAAGAACTTACAGTACTTTATGTCTAGTTAAAAACTTAACCGTAGACAGGCTAGATGGGCACTGTACTTGTTCAGATTTAACTTTGTACTGAAACATATACCCAGAAAAAGTATAGATAAAGTAGATAGTCTAAGTACGCGACTAGACTGGTAGGTGGAGGTAGATAAGGACAACAAGGACAGAATGCTGGTAAAGAAGGAATGGCTGAGGAGAGCAGAGAAAATACTAATAGAAGAGGATGACCTAAAGAAGAAAATCAGGAAGGCACAAGAAAGAAACAAATAAGTGGTAAAAGCAATAGAAGAGCTGAAAAGGTTGGGGATAAAATCCATAAAAGACGAAGAGTGGTCAATAGAAGACGGACTGGTATTGAAGGAAGAAAGAATATACGTGCCAGAGGGGGTACTAAGAGTAGAAGTAATACGACAACATCATGATACTGCCATAGGAGGACATAAAGGAAGGTGAAAGATGTTGGAGCTGGTGGATAGGAATTACTGGTAACTGGAGATGACAAAGGAAGTGGTAAAGTACATAAAGAGATATGATCTATGCCAAAGGCACAAAAACTGAGCAGAGGCTCCAGCAGGCAAGCTAATGTCCAACTCCATACCAGAGAACTCTGGAGGCACATCAGTGCCAATTTTATAGTCAAGCTACCACTGGCGCAAGGATACAACATCATCTTAGTAGTATGTGACTACCTAACAAAGATAGTACACTTCATTCTAACTATGGAGAAGACATCAGCAGCAGGATTGGCTCGACTATTTAGAGATAATATATGGAAGTTGCATGGACTGCCGAAGAGCATCATATCAGACAGGGGAGCACAGTTTATAGCAGGAATGATGAGAAAGTTGAACGAGAGGTTGGGGATTAAGACGAAGCTGTCAATGGCCTATCATCCACAGACAAACGGACAAACCAAATGCATCAACCAGGAGCTTAAACAATACTTAAGAATGCTCGTGGATCACAGACAAGAGCAGTGGCCGGAATGGTTAGGAATGGCCGAGTTTGTATACAACAACAAGAAACATACTATGACTTAGATATCGCCATTCAAAGCAAATTACGGCCTTAGTCCAAGGATGGGATTTGAGAAAAGAAGAGGAAAGAGGTTTGAGGTGGCGGAAGAATTTATGGAAAGGATGAAGCAGATGCAGGAGAAAGTGAAAGCGGCACTAGGAAAAGCACAAGAGGAAATGAGGAAGTATGCAGATAAGAAGAGGAGAGAAAGAGTGGAGTTCAAAATCAGTGACTTAGTACTGCTGAGCACCAAAGAATTGAAGTGGCACATGAAAGGAAAGAGGTCGGAGAAATTGATGGAGTGATTCGTAGGACCTTATAAGGTCAAGAGCATTATGTTGGTAAACACAGTAGAACTACATTTACTATCTACTGTACATATACACCCAGTAGTTAATGTTAACAAACTACAACTGTACAAATTGCAGATAGAAGGGCAAAAGACGACAAAACCCGCTCTGGTTATAGTAGAAAAAGAAGAAGAGTACGAGGTAGGGAAAATTCTCAACAAGAGGAGAATTTGAGGAAAAGACAAATTTCTAGTATGCTGGAAAGGATACATGGCAGAAGCGGATATGTGGAAAGATAGGGGAAATTTGAAGAACGCAGGGAAGTTAGTAGAGAAGTTCAAGAGGGAGTATGGGGAAGAGGACAAAGAAGTTAGGCAACAGAAGTAGATCGAAGAAGAAAAGAAGTTCAATAGAGGCTTACCAGGAAGGTACATGGCAAAACTCATCCACAGATGAGGAAACAGAAAGTATGAAAGGGAGAGGGAAAAGAGATGGGACAAGAACTGGTCCAAATGGAAACATTCCTTGAGACAAGGAATCTTAAGGGGAGGGTTGTGTTATGACTCCAAATTGAACCCCAGACTTTTGCTGGTCTTAAAAGGTCTTCTAAATAACTTAAGGGACTATAACGCATCCCAATCTATAAATAGCACAGGTTAGGTGACCATCTTACATAAATAGTGTAGAACCTTCTAGATAGACATGTGACCCATGGAAACTTGGTGCACAGACCAAGTCTAACATGTATATAAGATAGGGATAATACACTGGGGAACTCTATTGAGTTCTTCCTGACCCCTCACCTAGGGTTAGTCTACAGTTTTCACAGCCATTGCCTTACATTTGTCCTAGAACTATGTAGCGTAATTCTTAAGTGTCCTGGAGCTTTCTGAGTTCTTTTATCTGTGTCTATGTTTAGATTTATAATATATTAATGGGATCAGAGAAGTTTAATAGACTCTCTGATCAGTCCTTTTGAGTTTCTCTGCCTTCTAAGTTCAATTCTGTCTATATTTCCAACGATACTTGTGTCCTCTATTCTAAGTCATGTCAATCTAGAACCTGACCTGTAGCAAAATATTCAGTTACCAAGTGCTAGTGTGCCATTTTGGCTCTCGAGGTATTTTGTTATGAGTGATCCTTTTGGTGGTGATAGTAATTGTCTAGGTCTACTATAAGAGATAGTGGAGGTTTCTAGAGCGAGTTACAAGAACTAACTCATGGTTATCAATCATCCAATGTTACTTTTTTGTTAAATTTTTGTATCAGGTGTAACAACACAATTGGGAGCTGCTATTACTCTTTACACTTTTGCTTGTCACAGTAACAATTCTCTTTTGCCTCTTTCATCACTACCAGATTTATACTCTTTACTTTGACAACATTTATACATAAAGAAGAAAAGCAAATTGACAATGGAGTTTGTAATGAAACAGATCTTAATAAAAGAGAAGTCTTGTGGTGATACCTCATACATTGTATTAATAGGATATAACAAGGGAAAGAAACCTACCCATCAATTACAAGGTTCTTCTGCTGATATTGATACAAAAAAGAAGAACATGAAGTGTCATTATAGGACATATCAAATCAGAGTATAGAAAGTTAAAGGCCAATCAAGCAGCTGGAACAGTTTCTAAGAGCAAAAGAGTAGAAGGATCAAAACTCTAGACTGCAAAAGTGGCCACAACCTCCAAAGAAAGTGTTATTCACCTCTTTATGGCACAGGAAGTAACTTCAGATCTAGTAGAGAAATGGACCATTGACTCAGGAGCAACATTATCAATGACATCCAGAAAGGAATGGTTTATCAACTATTCCTCCTCTAGAACACCCATTTTAATTGATTTAGGCAATGACAGCATTATCAAGGCTGTTAGATCAGGATTGGTTAGAATCTCAATGACAGTTAATGGGATATTAAAATCGTTTGAACTCCAGAATGTGTACTATGTCCCAGATATGGAAACAAACAATTTGCTGTTGGTTATCTATATAGTTAGGAAAGAATATGCTATCAACTTTGGAATTATAATATATGAGATCTCAAAAGCTGGGTCAATTATTGGGAAAGCCAAAAATAGGAAAGGACTATGGGTTTTGGATAGCAATTCTATTATGTCTGATTGTCAGACGACTAACTACGAACAGCAGCAGTGCCGAGGGAGAAGGGACTTAGTTTTACGACCTAATAACTTGGGTTGCAACCTTAGACTTGAGGCTTGAGGATGAGTTAGGAGTAAGAGAAAGAAAATGCACAATAGATTAAGTGTAAGGAGATACAGTGTATCTACTGGAGCTTATATACTAATTACGGTACAGGAATTGGGGTTGCAATGAGTAAGAAAGGGGATGGTCCCCCATGAGGCATATAATGAGGTGTTACTTTGTTACAAGGCACAATGGCTAGTGTAATATTAGAGAAAGATAAAAGAAAAAAGGTACCAGGAACAGGTACCAGGAACATAAGCATAACATGAGAACAGCATGTATGTCCCCTACAATAGAAAATAAAAGAAATAGAACTAGGGGCGTAACACTTAGATAGGAGTAAAGGAGTTAGGGATGCTACCTATAGACTAGGATATCTAACAAGAACTCAACAAGTTCTCCTGGTATTAACTCTAGCTATTTATACAGAGTATCTACCAGGATGTCACATGTATCTAAGGAGCTATTTAAGTACCTAACTCCCATGTCTTGTCATACATTTGTCAACTGTTGTAGGTTTATGTGTTTCCATTACACAGATGTTCCTATGTCAATGTCTATCTTTTACACCTTCCCAGAGGTGTCACTACTAATTCCTACAGCCATCTATCAATGACAGCCGCCGACTCCTGATGTCAGAAGATCTATCCAAGGCAAATCATAACACTGATCCTCAAGTTACATGCATTGCAAAAACATCACTCAATATATGATATAAATGGCTCAGATATGCAATGACATACTCAGTTCAAAAACTTTGGAACCAGTCAATAGTAACAGGTATGGAAATGACAGATGATGCACCAAACCAGATTGATAAAGAATGCAAGGTATGTCTAAAAGACAAGACAACTTGAAATATGATCCCAAAGAAGTCAGATGTTGAGAATCTCAGAAGATTACACAAGATTTACTCAGATGTCTATGGAGCTTTTGATATAGAAGAATTCTCTTGATGTCAGTACTTCGTCATTTTCATAGATGGTTTCTCTCACTATATGAGAGTCAAGCCAATTAGAAATAAAGATGAAGTACCAAAGATATTGATGGAATAAATTACATGACCTAAGATCGAAACTGGAGAAAAAGCAAACATTTTTAAGACTGATGGTGGTAATGAATATATAGGATTGGAATTTTAAGAGTAGTTAAAGTCAAGAAATATACACTATGAGGTGACAAATACAAATACACCTGAAGAAAATGGAGTAGTAGAATATCTCAATAAAACAATCTTAGAGATAACTAGGACAATGCTTTTTGAGTTTAAGTTACCAAAGTCTTTTTAGACATTGGCAGTGAACTACACTTAAGAGATCCTTAATTGATTGCCTTCATGAACACTATGTTATGAACTGTCTCTCTGAGGAGTAACTAGCCACCATGGCTAAGTCATTATTTATATTTTTTTTACATTTTTCTTACATTTATTTTCCAAAAGTACTACGACCTGATAACATGACTCAATACTGATGCAACGATCACATGCATGTACAAATGTTAGTAAATAGATAGTCTTGTATATAAGTAGGACACAATCCAGCAAGAACTCCCATTGAGTTCTTTTTGTCAATACGGACTTAGAGCAGTTGGTTTTATTTTAGCTCAGGAGTAAGCTTTTTGACACACTACCCAATAAGATAACTCCTTATCAAGCCTTCCACTTAAAGAAACCATCAGTTGCTCATCTTCAAATCTTTGGATGCTGAGCATATGTGCATGTACCTAATGACAAACAAGAGAAATTAGATACCAAGGCAATAGAAGGCTATTTTGTTGGCTTACCTTAAAACAAAAAAGGCTACATAGTTAACAACAGTTGAAACCCATTGAGGATGTATATTTCTTGTGATGTAACATTTATCAAGACTCTAAAGACCTCTGGATATGTAACAATTTAGGTTGGTGAACAAGTGCCTGAGTCAGAAGAAGTTTCTATAAACAATATAAAGGAAAAGCCAGAAAACAAAAGTGAGGTTGATGACTTGGTTGTCAAGGATAACAATATTGAGCAAAAGTCAAAGGCTAGAAGTACCACAGAAACAGCTGTGCTGGATGCACCTACTGTTATGGAAACTCTGGATTCTGCAGAGTTACTCATAGAGGACTAGACATAGCTCAACTATCTTTGGGACTTCGAAACAAGAAAGATCAATCTTGATTTCTCTTCTACACTATCATCTCCGGGTCTAGACACTGATTAAAGCTTTTATCTACCCTTTTGAGGAGCAACTCCTCACTATCACTTTTCTTGTCACAGACAGTAACAGACTATTGACTCGGTCTCTCTTCTTCTTGTCTATCAAACTTTCTTGTAATACACAGTGACACTAACTTGTAACACTGTGACTCTTCCTTGTAACACTTAGTTACCCTTCCTTGTAACACTCTTGACTCATACTTGTTACAAGTAGTTACAACTTCATATAACACTAAGACTATAAATACAAGTAAAGTAAAGAAAGGACGGCAGTTCCCTCCTTTCTCTTGGTTTTCTCTTGAACTATAGGATACTCTATCCTCAGGACTTAAACCAGCAGACTAGCCAAGCTTTAAAGCTGAACTGCTAGACCTAAACAACGTCTCGTTGTGCTCCTTTGCGTATAACTCTTCTGAAATCCTTAACCGGAGCCTTTAGCAGAAAGTGAGGAGAAAATACAAGGTTACCTTGAATTCCCATCACAGTTAGATCTGGTTAGGAGCTCTGAGTTGTAATACCTACCTAACTTTGCCAGTCAACAAAAATAAAGCATATTCTAGTATAGGATGATAATTCATGTTTTTCAACTACATTCTATTTATGTCAAAAACCGCCTGAGGATCTTGATAAGCCAGAGAATTCAGTTCTTATCATGACCAACCCCACTAGTTATCATGATGTAATGTCAAGGGTAGATGTTGTACATTGGAAGTAAGCTTGTGCTGAGGAACTTAAGGAGTTTGTTAGGCAGAATCTCTTTAGCACAGTAGACAAACCAATAGAACACAAGGTAATAGGATATAAGTGGGTATTCAAAATAAAACTGGATAAAAATGAACAGATTGAGTGGTACAAGGCAAGATTGGTTGCATAGGAGTTCTTGTAGATATCTGGTATAGATTTTGATAAAATATCTATACCTGTTATTTGACATCAAACACTTTGGACTCTTCTTGAACTGGATAATCTGTAAAGACTCAAGGTAGTTGTGATGATGTTTAAGCCCAAACTCTTAGAAATGGTTTCAAGAGAACTCAATAGAGTTCTTGCTCAATTGTGTCCTAGACTTTATACTACTTTACATGGTCTATGTGCACTACTGACTAAATAGTCTACTCTATGACTCATTTAGTAATCCCATCTTATTTCCATCACTGATTTGCCAAAGCATAGAGAATCTATACCTATAAGTCCATATAAGAATTGGCTGGTCCTTCTACGTCCAAGTCTAAGTCTGATACTTCTACAATCCTCAGAGTGTTTTCTTCCTCTGAGTACATATCATATAATTCCTTAATGGGGTCAAGTCAATTCATGACATAATCATTATTGCTGGCATATCCATCAGATGGATGTCAAGGCCACTTTTCTAAATGGGAATCTTGAAAATGAGATTTTTATAAAGATATCTCCTAGAGTCAAATCAGAGGAAGAGCAAGTATAGTTACTACACAAAGCACTCTATAGTTTAAAGCAAGCATCTAGAGAATGGTACCTCAAAATGAAGGGACAACTAGAAGAGCTGGGCTTCAAAAGGAGTAATGCCAACCATAGAGTCTTTACCAAAATTATTAATAGAAAGTTTTTTGTGATTGTTGTTTATGTTGATAACTTCCTTCTATTCTCATTCAATATCAATCACATCAGAACTATCAAGAAAGATCTCAAGAGGTACTTTAAAATGAAAGATCTTGAAGAAGTAAGTTGGATTCTACAGATGAAGATAGAAAGGTTAGACATGATGCTAGGGTTAAGGATTTTATCAATATTACAAGAGAAATATGCTGAGGTAATCCTGGAACAACATGGGATGATGAATAGTAACCCAGTCAAGACCTCAATGATGGCAAATTTGCAACTGCCAAGGTTGACAGAAGCTAAGATCGATATCATGGAGTATCAAAGATGTATTGGTTTCTTGATGTATTTCATAGTGTATACATAGTCGGATATTGTCTATGCTGTTGGTGTTCTCTCATGTTATGCCACTTGTCTAGGAAATTGTTATGAATTGCCTTGGACAGGCCTTCTAGTATCAGGAGTCAGCGGCTGTCATTGATGAATGGCTGTGGGAGTTAGAGTGATACCTCTGGGAAAGTATAAATATTAATAAGATGACATGGAAACGGTCCTGTCAAGTACATGGTATGGACACACAATAGATGGACTTAGACACATGACATCAGACTGACATGGGAAATACATAGATAATATTAGAGTACTTAGTTGTATGTGATACCTAGTAGATCTCTTGTATAAATAGGTAGAGAATACTAGGAGAACTCTTGTTGAGTTTCCGTTTATCTTTCCAATTTACAAATGGCAGTTCCCCTTCCTTACTAATCACCTAAGTCTCTTCCTTGGCACTACTGCTGCTCGCAGTTGGTTGCTAACAGAAATGCTCATATACAAGCTATCAAACATGTATTTCGGTACTTTAAGGAACTAACCACTACAAGCTCAAGTTCCAAGCTAATGACTCCATCAAATTTTCTGCCACAGTTTATGTTGATTTAGACTGGACTAGTGATCATACAAACAGGAAGTCTGTCATGAACCACCCATTTGAACCATGACTAAGTCATTATTTATATTCTTTTTCATTTCATTTCATTTCAGTTCTATTAATAGCATGGGAAAGTATGTCACACAATGTAACAGAAGGAGTAACAAAAGGTCACATCAAAAAATATCATGTCACAAGTCATGTCACAAGTCACATATAGTTTGGTTGGGTCTGCAGGTTAAGTGGCACACAGACCAACAAAAATATATATAAGTAGACAGACTTAATAGAATAGAAACTTTAACAAGTTTTCTTTGTCAACTTAGATAAAGAGTAGAGCTTAGATCTAACTCAGAGTTTGAACTCTTACAAAGTCCATCTCTAGCTATGTGAACTTGATTAATAGAGCAGCTGTATTATAGGGCTTTAAGAACCAAACATCAGTGTTACTATCAACTTTTGAGACAGAATTTATTGCCATATCAGCAGCTGTTAAAGAAATTCTTTGGTACTGATCTTTATTTAGCTCACTTGACATGATACTGGCAAATCCTACCATGCTTCTGATTGATAATCAAGGTATTCTAGATCTCATCAAGTCTTGTAAGGATTAATTGGTCGAGATGACTTAGCAAAACCTAACTCAAGGTAATAGTACCAAGAAAACTCAATAGAGTTTCTGTTCAATTCATGTCTACTACTTATACAATGTACACTTGGTCTGTGTGCCATATGATTAAGTATCTCTTGTGGGTACTCTATGACTCATCTACTGATCCTATCTTTACTCCTATGTCAAACCATAGAGAATCTGTTGCTACAAGTCCATGTACAGGTCCGTTGGCCCATCTCCCATCTCTGATCTGCCATCTACTATCTTTGTGATCCTCGGAGTCTCCTTTTCATCTGAGTACAAGTCATATAGCTCTTCAATTGGATCAAGAGCATTTATGACAAGTTTGGACAAATTAATGATTGCACAAAATATATTGACACTAAATTCAGACATATCTGTGATCAGGAGGGTTAGGGTACAATATCAAGTCAACATGTCACTACACAAGAACAGATTGCAGACATAATGACAAAGCCTCTTGGAACCAAGAAATTTCTATATTTTTGAGAAATGATTGGAGTATGTGCATAAGAGATTTTTGACAAGAGGAGGTGTTGGATATGTTCTCTCCAAACTATTATTTTGTCTCTCCCTCTCACATTATTTAACTTTGATTGATTAGTAAGCAGCTAGTATGTTTGCCAGTACAGATTTTTCTTACACCTCAGTTCTGCATAATTCAGGCTAAGGTGAATACTCTTTATTAAATCCTATTATAATTATTGTGCTGATGTAGTTGGACTTAGATTTCTGACAGGTACATCAATAGACTCAATTCTGCACAATTCAGGCTAAGACTTAGATTTCTAACAGCTGTCATGAACCGCCTCCACAAGTATATGACTAGCCACCACAGCTAAGTCATTATTTATATTTCTTTTACATTTATTTTCTTTTATTTTCCAAAAGCACTGCGTCCCAATGACAAGATGACTCAATACTAATACAATAAACATGCATATGTACAAACAACAGTAAATAGAAATATTTGTATATAAGTAGAGAGAAATCCAGTAAAAACTCCTATTGAGTTGTATGTCTCAGTCATGCACTTTACAAGGTGACTTCTGAGATAAGCTTACTCTAGACAATTAGTACAGTATAGACTCACCATGCTTGTATAGTGATATCATTCTTTAGGTAAATGATTGTAGTTGTACACCTTATAAGATGACTTCTGAGTGATATCATTCTTTAGTAGACAAAGAGAGGTAGTCTAACCATCCCAATATATAGTACAAAATGTATGTCAAAAATAGCCATGTCTTCAACAATAAAACAATAGTGCTATAGTCATCCTGTGTCAACCCACCTCAGTAGCTAAGACAATAGAACAACAGTCATTTTGCAATAGTCTATCTCAATACTCCTCCTGGACTGATACACTCCTGGTATTGAGTCCTATGCAGTTAACAAATTTTTGTAGTGTGTCTTGTGGTAGTGGCTTGGTGAGTATGCCAGTCACATTCTGTGTAGTTGGAGTATAATGGAAAATCACGTTACCCTTTTTTGTGTGTTCTTTTATAAAGTAGTATCGCACATCAATGTGCTTGGTGCGGTGGTGGTTTTTGTCATTCAAGCTATTTGATATTGAACTGCTATAGTCTGCATAGATGGTTAATGGTTTTGTGACTGGTAGTCTGACTTCATCAAAATATTTTGATATCCACAGAGCTTGAGTGGTTGCCTTTGAAAAGGCCATGAACTCTGCTTTGACAGTAGATAGAGCCACTATGTCCTGCCTCTTGCATTTCCAGAAAACTGGTTCACTGGCTACTATAAAGATGTTTTCTTCAGTAGATCTTCTAGTGTCTCGATAACCAGCATAATCTGAATCAACATATCCATGAGGTTGAAGACTGCTACCTTCTTTGTAAGTAATACTATAGTCTATCATTCCCTTAACATATGCTAAAACATACTTTAGGACATTCCAGTGTTGTCACAGTTCCCCCTGTGATACAGTCACAGTGCCCTCGTGAAGAGACTCGGTTACACTATTTACAACCTCTGTTTACTTTATACTAGTTTGTTTGCAGGCTGTAGTTATAAACTAGCATAATCCTGTTAGTACCCTAGCTTTGTTCTCTATCTAGTAAACTTCCCAAATCTCATCTTTTTCTTTTCCTGCTACTATAATCCTCAATTGCTAGTCCAGCACTAGGAGGCATTGTGTAGAAGAGGCTTCAACTAGTTAGTTGAGGCCTAGTCTACTCACAGAGGAGAAATACTTAACAGTAGAACAAAGCTGATTTTTCAAAATCTTTTACACATTCAAAACCCTCTTGCATTATGTCCCAAGCCTCTACCCCTGACCTCCAATTAGATCGTTGCATGTGATATAACGGCCTCCGCCCTGTGCCCCCCAGGGAGACCACAAACACGCCCATAGAACGACCCTTTACTGCCTCGTAGGCCAGAAACCAACGTCTCACCTCCCTAGAGCCTGTAGAAGAATCTAGGAAAAGAGTAGCTGAAGATGCTGTCAACAAACCATTGGAACCCCTTATAGTGTACCTTGAGCCCACAGGAGACCAGGTACTGACCTCACCAGGAGAAGTATCAAGCCAGGATTTACAGGCCATCTTGCTAGCTCTAGCCAAATAAATGGGTAACCATTCATAAAAGAAACTCTGGGTGATCAAAGAACCAGACCCTTTCAGTGAAGGGAGTCCAGAGAAACTACATGCATTCATTTTTCAGTGTTAGATCTATTTCTGCTATTATGCCAGAATTAAAAATTCCTTCAAACAGTGGTATAAGAGAACATATAGCACGATACTGGCTCAGTGGAACGCACTCTAGAGCTTACCGGTGAGTCCCAAATGCAATCTAGAAATTAGAATGGGTGGCAGCGCGTGGTAGTCGTGGGTTTGTCACCTGCTAACAAGAGATGAGCAAGCCTTACTGACTGCCTAGGCCTCAAGAATACAAGTAAGTTGCTAGAGGGCTAGCTAATTTGGTTCTAGGATGGACTTAGTCGAGTTCACAAGCAATATGATAGCTGAAGACGTCCAGACCCTGCCAGTCTGTGCAGTACAGGCTCACCC
>Ga0153987_1000154_pt1 | contig 24300 bp, 33 predicted proteins | sample TSNC071MetaG_FD_102279 | JGI IMG/M metagenome (GOLD analysis project Ga0153987, IMG submission 102279) | Attine ant fungus gardens microbial communities from North Carolina, USA - TSNC071 MetaG | ecosystem: Host-associated > Fungi > Mycelium > Unclassified | place: USA: North Carolina, William B...
CGTGAAGTATCCATTCATGGCATGCTCCACCAAAAAGAAAATCGTGATTAGGTAATTACTCATTAAGCAACAGATCCAGTGGTTGTCTCCCGTTATACCATTTGATATCCTTTTTCCGTAAAGGGGGTTAGCATCCATGACTGGACCAATGGAAATATCCTCCAAGAAGCCTGTTACCAGGTTTCGGCAAGTTATTGAAGTCAAAAAACTGGCAAGTAGGTATCATTCTCCTGGGTTCCTAAACTCAACTCAGGATAGGAATCACGAGATCCAAGGTTCCTATCAACTGCTGGAGAGTTTAGAGCTGAAATTTTCCAGCAAAACTATCAATTTCTGACCGAAGCACATGGAAATGAGCTTGAGGTGTTGAGAGGAAGCCTTCAGCGAGCGAGGAAGATGCTGAGCAGTGCCCCGCGACATCTTCGAGACAGCTATGAGGCAGAAGTGCAACGTTTGGAATTGGCAGTCAAGAGGGCAGAAAGTGTGGTGAATAAGGAACGGATGGACAGAATACAGAGGGGAGCACTGTCAAAGGTCTCTAAAATGGAGAAGGAGAAACAGAGACAAGGGAAGGGTAAATGGTTCTTGAAGAAACGTGAGCTCTTCGAATATCCACAATGGCCAAATTCTCAATTCCATTTCAGCGGAGAAACGCGAGCTAGTGACTCGTGCGAGATATGATGCACTTGCAGTCGAAGGAGGCAAGAGGGCAATCAAGAAAGCCATTGAAAAGAAACGGAAGAAAATAAACCAAAGGGAAAAAAGGTCTCGACCGTTCCCAAAAACCAGTATGGCACAGGAGGATTCGAGGAAACGCAAGGCTGATGGGGCAGATGATGTACGCAAGCGGCGGAAGGTCGGATAGATTTTTTTTACCCTGTCCGGCTAATCTGCGTCGTGAGATTTATAGTTTTGTGATCGTAAACATGAATAATTTCTCTTCCCCCATCTTCAACCATCCTTGTTGTTGTTGAGTTCATTAGCTATGAGCTCTTCGCGGCCTGAGACCTCACCCATCCAGAATAGTCATGATGATACCGAATTGAGTGACATCTATCGAGGTCAGCCGCCTTCGTCGCGCCACTCTATACCCACTAGCATCCGGCCCTCTAAATCATCTTCTTCCTCTTCCTCTTCCTCCGACTCTGTTCTGGCAGGAGGTCGACTCAATGCCCTAGCTTCAGTGGTTGAACAGGCAATAACAAGATGGGCCAAGAGTGCAAGAGGAAGGTCTTCGGCTTCTAGTTCCACTTCTTCCACTTCTTCATCGTCATTGTCGTTATCGGTGAAGTCTTCAAAGTATACAGCGTCCCGTCCATCATTCAATCGACGACGCAGGCGCAGGTCAAGTATGAGTAGCCTGCATACCATCACTTCTGAGAGAGAAATTGTGGCTCGCATCACTCGAATGAAGGCGCTTGAAGAATCCAGACAGATAGCTCGCAGCTTCATTCTATATCTTCCGCCCTTGGCCGACTCCACACGTCCTTCAGGAAGAACTTTACGAGACTCTGATGATGATAGCCATTCAGGGAGAATTACACAGACCAATTCCCTTTCTTTTGTCTTGACCCAGCTTGATGTTGTCCGAAGGACAACAAAGAAATCTTGGCGTCACCTTGGAAAAGCTCCTTGGCGTTCTCGAAGTCTTATCTCCAGACCTCTCAGGCCACGAGGCGCAGCAAAGCCCTCCAGGTCATCATCAAGTGGACCCCAGACCCGCAAGGGGAGGAAGGAGAAGGCTCGAGAGGGCACGAGCAGTGATGGGCGTCATATCCGATTGGCCGAGCTCTCAGGCAAACCTCCAAAGGCATGGTTTCTGGACGTAGCATCTCCAACCTGGGAAGATCTAAGAGCCATCGGCAAGGTAGGAAGATTCTTTGAATTTCAGGTGGCTCTAACATCTGCCATAGCTTTTACATTTACATCCCCTCACTTTGGAAGACATTCTACAGCAAGATCCCCGAGAAAAGCTTGATTTGTTCCCCAAACTTGGATACTCTTTTATTTCTTTCCGAGCCATTGAGACACGCGAGAGCCGAGAGAAATCCCGGCGACTGCTCCAGAGAATGAACGAATATTCAGCAACTATCTCAGGTCACAGCGAGGGAGTGGTCGGAGAAACAAATGTCTACCTGATCATTTTCACCGAAGGAATATGTTGTGTGGGTATCTTGCCGCTCCTATTTAGTTGAGCTCATCGTTTGAATTAGTTCCATTACAATGATGTTGCAGGTATGAGAATCACATCCCTCAGATATCAATGAGATATAATTGTCACCATCAAGAGCATACTGACCGGATACGCAATCGCATTTCACTTCTCGGAGAGGTCGCTAGTATGTCCTCCGGTGAGTGTCATCTTGTTACAGAGAACTGTGGATCAAATTATATCTCCAGAGTGGATTGCACATGGAATTCTGGACTCTATTGTCGATTCCTTCTTCCCCTACTTGGAAGAGATCGAGAAGGAAGTCATGGCAATTGAAGAGCTGGTTCTCGATCCGAAAAGTGATGGGACGGCATCTTCAATTGACAGGCCCGAGCTTCAGAAAATCTCCTCGTCACCGATCAATATTGAGGAAGAGGAGAATCTGCAATCCTCAATCTCCAACATGAAGACTAGTGAGAAGCCATTAAATGTTGATCGGGAGAATCGGCCTCGATTTGCGCCCCCTCGCCGAACCTTGACCCTCCTCTTCCGACGAATACGACGGTACTTAACAAAACGATGGGAAGAGCGATTCAATGTACCGGAGACGCCTCCAAGTGCCACAACACTGATTCTCCGGCGAATGGCCCGCGCACGAAAACTTGTAACCTCCCTCAATCGCCTGCTTGGAAGCAAGTCGGAAGTCATAACGCAAATTCGGAAAAGGTTACTCATAACTGGGGCTCCTGGCTCTGGAAATAACTCGAAAACGGAGGAGTTAGAGGTCGCCATTTATATGGGTGACGTTCAAGGTAATTCTGGCTACTGCATACCTCTGTCCTGTTATTAATGACTGTTAGATCACATATTGACGTTACAACATTCGCTGAACTACTATGAGCGCATGTTGAGCGAGTCCCACCCGATCTATCTTTCGCAGTTGCGTACTAATTTTGTAATGAGTCAATCTGAAGCAAGCAAAAATCTCGTGTTTCTGACAAGTGGGTCTATCGCTGTTCTCTGTATGCAGGCCCTACTTGGTGAGTCAGCCTATGATCAGTCGAGTGTAAGCAGCTGACCTCAGGAAAGGTGTGTTCTCGATGAATGTGACTGTTCCCTCCAGCAACCCGGGATTCAGCACCTTTGGCATTGTCCTCTCCCTGGCTGTCGCAGTTCTATTTATTTACGTAAACGTCTTCAGATATTGGTGGAGGAATAAAGGTCGAAGAAAACGAACACTCTGATAGAGTAGATCTATTACAGCGACTTAGATGACTGATTTTAATGGTTTAAAAAATTTATATGTTTTAAATTTAGAGATACGGGTAGACATCATATACATACAATACATTATTCGTGAGTAATCAAGAGAGTGTTTTTACACAATCCTTGTCTTGAGATGACATCATCAGCTTGTGCAAGGACTTCTTTAACTGGAGAAACATTTGATGATCATAGAACGCAACTTAGCAAACGAAACTACGAACCTTTCTCGTTAAATATTTCTTGTTTACGCTCAAACTCATCGAAAGTATAACGCAGTTGTTCTCGCTGACGGCGAATAGTATCATCGACGTGTTGGAGGTGCTCAGATTCTATTTTCAGGCTCTCTATCCCTTCTTGTACTTGTGACTGAAGGGCTTCTAGCCCAGATATTTGCTCCAGGTAAATTTCTCTGATTTCTTCCCATCGACGACCTGAGCGATCGACTTTGAGTAAACATCTAGGCTAGGAATGACAACATACCAGAGGCCTGGGCATCATGGGCTGCAGAAACATATCTGGATGCCCGACCACCGTGGTCATCAGCCCAGGAGACAGTTTTTGTCCCAATCTCGCTCATGCTCGTGCGTTTAATACAACTTCTTCTACGAACAGCTGTGATATTTGGTTTGTGCGACGGCATCTCATCACCTGATGATTGCGATGAAGACTGGGCCAATGAAGTTTGCTCAGCGGAGACTTCATTGGGTGCTGACGGTGGAGGACTATCATTGGTAGACGACCCGGGTGGCTCAGAATCGTCCAAAGCTGACTCAACCTGACCGAGTTCTTCATCAAGCCCCAGTTGTAATCGTTGACCACGAAGGAAAATTGGTAATGGGGGAGGAGAGATGACGGAGGGTCGACATGACGAGCATGTACCTTGATTTTGGGATTCTGGAAGCGATGCACTCCTTTCCAATTTGACTACATTAGCTTGAACTCGTGTGTGAAGTCCAAGCTCGGGTTTTGGAATGGGAGTTGTAAAGCCTTGCAAATTGAATTTAGCCGGTTGCATAATGATCACCCCAGACGAGTACTGAGGATTGGTAGGATTGGAACCTGCATTTGCAGAAATATTGGATGCAGGCTCCTTCGAAGCTCGTTTGATAGCCACTGCATTGGCTCGCTTCTGTTGTTCGCGGAACCACCTTTCCATTTCCTTCACGCGGAAATCTTTTGAGGCGATACAGGTTTGGAATGGAGACAGTGAGTCGGAAGGCGGAATCGTTTCCCTTGCCAATTTCTGGCATTTACGGACCATACGGTCCTTGAGGCGACGGATTTCAATTATGCGAGGCCAGTTGACGGACTTCTTCGTAATTTCATATTTCTCAAGCTTAAGCAACTGCTCATACATGGCAGCTGTCCCAGGAGGTATCAGGACCTATGTTATCTCGATCACCAGGCTGTGGTGCCGTCAAGAGATGAGAAGAGGCAAACCTTGAGCTCGTTGAGGGTATCGGTGGTCTGAATATACCTCCAGCCCATGGGGGATTTGGGGTCATAAGGCTCGAGCTGGCCGCGAACTGGGCTCAGCCGCAGGTATTCGAGGGGTTTAGACATACCGAGGAGAGCGTCGGATTAGGTTTGCTAAACTCGACCTCTCTTTGAGAGCACTACATGCGACGAGTTCTGATTGCCACGGCCACGAGGAAAGCTATTGTGGGAAGCATAAACTGATCGGCTTTCAACCACTACTCACCACGCTCTTCCATGTCCTTTGCAAAATATGAGGCATTCCTCATAAATAATGTCTCAACCATCTCTACCCTCGAGTCTTCTCTCAGATCCATCACCTGGTTCCTTCCCGGCAGATTCAAGGATGCCGAGCTTGCATCTGAAGCGCGTTCGTGTTCAGCTCTACCCGCTCGAATCATTCCCTAATGGTGCAATAGTAACAACCCTTATGAACACTATGAGCATGTATCATGACACCGTGCTTGCAAAAGTTGCGGGGAATAACCCTAAGTATCGCCCTTTGATTCCATCGTCCCTGCACACACGGTATACCAAGGCATGGCTAGGCAAGCATACCCAGTACAAATGGGCTGCGCGTGTTCTTGAACTATTGCGCTTCACGGAGCTTGTCATTGAAATGTGTCTCCGACGTAAGGTGTCCGAAAAGCTTCGGTGGAGAGTAATTGTCATCATCGAGGTGGTCAAGTGAGTTTGCATCTTCTCTCCGGTGTCTCTCAACTTAAATGTCTACAAGGGCCGCCTTACGTCTCTTACTCCTCAAAATCACCCGCCGCCCACTTCCCTCTCCACCTCTTCCGGAACGTGACTTTGACCCCACCATGCTCCCATCTTCCAGTACCGAGAGCTTAGTGTCATCCTCCTCTCCTTCCCTTCCCACAATCCCAGACCATTTCAAAAACAACCATGTACCTCTACCTCCTCACCCTCTCCTTACATCATCCTTTCCCTCAATGCAGTCCGATACTGCTATCGAAGATTTCCTACTTCCAAAAGCATTGACAACGATTTCTGTCAAACCGTCTCTATCTCTGTTGAAAACCCTGTCTGCCCCTCAAGAGTGGCTTGCAGAAATTGTGCATATCTTGCGTCCACTTATTTATGGCATGTTCTATACTTTTGTCTTGTAACTGCAAATACTGAACTTTCCTGATTTCAGTATACCTGCTTGCATGTGACCATTGGAGAAAACAGTCCACAAATCGAGCTCTGATGACAGCCCTAGCTATGGAATTGATTTCCCGTAATCTCAGAAGAGCCCCTTCTCAGTCAAGCGTATTGGAGAGATCCGAGTATGCTAGGAGAGATAAAGATATGTTGTGGTATCTCTTGCGTGGTTCATTGTGGCAAAATTACACTCGGTCTGTGTCCACTTGTTGGATGCCTGAAATCTTCCTTATCCAACCTTCAGACCTAAGCTTGAATCGTTTATAACTAGTGCTTCGCGCATGCCATTCTTAGGCTTGTTTGGTGTGTTGGTTAAAGAATGGATTCCATTGATCGATGAGTATTATTATTGTATGTCAGTCTGCATTTGTGTTACAATCTGCTAATCTCTCTCTTAGATACTGCTCCGTAACTTATTGTTATTGTTCGCGATTCTCAGCATCTGTTATGTATTCTATTGCTTTCACCTCTCGATAAGCCGCCAATTCGGGCGTCACGTTCTGCCCAGTCTCTTATCATACGGAGCTTGCCACGCCATTCTCCCGATGCCCCATGTGACAGATTATCTCCTATCAGTAGTCACCAAATTCTTGTCCTTCTTTTCTTCAGAACATTCAGGCATCTTTAAATCTCCCTTCTCTTTTCTCGTCAATATGCCTGATTCGCCCTCTTCTCTATTACCTCCCTTGCGTCGGGTTGTCACCACTCATGACTCAAATGGCCTAGCCACAGTCGAAAGCAATGTAGTCTTAGAGCCTGAGGTGAGCTTGATCGATCAGTTCCGGTCCGGTTGTCTAGATGTTGCCTCAAAGCGAATGGAAGGCATTCAAGGGGCTCAATCAGCAGCTTTTTGGGTTACGACTGATGGATTTCCAGTCAACGACAATAATATCTGGTCAGTATGCTCAAGGGTGTAAATTTCGTTTTGACACTGAAAACCATAGTGATGATGGAGCCAAACGCATCATTGATAACTCTGCTAACTTTGGCCTCGTCCATCCCTCGGGCACCAACCTTCGTTCTACAGATTTGGATCCTGGAGCTGCAACCCCCATGGTCAGATTTTCTGATATCATGATCATTTTTTTTCGATCTGATATCTGTACGTCCAGCATCGCACTAGCTCCTTAGATTACAATATTTTGAGTTTGCATAATCTTCTCATCCCCTCGATATCATCGCCGATGACATCCTTCTTTTTCTTTAGTCTCAGGAGAGCTTATTCTAATCACCGAAGATGGTACCGAGACGCACTTAAAGTACCCGGGAGATACCGTCATTCAACGTGGTACGATGCACGCGTGGAGGAATCCGTCCGGAACAAGGTCGGCTAGGTGGATCTCAGTTCTCATTGCCGCAAACCCCGCTGTTATAAATGGGGAGGCTCTTATTCCTCAGCTTGTTCCCTACGAACCGAAGGTGTGATCTATAATTAGATATATCGGGAGCCACGGTCCGTGGAGGGACCGTTAGTATGTAATGAAATGATTAATTGTCTATTCCCTGTGGTACCCAGATAATCATTCCATCACTGGAGATTTACAAACAAACCCCCATCTACTAACAGGGACGCCCCGGTAACATACCTGGCCAAATCACTTGCCAAAAAGACAACCGGCCCGGCGATATCTTGCGGAACTGTGAGATTGCATTCAGCGTGCATCAGCGAAACTCAGCGAAGAAGTCACCTCCAAGTCTTCCGAGAGCGGTGCGCTTGACCATATTTTCCCTCTTGACAACATCTGATAAGTCTTCTTTGTTTATATCTGTCTCAATTGTTCCGGGTAGAATTGCATTGGCACGGATGCCATACTTTCCAAGTGCAACAGCACAACTCTGCATGAGGGAAAGGATTCCTGCTTTGGTGGGGGTGTAATGGCTGAAGTGTCCCATTTTGGGTTTGATGAAGGCTAGAATGAGTCATCCAAGTCTGCACAGAGATGTCGAAAAAACTTAACCATTGTAGTTCTCCTCCCACTAGCGCTGAAATTGATGATATGCCGATGATGGAACCACCTCGTGGAATCTGCGCCTTCATCTGATTTGCGACTGCTACAAAGAACAATCAGAGATCATGCATGTGTTATGCTCGGGTATCAGTCTCACCCTGGACGACATAGAAAGATCCGTCAAGATTGACCTGTCTTGTCTTCTCCCAGACAGCATGTGTTATGCTCGGGTATCAGTCTCACCCTGGACGACATAGAAAGATCCGTCAAGATTGACCTGTCTTGTCTTCTCCCAGACAGCATGGGGCATCGTCAGAAACTCAGCGAAAGGACATATACCCGCATTGGATACGAGGACATCGATCCGGCCGAAAGCTGCCACACCTGCTTCAACGATCTCCATGCATTGGACAGTCAATCAAATAAGAAATGGAGCTGGAATGGACCCTCACCTTGGCCGAAGTATCCGGATCTCCAATGTCACCAGGTACTGTTACAACTTTGAGAGCACCACTTTCAACTTGGCTTTGGAGTGACCGTATTTCCACCTCTGTTTCTGTATTACCCTGATAGTGCAATATTAAGCCGCATGCGCCATGTTTCGCGAATTCGATCGCACTGTAAACAGACTCAGAAGTTCTGTCCTCGAAATATAAGCAGCAGTACCAGAGACTCACCAAGCTCGTCCTATTCCCCGCGAAGAACCAGTGATACAGATGATTTTGTTCGTGACAAGGCTCATGTGGGTCCCTCAGAATCTCAGAATCTTTCCTGAGAGGTCCTGGCTACATATATGCATTGCATAGAACATTGGACATAATATGATGCTATTCCCGGAAAAGAACGGAAAATCGGGCCGTCGTCTAGCAGCAATCTCACCCTCATGACCTTAGTACCCTCTCAACGGTTGATGCGGTGCGACTTGAATTCTACCAATGTCATGGTTATAAGAGTGCGCTAAATACGAACTACGAACCTGCCATCATCACCGCAATGCCTTCAGCTAGAATGTGAGTGGCCTCGATTGTCGGTTTGACATTGGCTGATTGCCAATCTAGTTACTACGATGCCGATGCAAACCTCGAATCGTTGATCAACAAACAAATAGTTATTCTTGGGTACGGATTTCATGCATCCAATGAGATAGATACAGCTGATCTTGGTACAGATTTGGAAATCAGGGTGCTGCACAGGCCCAAAACTTGAGGGATTCTGGTATTCCCAATGAAAGTATTTTGATAGCCAACAGAGAAGATTCATATGCAGAGGATGCTAAAGCCAAAGGTTTCATTGTTGAGCACAACTTTGAAAAAGCTGCTGCGAAGGCTGACGGTGGGTATTCTAGCAACATGGAGATATCAATTATTCATTGTCCCAGTTGTCTTCCTCCTCATTCCTGATCAAGTACAACCTAGAGTGTTTAATGGCCTGTTCGTGCCACATCTTCAAGCCAATGCTACCATTGTTGTTGCCAGTGGTTATAATATACTTTTCAAGCACTTGCAATTCAAGCCTACATATGACGTCGTGATGGTTGCTCCTAGGTGCATTTTCTCTTCATGACTGCCCTGATGTTACTTGTATATTGACGACACTTGAACAGAATGATAGGTTCATCTGTCCGTTCTCTTTATGTGAAAGGAAAGGGTTTCCCTTGTTTTGTTTCTGTCGAGCAGGATGGTACAGGGAATGCCTTATCCCTGGCATTGGCGCTTTCAAAGGCTATAGGGGCAACAAAAGCAGGGGCAATTGCCTCCTCGGCTCGAGAGGAGACAATAATGGACCTTCTCGCAGGTAGGATATTTGTACATCAACAGGTGGATGGCGCTCACGTTTTGCGTAGAACAAGCCCTCTGGCCCAATATCATTATGCTCTTCAGGTCAACAAGATAGTTCTTTGTAGTCCCATGTAAGGAAGACTGATTTCGTGTCCAGGGAGGCCTTCAAAGTTCTTCAGGAGGCCGGATGCTCAGATGAGGCTTTGTGCTATGAAATGTGAGTTTAGCATGTGCTTCTGGATGGGTCTGGGCAATGAGACTTGACATTGAACAGGTGGATGTCCAAGGAGCCGGCTGAGATCTTCGAGCGGGCTGCTGAAGAAGGATTCATCACTCAGGTATGATGAGATCCAATCACGCATTTCCCTATCTAAATTATCATCCAGTTGAAGCACCACTCGACTTGCTCTCAGTTTGGCCAGTTACGAGGGGCATTGAATTTGGATGGAGCTGGAGCAAGAGACCACTTTAAGGATATACTATACAATCAGGTATATTTTTCGTCTCTGATGAACACCCTGACATTGACTCTGTGCAGATCCTGAGTGGGAAATTTGCGGAAGAATTTTCCGAACTTGAGGACGCTTTGGAAAAGGAGGGTGAAGGGAATCCCCTTGATGACCTTTATCGCCGATCAGAAGAGTCAGAGCTTGGTCAGGCTGAAAAGAGAGTACGATCCCGTCTCGGTTATTAGAATGCATTCATGTGTTGGTTATTTAATACATTGCTGAAGTGTTCGCGTCCTGGGTCAAGTGTATCTGTCCTCTCTTCGACTTATAGTTAGCCGCAGTAATACTTTCCTTTACCCGAAAACATACCTTTCAATAGTCGAGCAACCCAGCTAGGCCTGGGTCGAAGAGCAGAGGTAAACACTTACAGGCTGGATTACACTGGGCACAGAGCCTGACTTAATAAACACTTTCTTTTTCTTTTCTTTTTCTCTCTTCTTATTACAGCAATAATGTTATCTTCGAACACACTCCAATCCTCCTTCATTAACTAAGTAGTCAGATTGTACTAACACGGCCTTCCACCGCGACCCGTGTAATAAATTGACGATTTTTAAATTAAAAAAAACACTGCAATCCTCCCTATCTGGTAGCCAACTTCGCCCACACCCTGCTCCTTTCTTCCGTAGATACGTCCCAGACACTGGACCCTATATAACCCTCCGCGTCTTAGTCGCATCTTGATACTAGTTTGCTTGTTGCGGAACAGTAATACTGAATCAAAACAAAAAAGTCGAGCACGTGCCACAAACCAAACAAAGACAACGCCTTCACCTTCACTTTTTGGTGATTCTTCTTCCATAACTATGTCATCACCGGCACAGGCTTTAAAAGAGAGATCGTAGGTCCCTTATCTTGCGTGGTCTTCTTTTCTCTGATATCGCTTTCATAGCCAGTCTACCGATACTCTACATACTAGACGCTCTACCTCAAGGGATAGGAAGAGGGACAGACGTAGAGATCGAGGTGACCATGATGAAAGAAGGAAGAGGAGTCGTAGCAGAGAATATCGTGATCGCTCTCGAGAACGACACAGGGATAGGGACCGCGAAAGGGAAAGGCGCCGAGATAAAGAAAGCGAAAGGCTTCACCACAGTGGTAGAGGACACAGCCGCCATCGTGAACGGGATCGAGACCGCGAAGATCGCGACAGAGACAGAAGGCGAAAGCGTGACGACAACGAGGAACCGGAGACTGAAGACCGCAATAAGAGAAAAAAACCGGACGAGGATGTCGACGACCCTGGTTACAGCCCTCGCTCGACCAACAGAGACCGTTCTCCCGATAGAAGGCCTGGAGGTAGGACTCCTCTCGATCCACGAGACGAATTCGATGATCCACCCAGATATCGAAGGGATCACCGTCGTCGAGAGGGCAGGCATTCTATTGGGGATGAGGATGAATACAGGGAACGCCGTCAGCGAACAAGAAGTCCTCCGCCCCCTCCTACTCGGTACGTGATTTGATACACAGGTCAATCTTTGGCCCACCTCTTCGTTAGACGACTTTCGCCTTCATATGAAACCGGGGAAGATTATAATCCAGATGAGCCCAAAGAAGATGATTCAGAAGCTCGCTCAGCATTTGTGTCCCAACTTGCCGCTCGTTTGACAGCCCGAGACTTAGGATATTTTTTTGAGGACAAGCTTGGCGAAGGTACTGTCATGGATGCAAGAATCGTTACGGATCGACTATCCAGAAGGTCAAAAGGGTTAGTATTTCAGTGCTATATTACCACAATGTTCTCAGTGTCCAATCACAGAATTGGTTATGTTGAGTTCCGAACCATCGAACTCGTAGAAAAAGCTATTGCATTATCTGGGACTGTAGTTATGGGTCTGCCCATTATGGTACAACTGACGGAAGCTGAGAGGAACAAGACCCATGCAGGTGATGGGTAAGTCCAACTACTTGACGTTACTGCACCATGGTTCATCTTCCTGTGCAGAAGTATCAACTTACCCCCAGGTGTCAGTGCGCCTCATGGAGCAATGTGAGTTGCTTCTCATCGTCATTTCAGCTTTGTCTTATGCCTCACGTAAGACTATACGTCGGGTCTCTGCACTTCAATCTTACGGAATCAGACATCAAACAGGTCTTCGAAGTCTTCGGTGAACTTGAATTTGTTGATTTGCATAGAGACTCAATGACCGGCCGAAGCAAAGGATATGCTTTCATCCAGTAAATGACTCCTGATGTTGAATTTAATCTTATCTTATAAAAACTAGATACAAGAGAGCCGAAGATGCAAGAATGGCTTTGCAACAGATGGAAGGATTTGAGCTGGCTGGGCGCACAGTACGTCCAATGTCCTCATTTAATAGCTCAAGCTCACGAGTCGATTTCAGCTTCGCGTAAATACCGTACATGAAAAAGGAACAGCTAAGTATTCTCAACAAGATTCCCTCGATGAATCTGGAGGTATGTTGTTGGTTTTTCGATGACAGCAGAACTGCTCACTTTGTAGAAGGCGGTAATTTGAACGCTGCGTCGCGCCAAGCACTAATGCAGAAACTTGCCAGGACTGACCAGCCAGCCCCTCGACCTGAGCCTACGTAAGTCTTAAAATTTTCTAGCATGGTGTGAATGACATTGTCGTCAGTCAACGACCAAATATTCCACAGTCTATGCAATCTCGGTCCGTCCTTCTGAAAAATATGTTTGATGCAGATGAGTATGTTCTACAGTCGCCCTTCATATCGCCATCAAGCTGAAAATTGTTCAGGGAAACTGAGAAGGACTGGGACAAAGATTTGGCTGAGGACGTCAAGGGTGAATGCGAAGAAAAATATGGCAAAGTACTTGCCATCAAAGTTGAAAGGGATTCCCAGGTAAAACTTTTCCAACACCACGCTTCCACTGCTCACGTTCTTTAGGGTGAAATATACGTCAAGTTTGATTCTGTCGAGTCTGCCAAAAAGGCCGTCCAAGCTTTAAATGGGCGATGGTTTGGAGGACGACAAGTTTCCGCAGTTTTCATATCCGATGCTATCATGCAGGCTCACCAGTGATTGGCAGTGACCGCCACAAAAATTGACAGTACCAGATACATTGCACACCGCTAAATTTCATTTTGAACAGATGACTTCTGCCAGGGCACAAATGCTCCATATGCCTTTTGTTATTGATACAAATATCACAAATTATGGATGTGGACCTTGCACCTTTGATTGACCCATCTAGGTTACCCGAGAATGCCATCTTCTGCCATCAATCAATGTGCAAGTGAGACCTATTGAGGATTCGAGATGTGACTACATCAACATGGTTCCTTGACTGATCTTTTCCTTGTTAGACCCTTACCATTCCCCCCCTTTGAATCAATACATGTAACGGAAGAGCGGAGATTCTGGCCCAGCCGCAAGACTTTCTGTCTTGACATCTTGCGGCCTTATGTCTACTCCTTGAGCTTTATTCCGTCTCTTGTTTTCGCGGCGCATCCACACGCCCATGCTTGGAACGCTGTTATGTCAGTTGTTGATATGTTGACTGATGATAAACACTCACCTTGCAACAAGGATCAAACAGATGGCCCCAGAAATAGCTCCACAATTCAAGATAGAAGCTTGGAGGAGGGTCATCAATATCATTACTTACCTGACGTTATTAATGCTATTCGAACTCCCTTATCTTACATATCTAAGCCAAAACTTGGTCACTCACCCGGCAAGTACTTTGGTTCATCCTGCGCTCGAAATACGTTTGTAGAAATCAAACCAGCTGCATTTGCAATGGCCACTATAAATATGCCCACATAAGGTAAACCAGGAAGTCGGTGTTATCTACAAAATCCTCACCCATGATACCAGCCACTAATGCACGCCGAGACTCCTGGGGAGTGTTATTCGCATACCTGAATCTAACGTAGGTATTTTATTTAGCTTGGTACAATCTGCTTACCAAGTGGCTACAAGAACTGATGGAGAAAAGGCCTTGGAAGCATGCATGATTCATATCCTGGTCAATGCTATACTTCGAAAAAAAGACACTCACACCCATTGTGAGAAGAAAGCAAGCAAAATAAGCAATACTTTTGTGCCGCAAAACGTCGATGGAGCCAAGGGCAATAAATCCAGTCAATCCTACCAGTAGCGGTCCGCATCTACTTCAATTCAACAGACGGCATTTATATGCTAGCGAGCTAGCTCACATATGGACTGAGCGTTCTCTGAAATAGTCAGAGGAGAACGTGATTGCAAGCAAGGTGATTGCTCCAACAACGTTCGGCGCCACGGTGAACAAATTGGTCCTGACAGTTGAATATCCGAGGCTGGCAACGATTTGTGGCAAAAAATTGTTGACACTCGCTAAAGGGACGCCAAGTGTCAAATTGACTCCCGCCCAGACCCTGAACAACGATCAGACATAAAGAATTACGAGGGGTAACGTGGGACTGTTATACCAATACATTGGATTTTCAAGGACACTGAAACTGTCGCAGAGACTAAGTTTCTCGTCAACCGTTACAGATGAATCTGCAAGAATTCTGATCCTCGCTATCTCCTTTTCACGCGGGTTCAGATACCACCACGTCGCCGGGGAACGGGGAAGCCAGATGAACGCAATCAAGGCAAAAAGAATCGTGGAGGCACCTAGGATGGTAGTAACGCCCAACTGGTATCATAGATAACGACATATGTGTATTGTAGAGGAGTACCTTCGACCCAAAATAGAAATTGCCATCCTTTGTACTTAGAGTGTTTGATATGAAAAACACCAAATGCAATAAGACCTAGTCATAGATTCCGTACGTTCACCAACCGATGTTACTTCCAGCTTTGACCTACCTGAGAAAGCACCAGAGATGGCAGACATTGCTTGAAGCCAGGGTCAGTGTGCCAAAAGAGCACAATAATTTGAAGAAGATACCGTAAAAAATACCGAGTCGAGAAGCGATTTCGTTCCTCTTATAAAATGTAGATAGGTAAAATAGAACTCCAGGGAGCATTGCAGCTTCGAAAATTCCTAAGAAGAAGCGGATAACGAAGATTTCTGTAATCAAAATGAGCCCATGACACTAACTCGGATATTTCCCGCTCACGAGAGAATCCTCGCGCAATACTAGAGAGAAGGGACCTGCAAGGCATATTAAGGGTACTTGTAACCTCAGAAGGCTGTACTGACATTGAGCCCTGAAGGCAACGTTAAATCACAGAAACGAATTAACGATTCCACTTACGAAGCCAACCATCATGATGGGTAGAACACGAGCCGCAGAGTAGCGTTTTGCGATCAGGGAGATAAATGGCCCAGATCTATCTTGGAGGTTCAATGAAGAGGAGAATCTTATCAATCTCGATCAACTTACAAGCAGAATGGGACCTGGAGTATGTAAGTTGACTCGTGGGCAGGAAATATTCAGTCTCCACTCACATAGAAAATCATCACGAGGATATAGTACTGAAAGATCATCAGTATTCAGGCGTGATACTTTGTAGCAGGTTCGACACTGTACTTGATTGCCAGTTAGTCCGATTTCCTATGAGACGGCGTTATGGACAACGATTCCAGTTGATCATCGGATTTCACTTCACCTTGTCCCATCCTGCCGTCTTGGCGTTTGCAACATTGCCCTTGTCAAGTGCGTTACAGAGATACCTAGTGGTTTCAGTACAAAGGTCAAGGGATAGAAATTCCTTACATCATTGCCAACGGAGCAAGCAGGCAAAAATCATACTTGCGCCGGAGTTTTCTCTCTTCTGTTATGTTGAATGACTTTTCGCTTTGAGAAGCAGTTTCAATGTTCGTATCGTTCTTCCCTTTGTCCATTCAAAAGCTCGCAAGTGCAGCAACCTACAGTCCGAGAGAAGAAAAGGAGGGATCTTCTTCTGGGCTCAGCAGTAATTATAATTCTTACAGTGTACAAAATATACCTAAAGAGGATACATTCAGTTACGCAGCACTCACTCAATTTTACTCTCCATCCACAAACAACTTTCCAACAGAAAATTGTTGAAGTCCTGCCATCCTTTACCGCCCGTCAGATGTCGAGGACAGCATGCTACGGCTAATGCTGGACGTCCTGTCCATGCAGGGGATTTGGCCAGGACGGTAGATTTAGCTTCAATCTTATCATGGGTGCATCATGCGGTAACTTCCGGCCAACGAGCCGCGGGATTCGTCAGGTATCTCCGTATGGCTTCCTTGATATCACATCACATCATATCACATCACACTTCCAAACAATGATCACACAAACGACCACCCCTCATCACCTACTGTTGAGCCCAAGTAAAGATGCATTACGAAATGAATTTCTTGGGAAGCCAGTGGATGTCATTAGAACTCCAGCATTCGTTATAGATCGGGATGTATTTGCACAAAACTGTACTCAAATGCATCGAAGGGCTTCAGAGTGGGGCGCTTCTCTCAGGGCTCATCTCAAAACTCACAAGGTTTGTTAGACATCAGCCGACTATGATTTCTAGTGATCTTTGTTGTGGCCATTACTTAGACTTTGGAAGGAACGAAACTACAGCTTGTCTCTGAGGGAGGACATTCGAATGCTGTAGTTGTGTCAACTCTTATGGAGGCTTGGGCAGTTGTCAACAACGGTCTAGTACAGGATGGGATAGTAAAAGATGTAAGCCGATTTTTTGACTGAAGCTAGCCTTGGGATCAAATCAACAGTAACAGATCTTGTATGGTTTACCAGTTGGCATCGATAAGATTGCGGATCTGGGAAAGTTGTTGCAGGAGGTTGAACGTCATGGTGCCGTTCTACGGTTATTAGTCGATCATCAAGATCAAATCAAGCACCTAGAGGAGTTTGAGCATGGTTCTTGTCGAACTTGGTCGGTTTTCGTGAAGGTTCATGGAGGTCAGAAGTGAGCACAACCAGAATTCTACCATGTGCGACTGGAGCTGATCTTGACAGTCGAGCTGGCGTCCGCCCAGAGTCTCCAGAATTTTTATATCTGATTAGAAGGCTTATTAGATCTCCTGTGATGGCAATCCATGGGTTCTATAGTCACGCTGGAAATTCGTACGCCTCGATATCTTTACCCCAGGCTTCTTCCTTCTTGTCGGATGAGATCAGAATCGTCAACAAGGCAGCTGAGATTGCCTTGAATGAAATTTTGGGGGACACTCGCTGCACGCAACCTTTCATCTTGTCAGTTGGCTCTACACCCACGGCGCACGCAGCCAGCACAGAGTCAAAACAACTGTTATCACAGGCACTCAATGGAAAACTGGAATTGCATGCTGGTAAGGTCTCTGAGCAATGATAGTGCCGTAATTTATTGCATTCGAGCCAGGAAACTATCCATTGTTGGATTTACAGCAGCAACACACAACACTGATTACGGCACCACAAATAGCACAGAGAGTGAGGGCCACAGTTATTTCATATTATCCAGGACGGGGGCCAAACGGTGAAGATGAGGCCCTGGTGGATGCCGGTGCAATTGCATTCAGCAAAGATACCGGCCCATCCGAGGGTTATGGTGAAGTTGTTGGTAAAACCTGGAGATTGACTCGTATATCCCAAGAGCATGGAATTCTGATACAAACCAAGAAAGAGTCGGAAAAACTTGAAATAGGGACAGTAGTTGAAATCATTGGTCAACATGCATGCTTGATCGCAGCAGTATGTCACTGTAATGATACTGCGAGAGGATTTGCTTTGACTCTCAGAACAGGGGCATCCGTGGTATTATATTGTTGACAGGACCGTAAACGACGGAAAGGACATTGTCGATATATGGGTGCCTTGGAAGGGTTGGTAACATATTCTGTGTTCAACTGAGAATAGATCAAACAAATATTGGAGAAATTAAGTAAGGTTGACGGACCTCAGCTCGAGTGGGCCAAGTCGTGAGCGCCATTTTCGAGCAATTCCCTGTGTCTGACAATCAACCCGGCGTTATGACTTCAGAAATAACATTTGTGTTTTTTGACAGGGGTCAGGATCCTTCAGGGACTCATGAAATATGGCTAGAAATATGGAGCTCAGCAATGGTGATAACGGCTTGTGTCATGGCCGACGATCAGTATTGGCCAATGGGGATTCCCACTACTCCTCCTTCCAATCTCTCCTTGACATTTCATTGGAAGGACAAGACTATCGTATTTAATTTTGGCATATTGTTTCCGGCACGATTGTTATTTCCTTCAAAATGACATGTGCGGTAAGATCTTTATCCGACTATAGAGCTGCTACGCGCCAACGACACACAAAACGAGTTCCCACACTCGTAGGACTGGGAAATGAGGTGATTCTGTTGAAGAGGCTCAACGACAAGGAAAAAAAGAGGATAAGACTCTACGTGGAAACTGACGGAAACTGACAGACTGAACAATGTGCTAAGTAGTGACGAGATACAATAATGCTAAGTTTGTCAGCAAAAATCTCGAGATAAAGTGACTTGGTTCATTACTTGACGCCTCTTTTGAAGTTCTGTGGCCCACGAACGTATAGGTTGACGATAAAAGTGGACATTGAATGCATTGTTACATCTATAAATAAGAAAACATAGTCACGTGCATGTCATCTGGTGTTGCAGCCTGTCTGCAGATCACTTGCCACAATGTCCATGAATGATTATGACTATGACGCAGATGCCACTGAACTATTGGAGACTTATGGTGTGTTTTTGTCAGATCTCGTCAGTCTTGAGCTCATTAGACACAGATTTTCTCATGAAATATATAATCATTGGTGCGATCTCTCAACGTTACGGTCTTGGTCCATGAATTCAAAGCACTGTTTTAGGTGAAGCAGGGACAGGAAAATCGTGCCTACTGCACCATTTCACACATAACTCGTGTAGGGCCCGAAAGTAGATCTAAGCACCACAGGACTCATGTTGACTCAGTCAAGGATCACTCGCAGCATACCATAGGTGTTGAGTTCTCGAGTAGAACAGTCAAACTTGGGGAGAAACGTATCAAGCTACAGGTGAGTTTCTCCTTATCATAATGCTTTGGTCAAGTGTATCACTCACATGACTTGTGGTATGGTCATCTAGCTTTGGGATACAGCTGGACAAGAGCGCTTCAGGTGTGGTCGATATGCCTTCTGACGTTGTATCGTTCCTCATGAAACAGATCGGTTACTCGGAGTTATTATCGGGGAGCTGCAGGAGCAATCCTAGTTTATGACATTACGAAGTGTGTAAAAACCTTTCGACTCTGCCAGTATCTCATGAAATCATAGCCGTAATTCCTTCATGAACTTAGGACGTTGGCTGGCTGATGCACGAGCACTCGGTAGTTCTCACCTTGTGGTTGTCTTAGTAGGCAGCAAGTCCGATAGAGAAGAAGAAAGGGAAGTTGAGTGGGTGGAGGCTAGTCGATGGGCGGCGCAAAATGGTGTGCACTATCAAACCTGGCTACTGCTGATCGCTTAGTATCATCAGATGTCCATTTCCTCGAGGCATCGTCATTGACAGGGGATAACGTTGAAGCACCGTTCCTTCTGGCAGCCCGAACGATACTACTGGCCATCGAGTCTGGATCCCTTGATCCTGAGAAAGCAGGCAGCGGCGTAAGTTACGGAGACAGGGCACTTCGAAGGATCAATAGCTCGAGTAGATTGAGTTTTGGAAGTTTGAGTGGTACTCGACGTAAGGGAAGCGTACAATTGAAGGTCAAGAGCTGGATTCCGGGCACTAAATGTTGTTGATGGTAAACTCTAATCTCATTCATCTGCAACCCAGCTTCATCAAAATGCAGACAATTTCCAGACTCATTGTCCTTGTATATGGTCGCACTTGCCGGATACCCGCTAATGTCAAGGCATGACGTTATCTTCTGTTTCTCTGCTTTTGGCTTCCCTTAACACATAAAATCACTATTTCCCATTCATGATCTATACGTTTTCTGTAATTCACCAGCATAATCTGACGTGTGAGGCTCTGTTTATCATCTTTATCTTTGAATGTGGGCGCAGACCACACGCTTCAAAGAAAATGTCATATGGTGAAGTGTTCATATGGTCTTTTACGTTAGAAGAGCTGCCACACACCGAAAGGGGAGCTAGAGTTGTTTGTCTATTCCTGTCCCTGTACACCAGAATTTCTCCGAAAGCAACTCCGAATCTGGATACTTCCCATGGCTTGCATGGTCATGAAGTGGTCAGTGATTATCCTTCCGCTTCATGCGAGTGGGCTCACGATCCCTGGCATAGTGTATGGCGTGTGATCGAGTGACCAAAGAGAGGTCCACAAGCAATTTGGTATTCTGCCTATCAGGAATTTCATCACTTGCATGTTGGTGACATTTAATGGCATCATCCATCTATTGGACATTTGCTAGGTCCTCCTGTGTCTGAGGTTTTTCTCCAATCTAAGAGTGCGTCTGAAAAGATTCAGTCGTTCGGCCTGATTTGGTCTGGTTTGATTGAATGCTAACAAAAGTATGTCCTTCCCAGGTCTCGCTCTCGCATTATTAAAGATATCATTGGATCTATGTATGACTACCTACCTCAGTTTCCATCCCACTGGAAGGTTGAAAACCGTTGTTAGTCTCATCTTCTTAGGTCTGAGGCTAACCGGTTGTTCCCCGATTCTCGATTTCCTGTTCGCCTTCCCGGACAACTTCAAGTGATTTGTCCATGTCGACTCCCGGAAGCTCACAATCTTCTGTATCATCCAGCCTGACACCGACCGGAGACACAGTTAGTTCTCCCTTTGCCAACACCGAGACAACTACGTGAGTTTTTTTAACTTTATTCCATCAATGTTTCATTCACCATTCTTCAGGTCAATGTCAAACACATCGAGACTGTCTAGTACCATTGGCTCGGTATCGAGTCCCTCAATACCTACAGCTAGTGGTACCTCAATTGGGGTCTCATCCCAGACTTCATCCGAAATCCTACTTACAGCTCTTCCAACAACCAAGGCAACTAGCGACAGCAGAGGGAATACGAGCAACCCAGGAGGAGACACTATTCTGATTTCAAGCAATGTTGTTTCAACAGCGAACAATCAACATCCCTCGACGGACAAAGTTGGTGAGACAGAGAATTCTTCCTTTCTCTGACGTGGGTGCTGAAAATGACCAGTTGTTCACACTTCACAACAATCCATTGTATTCGTGACAATCACAAGCTCGCTAGAGTCAACGCTGAGGGTACCAAGTTCTGTTACAATCACTGACTCGACCGTTTCTTTGACTGCATCTCCGATTATAACGATTCTCAGTACATCAACGCAAGCCAACGGCGATTTCACAACCTCATCAGTAGCCGATCCAGATAATACTAGGGAATCAAATGGGTAAGATACATACATGTGTGTGTCACCTATGTTGATGCCAATCTCAAGGTTCCTGGCCAATCGAGGTCAAGTTGCAGGCGTCTTCACCGCTGTGGGAGCAATACTATTGGTGCTTATTGCTGCACTCATTTGGTTCATCAGGCGTTGCTGCCGACGGCAGCGGTACAGAGCTTGGTCTAATTCATTGCGACGATGGCCACCTCCATTTGCGGAAACTTTACGTCGAGAACCGCATGAAGCCCGTTCCATGCAGTCAGCACGAATGACATCAGAAGGGGTCCTCAAACCACATATTGTTAGCTATAGTAACGCTGGATATCACATAAGATCACCACATCAGCTTACTGATGAATTGGTGAACCAGGAATTGACAGGAGTTGAGACTGTTTTGGGCAGTGATCCCGTCCGTGATCCTCTTCAAGCTCGACGAAACACTACCATCACCAACGTATCTTGCGATCGGGAAAAGTTTGTAAATCCTTCTGATGTGTCACCTACACCGTCTTTGCACTCGTCTTCTTCGCACTCGATCTATTCCGAGAGTCTTCCTCACATAGACGACAACTCAAGCCCTATGATGTCAGAACCAAATCCTGAACGGAGGACTTTTCCAGAGCCACTTCTTTATCGGTCTCTCAGCACTGGCCAAACGCCTGCACCACCCCGTTCGCACGCACAAGAGTCTCAGAACCTGATTGGTTCTATCCCATTGACTTCCCCCTCACCACATAGGCACTCTAGACTTTACACTCCCGAGATGCCGTCTCCCGGCACATCTGAGTCGTTTACCCCACGAACTTGGCTTAACGTGAGGTGATTTTCTTGTGCCCACCAAACATTGATTTTCCCTTCTATTCCTAGGTAAGGCCACATACCGCACCGGAGCTGTTGGCTTCACGAGTCTCCCAGGGACCATTTGCAGGGGGATAATATTTTTTTTGCTCTGATATACATGATGTCCTTTCTCATGCTCATGTACCATCAATATACTGACTTGCAGCGCTGAATCAAGTAAGAGCTTCATGTAAAAACATGTATGCGTTACACTACTGTTACATTACTCACCATCTGCTACGAATAACGAGTTCCTTTCTTGACGACTATCCGATTGCTTGATAGACAATCAATGGACACGTACTCATATCCCAATGGGAGATCTTTTGAAATAGACACAAATGTATAAAAAGAACTAGATCCAATGAACGACTTTGAATTCCATCCAGCAAAAAACTCGGTTTTGGATAGTCTAATAACCTTGTTTCCATCTTTCTTTCTGAACCACAGCAACCTTTGCATCTTCATCGTCTTTCTTCATCTCCCATTCCTTGCAGCTCTGCCTTCAATTCCCTGCATTCCGACTTGATGTGCCCCTTCTTCTCGGAGCATGGCATAGGTAATGATGGCACCAGAATTTGGCTTTCATGCAACATTCTGCGTCTCATGGTCCAACTCGATCATCTCACCAACTGATACCTTGGTAACTTCTTATTACACTTTAATTGATCACCCAAAATAACATTCCTTCAGCAAGCAATGCAAAATTGAGATTTTTTAAAAACATTTTCAGTCCAGAGCTGTGGGAATTATTTTCCACAGCTGCTGAATCGAATCTTTTTTTGATTCTTGCACAATTTGTGCTTGATTCAAGCCTATGGCCGAGATGAGGTCATTCTGCACTCAGTCTCGTGTTCCAACGACTCAGCCATCTCGCCGACTGAGGATTTAATAGCTTCTTGTTAGACAAAACCTAAGATTATTTGTTCAGCTTGTCCCAAGTATCTGAAGCTGTTGTAGCATGCATAACACCTCCAAGCTTTCAAATAATCCAAGCCTTGGCCTCATGATTATTACGAGCTCAGGCATCAATGTCTGCCTGATTGGTGGGATTCTTGTCAAAAATTGGGTCGGGGCACTTCACGGACTAATCACACAAAAAGTTCCTCCGGAGGACAGGCCTCCTTTTTTAAAGAGAAATTATCATTCTAGGTCATACCCGATCAGGCAATTGCCATCTCTGGTAATTCCCTCTTCGGTAATTCCCTTCTTGGGGCTTGACTTCCTCTTCCAGCCAGGTCACGGAGCTCCTGGGAGCTCCAGGACTGTTGATCCACGCTCAGAAATTGAAGCCATCATTCTCAAGAAGAGGGGATGTCATAGAAGTGACACTGAAGGTGATCAAATTGAGTGTGTTGTATGTAGATCAATCAAATCCGGGGGGGCACAAACCTTTAGAAATCCCTAGAGACGGGACATGGGTCGGGACCTGCTAGAGACACGGGTCCATGTGATTATATAAGCATTAGATAAGTACAGAAAAATAGCATAGAGGGCATGCCCTGGATGGCAACTTTGATCACATGCATAGATAACTGTAGAAAAGCCACTCTTCTCTCGTGTTGACCTCTGAGTTGTAAAGGCATAGCCTCTTGTTGCAGCCCACAAGTTAATCAATTTAAAATAGCACCCGGGAGGGAGGCAGTTATGTGGGCTGTGGAATCAGCGGGTGACTTCCCGTAAGGATTTGGGGAATGCACGTGTGAAATTCCAGTGTGAATTCACGTTCCATCGTGTTACGTGCGTGATGTAACACAATAATAATAATAATATCACGTATCCTCTTTCCAATCACCCGAAAGACAAGATATTGCTAAAAATAAAAAAAGACAAGACATTCCTTGCGTGTTGTGCGAGAGTTCTCATGATCTACTACTGTGTCTGTTCGAAGTCTCTCTCTGGCTCTGATAAGAGCCAAGGTAAGCTCAGTGACTCAGATTGCCA
>Ga0153987_1000155_pt1 | contig 24242 bp, 28 predicted proteins | sample TSNC071MetaG_FD_102279 | JGI IMG/M metagenome (GOLD analysis project Ga0153987, IMG submission 102279) | Attine ant fungus gardens microbial communities from North Carolina, USA - TSNC071 MetaG | ecosystem: Host-associated > Fungi > Mycelium > Unclassified | place: USA: North Carolina, William B...
CCCCCCCCCACCCCCTTCCCTTCTTTTCTCCCCCCACCCTCCCCACTTTGTTCTTGGGGGTTATTTTGTTTTTTTTTTTTCGCCCTCCTGCTTTTTTTCCTTTTTTTTTTTTTTTTTTTTTTTCAAATTCCAGAATTTGCAATGCGAATATGGACGGTAGGGATATCGTGGTCGTGATGCCCACCGGTGGCGGCAAATCGCTCACCTATCAGCTTCCGGCCCTTCTCACGCCTGGATGTACACTCGTCATATCACCCTTGATATCCCTCATCACGGATCAGATTTTACATCTCCAGAGCCATGCAAGTGAGTCGTTTCTCGACGTTTCGATTCTATGGATAACCCAATGTCTAAAAAAAAGCCATTTTCCCCACCCCTCCTTCCTTGCTCTCTCAAATTTGTTGACTTGCTTGGTTGGTGTTTTTAGTTAATGCAGCTACGTTGACTGGAGCTACGCCGTCGGCTCAGAAGAAAGAGATCATTAGACAGTTGACAAATCTGGCTGAGCGACGGCTTCAACCAGGAGAAGAAGAAATCAAGTTGTGCTATGTCACAGTACGTTTTTCGTGGTGGTCGCACTTTTTGTTCTTATATACGTACTAGCCTGAGAGACTAGCAAAGGACACTCATTTTGTCATGCTGCTACAGAAATTAATGGCAGCTGGGAAATTGGCCCGTGTCGTCATCGACGAAGCGCACTGCGTTTCTCAGATGGGACATGATTTCCGGTACGACGCGCGTTTGTGACTCTTTGAATCAATACGCACTCAACTCGAGAAATAGACCTGATTATCAAAAGCTTCATAGATTACGCCAGATGTTGCCGTCGGTTCCGATCATGGCGCTGTCTGCGACTTGCCCTCCCCTCGTCCTCAAGGATTTGTTGAAAACGCTGAGCCTTCCTGATATCGTCGATGGACGAAGTATGTTGTATATTCTTGGCATTTCAGTGCGTATTGAGTGAACTCTTTTTTCTTATATAGATGCAAAGTCGTCCGGCACTGTCTACTTTTTCTCACCTCTTTATCGGAAGAATTTGCACTATCGCGTTGTACCGAAGCCGTCAAAATCTTCAGATGTCACGAAAGAAATGGTGGATTATATTCTTGAACATCATCCTCAGGACTCTGGAATTGTATACTGCTTGTCCAAGAAAGTAAGTGTTTTTTCTCTCCTCCTCTCGTTCGATTGGAAAAACTATATTTTTTTTGGTAGAATTCAGAAACGGTTGCCCGGGAATTGCAACAGCTGAGTGATGGGAAGATCAGAACTGGGGTATATCATGCCGATCGTCAGGGAGACGAAAAAAACAGTCTACACCAGGCCTGGCGGCAAGGGAAGATTAAAGTGGTTTGTGCGACGATTGGTATGCCTCTCAGTTTCACTGTCATGCATTTCGTTGTCCCTTTTTTTACGAGGAGGTGAATAGCGTTCGGGCTTGGTATTGATAAAGGAGACGTACGGTTTGTGTTGCACCATTCTGTGTGTATTTTTTTCCCATTTTTCATAGTCGTGAGATTTGGTGCTCAAGTCCCGCATTCCTATAGATGTCGGTCAGTAAGAACAGGAACGCTTGGCTGAAATCTGACGCTTTGACTTGGTTTAGAAATCGCTTGAGGGGTATTACCAAGAATCCGGAAGGGCAGGCCGAGACGGAAAAGACGCCGATTGCGTATTATACTATCGTCCGCAGGACGGATCGACGATTAGCTCCATGGTTTTCAATGACAAGTCCGGTACCGAGAAACGTGAGTGATCTCGATATCAAAAAAAAAAGTCGGTGGATCTTGGTTTTTTGACGTTTTGTTGATTTCTCGATCGTTCTCATTCGTTCTTTTGTCCACCCCTCCCGAAATAATAAAATGGATTGCCATCATCCTCCAAGTCCATGCTATGCTGAATTTTGCTGAAGATCTTGAAGAATGTCGCAAGATCCAATTTGCAAAGTTTGTGTTGCTGTTTTCCTTCCTTGTCCGTCGACGGTTTGAAATTGACGTTTGTGTTTTCGCTTTTGTTTTTTTTTTTTGGCAAAAAGGTATTTTTCACATTCGTCCAATCTGTCAATCTCATCGTGGAGTACTGAAGATCAGGATGTGCTTGAGCGTTGTGGTCATTGTGACAATTGTACTCGACCCCCGGAAACTATCGAATGTAGAGATGTTTCGCTTTATTCATGGCAGCTGCTGCAGATCGCGCATTATATTCACAAGAACCGTGGGAAGGCTACGGTGAACATGTTGGCGGGCTTGGCACGGAATGCGGGAGGCGCTTTTGATGTATCGTCTGATAAAAAGAGAGGGCAAAAGGGGAAGGAAAAGGTTACGTTGGCTTTGGATGATATTGCCGTCGGCACTGTTGATTTGTCTAGAGATGTGAGTCATGGCTTGTGATTGCTATTCTGATTGAGGTTATTTATTGGCAATGGAAATTAGAATATCGAACACCTTATCATTCGTCTCCTGATCAAGGGATATTTCAAAGAGGAGTATCAGCAAACGGCGTACACTGCCAATGTATACATCGTCCCTGGTCCTTTAGCCAATCGCTTCATCCATGCCTCGCGGGAGAATATTGAAAAAGCGACGAGACCGATGCTACAGATGACTGTTTCCAAGCAAGCACCGAAAGCGCGTGGTCGACGAAGAAAGTGTGCTGAAGATGGGGTGGTGGTGGTGGTGATGGATGAGGACAGAAGAAGTGATACACCCCGTGCGAAGAAGAAGAAGCGGAAGATGGTGGATGATGTGTCAAGGATGGATAATAAGGGCAAAGGAAAGCTGAAGACGACTATTGACGTTATCGATTTTGATGATGATGATGATGATATGGATGTTGATAATGCAGACGATTTCCAGCCGGCGTGGAACGGCGTCGTGAGGCAAGCCGAAGCGGTGAGTAAGATTGCGGATGCGCGAGGAGGTGCTGCTGATGGTGGTGATGGTGGGAGCGAATGTGAGATTATTGAGATTGTGGAAAATGCCAGTGATGAAGATTCGGATGACGTGACGTATGAATGGTCTATGTCGTTGCGCCAGGAACCGGCTGTGAGAAGGAAGGGGGAGGGTATGAAGGAGAAGGAGAAGGAGAAGGAGGAATTTGATTCTGTTGATGAGAGTGAGGTTTTGGTTGTACCATCGGACTGAGGAGGTGGTGGTGTATTAATGAAGGATTCATGAGCAGTTGTTTTTTAACAACATTGTGCAAGTTTTGTTTTTTCCTGATCCATGATAAAATAAAGTCCATTAGATGAGGGCTTGTGCATTATCGAGGTGATACATGAAAAGAGGGGTGATTTCATGAATGACTTGCTTTTTTTGCTGATTTGAGACAGTTGTCGAGTCGATGAACGTCTGTATTCGAGTGTATATATATATATATATATATAAAATTGATCGAGTGTTGCATTCTCGCGGATCAGCAAGCATCTTTGGAGCGTCTATTCTATTCTATTCTAGTTATCGGTTCCGGGAAAAGGAACTGCTCACTGGTCCCCCTCCCCCTTTTGAGGCACCACCGCCTTGGTGATTTGTCAGTATAGGGAATGTGGGCTCTGTCGAGTGCCAATGTTAAGAAGTAGGAGCGATGTTGAATTTGTTCAAGGCTTTTTTCGATAGAGTCAATGAGGCAAGCTTGAGAAGGTATGAGCTTCCACCTCCCCATCACCCACCTCCCTTCCCCCCCCCTGCCGGTCGGTTTATCCTATTTGAAAACAGTCATTCACTTACAGTAGGTGCCTCTCTCCGCCACAAGCGTTTTGGGTCTGTCTCAGGTGACCAAGGGACGGCTGAAATGATGCTTAAATCACTGGGTAACCGTATTGTGAGAAACAGGGTAGATGAGTGTGCCTCTACCGGATCGAGGGGTATCCTACCCGACAAAAACTCATTGTTGGTGACACAATTCTGGGGAATAAAAATACTCCGAGGGAAGATCTCCTCCCCCTCCTACTGCATCACCCATTCAACATATTTTTTCACCTCTGGTGACATGTCGCATTCCTGATACATTCCTGAGGGTAGGCCCTGCAGTTTGGGTCCTCTGCATCTTTAGTACTAGCTGTGGAATAAAAGTTCCGAATCCCAAATAATAATAATAAAAGACAGGGCCAGCTTGTTTTTTATTTTACCGCCAAATGGATATTGCATCCTACATTGTGCACACTACCAAATAACATAAAGAATATCAAAACCTAGAATGCGCCAAAGCTAGTTATCAGACAAACGCCAACTCCTTTTGGCATAAATTAACATAAACCTCTTGACTGCAGAAACCCTGCTCTGACAGTCTGAACCCAAGTGCAATATCGAATACATGAAACGTCGGGTGCAGAAGAAACAATATAAACACATCCCTGATACTTTCCATTTCAAGTACTCGCCTTTGACTGCTTCAAAGCCGAACGAAGAGGTGCCTTGGGGATCAAGTGATGGGTCATATCAATCCTCACTCCACACTCATTCATCCATCCTTCGCCGTACTCTGGATAGTCATCGAGATCCGGAGGGTACTCAGCTCCTGGTGAAGGTGGCTTAAACGCACCTTCATTTGTCCACAGCTGGTCCCTGTCAGAGAACGTCAATCACAGTCGAACAATCCACTGTACGCAAGTGAGTTAAACTCACCCATGACGGTTAAACCACCCTTTCCGTCTATCAGGAAAGACAGGTGATGGACAAATCAAATTCTCATTCCACCTAACACATCGTCCGAGAGCCGGATTGCGTGACGATTCATTTGAGTTGAAACGAAAACTCGGCCGATCGATTTGATCACCATCGGATAAACGACGCTTGGGTGCTTCATGTGCTGGATGAAGCTGAGAAATCCGACGTCCATAATCGTCCACTTGCAGACTATTACCACCAGCTGTTTTGGAGTCATAAGGTAATGTCGAACGCCTGCCATGTGGATGAGCAGTTGTTGATCCAGGAGGATAACGTTTTGCCGAAGTTGGGAGAGGAGTTGCACTATCACTCTGTTGTTGAGCGTGGGATGGATTTGACGATCGCTCACTGCTTGATTCTGAAGGTGATGGGTTACGTACTGTCAATACCGGCTTTCCTTGTGGAATACCTTGCTCAACTGATGATGATGAATCAGTTGAGCTAGGTACATTACGTGATAGAGTGGAAGAATAGGCATCTTTAGATGGACTGACGCTAACTGAGGCGACAAAACTCATTGGTGGGCCACGTTCTCTTGAAACCGCAGGTTCCACACGTGGAGGTGGTGGGATATCCATCGAGGACGTGTTTGCTTGTCGGCCCTGGACAGGGGCTCCATGTTTAGCAAGACGAGTTGAAAGACTGGATGCTGGAGTGGTAGAAGTTGTCGAACCGAACGAGGCATTACGTGACCATGAGCCTGAATCTGTTCTCGCCCTTGTCAAAGGTGCCCGAGGATCTGAAGCCTGGGTGCCAGAATAGACTAAATTTGGGACAGTCGTTGTACTCATACTTGTCTGTGATTCATAAGATGAAACTGGGGTTACAGTGTGCGTATCACTCGGAAGTTGCCTGCAAGATTGTGGGCGGTATGACGTTTCCTGAGGAACCGTTGATTGGGAACGATATGGTTCGAAGGAAGTACCAGCTTCCGATCGGTTCTTGGAAGATAGAGGTGTTGTGCTCTTGGGGCAATATGATACATTGTTAGGTACCCGATGGGAATCGGCTATGACAGTATGATAAGGACCATTTAAAGATGGAGGCGGTACACGATATTTCCCAGGTGGAGAATGGCTTTGAGATCTATATTGCGTTCCAGATGGCGTACGATGGGAGGACTCCGGAGAAGTTGTCTGCGGACGTAACATTTCTCCAGCTAATACTTTCGGAGGACTGGTTCTATGTTCATTCCGCGAAGATATGTGGAGTTCAGGACGGGAAGACGACAGATTTTCGAGATGGGTACTTGGTGGAGGCACGTAAACATTTGCGACACGGTCCGAAGACGATTGTGTGACTGCAGAAAACTGGAGACCAAGTATACTATCCGTTCGATGCCCCGGGCTCGTGTTTAGTTTGGGCTCAGCCTGACGAGGTGGAGACGAGCGCGTGGGATGACTGCTGTTTCTTGTGTCCGATAGTCCCTTTGAAGGCTCAGGATTGGATGCAGAAACAGAGTGACCAACCTGAGAACGATGGTGGGGCCGTGACGAGGAAGGGGGGCTAGGAACGGGTGAGACATATCGGGGGCGTTGTTGTTCGGTTGGAGGAAGCAGCTGTACCATGACAGTAGCACGCGGCAGAGACGTATCACACGTCGCATCCGCACTGGATACCAGAGAACGAGTATTTGAGTATTCCCTGCGCAGCTCCGATGCTGGCGGTGGAATAGGAACTCGCGAATACGAAACAAAATTTTGTCTCTCCCTCTCGGTCTTTTCGCTCACCCAACGATCATCAGCAAAAGAAGGGATGTACTTTTCTTGATCTCCGACATCAACAGTTGAATATCTCTTGCTCATGTAACTTGTTGCTCTTCCCTCTTCCAATGATTCGACAAGAATTGAACTCGCAGGGCTCCTCGCAACTGTTGGCATCGGCTCCGTGATCGTATCATCTGAACTTGTTTCTATGACAGGAGGATCAGGGACAGGGACGCGTAAATGTGTGTCCTCAGGAATACCGGTTCCAGGAGGGCCCTTTCTCTCATTTCCAATACGAGTAGCCTGCGGACCCGGAGTGGAGAGACGGATCATCATACCATTAACAGCCTTTTTTGGTGCGGTATACAGGGAGCCTGTGGCGATAGAATTGTATTCAGCATTCATACGTGCCTCGAGTGAAACGTCTTCTGATTCCACCTCTGAAGGGGGAGCAGTCGTCATCGAATGCCATGCATGTCCGCCTGACGCATTGTGAGGCACCGGCACTGGGAAAACGGGAACCGGAGTAACTGACGTCGATGATGATAGTGGAGGAACTGCAGCTGTCGCGACGGTAGGGCTGACTTTAGAGGCCAGACTCACGGAACGATTGTTATTGGTAGATGTGGGAGGCATCGTAATGGATGTTGCTGAGTTGAGTGCACCAGCAACAAGGAAGCCTTGAACTGTATCAGAGCAGTATTCAGCCGGAAATGAATTTTGTTACCTGCCAATGAGGTCGATCCATCCTCATGACTGCCGTTCAATTGTCCCGGACAGGGTCTACTCATTGTCGACCCTGTTGCTCCAGTGAGTAGGGGAAACGATACAATATTGCTATTACCACTGATCGAGTCGTGCCTCGTTGCAGCCGCGCCACTGGCTCGTCTTCTTTCCCCTCGTTCCGTCAATGGACTCAGGTGTGGGCTTTTCACTGCTAGCATGCTGTCAATTGACATTGCAGGAGAAACAGGGGAGAGACTGGGTGAACATGAGTCATCTGTCGCGGTGTCGTCAGATTGAGAGCAACAGTCAGACCGTCCATAAATATATGTATCAAAGGCGCCACGGCTGAGAATTGCATCAGATTGAGTGGGCGGTCGAGATGGAAAGTCTCGAGCAGTTAAATGAGATGTTCTAATGGCAGGAGCAGCGTAATGTGATGGTCGTTGAGAGTCCGAGACCAGCGGAAAACAAGCAATAGTATCTTCGTATCGAGGAGAAGAATAATCGCTCGGCACAGCCATGCGTTGAAAATTTGACTCGTATTTAGGCTGTTGGCCGCAGCACGAGCCAAGTGTCGGTGCCTTGAAGACACGAGCGGAGAATTGGCGTAGGCGGGCAGGATAGACCTTGAAAAAAATCCAGGTTACAGCAACAAGCCATCGAGCAAGAGCTTACAGGTGTATTAAGTGACCTGGTGCTTTGCGACTTGGACGAGATAGCGGATGAATACATGGTGGGTATATTGGACGGCTTAGCATCGGTATTCGGTAGGAGAAGGAGTTGCTGATATATAAGTATGTCTCTTTCACATACTAACACGAGTTTGACTTGAGGCAATCCATGCGGCCTTGGATCGAGCGTAAAAAAAGTGGATGACAGCCGAGAGGTTTTGTGTAACAATGACGATGGGAGTGCCGTAGTGGTAAAGTCCTAAGTAGCCGCGATTGTGACTGTTCATTTACGACTAACAGAAGTTGTTGGTGGACGCATGTCAGGCTCTGACAGTCCTGATGGATTCTTCAACGGTCGGCGGAAGACATTACAAAGGGGCCGAGATAAAATATAAATTTTGATAGTATTGATGCTTACTTGAGCATTATTCCCTGTAAACTACAGTCTGGTTTTTGAGCACGATGCATGCCTTGCAGCAGGAGATACTACCAGCAAGTGGTGTAGAATTTGCTACTAGTCTCAAGCTATTGCCTTCAACACGACAGGATCCCCCTGCTTCATCGAGTGTCCGACACGAACTTGTGGCTCGTGTCTTATGCAACGTGGTTGTCGCAAGGTCAAATATTCTCCGTATTTTTGAGGTCCGCGAAGAGCCTGCCCCAGTTTCTACCCAAAGTGAAGATGAACGTGAACGAAAAGGAAAGGTGCGGAGGGGGACAGAGGCTGTCGAAGGTGAAGTTGAGATGGACGAGCAAGGCGAGGGTTTTGTCAATATATCACAGGTAATTTACTGTCCCATGCATCAGCCAAATACATGTTTTTTTCTGCACACAGATTAGTTTTTGAGACTGGAATCGTTACTGACTAGTTCATCCGTTAATACAGTCTGCAATCCAGAAAAACACCAAGCAGCCTACTGTCACGCGCTTTTACTTCATTCGCGAGCACAAACTCCATGGGATTGTCACCGGTCTTGAAGGAGTCAGGACTATGGCCTCCCTTGAGGATAAACTAGACCGGTTACTTGTTTCTTTCAAAGACGCCAAGGCACATAATCTTTGTCTCTATTTCAATTTCAAATCTGACCCTCAATAGATTGCTCTCCTGGAATGGTCGGATTCAGTACACGACCTTATTACTGTGTCAATTCACACTTATGAACGAGCACCCCAATTGGTGCGTAAGCCTGACAAAAATCATCCAGCTCTTGTGTTTATTTTGTCTTAGCTCTCCCTTGACTCTCCTCTTTTCTGTGCAGATCTCCGTGTTGATCCTCATTCTCGTTGCGCGGCACTCTCCCTCCCAAAGCATGCCATTGCCATCCTCCCATTTTATCAAACTCAAGCTGAACTTGATGTCATGGAACAAGACCAGTCTCAGCCCAGGTAGGTCATTCAAATCCTTGGCTCGTTTTTGTCCCCTCATGGTGTTGATTGAAATAGGGACGTACCATACTCCCCGAGTTTCATTTTGGATCTTCCTATCCAGGTCGAAGAAAGTATCCGTAACGTCATTGACTTTGTCTTCCTCCCTGGCTTCAACAATCCTACCCTTGCCATTCTTTTCCAAACTCAGCAAACTTGGACAGGGTACGTTGCCAAATGGAATCCTCTATTCATCTCATGAAAGTAATCTACACAGTCGACTGCGTGAACTCAAGGATACTGTCCGATTAATCATCTTCACACTCGATATCATGACTCAAAACTCTAGTATCATAACATCTGTTCAAGGTCTTCCCCATGACGCCTTCTCATTATTGGCTTGTTCGACTGTATTTCGTGGTGTTGTCGTAATAACTGGTAATTCGGTGATCTATGTCGACCAATCCTCTAAGCGAGTCGCTTTGCAAGTAAATGGCTGGGCTACACGGATGAGCGATTTGTCATATCTCCCTCTTAACGAGCAAGATGCATCGCAGAAGCTCATATTGGAAGGATGTCGATCAATTATGGTTGACGATAAGACTGTATTCTTGATTCTGAAAGATGGTATAGTATATCCTATCGAGTTCGTTGTGGACGGGAAGACAGTGTCGAAACTGTCAATGTCACCCGCCATCGCACAGACCACAATCCCAACAGTTGTTAGGCGTGTGGATGGAGATCATATCTTTATCGGAAGCACCGCGGGTCCGTCCATCCTTCTCAAAGCTACACACGTTGAGCAGGACGTAGAAGAAAATGAAACTGCAGTTTCTGCAGCTGTGGTGACTGAGGATGTGATGACGGTTGACGACGATGATGGTACGCCGCCTTCCTGACTTCAATCAGAATCAAGTGTTTATATATGAGAACGTATAGATATCTACGGTGATTCGAAAATTGAAGCTGAACCAACGACGAATGGAGTCATGCATATGAAGAAGACCAAGACTATCATTCAGCTCTCACTGAGAGACTACCTCCCCGCCCATGGCCCTATTTCCAGCATGACATTCTCTCTTGCCATGAACGGGGTGTGTTGACATCGTGCATCATGTCCATCTCAAAAATGACCGAAATTCATGTAGGAGAAACCAGTGCCAGAGCTCGTTGCGGCTACCGGTGTAGGTAATCTGGGTGGCTTCACCCTTTTTCAGGTGGGAAAACCTTCATCGTTCCTGATCACATCTCTGACGCCACATCATCAGAGAGACTTACCAGTCCGTAGAAAGCGCAAGATCCTTGCTATCAGTGGATCTCGTGGAATATGGTCTTTACCCATACGTCAACCCCTACGCAACAATACTGCAGCTTATGGTGGACAGGACAATGATACACTCATTCTGAGCACCGATATCAACCCATCGCCTGGCTCTTCCCGCGTACGTGGTCCTTGCTTTTGCGGCGTTTTCACAATCTGAAACTCGTTTGTCTCTTATCATAACAGATTGCAGTCCGTTCCATAAACCGTGACATCTCTATCAAGACTCGAACACCAGGCTTGACAATTGGTGCTGCGCCATTTTTCCAACGAACAGCAATATTACATGTCATGACCAATGCCATACGCGTCCTCGAACCTGACGGCACTGAACGGCAAGTTATACCTGACAAAGATGGCAATATGCCAAGACCGAAGATAAGAGCTTGCAGTATTTCGGATCCATTTGTATTAGTTCTGAGAGAAGATGACTCCATCGGACTGTTTATTGGAGAAACAGAGAGGGGAAAAATCAGGAGGAAAGACATGTCGCCGATGGGTGATAAGGTACGTTCTTCCTCCGATGACCATAGTGTTGGGCTTCACTCTTATAAACTTTAGACATCGAGATATCTCTGTGGATGTTTCTTTTTAGATTCGACTGGATTGTTTGAGGCGCAATTCGAGAACAAGTTACCGCCATCTGCCACATCGACGCTGCAGGTTGCCTCGGGAGCCAAGTCGCAATGGTTACTATTGGTTCGGCCACAGGGTGTCCTCGAGGTCAGCGCTCTATCAGTCATGTCACATTCTTTATCGTATCTGATGATGCACCAGATCTGGACCTTACCAAAGTTGTTACTGGCATTCTCCACATCGGCCTTGGCCTCTTTGCAATCAGTATTAACGGACACACATGACCCACCAGCGTCATCTCCACCCCAAGATCCTCCTCGCAAACCTCAAGATCTAGATATTGAGCAAATCTTATTGGGTCCTGTTGGGGAAACCTCTCTAGTCCCTCATCTCTGTGTGAGTAGAAATTGGTTATCGGATATGGCTGCCTTATTGTTTGTCCCATGTGCCCTAGGTTTTCTTACGTTCTGGTCAACTGGCCATTTACGAAGCTGCCGTTTCAGGCTTGAGAGATACAGAGAACCCACTCATAGATCCCAAACCCCGAGCCACATCTCTCAAGATCAAGTTCGCAAAAATTGCATCCAAAGCCTTTGACATCCAACGACCAGAAGAAAATGAAAAGAGCCATATATTGGCTGAGCAGAAGAAGATCAACCGAGTTTTTATTCCGTTTGTGACTTCACCTACGATAGGCGTCACGTACTCGGGCATCTTTTTCACTGGTGATCGCCCGCATTGGATATTGTCGACTGATAGGGGTGGAGTGCAAGTTTATCCTTCGGGACATAATGTTGTGCATGCCTTTACACCTTGTTCATTGTGGGAGTCGAAAAACGACTTTTTAATGTATACCGAAGAGGTGAGCTTCACTTACTCCTCTTGAAACAGTGGCGCTCACGTGAGAACAAGGGTCCGATCCTGCTTGAGTGGATTCCCGGTTTTCAATTCAGTAGTGCGCTGCCATCTAGGTCAATACCTCGTGGACGGGCATATTCAAGCATTTTGTTTGACTCTTCGACGAGTCTAATTGTTGCTGCTTCTTCGTTGCAGGCAAGGTTCACATCGTTTGATGAGGATGGGACTAAGCTTTGGGAACCTGATGGTGAGCATATCAAAAAACGTCTTTAATGGCATTTGGCTGACGCGTTTTTTTCGATTGCCGACCACACTCATTGTTATCATCGTGCAGCTCTGAATATCTCTGAGCCATATGCAGATTGCTCGGCATTAGAGTTAATCGCACCTGATATTTGGGTCACGATGGATGGGTCAGTCTGCGGCTCTCGGTTGTAGATCAAATGACTTACTTAATATACAGATTTGAATTTGCAACAAACGAGTATGTCAACGATATGGCCATCGTGACTCTAGAGACAGCTGCGACGGAGACGGGAAAGAAAGACTTCGTGGCTGTTGGAACCTCTGTTGATCGTGGCGAGGATCTTGCTGTCAAAGGGGCGGTACGTCTTCCACTCATCGTGTTTAACTCAAGCCTTAAGAAACAATAATATAGACATATATTTTCGAAATTGTAGAGGTCGTTCCTGACCCGGCTGTCTCCCAGCGTCGGTGGTATAAACTCCGTTTGCGATGTAGAGACGATGCTAAAGGACCCGTTACTGCCGTGTGTGGGCTAAATGACTATCTCGTGTCATCCATGGGTCAAAAGGTGAGCTGTTTGTTTCAGACTTTATTTCTCGAATCTGTGTCAGGAAGTACAACGTGTTAAGGTGTTGGCTAGTAACACAGCATGACTGACACTGAGGCTCGTTCGTTTCTATTCTGATTTCATTTAATTTTATTACACCTTGTCTGTAACTGATGTGGCTTTTACCCCCAGATTTTTGTCCGTGCATTTGATTCTGACGAACGCCTTGTGGGTGTCGCATTCATGGATGTCGGGGTCTATGTGACTTCATTACGAACCCTCAAAAACCTGCTACTGATTGGGGATGCAGTGAAGAGTGTATCTTTTGTAGCATTCCAGGTCCGCAGCACTGCATTTGGGTTTGAAGATGGTCAGCTGATAGTGACTACCATAGGAGGACCCATATAAGCTTGTGCTACTTTCGAGGGATACTCATCGCGTTTGCGTTACCAGCGCAAATTTCTTATTTACCGAAGATGATTTGCGGATTGTGACAGGTGATGAGGAGGGCATCGTGCGTATTTATGAGTATAATCCGCAAGGTCAATTTTTTTACCGCAACCTCTTGATCCACACTGATCATATCCTCCAAATCGGATATCCTACTTGTTATTCTAGATCCTGATTCTCGTGACGGACGCCATCTACTCCTGAGAACTGAGTTTCATTGCCAACGTGAATGCCGCACTACAGTCACAGTCGCTCATCGGACAAAGGAGGATCCACCGATACCCAATTCGAGAATATTGACTGGTGTGTGGAATCAGCAGTATTAGATTCACTTCAGCTTTTTGATGGATGGTTTGCCAAGGCTCGACCAACGGGTCATTGTCGTCGTTGACCGTTCTGGAAGAAACTTCTCACAAGCGGCTGGCACTCTTGCAGGGTCAATTGATGAGAAGTTTACAACATACAGCTGCGCTTAACCCGAAAGCCTTCCGGTGAGTCACGTCTCTTCCCAGACGCCGACCTATTCATGGCCCATTTTAAGAATTGTGAAGAATGATTATGTTTCAAAACCGCTAACAAGAGGTATATTGGATGGGAATTTGCTCTGTCACTATGAAGGTCTGCCAATCAATCGGCAAGTAGAGGTTACGCAACAGATTGGGACCGACAGAGTGAATGTACTACGGGATTGGATTGAGGTCAGGGGGTCCTGGTAGTACGATATTTCGAGTAGGATTATGGCCCAACAGAAGGCAATTGAAGCATCACTAGTATTGACCAGAGCTCTCCATTGTTCCTTCCTATGCTCGTTGAATTTGACTATTCCAAGTGTGCAACTGATGTCGATAACTAATTCTGAAGTTTGTTTATGATAAATGTCAGTTGTTTGGAATTCAAGGTCGTAACCGCATCGTTATACCCCTACCGCCACATGCCTTTCGGTGAAATTATCTGTGGTTCACCTGGAAGCGGCAAATCAACATATTGCTACGGTAAATACCAGCTTTTCAGTGCCATCAACAGACCCATAGCTGTTGTCAACCTCGACCCTGCAAATGACACGATACCATATCCTTGCGCGATCAACATATCTGAACTTATCTCCCTGAAAGAGGTAATGGAGGAATATGGTCTCGGTCCAAATGGCGGGATGTTGTACTCAATGGAGTACTTGGAGACCAACTATGACTGGCTCGAGGAGAAGTTGAAGGAGCTAGGGGACGATGCATATGTTCTTTTTGATCTGCCTGGACAAGTGGAATTGAGCACGAATCATGACAGTATCAAGAGGGTTGTCAAGAGATTGGTCAAGAGTGGATTCAGGGTGCGACACTACGCAAACTTTGCTATCCTTTTTTCACTTATAATTCATCCAGGACAGTTAGCCGCGGTGCATCTTTGCGATGCTCACTATATCACCGATGCAGCTAAATATGTTTCTGTATTGCTCCTCTCATTGAGAGCAATGCTACATCTTGAACTACCACATATCAATGTCTTGTCAAAGATCGATCTTCTTAAGCAGTATGGGGAGCTTGGTGCGTCTATTAATCATAGGGGATTTCATTCATAAATCATGTTTGACAGAATTTAATCTTGACTTCTACACCGAGGTTCAGGACTTATCCTATCTTGAAAACTCGTTATCATCATCTTCACCGACCAGATTATCAGCCCTCAATATGGCTATAATTTCCCTCATTGAAGATTTTAGCCTTGTTGGTTTCGAAACGCTAGCAGTTGAAGTGAGTTTTGGTATGACATGCCTCTATGCCTGTTATCGACCATCACATTTGTAGGACAAACATTCCATGCTGAACCTCACCAGGGTGATCGATCGGGCAACAGGCTACGTGTTTATCCCTCCCCCTGACGCCCAACCTCCTCCAGATGCTATAGATCAAATGGACAATGCTCCTGATTTGCGACCCAATGCACACGGCCTTTTCTCCTCTGCAGCAGGACCGCTGAAGGGCCCTCTCAGTGATGTTCGCGATGTACAAGAACGCTGGATAGATGAACGAGATGCATACGATGCACATGAGAAGCGTCAGTGGCGTAAAGAGGGGGAGACTATACGAGACAGGCTGGCATCTTCTCAGGAGAAAAAAGACAAGGCAGTTGGATAAAATCATGAACACTTTTATTGAGAATGGAAATCATCAAATTTTCGTATAGACAATACATATTATGAAGATGTAAACAGGAGAGTTGGTAAAAGCTGAGGCCATAACGAGCGAATTCTGGGCCCCAGGAAACAGTCACGGCCTGCACAGGTACAGGTTGGTGCCCGTCCCTGGTACTCAAATTTGAAAGGACCGCTGTTGCTGATACCATATAGAATTGTCATAGAATCCATTGGTCAGGCATTCATTGATGTGAATTCTGTGGAAATTCTGCCTAACACCGCTCCAATCAAACTCCAAATAAATTTAACGAGTTTGATTTATTTTTCAACACATGACGAAGAATCCTGAGAATACAATACCGTCTTCATTCAGCTAAGCATATGGCTTCGTGAGATCTCGAATTACCGGAATGGGTTGTATAAATCCCAGAGGCGCAACCCAGGTCTCCTTATCGCTTTCCAGGTTTACAGGATCATGCACGAACACCTCACCCTCTATTCTGCCAAAGTATGCCTTGAGCAATATATGCTCTGATGACAAGATTAACTATCCTTTTCAACAGATCTGCCCTTTTGCGCAAAGGGTAATATGATCAAAGATCCTGTCCTACTAATTACATTGCTGATGAGTGGTTAATAGGTTGAAATTGCTCTGAATGAATCTGAATTACCTTTTGATCGATATGAAATCGATCTTCAGGCTAAGCCTGACTGGTATGCTCCAAGGATAAACCCAGCAAGCAAGGTGTGCCAATCTACTTACTTGGATTACGAGTGTTGACACAATCATACTTAGGTTCCAGCAATCGTATATGGTGGACCTAAGGCTCCACCAGATCAACCATCTTCAGAGTCCCACAAGCTAGCGGAGTCTTTGGTTCTTATCGAATTTATTGCCGATGTTTCAACCACGAAGTCCCTCCTTCCCAAAGACCCTGTCCTCCGTGCCAAAGCTCGCTTTTTCATTGAAGTATTCTCGTCTAAGTTTGTTCCTGCTTGGTATGCCTCGTTAACCAAGGGTGAAAGTCCGAACAAGCTCCTGCAAGGAATAGAAGCCATCCAAGTGCTTCTACCAGCCGAGGGGTACGCAATTGGAGAATGGTCGATTGCGGACGCTGCTGCCATACCATTCCTAGCCAGAGCTGAATTGGCTATCAAGAACGACTTGGGTGCTTTTGACGAGGGAGATGGAAAGAAAGCATATGAAATTCTGCAAACAGACCCAAAATTTGGCAGGTTTCGGGAATATCTTGCCGCCCTTAAAGGTCGCAAGAGCTTCCAGGAGACCTTCGATGCAGTAAGGCATACTCTTTATCGATAAATACTGTCTCATGAGGCCCCACAGGAGTTTATATTGACTAAGTATAAGGGACGCTTCCCACCTCTCAGAGAGAAACGCCTCGCTGAGGCTTCGAAACCCTCTCTTTGATTGGATCGTGATCTTCTATGATATACAGGTCCAGTTCTGCCTATCCCCCGTGTACTTTTGTCTATATCGGAGAATCGTAAACCATTCGCTCTTGATATCCTTTTATGAATAACTGCATTTCTCTGAAGTAACTGTCAAAGCACTAGTATAGGGCCCTGGAAACTTGTGAGTTCATTTGAGTGTAAATATGTCGCCGACGACAACTATTTTGACTCCTTTACAAGGTTCGTCGTGTTCTTCAGGTTTGATGAGTAAGACGCTGAACACATGCCACTTTGCTACTGACCCAACGTCGCGGTTGATATCTATTTTCACTCGCCAGCAAGACTAACTTTGGAAAAGATAGCATTTCGTCATTTCATGAGTGAATGTCGTGAGAAATTTCCACTTCAAAATGGTCGATAGATGTGATTGAAATTCCGAATGGAGAGGTGGTACTTGATTGGAGTACAGTACAGTAAAGACTGATCTCAACAAACAGCTGTACGCTTAACGCCAATAGACTTTTTCCTTTGCACCAGTCCACTCGTCCTGTTCCGTCCAGTAAGCAACGCCGTAGTCGATAAATAATTCAGATCCTGCTTCAATGCGGCGATCTAAATTTTAACCAAGTCAGAGTCCACGTCAGCTTGGTTGCTCCAAAGATGACCCACCAGCAAAAAACATGATATGATGGCAATTGTTGACGTAAACAACTATACTTTGATAAGTGAACCAGAACAATGATCATCTGATCCATAGTTTCACCTCTTCCGCGACAGTTTGGAGATTTGTCAGTGGCTTCTTGCAGTATAGGTCCTTCATGATTAAGGAACCGCATCTCGTTACCCATATACATTGAATCGACTATCCAGCTGTCATTGAGGTCAAACTTATAATTCAGTCCCGTGTAATAAGGAATGCTGGAGAGATTCGGAGTCAAGCGGAGTAAGGTTCTTCTATTAGATTACCTACGGTGAGGCTTGCTCCGAAATTGCTTCCAACTCAAGGGGCTGCAGTTCTCCAGTATATTCTGTCACTGATTTCAAACCCTTGAAGTCGACATGGATTTATCGATCTTACCTCCAATAGCCTCGCCTTGGAGTATTTTTTGGGTTGTGAAAGCTCCGAGACCCCAAGACCCTCGAGCGATGTAAAGGTGCTGTGTTCAAGTTCTGATAATGATAGTGCACATGCAAAAATTGACTTACCGGAAATTGCGCGCGCTGGCAATGGACATTTAAGCATAAATTTTGCTTCTGTGATTTCCTGCCTAAGAATCCAAGTAATCTCAAGTTCTATAACTTCTCAGAAGTATTGATAGACCTACCTCTGAGACCAAGTACGATGGTTTGATCGATCACATCAGGAGGGGAGGCTGGTGAGTTGATCAAGAGCTCTTACCTTGCATCACAACCTCTACACATTTCGGGATCGCACTCTCTACCGGTAGCCCGACACGGACAATCATCCGTAGAACACAATTTCTTTCTAGATCCATGTACACGCGAGCAAGAACAACCTTTCCATCGGATCACACCTGTCATTTTAAGTGGGTCGGAAGATAAGAATATCAGAGACTAAGATCACTCACAAGTTGGTCTACACTGACAGTTTCTCTGACAATGGTGTTTGTTGAGAAAGCAGGCACATCCAGAATCTTTACCACATGCCCCTTTGTGATGACAAGGGTTCAATGGCGAAAACCCGGCCTTTCCATCTTTCGTACCGGATACAGATGGATCATCCTCTTAGGCCGTTCTTTTAGCTATCAGGAGCATAAAGAGGAACAGTACGGAGATGTACCAAAAAACCAGCTGGGCTTCATATAAGATTGCTCAGAAATAATATTTTCTTCGATAGTATCGTCAGCATAGAGCTGTGTGCGGTATATAAAGACCTTTTGTACGATGTCATTGGAAAAGCCCCCCCAGTGAGGACAATTAATATGAACTTACATCTCGACACTTTGCATGCACAATTACACTCAAATCACAAGGTAAAATGTCAGGTGATATCTCTAAAATCCCCTTGATAACTTGCATTTCCTCTTCATTGCACAAGCTAAGAACTTCCTGAGGATGATGATCAAGAAATTACTATACAGTATGAGGTATAAAGTACACACTAATGTAGCGTTATCCAAGAGATCGAGATGTCGAAAACAATCATTACCACAAGGATTACCCTTTGAGAGCTGAAGTTGATGGGAGGTAGCACTGATCGACTTCGAAGGGGGAAAGTCGAAGTTGCCTTATACATCTTAGTAGAATTTGGGATCATAGATAGGGATAGGTCATGCGTACGATGGATTCCACAAGATGTATATATACAGTTAAGGTTTGGACAGAAGATTTTTGATCCGAGTCTGAGGTGCGCAGAGAGATCAGCATCGGGTGGCATTGCTCGCAAGTCTGAGACATGAAGGTCAGGATATTCTGAGAGCCTTGCTCCGGGCCATGAAAGCAGATCCCGTTGAGACGCGTCCCAAAGCAGACCGCTGTCATGATTACTCCTCAACTTAGTGAAGAAGTAAAACTCGTCAATTTGGGAAAAAGAAAGACCAAAGCCATGGTATAGCCGACGGACTACCTCCAATTGTATGACTTCCACTGTGTTCAGGTAATAATCGGTATGATTAAGAATAAATAAGTAATCGTTGTAGACTCACCATCAGGGTCTAAAAAATCTGACTGCCAATCAAAAGACAGAAATGACCTGAGATATCGGCCATGGTCGAAAACCACATCATCTTCGAACGGTGAGAATGCAAGGCTGTCTGATTTCGCAGCTAAGGGAGTTAAGTTGCGAGAGGTAGATGTGCAAGAGAAATATCGTGGGTGTGGCAAGAAATCTGGATCTATTTTGCCTGAGGTCTCAGTAAACCCTGAGTTTATGGGAACCCGGTAGGAATCGGCCTTGAATGACTGATCGCACCATAGATTCTCAGATACGTCCACAAGGTCTTCTGGAAGCTCCCGATATACAGAGATCAAGAGGTAAGAGATGGCTGTCTCGGGGTCCTCAAATGCAAGGAATAGTCTCTCGCTATCAGGGCTGCACAAGTCATCATCGAGCTCGGTAGCAAGCTCGGAAGGGGAATAAGATGAGGAGTATGAGTGTTCTGAACACCAGTCATCCGCATCCGGGGAGTCTCGTCCATCATTTTTGGCTGCAGGAATATCTTCCGCAAGACCCACGCAGAGTTGGTCCATTTCGAGCCTATTATATTCTGCTTTCCAGCTATAAAAATGATCCCAAGTGTTCTTGTATGTTTGAGCAGCCGTGACTATGTCATCAGGAGGGACGGAACGACGGGCGTCGACTAGTGTATTACCACGCGAAGGCAAAGGTGCTATAACTCTAGAAGTCATTGATGTCGATGATCAAGTACGATTGGCAAATTAATCATTTATTTAGCAAGCAACTGCTTAGCAGAATCATTCTGAGTCATGTTCATCATGATTTCAGCAATACGACGGAGGAGCCCATAACCTGTAAGGATAATCTCAGGTCCTCAAAGCGGTGAGGCAACATACCACATAGCATCTTTATAAAAGGTAGGAGTAGCGAAAGATGTGTGAGTACTACTTTCATAATGGAACTGAAACATTGAAACAGTAGTAAAAAAAATAGAGCTCAGTCTCAGCAAGATTCCAAAATGACGGTGATATTGTGAAAAATTAATAGGACTGGGAAAGGAAAAAAAACTAGGTAAAACAATGAAGGAAAACATATTCATGAAGGTCCTCAGAATAACTACAGCGACCTTTAAGATAAATATGAAACAAAGATAACGAAAGGACGAAATGGATATTATACTCGTACTTCAACACAAGTGAGAAACAGGTGTAGATTATGCTGTGAGAAACATCATGTATTCTCTGTCATGAGTTCGTCAGAGAGACGATCATTCACGTACTGAGGCATGCCTCAGGATCCTGCTCATTTTCGCAAGCTGGTCCTTAAATGACATGAGAACCAGATGCCGGAAAGTCGAATACTTGGGAGGTGGCACCGAGCCTGTTCAAATGTCTGCGGTACAGATGGAACAGAAATCGCAAGGATCAAAGCCCTACCTCCACCTTAGGGGTATTCCCTATCACCAATATCGCCGGACTTGTTATTCCATCTAGTCCCAAAACCATGACCTGTGAAGATGTAACGATCCGAGAAGAGTGACGAACAATAACCTGAGGCTGGCAGTTTTGTTAACACAGGGAATAGTTGGCCCAGATAGCACCAGCCAATATAAGTCCCAAGAATGCTACTCAGCCTAGATCATACACTTTCAATCGAAGGGCTGCTAAATTCAGTCGAACTTAACAGGTCAGTAGTAGAGTTTGGGACAATATCTGACATATTGGGGGAAAGGGACATCGCTGTCTCTCACAGGGACCATTGACACCTTCAATTCATGGCAGCACAAGAACAATGCATTGAAATAACTTGGACACAGCCCAATGAGTGAACAATTGACTTTGAAAAATATCTCTATCCACATTTGGAGAAGCGTCAAGCAAAACAAAAGCGACATCTGATATTGGTACGCACTAATTATACAAATTTCGAAGTCGGGCTTCGACATCATCTGGACTCTGTTTGATATCTGTGGTACACACAAGACATATGAGTCAACTACTTCGTTTCGAATATCATGAACAAGCCAACTCACACTTCTGCGGATCTGAGAAATCAAGTAACCAATGAACGTCAGTTCAAGAAGTAAAGTAAAGAGTAGCCCACTCCGACTGAACTCCTTCTCTTTTTGTTTCTGTGTAAACTTGCTCAAGCTAGGTATCACCACCATGACAATTTCATCGGCAACAGCGTCCCTTGCCTCCTTATCTTCACCCAAAACCTTTGCCATCCGATGTCGCTCAACAACCTCTTCAAGTAGATCAAAGAATCTTGTGAATTTCTCCTTTGCCTGTGATTTCCCGCTTTTTTCCTTTGGATCATCGCTGATGGCTTGCATCAATGGCGAGAAATTCGTATCGAAATATGCTGCTTTAGCGGTGCGCCAGTTCGAGTTGATGGTGTCGATAATGGGCTGAGAAATAAGAGGACTGAGGTCTGGGTGATTAGATTGTAATAAGAGGTGACGACGTAAATAAGAAATGTTGTTGAGAAGAAATATTGAGCCGAAGGCCGGTCGGCGCAAGCGTGAGATGGCATTGAGGCTATTGATGGCATTTGTTACAACATCATCTACAGATAACCAATCAGCATCATTGTGCAAGGAGAAGACCAGAGAAATTTACACAGGAAGTGCTCCAGGATAACATTCTCGTCAGTTACCCCGCCCTGCGAGGGTTTGCCAACTTGAACACCCTCACCCATCTTCCAATTTCCATCTCCTAATGCCAACAGTGCAGAGGATACTGCAGTTCGTACTTTAGGTATCCGTTCCAAATACTTGACTGTCTAGACAGGAGTGAGTGTTGACAGAAACGGGCTGTTTAATATTGTAGTTTTCTACCTCAATTGCAGGATCCACCACTTTAACACTCGTGTCCAAATCACGGTTATTGACTCCAAGCTTGAGGTCAACAAGGAATTCTGGGAAGCTACGAAGGCAGATCTGCCGTAATGCCTGCAGTCCATCTCGAAGCTCATTCTTGTCGTCCTGATATTCAGAACCTCGCCTCGACAAAACTTCCTCCCATGGATGTTGTTGTTGAAGGAGGGCATCGTAGGCGGAGAGGGCAAGGAAGTTATGTTTCTGTAACGACTTTTTTATGAGTGTGGTCAGCTGATTGAGCACTGTGCCAAAGAGATTCAAGATGGGCTTTATCAGAGTACCATATGATGACGCGATAGACTCTGGTTTTGTCAGAAGTGACAGTTTCTTCAGAAGCTTGTATTCGTCCTACGGGATGATGTCAGAGGAGTGGATATACATTCCATGATGAATGGAACATGCCTCAGCCACGGCCAAGAGGGTCTCAACCCATTGACCAAACTCCAATCCCGTCGAAATGGGGTCCATTGTGTCGGCTCGCGTAACAAGCCTTTTACCTTGTCCCTCAAGACATTTAAGAATCCAATTACCTCGCATATCGGCGTAACCCTTTTGGGCTTCCGTCAAGGTCGATATGATGGCAGGTGCTGCAGGATGTGAAGGATGGGTTGATGGTAGGGGGAGATTGTGGAGATAGGAAACCAGAGGCAATAAGTTCGGGAAAAGGGATGAAGGAAAACTCGTAGAAAGAGAGTCTGGGACTGTGGTAGCGTTACCAGAAGAGCCTTCAGCAACAATAGTAGTATACAGCTGGGTAAGCTTCTTGGCTCCAGTTTCAACAAGACGAGCCTATGTCAACAAGATGTCAAGATCGGTGACAAGTCCACTACACCATACATACAGTCTTAGTAAGGTCAATATTATCAGGATCGAACGCAATCTTGGCGTTCAGCCTGTTTAAGGCCTCCTTGTACAACTCTGAGTTATCCGTCTGTGGACTATCAATGATTTTGAGAATATCCTTTTAGTGTTCTACGTAACATGGCTCACCCTCGAAGAATCATCGCCTCTTCTGCTGCCAAATCTTCTTGACTACTAGCCATCTCGTCTATTTTGGACAGCGCCTGATCGATATCTGGTCATGAAGACTGAACAATCTCTGAACATTTGATATAAAGGGCCTGCATACTATGAGATCGGCGGTTTAGAATCTGAGCAGCGGTATACAGGGGCAGGATTGACTTCTCAAGCTTAGCAAGTCGGGCATCAAAGCTATCAAGTATAGCTAATCAGGTCAACGAGAAGTTATACAGTGAACAGTTATAGTCGTACATGTCATTCGCCTGGAGATCTGGCGCGTTTTCTGTAGGTTCTGCTCCAACTACAGAGGGAATTACTGTAATGGAAGCCACGCTTTCCAAGTAAACATACATACCAGTTCAATTTCTGCAGTTTCATCGTCCATTCCGTTCTTTTTCGTAGCGATCCAGAGATAAGCCTCGTTTATCACTATTTGTATCTGTACTCACGGGTATACTCAATCAAGATCCCGAGATTTGATCACAAATCATTCTCCTTTACTCTACCAAACCTCTTTCACTCACACCACGGGCAAACAACTGTCAAATGGAGTCACAAGGTTTGATGTCAAGTGATTTGTCAGATTAACCGGCTATACCGGTTATATGCATGACACTTGTCACTTTTTTTTTCTTTTTTTTTAAGTTGACAATTTATTACATGGGGCATGTAGGCAGACCGTGGTAGCTAAAAAAGGGGCCAAGGGACTACAACCCTGCGATGCACATTGTAAATGCACCTCCTACACTAACTAAGCATGAGGCCAAGGAAGAGTAGGTGCTGAAATAAAGGAAAGACTATTTATAGAGAGAAAGGAATGAACCTAGCTTCCAATGCATGTGCTCCCCACACTGACTCCACTCCCAACCCATGTTCCATGCCACACTGCCAGAAGCTGCATACCACATGAGTGTCATGAACCGCCTCTCTGGCTAAGTCCATTTCTATTATTCTTTTCTCTTTTATTTTATTTTCTATTTATAGCGTGGGAAAGTCTGTCACACTATGTGACACAAGGCGTGACCATGTCAC
>Ga0153987_1000157_pt1 | contig 24137 bp, 32 predicted proteins | sample TSNC071MetaG_FD_102279 | JGI IMG/M metagenome (GOLD analysis project Ga0153987, IMG submission 102279) | Attine ant fungus gardens microbial communities from North Carolina, USA - TSNC071 MetaG | ecosystem: Host-associated > Fungi > Mycelium > Unclassified | place: USA: North Carolina, William B...
AGTGTGACATATTTCCCACGCTATAAATAGAACAGAAAATAAAGGAATAGAAATAGAAAAGAAAATATATATTGACTTAGCTGTGATAGCTAGTCAATGGTCTGAACTGGCAGTTCATGACAAATGACAGCTGGCGTCCCCTGATGTCAGAAGGCCTGTCCAAGGCGAATCATAACACTGTGTACCCAATATCGTATATGTAGCACTTGCCTGTAAACCTAAAGGCCCAGTCATTTACCTGGACCTTTAGGTGAGTCTACTTGTTATTATGTCCCTTACAAATATTCAGTTGTTTGTCTGGACCTTTAGTCCATCTTTCACAGCACAAAGTCTTATCTGCCCTGCTCTCTGCTGTTAGTAAGGTCATTGTGTGGTGTCCTAAATATACCTGGTTACACAGTGTCTGAGCCATAACAAGAGATATGTCTCAAATCATGAAGGATGGTCTCAGATGCTTGAGTCCCCTTCAACACCACTGCTCATCAAAAACTTGTTTCGACCTCTTTCTGATATCTTATTTTGACATTTTTTTTTGTTCAAGTGAGATTCAGTTGTATTACATGAGAGCATATTAGAGTTATAGACTATATTTGGAATTCCACTGTGGAGACTTTTATGGGCTTAAAATATATCTTTTTCTGACCATCTTCTTCTGTTATCATAATGATATTTCTTCCCGTTTTAGTGTAGGCTCAGGGTAGTGGGAGCCAGTCATTGCATCTGTTTTTCACAAAAGAAGCTTCAAGTCAAGTTACAGATAAAGTACCTCAGGGTCCAATGAGCATCACACAGCTGGCAAGCAATGATTTACATTAAGGGCAACTCAAGAGAGGTGAATCTTTTTATCTCAACGATCTCTGGAGGCAGCGCTTGCACAGTACGAGAGTCATCCAGGTTTCCTCAGAGCAAGATCAAAGTTTGCACTATACTCCAACGGGAAGAAAAAAAGACGAGTTCCTTGTGGCGAGTGCATAGTAGATCACCGTTACGAGGGCTATGCACATAAGCAGATCAATGACCATAGCATTCTCTGAGGGGAGAAGTATGAGATAGCTCAGGGGTGAGTGAGCGTTGTCCTGAGTCAAAACGATGGCACCTATCGTCAACAATGAAACAAACAGCAAGATAATTGAGGGAATTTCCATCCTTGTACCCTCGAAAATGGGTTTGATCACATAATCATACATAATCATACAGTGCAACCATAATGCTCCAAGAAACCGAACCCTGTTTCGAACATGTTTGAGTTGATCACAGCCAGCATCTATTCAGTAGTCTATAGAATGATTTAGTATATACTAGTAGCATTATTCAACATCTCTTCCTACCCCCAAGTATCTTAATCAACACAATCCTAATTACACCCACTGCCTTTTCCGTTTCCTTCCTTGTCAACCCACTCGTCATCGCTAACCTGATACTCGGTCTACTTTTAACCACTTCCTGACCTGCAAGTCGTTTTGCTTTCGTGATCATAACCCCTTGAACAAGAACTTCATCCACCACATCTTGCAACAACCTTTCTTCTTCTTCTTCTTCTTCTTCGTCATCGTCTTGTTGACTGTCCTTGTCCTTGTTCCCTGTATCAGTCGTTTTCGGCAATGGCTTATTTTTGATGTAGATATGAATGATCGGTGAAGCAGGATGAGAAGGAATAGTGATACATTCCAATCGATCCAGAATCGCACGAGCCGCTTGAACATTTTCCTGAAGTGTTGCAAGAATTGAAGGTGTGTTGCAAAGGATATTAATTCCCGCCGAGGCAGCAACAGATAACAGTGCCGGCATTGAGGCTGAAAAGACAAATGAAAGACCGTTGATGCGCTATACCGTTTCGAGAAAAGGATCAAATTCATGTTAAGAAGGATAGAGATGCTTAACGCGAAGACTCATACCTGATGTTTCACGACAATTTGTGAACCAGCACAAAACCCTCCACATGAATAAAGTCCATTGGCAACAGAACCAATCAGCATATCTACTTTCGATGCCTTGATTTGACATATAAATTTCTTTCCCGCAAAAAAAGAGTGCTACTTGCAGGAACATTGTAAAGTTCGGTCAATCCACGACCAGTTCTTCCAACTGTACCAAAAGAGATACTTTCGTCCAAAACAAGACGATATTTATGCTTGAATTTGATATCAATCTATCTTTATAAGAAAGATGAGTATGTAAAAAATTTAAGCATCTTACGAGTTTGGGTAAATCCACCATTGCACCATCTTTTTCAAAGATACCCTCGGTCACGATGAACCGACGAGTTAAAGGACCACGTCGTTTTTTTCTCTCTTTTTCGACACTTTCCAGTACATCTTCAAGACTCTTCAAATCGTTATGATCGAACCACCTGACGGTTGAACGTGATATCTGGATGCCTTTTTGGATTGCGAAATTGACGCCACGGTCAGCAACAATGATGTCACCACGTTTACAAAATGCAGGAATGACGGAGGAGACGGTCGAAAACCCTTGAGAATACAGAATGGCCGCTTCTGTGCCCAAGAAATCGGCAATGTCATGCTCCAATTGTATATGCACGTCTGAAAAAAATGCAAAGCTCAAAAAGTGCATGTGTACGCGTGCTAAGAGATATGCATACCCAGTGTACCATAGAAACCAGGCGGCCCACAGCTCCCCAAACCGTATCTCCTCAGAGCCTCTACTGCTCGGTCTTTGACTTCCTCATTTCCAGACAAGCCTGCAAAATCAAAGCTGGCCAGGTTGACGACTGTTTTGCCTGTGGACATCAGCTTAGGTTTGGGACCATTAGGACCAAGGATGATGGGGGTTGAAGCCAAATCGCGCTCTTGTTGAGCTGTGAGGGGTTGTACCAAGGGCTCTGGGGTCCATTCATCCACTAACTCATCAATTTCCTGAACATGAATTGTATTTTTTTGTCCAAAATAAAACAAAATAAAACAAACCTTATCGGAAAAGCGGATAAAGTGCTTGTCTGCACGAGTCTTGGACTGAAAGAGGGTGCGAATGGCAAATATGAGCAAGATAAGCTCAAGAATTGTCCTGCCAGGGTCATTCTGGTGAGAACTCTTGACGTAGCGTTGGATGACGGCTGAGCCAGGAATATTTTTAAAGGCATATTCTGCATTAGTGTAGACACGAGCCAAGATTTGAAGAGTAGTGGATGTAGAATTCATGTCAGCAGATTTGCTAGCTGAGAGCGACGAAGGTATTTTAAATTCCCACGGATAATTACACATATCACATGGACACGCCTGCTCAACATCGTTTGTTTTCAATCACGCACATTTTGCTGTCCATCCTTGTCATATTTTTTGTCACCATGACCCAGAAATTTAACTCAGATACCGCCCGGAATTTCTTCGAAGTAAGGTCTAAATATGGCTTTCATTGGATAATAATCCATCCAGATTGAGAAATAGCGGGTCATCGCCTGCAATGACTTGAATCACAAAGTAAATTAATGTCCCGTTCAGATTTTCCGTAAAGGCAGTCGAACATGCCCAGGTATGCGTATACTTCTCCTTTCTCTCTTTTGTCAAATTTATTCCTTCTCTTTCCAGATGCTAAAAATCATATGAAAGATCTATTCAATAGAGTGCGACCGGGTCAGCTCAAAATCACTAAGTACATTTGCTGAAGTTGGACGTTACAGCTTGACCTCACGAGTGTAATGTTCCGTGTCTATCTAGTATTGATGATGAAATCTTGGAGCATATCATGAAAGCCCTTCTCGAATTGGTGGAGGAGCCATATGAGAAATCCACAAAGCTCGATGAGGATTGATGAAAAGTAGTGAGGGAAAAAAAGCTGGAGAGAATCCATCTCTCTGTAAGAAATTCTTTCCGGGTCCTTTTCTCGTCTACTCAAGTTCCTACTCAAGTTTCTATCTACTTCCGACATTCCGACTGTGAAAAGAAGATTAATACACCTTTGGGTCGCTAATCAGGATGGATGCAAGGGGTGGATAACAAACTTTTGTTGTTCAATCGTCCCCTTACCGATTGATTCTAGTCATACGGACACAGATATAGCAACCAAAGTAGAAAAACAAGCCGAGTCATTAAGTCATGTGTCGTTGAATCACTCGACATCTCAAGTTCCTTGCTGTAGAGATACGTCATTAGGACTCTGATCTTCTGTAGAGCTATATTTCTGATCATAATTCCTGCCCTATTTCCTTCAGATCTCAAGAAATTGTCTTGGTTAGAGTTGGAGTAACAAAGTTCATGAACGGCTGAAGGAGAGGAGTCCAAAAACCCAAAAAGGAGCATTGTCAAGCTCATCTGATGGTGCCCGTCATCCGCGGCCCCTGTCTCGCCCATTGACGGGGATCTCGAGGACAACATAAGTGATGATGAAATTTATAAATAAAATTTAACATAAAGTTTAAACGATTCAGATTCTAACTTGACGACTCGCGGGCGCGTTTGTTATTATACCTACAGTACGGATTTGCGCAGCTAGCACCTTGGAGTTGACATCGATGTTTTAATGTCCATCAGAGACACAGAGGGCCCATGACAATTTATCTCTGTATTTTCAACGATGTCTGGATTTACATTCAACAAACCGTGAGAAAATCAAATACACATAGCATGGCAGACAGCATTACAAACAGATTACAAAAACAACAACGCATACACGATAGAAAGCTCAAACCATATCTTAACTGCGCTTCAAAGGCGCAGTTGAACAGATCCATCCAACTGCTAAGATGACATTTGAACCATATACTACACTCCCGAAAAACTTCCAAACTTCCTTTTTAGGTAAGATAATGTGAGCGGAGACACAAGCTTTTGGGTCGATGCTCCAACCATAGTATCACACTTCTTCCACGCACACGTCTTCATCTTCAATAGAGTCTCTCCTTCACGCCGGGATGCCACAAATAGGGATGGATGGCAAAACGGTCAAGCAAGGCTTGCAAAGTGGTTTGTTTGGATGTGTTGTTCGCTTGGTGGAAACTGTATCCAGTCACTCAAGTCGTTATCAGAATGTTGGTTGCATTGCGTAACACTCGAAGGGTTGTAGCATGTTGCACTCGTTCCCTTGCAACTGCGGCGACATCTTCGAATTCTTCGGCTTCGGCTTCAGCTTGGGCCTCACGCTCGAAATTCAGCCAGAAGCTTGAGACTGGACCTACTCTAGACGACTTCATAGCTGGCGACGGACCTGACAGTTCTAATCGAGTTATCCTGGGGAATACAAAAGCGTCTGTTTTTCAGACTTAGAGATAGTGTTTTCTAACCATATAAACTCATTAGACCTCGACTACCTTCATTCCTCAAAACTTCCATTCCTGCTGGTGGCTCCTATGCAAGGATCAAGAAGGACCTACGAGGCCTCAATTTACATACTGTTTGTGAAGAGGCGCGATGTCCCAATATTGGCGATTGCTGGGGTGGAGGATCAGCTGCGACCGATGCGGAAGCTCGAAGCAAGGCTACGGCTACCATCATGGTATATCTCTGCTCACATCGTTGCAATTTTGGTCATTCACTTAGATTAGTTGATGGGTGATACATGTACTCGAGGCTGTCGTTTCTGCGCCGTCAAGACTTCTCGAGCTCCCCCTCCATTAGATCCTCATGAGCCAGAGAACACCGCCGAAGCCATTAGTAGATGGGGCCTTGGTTATATCGTCCTTACAAGCGTCGATAGAGACGGTACGACCATTCTATACGTTGTGTCTCAAGCCTTGTTCATCTTTTTCACCCAGATCTTGTTGATGGTGGTGCACGGCATTTCGCCGAAACGATCAGTAAAATCAAACAGAAGTTTGCCTCCGCTTTCCATTTTCCAACTATCCATGCTCACATTACGTAGGGCTCCCCACATACTAGTTGAAGCGTTGACGGGTGACTTTGCGGGCAACCTTGAACATGTTGCGCTAGTTGCAAAATCAGGTCTCGATGTCTATGCTCACAACATTGAAACTGTCGAAGAGATGACTCCCTATGTTCGTGATCGTCGTGCGACCTTTCGCCAGAGCCTGCGCGTTCTGGAACACTCCAAGAAGGAAGGTGTCCTTGTCACAAAGACAAGCATAATGCTCGGTGTGGGTGAAACTGAGGAACAGGTCATGGCAGCTCTAACAGGTGTGCCCCATACTTTTTTCTCTTCTCATATCTGATGTCCTTCAGAGTTACGCAAAATCTATGTTGATGTTGTAACATTCGGGCAGTACATGCGGCCGACAAAGCGGCATATGAAAGTCGAACGTTACGTGGAACCGGCAGAGTTTGATAGATGGCGAAAGGTTGCAGAAGATATGGGTTTCCTCTATGTTGCAAGTGGCCCGCTCGTGAGAAGCAGTTACAAGGTTAGTCCATCGTACTTGCAATTAGCCTTCGTGTTGATCTGGTACAGGCTGGTGAATATTTTATTGAGAACGTCCTTAGAAGGAGAGTCCACAACCAACAGACAGAACGCCTGGTGGCATCTGACAGTATATATACAAATGCCACATCAGCGCAAGCTTGATCCCATAGATTTCTGTACTTCAGCCCGACTGATTAATCATGTGTTCTTCCTCCAATTTGGTAGATATATTTCGGACCCTGTAAAATACTGGGCCATGTGACCTGTTCCTTGTCGGTAAATCCTCGGGAATCCACATAAAGAGTCTTCTCTGTGTTCTGTGTTCTGTGTTCATGTATACCACTGCAGCTTTCCAGGTGTGAATCATGTTCTGTTTCCATCCACGTGACGCTGATCAAACTCTTAGATATCCCGGTCCTTGAGAGCATCTAGGTTGAGTTTCTCAACTACAACCCGCATGGTGCGCTGCTGGACTATCTTTTGGCATTCGCCGGAGATTAAAAATCTCCACTAGAATCCGCAAAAGTATCGTGTAGAACGTGACACCTTCGGTGACCTTGAGGTTCCTGCCGATCGCTATTGGGGTGCTCAGACTCAGAGGTGAGGCGAGGTATAGGAGACGAGGTGAGATGCAGTCGACTCAAGTGATTCATGGGCAGGTCCCTCCAAAATTTTGATATTGGCGGTTCGACTGAGCGCCTGCCTCCTCCTCTCATCAAAGCTTTTGGCGTCATCAAGAAGGCTGCAGCTAGAGTCAATACCGAGTATGGTTTGGATCCTCAAATTGCGGAAGCTATACAGCAGGCCGCCGATGATGTGAGTTTTGCGAGTCGCTTGTGAGATCTGAGCGTCTTGAATAGCTTATTGTTGTAGGTCATTTCTGGGAAACTGCTTGGCCATTTCCCATTAGTCGTTTTCCAGACTGGAAGTGGTACCCAGAGTAACATGAATGCGAATGAGGTGAGTTCACTATATGTCTTGAAGAGCTGAATATCGATTGGAAGGTGATTTCTAACCGAGCCATTGAAATTCTCGGAGGACAACTAGGCTCCAAGACGCCCGTGCATCCAAATGATCATGTCAACCAAAGTCAAAGCAGTAATGACACGTACGCATGCGTCTATCAACTTTGGTTGTCAGCTAATTCGTATTCAGTTTCCCCACTGCAATGCACATTGCTGCCGTTGATGAAATCAACAATAGCCTCATCCCTGCTCTCACAGAACTTCGCAATGCCCTTGACGCGAAGGCAAAGGACTTTGATAACATAATCAAGATTGGCCGAACTCACTTGCAGGTACATCTGATATACTGCTTCTCTCAGCAGTGTGGGTGATACGAATGGGCTCAGGATGCTACGCCATTGACTCTTGGACAAGAGTTTAGTGGTTATGTACAACAACTATCAAATGGAATTGAGCGTGCTCAAAGTGTTCTACCGCGACTCAGTATGTTGGCTCAAGGCGGCACCGCTGTTGGGACAGTTCGTGTCATCTTCACAACTGATGTTTCCAAATGTCTGATGCGGTTGCGTCACAGGGTCTGAATACCAAAAAAGGATTCGATGTCAAGTTTGCTTCAGAGGTTTCCAAGTTGACTGGACTCGAGTTCACAACGGCTCCCAACAAAGCAAGTGGCGTGTAAAGCTGATTTGACGCCAATGATAAGATTAACGTTCTAGTTCGAGGCTTTGGCTGCTCACGATGCGCTCGTAGAGGCACATGGTGCACTGAACGTGATTGCGTGTTCGTTGATGAAGATTGCAAATGACATTCGATACTTGGCATCTGGACCTCGATGTGGTCTGGGAGAATTGAGCTTGCCTGAAAACGAACCTGGAAGCAGTATCATGCCTGGAAAGGTGAATCCCACGCAATGCGAGGCATTGACAATGGTTGCCGCACAGGTGATGGGGAACCAGACTGCGGTTAGTGTTGCAGGGGCTAGTGGACAGTTCGAGGTTGGGATATAAATTTATCACGGTGGAAGAACCAGAAGACTCATTTATTCTCGTCTCAGCTGAATGTGTTCAAGCCCGTGATCATTAAGAATGTGCTGCAAAGCATCCGTCTCATCAGCGACGGTAGGTGACAGCTGGAGGCTGCGTGGACGAATGCTGATTGGTGGTTCATGGCTAGGGACGCGATCGTTCTTGAAGAACTGTGTTGTGGGGATTCAGGCCAACGAGAAGCGTATCAATTCGTTGCTGAATGAATCTCTGATGCTTGCGACGATTCTAAACAGTCATCTTGGCTACGATAGTGAGTGGTGCGAGATGGTACGGTAGCAACCTGACGTAGTTTTTCTGTGCAGATGTTGCCAAATGCGCAAAGAAAGCCCACAAAGAGGGCACGACACTGAAAGAGGCAACAGTGGCACTGGGGTTGTTGACGGCGGACGAGTTTGAAGAGAAAGTGCGACCTGAACTAATGCTGTACCCTGATAAGGTATAGCGAATAGTAGTATTAGTAGCCAGAATATGAAAAACTTGTCGAGTGACGGCCGCAGACTCGACGCCTGGTGACTTACCAAATTGGTCGTCGCAGAGATATTTGAGGTACTGTCCCGCTGTCGTGGCTGCCCCGCATCCCACGAGGCTATCGTTCTTCTCTTCCACACATGTCCCTCTCCCGCATTCTCAACGACGATCCCCTTCCCTTCCCGCTCCCCCGCCATCACTCCGAGCCCGATACCGACCACATCCAGCTTTCTGCCGTCCTCCACACTCCACCCCAGCCAGTCCTCCCTGAATGGCCTCGCGAAACAGGCTCCTCTGGTCATGACGTCTATTCAGACCTCCAGCACACCAGATACATGTCTCCGGACAACCCAGACTCCCTTACCCGCAAGCGCAGGAAGAATACCAATGATGATTCTTCCCACTCCTCCACTACCCCACGACGCGTAAGTCGTCTCATATCACTCTTCCCTGCTTTTCTCACTCTGACGCATCTCTAGGCTCCTCTCCGCAAAAGTTACAAACGTGCAAAGCAGACTGAGGAGACTGATCTCTATGACGTAGAGCTTGTGGACGACCATCAACCCGTTTCCTCAGACCTTGATGACTGTGGAGACATCTGGAACGATGATCTCGAGTTGTACAAGCGGTACACCATGAAGCACCAACAACAGCTTGATAAATGGTTTGAAACAAGCATCATAGTGCGTGCTTTCTCTTTCTCGTCCTTTTAGCCTTTTTTTTCTAACAAACACATCTCGCAGGACCAGAATACTTTGACTGCCCAACGGTTGTCTCATCACTACGCGGGACGTTTGGCTAATATTCCCTTTCCTCCACCCTCTCCACCTCCCGACATTCTTATCGACCCTAGTGTAGACGCTCGCCGTGAGTTTTTACCCTCAGAGAATGGTCGCAATGAAGAACAAGGTCGCGTCAAAGAAGAACGCCGTCGCCGCCTCGACGCTGAAGATGCGGCTCTCGAGTTGGAGCGTTTTGTTTATGATGATAGTGATCCTGTCTTTGACGATGTCCCATCCAAGGGAAAGGGCAAGGCCAAGGTTGCATCTAAACGCGCTGTCTTGTCTGCAGATTCTGATTCTGGGAGTGACCTCGAGGTTCCTAGAAAAGGCGTGTTACGTGCCCACAAGAAACGCAAAATTGATAAAGACGCTGCGGGTGTCGCTGATGACTTGGAAAAGTCGGTGGTCGATACTCCTCTTATGCTCAAAGTTCCTGGTTTCAGACTCAGAGATAGACAAATTAGAGAGTCCACACCCGACAGTTTATCTGTCACTCCTAAAGGTGGAAGAAAGAAAGCTGGCTCCAAGAAGAAACCTGGTCTTGTGCCTGAACTTGAAGCAGAACTTACTTCACATGCTCCTTCTGTGGCTGGAGATGTTACTCCAGCCTGCTCCCGCCCTGTATCACCTGCTCCTACCGTATCTTCTATTTACGAACTCGATGAGCCCATTCCTCCTTTGAAGAGGGCAGAAAAGATGGATGATGCTTCAATATTTGATTGTGTGAAGACGCTGGAAGAGACGCAGCGCAAGGTCTGGACTAGCATCGCAAAGCGTGACGTTTCAAAGGTCATTAAAGCCATTTTCTCAATATCAGTCCGAGATTTCAGACTTTTGTAGGTTTATCGTCTAATGCTTTCGGGATACCAAGCCCGGCAGGCGCAACTTGAGCGCACGGCTCGGACAGCTTCCATACAAGCCCGCAAGCCTTACAGTAAACAGAGGAAGGTGCAGAGGGATACTCAGACCAAGGGCAGGCGTCTTGCGCGTGAAATGCAAGCGTTTTGGAAAAAAAATGAGAAAGAGGAACGTGATGTTCGGAAACGCGAGCAGAAAGAAGCAATAGATCGCCTGAAAATTGAAGAGGAGAAGCGGGAAGCCGCTAGACAAGCTCGTAAACTGGAATTTTTAATCAGCCAAACGGAACTATATAGTCACTTTGTCGGTAACAAATTAAAGAGTGAGTTTACGGTTCGATCGACGGATAGGTATTGAAATGCGTTTCTAGCCATGGAGCTAGAAGGAGATGGAGAGCAGTTGCCGCTTCCTGCTGGCGCAAACGTACCTGATGGTGGTGATATTCTGCCTGAGATAAATTTCGATGATGGTGAGCCAACTTCGATCTCTTGTCTCGTCCCTTTATCCATACTCTTCTCAGAGGACCAAACCAATCTTCATCGTCATGCTAGGGCCAATGCCCAGGAGGCTATTGCTCTTGCCAGAGCCCGAGCTCAAGAATTTGACGAACAGGTTGCGATAGCCAGAAAGACCAAGGAACCATTGAAACTTGCCCAGAGCCGATCACAACAAGTGCAAGAAGAGGAAGAAACCGAACAAGTTGCATCTGGGCCGTCCTCTGTTCCTTTGGATCGTGAGCTCTACAATTTCAGTTACCGATTTCTAGTCATCTCACTTGTTTGTTAGTCGACTCTGATGAGCTGAATTTCCAAAATCCGACCTCACTGAGCACCACACTAACGATTGGACAGCCCAAGATGCTGATGGCCCAGCTCAAAGAATACCAACTAAAAGGTCTGAACTGGCTGGCAACCCTGTATGAACAAGGCATAAATGGTATTCTCGCCGATGAAATGGGACTCGGAAAAGTGCGTGTCCTGCATCTCATGTATTTGGAGCTGATACATATCCTGCCATCTCAGACAGTACAATCTATCTCATTGCTTGCATATCTGGCTGAGACTCATGACATATGGGGCCCTTTCCTTGTTGTTGCGCCGGCCTCAACACTGCATAATTGGCAACAGGAGATTACCCGTTTTGTACCCAAATTGAAAGCTCTTCCGTATTGGGGAAATGCCAAGGATCGGACGACACTCAGAAAAATCTGGAGCAAGAAAGAAATTAACTATAATCAGGATACACCTTTCCATGTCTTGATCACAAGCTATCAGCTGGTGCGCAAGGAAATTGCGCATCTACTTGGAGATGTCACTGATTTTTTCCCAAGGTCACTCAGGATCAATTGTACTTCCAGAGAGTTAAGTGGCAGTACATGATTCTTGATGAGGCTCAAAACATCAAAAACTCTTCAAGTGTCCGCTGGAAAACGCTTCTTGGATTTTACTGTAGAAATCGTCTGCTTTTGACCGGTACCCCCATCCAAAATTCAATGCAAGGTAGAATCAATTGTCTGAATGGCTTGATTTATCCCTACTCACTGACTCTCAGAGCTGTGGGCGTTACTGCACTTCATTATGCCAAGTCTCTTTGATTCTCATGATGAATTCAATGAGTGGTTCTCCAAGGATATCGAGAATGCGGCCGAGAACAAAGGAAGTAAGCTCAATGAACATCAGCTGCGGAGGCTGCACATGATCCTGAAACCGTTCATGCTTCGGCGTGTTAAACGACATGTGCAGAATGAGCTCAGTGAAAAGGTTCATTGTCTGGACAAAAATATGCTTCTCAGACTGATAACGCTTCCGTAGATCGAGAAAGATGTATTCGTCGATCTCAGTGCCCGCCAGCGAGCCCTCTATTCCGCTTTGCTAGCAAATGTTTCCATCACAGATCTTCTTGAGAAAGCGAAAAATATTGGTGATGCGGATTCCGCTCGTTCGCTCATGAACCTTGTCATGCAGTTCCGCAAAGTCTGTAATCACCCCGAACTGTTTGAGCGTGCAGATGTCGTCGCTCCCTTTTCATTTTCCAATTTTGGTCGCTCTAGAAACCTTGCCCGAGAAGGAGATTTTCTAGATCTGCCCTACTCAGTCCGAAATCCCATCCAAGTATCCATCCCAACACTTTTCTACCGAGACGGTGGTTTAGTCGATGTTCCTTCCCCAAGTAACGATCTAAAGAACACCAGTGTTATCAATAAATTGTGTAACATCTGGTCGACAGATTGGATCCATCGTTCTATCTACGACTCAGGTAAGCTCTTCCCGCTTCCCTTTCCGAATTATCCGTGCTAATGCTGGGCTTTTGCCATAGATACCCCATCGTTTTCATTTTTGCGTTTTCTTGACATTTCCCCGTCAGAGGCTCATTCCTTGCATACGTCGCCACTCATCATGAGGAGCTTACATGCTATAGAAGAGGAGGCACATCTACGCGAGGTGTCTTCGTATGCCCTGGATACTGGATTTGCTGTTCACAGTGGTCGAGACCTCCGTATCTTGGGTCGACCGCCCATGGCTTGTCTTGATACAGCTGAAGGACTACCTCAGCTGGACAACATCACTCTTACGAAGTGGAACGAGACATGCCTATCTAGAGCCACGATGCAGTGGTTCATTCCACTCGTTGTCGCACCACCCATAAGCATGTACTGTTCAGACCGCTCCTGCCTAGAACGGCAAGACCGTCTTTCGGAAGGCCCACTTGAAACATTTGTTTTTTATGGCTTAACTCCCCTTCACCATGACTCGAGGGAGTCATGTGCAAGATACCAGTATCTTATTCCTGCCCTTCCCCCTGTTGGATTGGTTGGCACCTCCCCCCAAAACCAGATCCCTGGACCAAAGATGCAAGTACCAGAGGCCAAACGGCTGATCTATGATTCTGCGAAGCTTGCTCGCCTTGACTCTCTTCTCCATGAGCTCAAGGAAGGTGGTCATCGAGTCTTGGTGTATTTCCAGATGACTAAGATGATGGATTTAATGGAGGAATATCTGATTTACCGCCAGTATAAATATTTGCGCCTAGATGGTTCGTCTAAAATTGAGGATCGTCGAGATATGGTGATTGACTGGCAAACGAGGTGAGCCTTGCAAAGGTGCTTTCTTGCCTACTTTGTGACTAATATGTCGCCAGACCAGATATATTTGTATTCCTTCTAAGCACACGGGCAGGAGGTTTGGGTATCAATTTGACTGCTGCCGATACCGTTATCTTCTATGACCATGACTGGAACCCATCTAATGATGCTCAAGCTATGGACCGCGCTCATCGCCTCGGTCAAACACGTCAAGTCACAGTATATCGTTTGGTCACCAAAGGCACCATTGATGAACGCATTGTTCAGTTGGCACGCGTCAAGAAAGATGTGAGTACCTTGTGAACTTTAGCCGATGCTTGGATGACACTTGGTGGACAGGTGCAAGACATCGTGGTTGGCACCAAGACCTTCCAAGACATGGCAAAACCTAGCGAAATTGTCCAACTCTTGCTCAATGATGAGCAACTTGCCAACCTTGATACCAAAAATCTTCCTTCAAACCATATGAGTGCTAAGGCTGTAGAAGGCACCGTACGAGATCTGTGGAATGAGGAGGGAGATGATTTCTTTGGGCACTCTGGTCCCTCTGTCAGTGCTGAGCAGAATGATGAGGATTCTGGAAACGCAGTGGCTCAGACCACGAAGGGAAAAAAGCGAAAGACAATATCTGTTCCCAGTCGTAGCCGGAAAGTCGGCAGTAGAAAGAAGGAATCAGTGGCCTCTATGACAGTCATTGGTGAGGTGGCATTTGATCCATGAACATGATATGATGGGCTTTGTGCTGTTGAGTGCTTTTGTAGATCTATCGCTTCTTATTGTAAAACTGTATAATACATCGTCCCTATGTCTCTGTGATATTTATATGGATCGTCGATAGATGTTTCACCCTACTGAAAAACATAACGTTATCTTGTTGTTGATGGTGGTGGATTCATTGAAGTAGGCTAGTAAATGTGTTTTCAAATGTGTTTTCAAATGTGTTTTCCTTGGTGTGTGGGAATATCGACTCCGCTGACGGAGATCAAATTTGGTCGGCTCAAAAGACCTTCCTTGCGCAGTATTAATCTCTTTCGCAGATCTCATGCTAAACACCGTCATTACCCTTATCCACTCCATTCATCACCCGACCAAATATTTTGAACATCCGACGTTTTGAACAGTGCGATACTGCTACATCGTTCACACTAGCATATCCGACCAGCGCACCCGGCTGCCCCTTCCTTGACATCCATAAGAGATTTGGTTGAACATCTTTCTCTCATAAAAGTGGATGGCGAAGAAGAAAAAGACGCAGCTCAAGTCTGTAGCTCGAGGCTTTGCTACTGTGTCCGTACCCAAAAAAGTTGTACCAACAGAGCCTGAAGAGGAAGTTTCGAACCCGACAACAGATGGGATTGAAGCAATTGAAGAGAACGTACTCGAACAGGACAATTCTATTGGTCAGACTACCATAGCCACAAAAAATTCCAATCCTATGAAGGTAGAGGAACAATCACTGCAGGCGTTGATGGACCGACTTCAGGACAAGACAGAGAAAGAGATTGTCAGGTAAATAAGAGGAGCATCTCGTCGGTAAATAATGATTAGGTGGCTCATCCATCGCTTTATTACTAGGACCATCAAGGTTTGTTCGTGTCAGGCCCGAGATGGTCAACTGACCATATATAATTAGAGCATTGAGATGGATCGGAGTTTTTCGAAGAACCTTTGTCGACTGGAATTGGATACTGACCTTAGAGATCAAACACTTGATTTGGTCAAGGAAGCACTTCAAGAAGGCATATCAAATATCTTCTGTCATTGATTTTCAACTCTGACTTTCCATCACAGGGCGGAAGACCCTGGATGAGTCGGAAGACAAGGCTATCGCTCGTCTAGGAGTAACTTATGGTGTTTTGAGAAGGACAGGTTTTTCTGAAGAACGTGTAGAAGAATGCTTGCGCGCTATCAGTGGTGTTAATCTTGAAGAGGCCTGTGATTGGGTTTGTGATCATCTTTTCGCCTGTTACAGTGATCTTTGATCCTTGTATCCAGCTCTACACAGTATGCGACGAGCGAGAGATTCCTGTTAACGGCAAGAGTGATCATTGGTATCTTCTGAGCTGTCTTGACATCGAAATCTAGATGGTTCTGATACACGGGAATGTAGGGTGCCCCGAACTCCACTTAGAAAAACATCGCAACCATCAGATACGCCACGCACACCAGCGCAATTTCTGGCAAGCAACACAACAGCTGCGACAGTCCCTGAACTTGATGCAAGAAGTTCTGCTTCCCAACTCTTTCCTAGCGAAAGCTCCCTTAATCCATCGAATTCTGGAACTCGTGACAGTGATACTATTACAAATATCTGTGACTTGTCAGATGAGGAGGATCCGACTATCGGATACGTCCGTCTGAAAGTCCAACTAGATCATATGTTGGCCAATCGTGCCAAATTTCCTCAAGTTCGGATTGAGGAAATGCGCACACAAATTGACAAGTGCAGAAGTGATTTCCTGTTCAATGATCATGAAGCAGAGTCTATGTATCAGAGGGAACAGAAGAAGGCCCTGCTTGAACGATTACGTGGGTCTGGATCATCTTACCCGTCCCATGTTCTTGGACCGAGAGGGCTCGATAAAACCACTGCAAACATCCAGAAACCCCGACCATTGATTCTTTCTAGCCCTTCTGGCTCAGATGTTTTCGACGATGTCCATAGCGATGAATCTGGAGGCGGGTTACTTAATCTACTTGAAGAACTGCCGGCGACAGAGATGGCTGATGATGGTATCGTCATAACTTTAAGGGATATGATGCTGCCAAAGCACTGGCCAGGACCAACACCAAAGATTTTGCTTCAAGAAACTGTCTTGAGACTGGATCGATTTGCTGTAATCACTTATAGTCTCATTTCTGGATCCAGTCGTGTCAAGCGGGTATCTCTCACAATTCGTTGGGATGGCACGAAGTCAGACAATTGGTCGATGAACGATGTAGCCTGCCCTGACCAGGTCCAGGCGGAGCATTACATCGCTTTAATTGTCTTGCATGCCCTGACATTCCCTCAGTCAGAGGGATTTGCGAGTACCTTCAGTGGTTCGAATGGTCCAACGTTCTTCAGGCTTCTTCCACCCTCGTTCCGTGATCTATGGGATGAATTGGAAGATGCCAGGAAACTGCGAGAGCATTCGACGAACCGCCAGGTCTGGGCAAAATTGCGTTCGATTATTGAGCCTAAGATTGATTTGAACAAGAAGGTCCGCAAATGATTTATTAGGTGATGTTCACACAATGACATGCTTCATCCGCAGGTTTGGAAACCATCAAAAAGCACGCTTGACAAGGAAGGGCTTTACGCGTCATCCAGCCAATCGCGAAACAGAGAAGTTACATCACAGCAGCTCATTGCACTTTACAGGGCATTGCGGGATAGTGCTAGCTACCAGGAAATGCTTGTCAGTCGCAAAAATTTGATTATCAGGATCGAAATTCATGTTTGGATCACTTCAGCCTCAACGCCAGAGCTTGCCCATCACTCAATATCGTGAACAAATCATGGAGACATTGGCTAACCACCAAGTTCTGGTTTTGAGCGGAGAAACTGGATGGTAAACATTTATAGACTAACACTCGATTCTTACTGACCGTATTCTACAGTGGAAAGTCGACTCAAGTACCAAGCTACATTCTAGAGGACCAGCTGTCCAAGGGAAAGCCATGTAAAATTTATTGTACCGAACCAAGGCGCATCTCAGCGATTTCTCTTGCTCAACGTGAGCCTACAATGTGATAGAGGGAACTAGTGACTCAAAACTCCTCAGGCGTTTCTCGTGAACTTGGAGAGCCGGTAAACGCCGTTGGAACAATCAGCTCGTTGGTGGGTTATGCAATCAGGCTGGAGAGCAATGTTACTCGAAACACTCGCTTGGCATATGTCACAAATGGCATCGCTCTTCGTATGCTTGAAGGCAGTACAGGGCAAGGGGACGCAAAGGCATTCGATGAACTCACTGTATGTCAATTTTTCACCCTTGGTTTTCTTCGAGTGCTTACAGGGACCCAGCACATCATAATAGACGAGGTGATACTTGGTGTTTATCCAGATGGGCATATTGCTGATTCTTTAACATGATAGGTCCACGAGCGGACGATAGAGTCAGATTTCCTTCTTATCGTGCTGAAAAGCCTACTGGAGCAACGCTCAGACCTCAAGTCAGTTCCTCTGTTGTTACCTCTTTTTTGATAATATTCTTTTACATATGCTTCAGGGTCATACTTATGTCCGCCACTGTTGATGCAGAAAAACTTTCTGTCTACTTTGGAAATTGCCCCATGTTGCATGTACCAGGACGTACATTCCCTATTGATATACGATATCTGGAGGATGCAGTGGAATACACGAAATGGTTTATCACAGAAAACTCGCCTTATGCTCGACGTCGTGAGTCCTTTGTCTCCAGCTACCATTGACTATCTCCAATTTGACTCGTTCAGAACATGACAAATTTTATCGTGGGAAGAAGCAATCTGAGTGGATAGAAGAAACTGTTGTAGCAGACGATGAAGAGGAAGACGAGGTGGATACGAAAGAAATCAAACTGGAGAGGCGTTATTCTCCGGAGACTGTCGCCACACTTAATATCTTTGATGAGAGATTCATACCCTATGAGCTCATTCTTCGCATATTGGAGAAAATTTGCTTCGAGGATCCCAAATATCATGCCTACTCGACGGCGATCCTCATCTTTGTCCCTGGTATTGGGGAGATCCGCCGAATTAATGATATATTGAACGAACATCGCGAATTTGGGTCAGAAGAGATGTTCCACATCTACCCCCTACACTCTACCCTATCCAGTGAAAACCAAAACTCCATGTTCGAGGTACCTCCCCTGGGTGTGAGAAAGATTGTAATTGGTCCGTTCTTAGCTTCTCTTTTTTGGGTATGGTCTGATCGATTGGATTAGCAACTAATATCGCGGAAACTGGGGTCACCATACCTGACATAACCTGTGTGATTGATACTGGCAAGCATCGGGAAATGAGGCCAGTCAAGGGTCTACTGAGTTCTACGATCTACTGACTGTGGTCTCAGGTTTGATGAGAAACGCCAAATCAGCCGTCTGGTAGAAACATTCGTTGCAAAAAGCAATGCTACCCAGCGCAGAGGTCGTGCTGGTCGTGTGCAACAGGGACTGTGCTTCCATCTCTTCACGAAAATCCGACACGATAATCAGGTAAGACTTAGAGCAGGCTCAGCTGTGGAAAACTAACATTGACTAGATGGCCGAAAATCCACTACCTGAAATGATGCGTCTGAGTCTTTCAGACCTGGCACTCAGGATTAAGATCATGCGAGTCAATCTGGGGACATCTATTGAGGATGTCCTTTCTCGAGCTTTGGATCCACCGATTGCAATCAACGTTCAGCGGGCTATCGCAATGCTTGTGGAGGTTTGTCACTATCACGTTATGTATCTTAAAACATTCAGCTAATGTTTTAGCAGGTTCGCGCCCTTACGCCTGCAGAGGATATCACACCAATGGGTAGACTTCTGAGTAAACTACCCACTGACGTCCACCTAGGGAAGTTCCTCCTTATTGCAGCACTCTTCCGTTGCCTGGATCCTGCTCTCACTATCGCTGCGGCACTCAATTCTAAATCACCTTTCTTGTCCCCTCTGGGTTTAGAGGCAGAAGCCGAACGTGCCAAAGCCACCTTCAGATCAGGTATTCCTTCACATCCTGCCGCTTACTCTACATGTGCTGAATGCTGCAATAGGTGACTCTGACTTCTTAACAATCCACAACGCTTTCAGTAGCTGGCGCAAAGCTTCTGCGAATGGGAGCTTCGTTCGTAAATTCTGCCGCGTAAATTACATCAGTCACCAAGTAAATTCAAATTTTACCGAAATGAAAGTCGCTAATGGAACATAAATAGAATATGCAACAGATTGAAGAATTACGGCAGCAATTTCTTGGATACTTGATTGATTCCGCTTTCATTCGAGTTAACAAGTCTATGATACGAGAACTAAACCGGTACCGCCAAAAACTGTTTCAATGAGATTTACAATCCTAGACTGATCACGTCATACAGAGCTCGGTGGAACCGGGGTAAATCCAGATTTGTCGCCATACCCGATGAATTCGATCTCAACTCATCCAATCCGGCCATCATCAACGCCTCTTTAGTGGCAGGCCTATATCCCAAAGTCCTTGCTCTAAATACCGTTAAAAATGAATTGAAGACGATCACGAACAACCAAACTGTTTGGATGCATCCCTCATCGATCAATTTCAACCGAAAGATCTCAGATATGGGCTGCAACCACTTTGGCTACTTTACCCTCATGTATGAAAGGGTCCTTTCTATGTTCGTGCCTTATGACATCCTGAAAACATAACTCTGTAGGCAATCCAAGAAATTGTATGCTTGGGAGATTGGTCCTGTTGATGACCTCGCAATGCTTCTTCTTTGTGGTGACAGTGAATTCAAGGTATTTTCTACACTCTGGAATTGATGAAAACACTCTCAACCGATACATAGTCAATCGCTAACATCGCCACAATTGATCGCAACAAAATCAGATTCAATATTCCGCCGAAATCAAATGTCGCCTTAAAGTACCTTCGTATGAATTTAGGAAACATTCTGGCATTACACTTCCGAGGCCAACCACTGAACCAAACTCAATCTCGTTGGAAGGATATCTGTATGACAGTCTTGGCTAAGCTCAAAGTCCTGGAAGATGATGCGAGCAAGATTGACTTGCAGGTGTCATGATATGATATATAATTACGATGTTTTAACTCTATGACATTGAGATGTACTAATGCCTGATTGCTTAATCCTCTTCTTCCTCGTCGCCTGCACTGCTGGAAAGTCATCTTAGAGGGACAGAAGATGATGATTGTGAAATCCTTACGCTATATTGTAGAAACGGAGTTCATAACCACCTTTTGAAGAGGCAACAACCCTGATATCAGATAAACACCCAATGAAAAACTGGAGAGAAAGTTAACTCCGCACCGGATCCAGTCACGAAGTCCATTCTTGCTCAGGCACCTTTTGATCAGATACTTGATGTATCGTTTGGAGAGAGAAATTTGAGATTGGACAGTGATTGTGGTGTTGCCTAGCAAAAGGTCAGACACACTCAATTAATATAACTAGGGACTTACCGTCACGAGTAACCTTGATGTTGTCTCCAAGTTGACCAGTCTTTCCTTCAACTTTGATGTTCTCCCGAAGGAACTTCTCAAGAGTGGCAGAGTCAAGAATTCGATCCTTGGCTGGTTTGGAGACATCGATGGAGTACTTTACAGCAGGACCTTTGGAAGCGGGGACTCTGGGCTGGAGAAGACCCAGTGTAAGCCTACTGAGAAGGGAGCTCAGCAAAGCGATGCCGAGTACGACTGACCATGGCGAAAGTTTTGGTGGTCTTGAAGATCGCTGTAAATGTTGATGCAAGTATCGACAAATTTGTGAACTGTACAGGTGACGATAAGGTTCAATCACGGGGAATGCCGAAACCAGATCTGGATATTACCAAAATAAAATCGAACTAATATTGAGAACTGAGCCAAGCACGTGCAACGCTCGCTACAATTTGCTGCAATGGCTCCAGCCCTGTCGAAGGAGCAAGTAGTCTCCGCTCAGGTCTTGGGAGATTATGCGATCAAGTCTGAGAATACTGTTCCGATACTCGACACCTCGCATTGGCCTCTGTTGCTCAAAAACTATGATAAACTCCTTGTTAGATCATCCCATTTTACACCCATACCCTCCGGTTGTAGTCCACTTAAACGTGACATCACCAACTACATCAAGTGTGTCCTATGTCTTGGAGCTAGCCAATGTCTCCCAACTGACTGCGTTCAGGTCAGGTGTCATTAATCTCGACAAGCCTTCCAATCCCTCCTCTCATGAGGTCGTCGCCTGGCTAAGACGCATTTTACGTGTTGAAAAGACTGGACACAGTGGTACACTTGATCCCAAAGTCACTGGCTGTTTGATCGTATGCATTGACCGGGCGACTCGTCTGGTAAAATCGCAGCAGGGCGCTGGTGCGGAACATCGTTTATTTGTATTATCAAAATTTTAAAGGTCCTTTAGGAAAAGAGTATGTCTGTGTGTTGCGTCTGCACGCTCCTCTTCCCAGCCCAGCTGCTCTTCCTCGTGCTTTACAAACTCTTACCGGTGCACTCTTTCAGCGACCTCCTCTGATTTCGGCTGTGAAACGCCAGCTTCGTATACGGACAATCCATGAGACGCGACTCTTTGAGTACGATGAAAAACGTAATCTTGCTGTTTTCTGGGTATCCTGTGAAGCTGGTACCTATATCCGAACCCTTTGTGTGCACCTTGGACTCCTGATCGGAGGTGGTGGCCATATGCAAGAACTACGTCGAGTAAGGAGTGGTGCTATGTCAGAGAACGATGATATCGTTACTATGCATGATGTTCTTGATGCGCAGTGGATGTATGACAACACTCGTGATGGTGAGCTCATCTGTCATGAATTACCCGTTGTCTGATTACGCTTTAGAATCGTATCTTCGAAGAACCATCAGACCCTTGGAGAGTCTCCTTGTGAGTTATAAGCGTATCGTCGTCAAGGATAGTGCGGTCAATGCAGTGTGTTATGGCGCGAAACTTATGATTCCCGGTCTGCTGCGTTATGAGGCTGACATCTCCTTGAATGAGGAGGTAGTTCTGATGACTACAAAAGGTGTGTGAACCTAAGCTGTGCTTTCAGGGGCATACCCAAATACTCGAGTAGGTGAAGCAATTGCTCTTGCTATTGCTCAGATGTCCACTGTTGAATTGGCGACATGTGACCACGGTGTCGTTGCTAAAGTTAAACGATGTATCATGGAACGTGACACTTACCCCAGACGATGGGGTCTTGGACCTGTTGCATCGCAGAAAAAGAAGATGGTCAAGGATGGCAAGCTTGGTAGATACGGTCAGAAGCTTGAGGGCGTCACTCCAACTGATTGGAGCAAAGACTATGTTGATTACGACCGGGAAGATGCAAAGCCTGTGACACTTCCTACCATCACCAAACTTGAGACAGAGGAAGGTGAGACAAAGGAGAGGAAGAGGAAGAGGAAATCTGAAGTGCCGAAGGTAGAAGAAGCAGTTGAGGACCCAGGCAAGGCCGAAAAGAAGAAACGTAAGGAAAAGAAAGAGAACGAGGCTGTGGATGATCCAGAGTCGGAGGAAGCGCGTCGTGAAAGGAAGAGATTGAAGAAAGAAAAAAAGGCTAGGGAATCCATGGGCGGTGAATGAGTGTGGACTACAGAATAATCAATCTTGCTTGACCCGCACCTCCCATAAATTAATTTTATCGATGTAAATCTACAAGTAAATGTCATGGATAGATATTAGGTCATCAGGACTTTGGGGTACCATTAGGATGTTTATCAGCGCAACAAAGATGACGATGATGATAGCGCCACTGAAACTCCTTTCCCAGTGCTGTAATCACTTCCACCACTACAATGATCACTACAATGACTGCTTTGGTCAGGTTGATAACACTTTTTGAACTAGGGAAATCCTAGGCTAAATTCTCAACTTGATCAATGTCTTGCCAACTGAATATATCAATGCTATCACTACTACTGAGGTCATGTTACAGTACTCAGGCATCTCCATACTGATGCAGCAAAATAAAATATGTGCACAGGGGAATGAGGGAAAGCAAGACTTGAATTTATTTTATCTACATTGTTCATTTTATATCTAAATATCCTAGAATGACATCTCGGTGTCATTCCATCACAATGATGCCATTCTGCAACACATACCCCTGAAGCTCGTCTTCCGTACCTGAGAGGAATTTAATCAAGCCAAGTGGACTCGAGTTATACTGAAGCAGGCAGACGATGTCTTTGAGCACCCATTGAATGTTGCCTGGAAGACTGTCAGTCCCTTGGTTTGAGGCCTGCTGAAGACCCAGAGGATTCGCCACTCGCTTCATCACCTACAGCAACTAAAAACAATCTATGGCGCTGTTGTTATCTGGGTCGGTGTCTCTCAAGAGCAACGATGTCTTCAGCTTATTCAACAAAATCCTCATCCTTCTCAGGGACTACAGCATTTTCAATGCCAAGGTTGGGGACGCAGAGTCAATCTTTCAGCAGGTAGATGTTTAGAAGCAGCAATAGAATGAGTAGTCGTTCTGATCACAACTTGCTGGGTCTGTAGAAGAAGACTCAGTTCCTGAAAACACAGAACTAATCTACCTGTAGAAGACTAGATAATTGTATTGGTAAATTGTGCTGGTTGTGTTGGTCTGCCATTGAACCCCATGTAAGAATTTATTTTCACTTTTCTTTCAAAAAAACTGGATAATTGTGTTAATAAATAATGAATAGAACAAATTACCTCAGTTCTTGAAAGGCTCTGGCAAAAACAGCTAGAGACACAGGTTTGTTTGATTATGTAATCCTTAGATAAGCATTAGATAATCATTACAAAAATGATGATAAGCCTATATCAGTCCAATAACATAGAGGGCATACCCTTGAAGTCCTTGTATGGCCAGTTGTATTACATTTTGAACATTGGCTTAGAGAATGATGCCAGGTCACTTTAACTTGAGCCTCAAAGCAACTAGGCTCTTGCTTTGTACTTGATCTTGGGAGTGTAAGGATCTGTCAGCGAAGC
>Ga0153987_1000158_pt1 | contig 24137 bp, 27 predicted proteins | sample TSNC071MetaG_FD_102279 | JGI IMG/M metagenome (GOLD analysis project Ga0153987, IMG submission 102279) | Attine ant fungus gardens microbial communities from North Carolina, USA - TSNC071 MetaG | ecosystem: Host-associated > Fungi > Mycelium > Unclassified | place: USA: North Carolina, William B...
GCACTGGAAGGGATATAATAATGAACATGATAAATGGATCATGGAAGATGACATTGAAGATGAAAGATTACTGGGACAAAGTTTAAGAGGGGGTAAATCAAGTCAAAACTTCATCCAGGTGAGATTGGAAAATAAATGGCACCAAATGTCTTTCATCACTGCTAACACCCCTATTGCCACTGCCCCGCACTGACCCAAAAATCTTATGAGTCCTCTTCAAGATGCACTCTCTTTGTCATAAACAAATGCAGTAGGTGGCCAGCACATTTTTTGCGGTCCCGTGGACTGCCCCAGCCCTACAGACGGCGCATTCGAGATGCATGCTCACCCTGCACTCTGGAGCAGAAACGCATTTCAACTGTTGAAGTAGGTTTAGAAACGAGCTGATCGGAGTGGCCGCCAAAGAAGTTGTAGAGTAGATTCTTTCTCGAACAAGTAGCCCCTTGCTCTTTGAGACTGATTCCTAAAACCGAAAATCTTGACTGTCGGAATAAAGTCTCGTCTAATGGTAGCTGGGACTTAGGTTCTTTCAGGTCCTGATGCTTAAAATATGCTCAAAATCACATTGTTCTGAGATAATCCTTATTTGAATGTTCGGGGGTTTTTGTCAGCGTATGATGTCCACATCTCATTTATTTCAGTATTAAGTTCTTTTAAGGTGCATGCGAGGACTTCGGAGCTGGAGGTTAGGTGGAAATTGACTCAAATGAAGTGCATTCTATGAGCGCAGATTTTTGTATTGGAGTGACCGGGGTTCCTGTCCTGTCCTAATCAGGCAATCTTTGACAGTGCTTTGAACCTTGTACTTGAGCTTGTTCCTCGCCGTGCTGGTTCTCGGCGCAGCCATCCTTGCCACAGACCGCGCCCATGTCTTTTTCTAAGCACCAGAAACACCATGATCTAAACAATGTTACGGAGGAAGAGCACGACAAGAACATTGACCCAGAGCTTCGTCTACGCACCGTGCGCACGGCTGCATCTGCTATTGCCGAGTCCATTCTCTCTGAGCAGCGTGCAGAACGACGCAAGACAGCACACAAGAAGCGCTCCAGGTTTTTTCGTAGGCACCATGAAAAGAGGGCCGTTTCTGCGGACCCGTCGAAAGAGATTCCGGGATTACGCAGAAATGTATATGTTAATCACCCTCTCTTTCCAGGCGAGCTGGCATCCGACGGGAACCCCAAGGCTCGCTATGTACGCAACAAAGTTCGCACCACAAGTGCGTGCCCGCTAGTATCAGGTCATCTTTCATCCTAATATCAGTCACAGAATACACTATTTTGACATTCGTGCCGAAAAACTTGTATGAGCAGTTTCGACGGTGGGTCCTTCGATTCGCTGCGCAGATTTAGGTTCTCATCTTTAATCCCCAGTGTCGCCAATCTTTTCTTTCTATCCCTTGTCATCCTTCAATGTGTGCATGTCCTCGTTTTCTTATCGACCACTGTCTCATACATTCACAGTGTTCCCTGTCTTCGGAGCTACAGCCGGATCTATCGCTGTTCTTCCCCTCGCCTTCATTCTTGCTGTAACTGCCATCAAAGATGGTATCGAGGATTATCGCCGGGGCGTACTCGATGAGGAAGTCAACACATCCGCTGCCACCAAGCTCGGGGGCGGCTGGAAAAATGTTAACCAACCAGCGGATCCCCGTCCGTGGTGGCAAAAGCTGTTACATGCTAATCCACCTGACAAAGTCACTAAAGGAGTCAGGAAACTGCGGGCAAGAGAGGCCGGGTTGGCCGGGCAACAGCTTCGCATTGAACTGAAGCAGAGTGGGGATGACTCCAGTACATACACATCCGACATCAACCCGAGCAGTCCCGACCTTGAACACGGACGTCGGCTGGAGGATATCCAAAGCGTCGATTCCCATGGTTACCCCTCTACTACTGCCATCAATGATCTTTCCAAAGTATCACTATCAGATACAGCGAAAGATTCTGTGGAATTCCCTCAACTTGTGAAATATCCCACCATCGGATCTTTTTCTCAGTACCAACAATCGGTGCAGTCACGATCGAGCAGTGGTGTTGTGGATTGGAGAAGGCCTACCGCTGGTTCTGCACGCTGGGAGAGGACGCTGTGGAAGAAGTTGGAGGTCGGGGATATTGTGCTCTTACGGGATAATGATCAAGTGCCGGCAGACATCGTCGTTCTGTCGACTTCTGATTCTGACGGCGTGTGTTATCTGGAAACCAAGAACTTGGATGGAGAAACCAATCTAAAGCCTCGTCGAGCTCTTAGAGCTACTTCACTCATCACATCTGAAGAGGACATCTTAAAATCGTCATTTTATCTCGACTCTGAACCCCCGCATCAGAATCTTTATCTTTACAATGCTGTTCTGCGGTACAAGTGTGTTGATACTGGAGAAGATAAACAAGAGGGTGTTACCATCAACGAACTTTTACTTCGAGGTTGTGCCCTTCGGAACACCAGCTGGATTGTCGGTCTGGTTGTGTTCACCGGCTCCGACACTAAAATCATGCTCAACGGAGGAGAGACACCGTCCAAACGAAGCAAGATAGAAAAGGAGACTAACTTTAACGTCATTGTGAACTTCATCTTGCTCACTACCATGTGCTTGATCGCCGCCATTTTCAACGGTGTTCAAGACGCGAGAACGGGTACCAGCGCTCAGTTTTTCGAGGCTGGTTCTGACGCGACCTCATCGTATGTTCTGAACGCGATTATCACTTTTGCGTACGAGCCTTTATTTACTCTCTCTCACTGGGTACAATTATTGAGATATGCCTGCTATAGATCGTGTCTCATTGCCTTTCAAAATATCGTTCCCATCTCTCTCTATATCTCCATCGAAATTGTCAAAACTATCCAAGCTTATTTTATCTCTCAAGATGTCGATATGTACTATGCACCCTATGATACCCCCTGTGTTCCAAAAACATGGAATATCTCCGACGATCTCGGTCAAATTGAATATGTCTTCTCAGATAAAACCGGTACCCTTACACAAAACGTCATGGAATTCCAAAAATGTTCGATCCACGGAGTTGCCTATGGCGAAGGCATAACGGAGGCTCAACGAGGTGCAGCAGCTAGAGAAGGCAAAGTCGACATCTACGATCCTCAAGAACTGAACGAGAAGCGCAAAAGACAAATGATTGATACAATGGAGAGGACGTTCAAGAATCGGTATTTGCAGCCTAAGAAGGTTACGCTTGTTGCGCCGAAATTGGCAGAGGATCTGGCAGATAAGGATGGAGTCCAGAGAGGGCGTATAATTGCATTCTTCAGAGCATTGGCGTTATGTCACACAGTACTCGCGGATCGACCTGAACCGACGACTGAACCGTATTTGCTGAACTATAAAGCGGAGAGTCCAGATGAAGCCGCGTTGGTTTCTGCAGCTAGAGATGCTGGGTTTCCATTTGTCAATAAAAGCAGAGAAACGGTTGACATCGAGGTGATGGGACAAATTGAGCGATATATGCTTCTCAAAGTCCTCGAATTCAACAGTACGAGAAAAAGGATGAGCGTGATCGTTCGAACACCCGATGGACGACTTGTTTTATATTGTAAAGGTGCAGATAGTGTGATCTATGCTCGGTTAGCGAAAGGTCATGATCAAGTGTTGAAGGAGCAAACGAGCAAAGACATGGAGATGTTCGCGAATAATGGGTTGAGGACATTGTGTATTGCGTATAGAGAGTTGGATGAGGAGGAGTATTTAGGTTGGGTGAGGTTGTATGATAATGCGACAAGTGCGGTGGAGAATAGGGATGAGGAGATTGATAAAGCAAACGAGATGATTGAACATTCGTTGAGAATTTTAGGAGCAACGGCGTTGGAAGACAAGTTGCAGGAGGGAGTACCGGAGGCAATTGAGATGCTTCATAAGGCAGGAATCAAGTTGTGGATTTTGACTGGTGAGTGTGACTATGACTGTTTTCTGAGACTAGTTGATGGTTTTATGCTCCAGGTGATAAACTACAAACGGCTATTGAGATCGGATATAGTTGTAACCTACTGAAAAACGACATGGATTTGATGATTCTTTCAGCAGATACCCCAGAAACAACGCGCTCGCAGATTGAAGCTGGCCTCAACAAAATTGCTTCTGTCCTTGGTCCACCATCGTGGGAGCGTACAAAAGGTGGTTCTGTACCTGGGACAAGGAAAGCTTCGTTTGCTGTCGTTATTGATGGAGATACACTGCGACATGCACTTACTCCGGAAATCAAACCTTTGTTCCTGAACCTTGCGACACAGTGTGAGACAGTGGTGTGTTGTCGAGTATCCCCAGCACAGAAGGCGCTTACTGTCAACTTGGTGTGTATATTTTTTGATCGTTTTTGAAGAGAGGAGAGAGGTACTGAAATATTGTGAACAGGTCAAAGAAGGGAGGAATGCAATGACATTGTCGATTGGTGATGGGGCAAATGATGTTGCTATGATTCAAGAGGCAAATATTGGATGTGGATTGTTTGGTTTGGAGGGCTCGCAGGCGGCCATGTCTGCCGATTACGCATTTGGACAATTTCGGTTTTTGACGAAGCTATTACTTGTCCATGGGAGATGGTCGTATCAGCGTGTGGCTGATATGCATAGTAATTTCTTTTACAAGGTGCGTACTGGATTCTTTGATCGATGATCGATATGAATATCTCTGTAGAATGTTATCTGGACGTTTGCCATGTTTTGGTTCTTACCCTTCAACAAGTGAGTATGATACTTCTTGTATGTGGGTAGGGCAGTTGACTTTTTCTTTTAACTCCGCGTGGCAGTTTCGACGCAACATATTTATATCAATACACATTCATCCTTTTGTATAACCTTGTATTTACATCACTTCCCGTTATCGTGCTTGGAGGTACGTCATGTTACTCATCTCCTTCCTCACCTAAAATACACTTCCCCAGCATTTGACCAAGACATCAATGCAAAGGCAGGGTTGGCATTCCCACAGCTCTATATACGTGGTATTCGTGGTTTGGAATACACGCGAACCAAATTTTGGTTATACATGGCAGATGGGTTATATCAATCTGTCATCGTGTTTTTCATTCCATACTTGGTTTGGACCGTCGGATCACCGAACTCGTGGAATGGAAGGGGGATTAATTCATTGGCGGATTTTGGAACGACGGTTGCAGTTGCTGCAATCTTTTCGGCTAACACTTATGTTGGATTGAATACTCACTAGTGAGTCCCGCTTCTTCTTTTGGTGTGCTTGGGCTTAGGTCGCTCATGATCACTTGTAGTTGGACGATTATGACTTGGATTGTGGTAGTTGGATCGACGTTTGTGATGTTGTTGTGGATTTTGATTTACTCGTTCTTCATGAGTGCTGATTTTGTGGATGAGGTGTTGATTTTGTTTGGTGGTGTTCAGTTTTGGGTGACGGTTTTGATAACTGCTTTGCTTGCTCTTGGTATGTATATATTGTTTTTCGCTCTTCTCAAGGCGAAAACTTACATATCTCTCTATTCTACTCTTAAGCACCCCGCTTCACCGTCAAATTTGTATCGACAGTGTTTTTCCCTCTGGACAAGGACATTGTTCGGGAAATGTGGGTCATGGGCGACCTCAAAGACAAGCTTGGGATCAAACACAGGAAGGAAAAGAAGACCCGTGGACCTTCTCCCGGGAATTTAGAAGCTGCACCTATGATTCACGAGCAGCACACACGGTCGACATCTGAACTTTCGGCTCATCATGCTTACGAGTCGACACTAGCAGTAGCTATAGCTCCAGAAATAGGAGCATCTCAATACTCCCTACCTTCAGAACTGCTTCTATCATCGGCAAAGCAAGAATCCCGATCATCACTTACGCCGACGTCGCCGACTAATCCTACGAGATTTGCTACTGTATCACCGCAGTTATCCTATTACTCGGCTTCGGATATACCACAATCGTCCCCACTGCCTCCAACGTTGTATAAGCTTGCTTCTGGAGAGATTACGACGACACCGTCTACGCCCAAGACGACGAGGAATTCGATGCATTCGCCTCTTTCACCGATGTTGCCGTCCCAGAATGCATCATTGCGACTGCCTAGCTCACAGAGGCCAGCGAGTGGGCTTTTGAGGCGATTGAGCGGGAGTAGTGGGAGTCGACATGAAGACCCAGGGACATTTGAGATGAGCGTGAGGAGTCTCCAGTCATCTGAGTATCATCCCCAATTACAATCCCGGCGACCTCAGCACTGTGATCATGACTCAGGAGTGCCTAATACGTCTTCATTTGCTACACATACATCATCTGAGACCGTTGAAGATGAATCTTGGACATTGGGACATCCTAGTGGTATGAATGAGGATGTTGGTGTGGATGAGGTAACGAGAGTTGTAGATCGAGAGGAAACAATTCTAGGACATGGGGCCGGACAACAACATGATCGGCCGATGAGTGATATGAGTGTGGAGACGTGGGTGATGGGGCGTGCGCTGTGATAGATACAACTGTGCTGAATGTTTAGTATCGGCCATCTCTCTTTTGCGTGTAATTCAGAAGGACTGAGCGGTCCTTGTGCTGATATGTATTGCCAGAATATTGACTAATCCAATACCACTCTTTTCATCTTTCGTTTTTGATCTAGTTTGATCTGTTTATTTTATCTATTTATTTAATTGTCATGTCTGACCCTAGTTGTTGCATCGTCGTATTTATACTGGTGATGTCTAGGTTGTGTTGTATGCGTATATTGATTATTGATTCTTTGGCACAGGAGAACATCAACAGTGAGACATGAATATATGAAACATCAGGTTTTATAAGACAAGTATGTTTCAACACTGCATGGGTATAGTATTGAAACTCAAGTAGTGTTGAGACTCTGTTTGGGATTTTGTTAAGATTGGAAGAATTGGAAGAGAAGTAGTGTTTTCTTCCATAGGCGGTACTCTCTACTCCACCTTAAATTAGGTCAGGCCATCAATTGCGCATCCGGCCCGATACATGCCATCATAGATGTAAATGTAAATTACTTGATTTTTGTGAGAATGTCGGGCGAATTCGGTCATGTTGCATTTCTGACAAATTTTCTGTCGTCATGTCTCCTACGCCGCAAGAAAGTCGTCGTAAACAGGAGAAGAAACCATCCACTTCAAGCCCTGGACGACTTAAGCTTACCAGGTGTGCTGACTGCACCATTTCGCTTGTTTACGCTGACACTGACCTTCACTGTTAGGGCATGTGACCGATGTCGGTGAGCTAGATGCCATGGTAGCCCCCCATATCCTCTCTGAAAATCTTTGAAGAAAGCGGAGGATAAAATGTGATGAAGGGCATCCATGCAAGGCCTGCTTCACCGCAAAAACCGATTGTACGTTTGATGAGCCGGGAAAAAGACAAATGCACAGAAATAAGTAAGTAGTTTCTGATGGTCTACACTTTTTTGCTTATTGTAATACAGTTTTAGACATGCCCCGACCATGGACGAACGTTTACGACGCCTTGAATCGCTTGTTGATGCCATCCCGTCCACAGTCTTTGCTGCTGGTGGGGTCACCACCACTGCACAAATGGCATCCATTCTCACGACTTCATTGACAGACGCTTCAGAAACTCCTGACGATGGTACCCTCCCTCCATCTCTTCATGTCTTTTCTGTCGCTGGTCCGTCCGCGCACTTTGCACACGATGCTGAAATCCAAGACATGCAGCACAATCCACAAACAAACTTTGATTCCTCCTTTGGAAACTTGGATGGTTTACATAGTCAAATACAGAACCCAGATCAATTGGCAGAGGCTGCCTCGCGGATATCGCTGACGACATCTTATCTATATCATGATGATGAAGGGTGTACACGCTGGCAAGGAGAAACCTCTGGGTTTCCGATTCTTGAACTGTTGGCTGAGCGTCATGTGCATGCCCCAAACCGATCTACAGCAGACGGTCAACTATACCTTGAGCCCCCTCATCTCCCAGACGATAAACCGGTCAATGGATCGAATTGGTTCTCTGATAGAACTGTGTGTCCTACGGGGACGAATCCTCATATGATGTGGAAGCTTACCATGTCCTCTATCGAGCCACAGCTTATGGACAGGTGTGTATCTACGCTGAATCTCTTCGTTTTATTTGCTAAACACATCTAGCCTCGTGAACTGCTATCTGTCGACGTCTCACTATATCCTTCCTTTTTTGCATATCCCTACGTTTTTGATTGTAAGTCTCCTAATTTATTTTTTTACCCGAATTTTCATTAAGGACTACCTTTTCTTGCTCCTACTCTCACAGGATTACAGTAATCCACAGAAATGGGGAGAGCCGGGTTTTGCGGCCTTTATCGTCGCTATCTGCTGCCTTGCTTCCCGTCATATAGATGATCCTCGCGTGAGAGCTCATCCCGATGATAGTATATCAGCTGGTGTTCATTGGTACGAATTATTCAAACGGCTCCAAATTCATCCCATTGCGGACCAACCTACCCTGTACAATATTCAAGCCAATCTCATTGCAGCTGTATATGCAGTGGGTCTTGGACGTATCTCAAGGGCTGCAGCGCTGCTCGCCGAGTCAGTGACTATGTGCACAGATGCAGGTCTTCATCGTTCTGCAGATTCATATAATCTCTTCAATCCCATTGAGACTGAAGTTCGTAAACGCACATTTTGGTGTGTTTATATTTGGGACAAGCAGTTAGGGGCTCACTTTGGAAGGCCTTCCCTCCTTCGTCTGAGGGATTGTGGTATTGGGGAACCAACCCCTGTCGATGACGAGTACATCACGCGCGAAGCAATTGTGACACCGCCTCCTGGTATAGAATGCAGGATGAGTGCATTTCTAGTTTTACTTCGAATCATGGTTGTACTTGAATCAGTATTGGACGTTCCACCTGCCTGCGCATCTGATGAATCTGATCCTTTTCTCCTACATGCCACCAATAGGCTCCATGGCATGCGGAAATATAGGCCGATGCGAGAAGAAGAGGCATTGTTGGACGAGATTCATCATGAAATCCCTGCATATTGGGCACACTCTCCCGAAACTCTGGCAAGCGAGGACAGAATACGGATAACACAGGCGGAGCGCCTGCACTGTGCCGAACAATTTGTTCGACTATTGATATATCGTCACAGATTTTCTGAATACTTTGCTGAGAGGATGTGCGGACAGCATGAAGAAGAACAGACTGATGCAGAGAGGGAGGCCCTTATCGCTGCCTATGAGGCTGCCCACAAGGTAGTTTCTGCGCATGTCAACATCGCTCATCAAGGGCTTATGACCTATTGTGAGTGCTGGGGTCACTTTTACTCGGAAGTATAGATTGAGCCATGATCGACAGATGGAGTTCATGTGATCCACCAATTGACTCAAGCTGGACGTACATTAATTGCTGTTCTGTTGTGTTGCGAAGCAGAAATGCTGCAACAGATCACGCCGCCTGGACTGAATGCGTTACAATCCTGTATTAGCCTGCTACGTAAATTCAGCGGCCGTTATGTCTGTGGTCTCCGTTCAGGCGATCTCATGGAAGAGTTTTGCCAATGTAAGTAGCCTCTATTCTTGTGAGTCAGAGGGAGCGCTTCATATAGTTGGATCTCAGTTATGTGCATTCCATTGGACTATACGGATGGGATTTGTCCGTCTGATTCAACAGCTCCCACAACACGCCGAGCCTGGGTACGACGGATTTACAAAAAGGAGTTCTCAGCATCACGTTCAACATACAGTGGCGAATCAATTTCCCAGCACAGCAGTCCAGAAGACTTTTCACCTGGATTTTCTAGTGGAGGGGAAACTTTGAAACATAATACGTTTTCAGCTGTTCCTCCTGCGACTTCAGGTTCCTCAGGATCCTCAGGACAAGCGATGCCATCATCAGCCCCGTTCGATGGTTCGAAACATTCACTATCAAATGTATCTTCAGCTTTTCTTGATATGCCCTCTGGCATGGGAATGAACATGGTTCAGGAGGAACCCGAGCTGTACATGCAAGGTAACATGATGGCCTTCCTTGATGATGGAGAAGTCAATCCGCTATCTTCACCTAATTTTGTCATGTCTCGTGTATCAGGTCAGCAGCAGCAGACACCCGATCCCTTACAGGTGCAACAATTATTCCCTCCGACACTTGATCGACAGATTGGTGGTGGAAATGTGAATGGGACTTCTCCCGGTTCGCCTGGGTATAATCAAGGATGAAAGACTATCATCATCTCAACAAATTTTTTTTTGATGTGTCGTTTCGGAAATGCCATTTTTGGACATACGTTTTTTGTTGTCGAATCATCTTCTTTTGAATTTTTAGTTCTTTTCAGAAAAAACTGCTTTCGAGTTATGAAGCTGTCTCTCTATTAAGATTTTTTGTATTCATATCTATTGTCATCTAAAACATTGAGTGATTGCTCTCGACGGATGGGGGTCGTGAAATGCGGGTTTTGGTGTGCCGACTTCAAACAGCCAGATTCGGACATTCCTTTGTTGTTAGCCCTTTTGAGCGAAAACTGATCAGGTTGCGCTGTATTGAAATCAAGACAACCATTCCTATTGCATCAAATCCAGTGTCTAGCTTATTGTGAAGACTTGCTTGTGGGAGTTTCGCAACAATAAGCCTCACTAAATTAGATCTGGAACTGAGTGATCTTCGTCTATTCCTTTTGTTCTCGAGACAAAAGAGAGAGGACTGCTAAATAACATGTGCTGCCGAATCGATTTCATCCCGTATTTCCCACTTCTCTGCCTATGAGCTACTCTCACAGCTTGCCGGTCGAGCTCTTGGTGCATATCTTCATGCTGGCGACCCATGGGGAGGAGGAGACCTCCTTCAGTCCGTACTCGGTGTCTCGCCCAGTCTTTGATACGACATCTGTCAAGATGCCCGTTATCATCTCATGTGTGAATCATCATTGGAGGCATGTCGCCCTCAGCACTCCTGCGCTGTGGACAAGTCTGTGCTTGACTCCGGAGATGATACTGGAGAATGATGACGGGCAGAACTATCTTGACAGAACTTTCCTTGATCTCTTTCTCGTCCGCTCACAGATGTACCCTCTCGACGTTCTCATCGATGCTCGAGACCCGGCTTGGGACTTGAATGGAACAGAACCTGAGTGCGTGTTGATGCACAACAAAAGTGTGGTGGATCACTTATTTTTAATTTCTAGAACACCTTTCGAAACAGGAATGGATGTTTATTGGCCGCCTTTTTCTCCTTGCTACATGTTCGAGGTCGTCAGCACCATTCTCCCTCACATCCATCGATGGCGGTCGCTCGAGATCCTGACTGATGTGTGGGCGCCAATGTTCGTCGCCCTCACTCAGATCAACCCATTTCTCATGTCGCTGGGTGCACCACGCCTCCAGTACTTGGCACTTTCCCGTTGTAATGAATTTGCCAGTTTCTCCCCTTATTTCTATCCCGAGACCATGAAAGAAAAATCCCTATTCACCCCTGACGAATATACTGTTCCTGTCCAGTCCTGTAACACCCTCTTACCAAACCTCCGTCATCTCAGGCTCCAGGGCGTCCATGTTCATTGGTCAATGCTCGATATGATATTGAAGCGGCAGAACAATGTCAGCCTCGTGTCATTGGAGCTTGATTACCACAGCCGTGATGTTCGCCCCTCCCTGAAGGAGTTCTGTCAGCTTCTGTCTTCGAATTCTCAGCTTGAGATCCTCAAAATCCGTGGTTCTGGTCCAATCGTGTCCAACCCAGATGACGATGTCACTCTTGTCCACCACGATCGTCGATGTGTACGCCTTCCTTATTTGAAGAACTTGGCACTCGGATATCACGATATAGTCGAATGCCAGGCTATATTTGAACTCTTGGACGCTCCAAGCACGTGGAGACTGCACCTCGAGGATGAGTCGTACAGGGCCGGGCCTGAAGAGCTGGATATTAGTCCGATCCTTTCCTTCCTCGCAACTGGCGAGTTCAGTGATGTGAAGCAGAAGACGCATTCTGCTCGTGTGGCATTCCCTGGCCTGACCTCCCTCTCTTTATCATCTGTCAAGACCGCAGAGCGATCATTCGGCACTTTCCTCAATTCAGTGAAAAATCTACGGGACCTCACTCTGAATTCGATGGATCTGGATAAAACCCTTTGTTCGCTCCTTCCGTCTGATTCGAACACTCGAGATAACTCTATCCTTTGCCCATGTCCTCACCTCGACAAGGTGACCCTCACTAATGTCCGTCCTGGCTGTGCCGCGCAGTGTTATTCGATTCTTGCATATATTGATGAGAGGAGGCGGGAGCATAATTCAACGAGCCTGGGTTGCGTTGAAGTTCGAGAGATACCACTGAAGTATAACGATGAAGATATGAACATGGACTATGAGCTTGATAACCTATTATCCGATGAAGACATGGACGATTTGGAATCGGATCGTTCTTTTATGATTGGTGGCGATTCTTATCATTATTGATTACTAGGGTCCTTTTGTCATGGTCTTTTTTTCTGTATTTATGACGACTATCTCTCTAATAGACATAATAGACATTGTAGATGGGTTATGTCCAAAGGCCGCTTGTGAGTTTGCTATTTCCAATAGACTTGAGAGAAATCACATCTTCTTCCCACTGCCCATCACTTCGCTCTCACCTTTGTGTGGTGATATCAATATGCGTTCTCCACACCAGTGATTGATATCAATTCACCAGCAATCTGTAAAATACGAGGCTTTCGCTGTGCCTCTGACATAACTTCACCTTCGCTCCTTTAGTTTAGGATAAGCTTATGTTAGTCCGTTCATGGAAGAGCTTCGAGCGCCTGCACTTGCATTAGGAAGAACTTGAGCTATTTCATGGTCGAGGGAGGTGATCAATCACTTGCTGGGTGGTTAGGGGGTTGAGTCGGGTTGTTGCTGGGAAAGTCAACTATAGCTAGGATACGTCGGAGTGATGTTCTCTAGGTCGGGCACAAGCGCTCGCTATATTATCGTTTGATCTTGTCAATGCTCTCTCTCATAGCTTGAGCGAACGGTTTCAGTTTTCGGTGTTATTTTCTTTGTTGTGAGCTGCCTGTTTGGATGGGAAAATCGGTTGCTTCCTGGCACGCAGACCTTCTTCTCTTCTCGCGAAGCAGTGAAGACCATGTACAGACCTTCCTAAGTGACACTAGCATGGAAATAGACAAACACAAGAGCAAGAATCCAAAGAAGGGGATTCGAATTGTATCTATCCCAACCGCTCTCAGTCTGGCGTGTGCTTGACCTGACTTCGCCCAAAGACAATGATGACGAGTCCACCGGAGATCCGCTCTTGAAAATGACAGAGGCTGAGTCCTTCCTCTCTCAGAGCCATCTAAATTTTGCATTTGACGATAGAGCGCCCTCTTTGCCGGGCATGTTTTGTAGCGGCGGACTCACCGCTTGCCAGGAGACCAGGCCAGACAGACCTTTTTTTTTTTTTTACTAATGACTGCTCAACCTTGCTGATGATGGTTGACAGGGAAAAGAGTGTCGTGTAGATTTCATTTTCCAAAAATACGTATAGATATAACTGTCATTGTGAATAGCATAGGATCATCAGACTCGAGTTGATTAACCATGGTTAAGCCTCAATCTTCGCTGTCATACCGCAGGCTTCTAGGGCAGCTGTGAGAGCACGGATAGTATCTTTTGTTGTAATAGCGGTTGGATCAAAGTTTGTGATGCTGGATTTGAAAAGGCGAGATGTCGTATCATCTGAAACTGAGCGACACCACACGTTAGAGATCTCCAAATGCATATTCATCGGGTAGGCTTACTGGCAGGAAGGTCGTTAGATTTAAGACCCGCCTCGACATCAGAGTTGCCCGATAGTGATGAAAGCGATGATAAATCGTCAAAAGTCTTAGGTGTTCGCAAGTTCCTTGCAAACGCGATCACAGGTAGGTGAAGTGGACGCTCTTTACCAACAAACCAACGAGTTACACCAGCAGCTTCATGTCTTTGTTCACCTCGAACTCGGTTGATTCTTCGTCCTCCCAACTCCCTGATGATCGGACTTTTACCCAGTCGCCAGGAAGACTGACATGCACCGACGAATGTTCTTGAGATAGGAATTTCGTCTGCATCGATGTACTCTGAATCGGTAGACACAGCACGTCTCCGATTATCTACTAGATTAACAGAGCTACTTGTTAGTTCCATCACCACAGAATCGAGAATGCCCCCTCCAAGCGTGAAAGTACCTCTGGTGTCTCTGGTGTCATCGAAAAGCACTGCCGAATCGACCACAGGTGTAGGTGCTGCTCTCACTGCATCTGAAGAATCCAGATCAATACAAATAGGGGGAAACTTGCCAGCCGCCTGTGCAGCGGACACTCTGAAACTAATGTAGTTTTCTCCACGCTTCCGAGTGCACAAATCACAATTGCATTCGTTACGGCAGCTTGGACAGTCCAAGTCATCCAGCTTTAAATAGAATGTACGTTCCGGATATCTATCGAGCCATTCAAATACGGTTTAATAGAACAGCTCTCAAAGCACTTACCGAAGAGCCATACAACGACTACAATATCTTTTGCTGCACGGACAGCTCATCTTAAGATAACGTGTTTTCCTTCGACATTGGTGGCAATAAGCGTCTTCCTTGCCCATAGGCCATTGTTGTTTATGACGGCGGGGAGCTTTTTGTCTTGTATGGGAGGACATCGACTCAGAATACTTGAAAGTGGTTTTGAGGGGTTCTTCCATTTGAGTTGCGAGTGTTTGATATGGGAGCTTCGTAAAAGGCGCATCTTTTGACAAGAATGAGCCAGCGCTTTCTTCCAAACAATTCACCAAGCCTCTTGGGACTTGTCTATCTCCCTTATCCTGGTTTTTATCAGATACTAAACTATTTGCATTAACTGGCATTCGTGATAATTGAACTGCATAATTTTGAGTTTGAGACGGCCAGGTCGACGCTGATTGTGGAGACGAAGAACTGCTCGAGTCCTGTAAATCGCCATCATAAACCTCGAGACCACCTCCCAAAAATGCCGGATTGATCGTGGTCAGTTCATCCAAATTATTCTCCCCCTCCAAACAGGTTATTCTACAAGGATCATTGGGTTGCCAGTAGTTCCCATTCCCGGTAGAATCGAGACTGTTTGATACAGGTGAACCAGGAGCCTGAGGAGCAAGAAAAATATCCTTCAAATTAGATTGCGAGCGGAATGGATTTTTGTGATACTGTGGCACGATTGTCGGGGAGGGAGATGTAGATACAGCAGCAAGAGGAAACATAGAGCCAATCGTATTGTTCTCGCTACCGTGATCCAATGATTTGTCCATAGATAAGCTAAAAGCAACATAGTCCCCCATATTCCTGTCAAAGGCATCATGAGGGTCGAAAGACGGATACGAACTTGGGAGGGTATCTGTCGGAGCAGTTGGCAAGTATGGCATAGTGTCATCAAGAAAATCTGGGTCAACGGCCTTCTGCTTGCCGCGCGCCTTTTCAGATAGGTGATACGATGTATCTTGCTGAATAACAACGATTGTCGGCTGACCTTGCGTCTCCTCCGATGAAGCAGAGTCAGCAACTAGAGTGTTTAGCGGGCCAGTACTTTGCACTTTCACGCTCCTGCCCCTTCGAGGTTGCCCCTTCTGCGAACTCGCTGAATTCTGAGACTTGTATATTTCCGCCAAATCCAGCTTAGGAACAGACATCAAAGTCGTGGAAGAAGCAGCACGACCAAAATCGTCTTTTCCTGACAGCTTCTCAGTCATAGTCATTCCTTCCTGTTCTTTCCGGCAACTGGAAGATGACTGTTCATCAGAGAACGTACAACCCCTCCACCATAAAGGAGCTCCAGCACTCAAATTGCCCTCTGTTTCCATTTGTTCTTCATTGTTGTATTCCAATAAAGACCCACGAGACTTGACACAGTTCAGACGAGCTCTCGTTCCCAAGATAATCCATCTATCTTCAGGGAGTGTGTTCTGAGAAAACCGAGTATTGAAGTAGACGATAGCAGCAGGAACATGCTCCAAGTTCTGTAATTCGATATCTTGAACAGCAGGAGTGTCAGAGTCCATATAAGAGACTTCGTCATCTGGCGTCGGGAAAGGATCAGGCTCAGACGCTGATTTGCCTCGTTCATCGGGATCAGATGAAGAAATAAACAGCGAGAGGGCAGGTCCGCAAGAAGCTAGGACGGGCAATGAATCCTGCTGACCCTCTTTCTCCGACGCGTTTGTGACAGTGAGTGGAATATTCTTGGATGAGTTTCCATTGAACTGATGCGTTAAAGGGTCGTACAAAACAAGCTTTTCTTCTTGCTGGCTTTGCGTTCCTGAGAGCGTCGTCGCTGGAACTATTGGGTCTAAGTTAGTCTCAGAAACTTTCTTTTGCTTCATCCACTTTCTCTCTCCTTTCTTCTCTTGCTCTCGACGGTGCTTGTCTTGCTCTCGGTCGGCAATCTCAGGGTTCGCATCAAGAACTTTGGGCTTGGGATATCGAGTGTGCGTTACACCTTGGACATACTTAAGTTCCTTCAAAGAATGATAACTCGTCATGTTCTTCCCCGGTGACAAAGGAGGAATTTCTACGCAAATGAATTGTAATGCTTGAGATAACTCTTGACGGATATGTGGAGTTTGGGAAGGAGAAATTTGGGGTGTAGACGCAAAAGAATTGGGAGCCAACTCGAGTTCGTCAAGCCGTTGCGGGGATGAGATTTGGGAACTCCTAGAAAAAGTTGGGGGAGATAAAGAATGGGGTTGAGATCGTGACGAGCTTTGAGCAGGTTTAAGCAACTACCCGAAAACTGTTATCAGGGGACATTTCGAAAAAGAATAACAAACGTACTTCAAAATTAGAAACATCGACACTTTCGCTATCTGCATTGATACTCAAAGTTGATTGAACTTCCTTGTAGAAAGCCGGGATTGAGGCTGAAGGGTCAGGATAAGATGGCATTACGGAAGCCAAGGCGGTCTTTGAGCAATTTTAGATCGTAATCTCAAGTAACGAGAAACAGGTGTAGATCTTCACCAAGTTGGATTCATTTTTGACCAGTTGAGTAGATGAATCGGACGCAAAGAGATGGGGGGAGGGTTGATGACTTGTTGGAGCGATAGGTCGTTTTATGGTTTTGGTGCGGGAGAGAGTCGATCTGCGCGGGTTTTGCGCATGCAACGCCTAGAAGATGAAAACCATATATTCCTGAACGGAGCGAAGGCTTTGGGCACGAACCTGGTTCTGCTCCGCTTTTGTGGTTGCAATTGGTACAAACGGCAGTCTTGAATCCTGAAATACAAGTGACTTATAATTAAATCACGGAGATGCAAAAATCGGCGTACTTGAAATTTTGTGTGTCGATGATTTGTGTGTGTTGGGGAAGGATTCCAGGTGAGTTTCGTAGCAGACGTAGGTTTCCTGTCCTGGAAACTTTCACTAAATACTGCCGGCGCTCAACGGACCGCTTTGAACGTACAGGCTTGTTGATGTCTGAAAAGGTGAGGTGTGGTTTTTCGTCGTTTGGATGGGATAGTCTTGAAGGTATATCCTATCCAAACAGACAACAGAAGGATTAGGAATAAATGTATGAGGACATAACGATAGATGAAGACCTGTGAATGGTCTACACGTTTTAAAATGTGGTTGGCACTCTGATGGAAGATTTGAACTTTACGTGCAATAATCCAAGGAGTTTGCATGGAAGTGGCGATCCGTGCAGGACGTGAAATAGCTTCCGTCGTGCCTTTTTGTGAGCAAGATGATTTGACCTGAGAACTATTCGTGAACGGCCCAGACGACACAGAAAATAGAACACGTAAAAAAAAAAAAAAATCCTATCCCCACCTGGACCTGAGCATAGCCAGTTGACAATGTTCGGGAAGGAAGCGGCGCGATTGGTTTCAAGCCTGAAGTCTGAACTACATTCAAAAATGGGTCCATCCAATCAAAAACGCGTAATGACTGACTTGATCAACTCTCTGGACGGAGATAGGGTCTGATTTCGAAAATTCATTTGCCTTGGCAATAATTAGATTTAATGAGAGGTTACACAAGACACGATGAGTCACAGACCGTCGACGTTCTCCGACTATTCAGGTTTCCCGATGAAGTGTTGACAAAAATATTTGCAGATGTTTCCGTTGTAGTCGAGTCCATCGATAGCCTTCCTTTGCTGATAGATGCAAAATTTGGGGATGCCAATCCCTCGTGCTGAGCAGAAAGTATGTTCGATTGTTTATCTTTGACCTTTTCAGATAAGTTCTTTTTCTTAGACTGGCTTCCATCCCCATTACTTAGCGCGTGATTATGCATGAGCTGTGGCCAGAGACCATGGAAGTATCAGTGCTTGCACATGCACAACGTCGCTCCACGTGCCCAGATTCTCGCTTATCTAACCAGGTTAAACAATACTCAGTCCCGCAAAGCTAGGCTCGTAGGTCTCTGACCCAGTCCCTCCCAAAAGGCCGAAGACAATAAACAGTGCAAGCAATTACATACGTCTTCTGTGGATTCTTTGCTCTACATTCGGCACCTCGTGTTCAATAGACTAGAAGTACATGTACCCTGCATCGAAAACCCCCGGGAAGAGCCATCTCTCATTTTCTATCGGTCATTCCTCTGTCAAATTGCCCGTACTCGCCGGCTCTATGATAGACTTAAGGTTCGAGACGAATGGGTAGATGATGCCAACTTGGCCATGCGTTGACATCCTATTTTGGAAATATTTTCCACCACAAAAGTATTGATATACTAAATCAGTTCATAAAAGTTCCTTGTATGATCTGAAAGATGCAATCTTGTCTTGAATACATGGCTAGCTCATCAAGGGAACATCCAAGTTTTGAGTGTTTGGTTTAAGATAGTCTAGCCACCCCATGGGTAGGGTACACTCTGGTTACGACAATCAGAATCGAACCTAAGCTCCCTCACCTGCTGTCGTTCTGCTACCAACAACAACCTCAAAACTAGAGTTCATATCATGAACAGCAATCTAATCGACTTGCAAGCTTCCAAAACAAAAAAAAAAACCCTGACGAACAAGAAAGAGAGCGAGACTGCCAACATCCAAAACCCTCTCAAAAAAAAGTAAGGGGGGGAAACATCTTGTCCGAACTGGAAAAAAAGCATTTTTATCCATCATACTACTCGAGCCTCCTCCTCCTCCTTCTTCTCATCATCACTACTACCACCATCACCACCACCCATAATATATTCTTCCATCCCAGTCCTTTTCTCCTTCTTATAATCATACCCCACAAAACTCATCACACTACAAAAAAAAATCCATCATCAAAAACGAAAACATCAAAAACGAAAACATCGCTCAAAAATAAACATTCACAGTCAAGTCAAAAAAGCACTCACTATATCGTCCCGTCCGCACAACCGACCACAACCTCTTCATGACTCAACTGCATCGACATCGGATTCTTCTCCGGCGTCGCAAGCCCCATAAACGAATCCGGAACTCGACCTTTCATCCCCTTCCTCAACCCACCACCACCACCATCATGATTCGCCAACGCAGCCCACACACCTCCAAGTGGCGTCACATTCATCCTCGATACTTCATCATCATGATCATCATCAACTTCCTCCTCCTCCTCCTTCTCATTGACAATTTCACTCTCCTCTCCCACATCACCAACATCAACACCAGCTCTAACATCATCATCATCATCCTTCTCATCCCTCATCTCCAATTCCCTCCTCCTCGACCTCCCCCTCCTCCTCAATTCCACTTCCCTCCGCATCGTCGTCCTCGTCGTCGTCGACACAAAAATCCTCCTATCCGCACCCGCCCTAGAACTAAACCTCGTCGCCACAACCACCCTTCGCTTCCTCGGATCCACAGCTCCAATCGCAACATCAGGCGACTCCACCATCGCCACCAACTTGGGTAAAACACTCAAACGAGAAACGCCAGCGGCCGGCACACCAGGCTGGATCAGACAACGCGGTGATGACCCTGACTTGGGAGGAGGCGTCGTCGTCATCGTCCACGTACGAAGTGATGATGAACTTATCATCGACAGTTCACCACCAAGCACAGAGGTCACGTTCACGCTCGATCGTCTATTCGCAGCAGCAGCAGAGGGAGAAGGCGACGGCGACGCAAGAGACGACATACGACGACCCGCCGTCGAAACGGTCGGACAAGTACGAACACGAGACGAAGACAGAGAGAATACACTCGCACCCAGTCTTTGCTGATCAGCAGCAGCGAGCTTCTCTTCTTGCCATTCAAGGTGCATGATAATCGACTTGGTAGCACACTAAACGCGACCAAGAAGAAAACTCAGAGCGCGATTTCTCGTCAAGTAAGGCGTATACACCACTCACCGTCACCTGCCTACCCTTGGCAGCAAACCACTGCAACATATTATTCGGCGCAGCTCCCACACTCGAAAGTTTGCTATTCAATACTGGGTCTCCCGCTCCAAGTTCTGAAAGTCGGAATTGTGATATCATCTCCCTCCGCTCTATTAGAGCACGCGCACCCCATCAACCCAAGAGTCGCAAGAACTAGGGACAACTCACTGATTGAAAACACTCTCACAATCCCATCAATCGTAACACTCACAACCCTCTCTCCTCCCCCTCCTTCTTCTTCCCCATCAGTGCCTCCTCCTCTTCCATCCCCAGCAGCCACAATTTGAACCCCAATCGTGATCGTCGTCTGTTGACCAAACCTCACAATCTTACTCCCCGCACGCCAATCCCAACACACAAGCGCTTTATCAGCCCCAGCCGAAACAAGAACCTTGGACGAAAGCGCAACAGCCCGGATCCCGTTCAAATGCCCCGCAAGTCGTTGAAGTGGCGTGAACGTCACCGAAGAAAAAACATGCACCCGTCCCACGTCATGAAAACCAACGACGAAGACCTCTGTGGGGACAAGGTCAGTTCGATCACATCCGGGAGTACAACGACTTGATATTCACCTTCTTCTGCCAAGAAATCAACACAACTGACCGGTTTCTTCACCTTCAAACACTTCTTCATTTCCCCCGTATCAATATCCCAAAACCGAATTGTCTCGTCATAACTCCCACTAATAAGCCTTCTTCCACGTAACAGCAGCGTCGTGCAAAAGTTTGTGTGTCCATGGAGGAACCGAATTGATTGCGGTAACCCGTTCTGGAAGTTGAATTCCCGGTGGTGGAGCGAGCGGTAAAGCAGTTCCCTAAGAAAATGTGTCAGAATAATGAGAAGGAGGACAAAAAGCTTCTCACCAGCCTTTGGGCGTAGAAGGAGGTCTGATCGGCAAAGGGTCAGTTGCGGTTATGCTTAGACAATGAAACCTCCATATAGAAGGATGATGAACCATAGCTTGCCATTTGCGTGAAACCTATTTTATGATGTGTGAAGAAGAAGAAGCGTCGTAGGACAATAATTTACCGGTTCTATTCTCAAGAGTTCCCTGACACTGAGGTGTTTTAAGACGCGAAACGCGAGATCAGGCGTCAAGTGAGTCATGATATCAAACGTCGATCGGAGGTATTTCTGAAGAAGGATGATTTGGAGAGGAATGTCGCCGGGAAGGCAAGCTGTGGAGGCAAGAGTGTTAGAGGAAATAATACACACTCGGAATGCAAATCAGGTCCACAGACACTCAAGAACAGCAGCAATGAGCTTCATCCGGTCCTCGCGACTGAGCCCTCGCAGAGCTTGTCTGATTTCCTTTTCACTGAAACCACCTTTACGATCGCCACAGAGAGCCTTGACGACGTGACCACGACCATCAAGTTGATCGTCCTCGTCTTCTCGATAACCGCTCCAAAAGCTTTTGCGCTTCCTGTCCTCACAGAAACAAAAGGCCTCTGGATCACCAGCAAGTCGCGGATACTGGGCAGGGCAGCCGGGAGGACCAGCAACCTGATCTCTAAGTAATTGAACCTCGGCTTGCAAGGCATGGAGCTGAGCGGCGGCAGAAGCTTGAGCGCGTTCGAGCAAGCGTTTGTAGTGGAGGATTTTGCGTGTATGCATAGCAAGGAGCTGATCCAGCGCCAGGCTCATCTAGAGAACATAATTCATAGAATGCCAAGACAAGAGTCGTTGGATGAAGACAAACTTCTTCATCGATATCATTCTCATTGACATCGGTGACGAGGTCGACGCTCATGGTATCCTCCTCGGCAAGACTGATTGGGGGAGAGGAGGGGGAGAGGATATAGGATACAGAAGGAGATTTTCTTATAGGCGTTGGAGTAGGTTGGGTGGCTTGTGGACGCCGGGGGGGTGTCTTTGAGACGACTGGAGGGCGAGACCAAGAATGCACAAGGGCACGGGCAGCAGCAGCAGAGCTGGGACTGAGCCCGGGCGCTTTGCTGGACATGGCATCCCTATTTTTTTGTGTATGGCTTGCTGGCATCCTATATAAAGTCAAGAGGTAAATATAAACGAGATATCAATGATGTGTCACATGTCTACGAAATATCAATGATGTGTCACGTGTCTACGAAATATCAATGATGTGTCACATGTCTCTTATGCACGCGTTTGTCCAGGAAATTATGCACGCGTTTGTCCAGGAAATTCAGACACTGTTCTCGACACATCCACCCCCGTTCGTGTACATCTACGACCCCGTCTCTGTCCGTACAGCGAGCACCGTCCTCGAAACATCACTGTCCGGCCTCCTCCATGTCCACCTCGATGCCGTGTCCTGTTTCTCGCAAAAGCTTTTGTTTGATAACATTCTGAATTCGTTGCCTGGCTTGGACCCCGACGAACGTTACAACGATTCCTGGGACTCATTTTTGCATGGGCTTGGCCATCATCAACAGCGTCAACGTCGGGCAGCAGGCCACAAAGATGTCCCACTGGTCATCAGCGTCGAACAGGTCGACCGACTCAAGCCGGACACGATTGTACCTCTGTCGCGCCTCCGTGAGCTGGTACTGTTTCCCCCTTTTTTTAATCTGTTTTGTGATGAACTCTACCAGAGTCAGACCAATGTCACCGTCGTCTTTATCTCACAGACCCAATGGCAGGACGTTAAACCCGCGTCGGGAGCGTCACCTGAGCCGTACTATATCGACGTTAAACCACTGACCAAGTCTGGTATTCTGCCTTTCCTCTGTCGTCGTTCTCGTCGTTCACGATAAACTCCCAGAGATGATAACGACTCTGTCGTCCAGGTTCGCCTCAATTTCCGCTCAGGCCCAAGCATCGTCATCCAGATACGCACACTGCTACCACCCCTCTTTCAGTCCCCTCTACCAACACTTCATCTCCATGATCTGTGACGTCTGCTTTCCCTTTGTTCACGACATCGACGAACTCGCGTATATAGCCGCAGCCTGCTGGCCGGCATTTGTAAAACCGCTGCTCGTATCTGGAGCTTCTCCAGACGATGTAGCGCCGTCGGAGGACACGCGTCTTCGGCTCATACGAGCCTTCACACCTCGCGTCACTCATGCGCTCGAGTCACTCTACCCTCGATCGATGAATGCTCAGGACTGGAGCGCTGCGAATGACGAAGACATTTCATTCTCAAACGAGCTTCACGCTCCGACATCGGTACCACCTCTGCAGGATAGCATCCACTCCTTACCTAGGATGTCTCGCTTCATTCTGTTAGCATCGTACATAGCATCTACCAATCCCGCCAAAAGTGATCTGCGCATGTTCGGCCGGGGAGTAGACGAGAAAAAACGAAGACGGGGGAGGGCACGGACTACAACAAAGGGACCCTCCAAAGTGAAGCGTCTTGTGAGCGAGTTTTTTTGTCTGCTGACATGGTTGTAGGTCCCACAACATCTCATTGGGCCGAATCCATACCCTCTGGACCGCATGATAGCGATCCTAGGAGCGCTGCTGGAGGAAAACGACGTCGATTCAAGGCTTCCCATGCCAGGACTCGACATACCGGGAGAATACACCGACATGGAAATTGGTCGAGTCGGTATCTACAGCGCAGTACGGGCCCACTTTTTCCTCCCGTAGTTTGTGATCTGAATACACACCAGGTGATGGAACTTGTTTCAATGCATCTTTTGGTTAGAACGTCGCAGGTGGATAGAATAGACGGAGCACCGATGTTGAAGAGTGGGATATCGCGCGAGGTGGCGCTGGCACTCGCAAAGCAGCTCGAGGTCCCACTGAATGATCTGCTTATGTAATTGTAAACTTGTTCTTTATTTCAATGAACTATAACGACAACGACAACGGCAACGACAACGACAACGGCAACGACAACGACAACGGCAACGACTACTCGTCGGATGTCTCGTCGCTGGACACACACTTCAGACAGCGTGATGGCGATGAA
>Ga0153987_1000159_pt1 | contig 24119 bp, 17 predicted proteins | sample TSNC071MetaG_FD_102279 | JGI IMG/M metagenome (GOLD analysis project Ga0153987, IMG submission 102279) | Attine ant fungus gardens microbial communities from North Carolina, USA - TSNC071 MetaG | ecosystem: Host-associated > Fungi > Mycelium > Unclassified | place: USA: North Carolina, William B...
GCCAAATAATACCCACCTTCTCTCTGATATTTGTTTCCAGATTTATACTTGCGCTCAAGGTCATATGGCCTGCACATTCTTGACCCGTGATAAGTCAAGATTTCCAGGAGTTTTGATCGATGGGCCGAGTCTCACAACGACAGATAGCGTATGCAGCTGATTCCCCTACTTCAAAATTTCTACTCCTCGGAATGAAACTCCTGCCGAGTGTTCCGTTCCCGAGGGTTTTCTGGCGAGTGTGTTGTGACTATCTCTCTCTCCTGCATAAAATGTTTTCGAGTTCGACTTCAGGAAAAAATAGATGAGTACTCGAGAATGATAGATAATCAGGTTCTACTCCGTCAGTACCACCTCTTTTCGATGGCTCTATCCGCGTATTCTCCGATCACCGAAACTTGCAGAGAGGAGAAAGATATCAGGAGATGATGCAGAGATGATGCATAGTCATAGAAACCAATGACTCACTGTTTGGCTGTGGTATAAATTTCCATGATCACAAGCAACCTATGGCATCAACTTCTTAATTTGGTATGTGATGCGCATCCTTCAGCTTTGGGCTGGAAGAAAATTGCGCTGAGAAATTCACTGAGAATTTCCAGTCCTGATCGTTGGTCGATCATTCTGAATCGTGACGCTTGAAATGGTGCAGGACAAACTTCCCAGCACTCTCTTTTTTTTGTATCCAGCAATCTATTACACGGAGTTCGGTGGCAAGCCGATTCCGGGGGTTCTTCACCAGGGGGAAATGACACGACAGAAAATCTGATTTGTGAAACCTCATAATAATTCTAGATGTCTGAATGATGTCATGTTAAACAAAGGGGTTTATTGTAGCAGTATTCAAATGACCTCATCCTGGTTTTTAGCATTATTACATCATTCAGAGCTCCATTAAACATTAAACATTGTGAATATCAGTCACCGACTGTGACGGAGATTACGTACAGAATGACGTTATATGATTGATTATACCTCCCCAGATCCTAAGAAATGCAGTGGAATGGCTATTGCGCAAGAGTATTTCCGCTTTTTGATCATTCTGATGGTTGGGAGGAGACAGCTTCTGTTCCGAGTTTTACTTAATAACAGCTATGCTTGGAATGAAATCAGAAGTGCACAATCCGTTGTTATACGAGCTAGAATAATCACGTTCATGTGCCTTTCAATGTTTGATAAGGGTATCTGTGGATCGGAGTAGCTTGGTGGCCAGTGGTGGAAGGGCAAGAACCAGATGCAGTCCAGAGTGACGAGAGCCAGAATATACGAGGATTGGGAGAGACACACTGCTTTTGTCAAGCGCGGAGATAAATCAGGAGATAAATCACTGCCAGATCTGGATGAGCCGTCACGGGAGTGATGTGTGACGCAGGCGCATAATACAACTCTGAGGTTATCTCCAAATCACTACTTATTCCTCCAACCCTCATTCACCCTGGAACACACATTATGCCCGTCCCTCTGCGGACGAACCATCTTCGTACAGAGGCCAAATACAACGTAACTACTGAGTGTAAGTAGTTAAATCATCCAAGCAGATCCCAACCTGAACCACGATTCAGTTCCAAGTCTTGGCCTTCATTCTGCAGCATCCACTGGAAATGTGGGTCTCGTCGACTATGCTTTGTCTCGCGGACAACCTGTAAACTCTGTCATCGATGGTATCCTCCCTCTCCATGCTGCTTGTGCCGGTGGCAATGTCCACGTCGTCAAGCTTCTCATTGATTATGGCGCAGATGTTAATGCTCCAAGGTAAGCATTTGGTTCTATTACTCTTCTTCACCGCCCCATTTTCTCATTCTGCTTCTTCACGTCATATTTGCCCCACTCAACACCGACTAGACTCCCAAAGCGTATCTCCAGCCGAGACTCTTCTGTGCCCATCATCGGGACAACTGGTTCAACTCCTCTTCACTTTGCTGCTGCCAATGGCAACAGGGAAGCTATCATGCTTCTTCTTCTTCACGGTGCCCATGCAGACCGGCCGGACAAGCATGGCATCACACCAGAGACACTTGCACGGCAACATGGTTGGATAGAATGCGCCGACGATCTCAAGCAATGGATTATCAACAAAGACAAAGATTTGAGAGAGAGAGAAGAGTTTGTCGCAGCTGATGACAGGAGCCATGGAAGATCGCGCAATCGTATTGGCTCGTTTGGTGACCAGGAGCCTACACGTCGTCGTCTACACGTCAAGCAATCTATCGATACAGCCCTCACCATCCTCAGATCATCATCATCCAATTCCGCAGAAGCCTGTCATAGAGGTGTTCATTCCTCGACTTCATCTGGTTTGCCTACTAGACCTTTCGGTGACTTTTCTTCGGCCCTCGGCAACGTGAAAACCGATCAAATCGTAGATTTATCTACCCGCCGACCCTCATTACCCCATATCATGCAGTCCGACCCATCCCCGCAACCGCGAAAACCATTTGCAGACAATCAAAGACCCAGGTCTGCCGGTGAAGGTCCTGAAGAAGCAATCTCCGTTCCATCCATTAAGACCTCTCGCAGACTTCCCAGCAAGGTTTCTCTACTCAACCTTTTCCGCAAAGGACAATCTGAAGACAACAATAGTAATACAAGTCTTCCTATATCTGATGTCCCGTCATTTTCAACTTCACCAGCCATGACCCCAGGATTTTCTTTTACCCAGCACCGACAGCGTCCTCATCACGACAGTGATGCTTCTATCAGATCGAGAAAAATGACAGATATTTCTCTCAATTCACCCATCCCGACGGCTATCGATCTGCATGACATTGAGCAGGGTTCAACAAATCGTGACCGCTCAAAGTCGAATGATCATTGCGACTACATCGCCGACGATCCTGTTTTGACCCGCACAAATAGCTATCACAGTCCTGGCTCAAGTCCGCTTGCTCGCATCAGTCTACTTCGAAGCCATCACGATCATCATCGTACGCGGTCGGGCTCCGGCAGCAGTCTAGGTCATGAAGCAAGCATGTCCTCGCGACTAGGAATTGCATCGACAATAGTTTTGGATGATGATTCGATCAATAGCAAACCAGGAGGTGTGGGTGCCGATAGAGATAACTTATCAAGGTCGTTATCTCGCTCTGGTATCATGAGAATCCATAGCCGAAATGGTTCAAATGGCCAAGGCAACTTGGTACCTTCAGCCCTCAGAACCTTGAGGTATGACTCTTTTTCATTCATTTAACTTTGAAAGTGAGTTTCACACCAAGCCCTAGCTCGCAAAGATATGATGCAGCTTCACACCCTCCGTCGCCACGAGGTACTCCTGCAAAATTGAAATCTAGCAACAGTTATGGTTCACTTGCACGGACAGACTCTTATTCAAGACGGCAAAGAAGCATGCGGCGTGGAAGTGCAGGATCGATATCCGGTTTCAAGAAGCGGGATGATGATGGCGACGCGCCTATTGAGGAAGAGCAAGAAGACGAAGATGAATACGGGAAGCCGATCGAAACTGCAGCGGCCTCGCTGTTGATTGGGACAACGAAGGCCCTTTCTTCGAGTGGTTCACTTTCCCCCATCATTTCAGACGATCAAGCCATCGGGGAAGGCGAGGGTGCTTTAACGGCAGAGTTTCCTTTCAGTATAAATCGTCCTCCTCGCATACCTAGAGAGGGTGATATAAATGACGTTCATCCTTCGACGATATCCATGTCTACAGGAGTGTCAGCCGACGTACCTGACAACAGGTACGGGGGAGATTCTCTAAGCAGTTTTAAGATTACGGATAATCAAGACTACTTGAAAGGGAATCATACGGCAAGTAAAATGACAGACGTTGCGCCACTCAAGTCACCTGAGGTGCCACCGTCAGGTGCAGAGGTCGTGGATGCGGGTAATGAGATCCGAGGCTCTCAATATTCTATCAATTCTTCGACCACAAATGTTCCCGGTTCATCTTCCTCGTCGTTGTCTCCTGAATCCCAACCTCCCCGACATCAACAATCCCCACCATTTGAGCTTGATTCACGAATGGCTCATACGTCTTCCCACACGTTAGTAAACCTCACTCCTTCTTCGACTCTCGTCTCGAAGGACTTGGGCGGTTGCAAAGCACTTGGAGTTGATATCTCTTCAATATCGACTCATGCACAGGCTGAGGCGCTTGTTGAACATTTCAGTCAGCAAGTCATGGAATTTGCTAGTCTTAACGAACAGGAGCTTGAATTCGAGCCCGGACATGATGGTCGCACGCCCTTGAGTGCAAGGCTAGCAGCATACGGCGAGAGTTTGGCTCTGGCGAGAAGGTTGAAAGAGCTGGAAGACGGAGGCGGAAGCGTGGCTAGCGGTGTTACAGCTCGTAGTGCGCTTATGAATGAGGAGAGTATTGGGGCTGATGCCAACGCAATGAATCTATCTGATAGCTCAGAGCATTCTGGTTCATACACACGGAGCGTGGGTGGATTGAAGGGTATGCCATCTCCTCGCTCGGTTGGTGTGAGTTTGAATGGTGTTGTTGGACATCAAAAGAAATCACCGAGACCATCCTCAGCTGAAGGGTGTAAGTTAGAAAATCGCATTGTCTGCCAGCATGTCCTGATGCATTCATCTGCAGTGGCACCCCGCGATCAAAATCTATCTTTATCTAGCGAACTCTCATTCCAGTCTATGCAGTCCATAGTGTCTGCCTCTGCCCTCAGCTATCGAGCAGAGAAAACCCCACCTCGCCAACAGCCTATACCTATGCTCAGTATTTCCGATGCGGAGGACGATACTGTGCACCAGCCACCAGTTGTTATCCAAAGTTTCATCTCCAGGTCACGTACACCAGTCAACGAGCGTGAAGTAGAACACAAGACTGGTATCAGCAGGATGACCTCCTTGGATGGCATGGCATACGTTGATGACAAATTTGGCGAGGCACTCTGCCGTGTCTCAACAGCGCCTTCGCAGGCACCGAGGTTACCGCCCGGAAGAAGTGCGAAGAAACTGTCGAAGATGGGTATTTCGGTTGTAAACCAGGCAGGAATGGCCGCTCCGCATGTGGCGGCTCCGTCCGCAAAGAGATTCAAACTCAAGTCGCTTTTCAGAGTTGGGAAGCCTTGATTTTTTTTGATGCTGTAGAAACCGGGAAATACTGCTTGGCGGTGTTTCCGTCTGTCCCGTGGTATTGTGAATTCTTGTTTCTCGGTTTCTTGATTTTATGGTTTCACTGCAGTGTATATATAGTTCTGGCTGTAACATCGCATGATTTCCCTTGTTTATTTTATCGGTCCCCTTTTTCCTATCTGATTTTGTCTTCGGTCGGTTCCTCCCTCGCTGTACTTGTCAATGCTATCACGTTTAAGCATCGCTTCAATGTTATCGATTTTCTCCTCGCCTCCTGCCTGTCCTCGATTTGGACCACATTCTACCATGTGCATAATTCATTGTCATGTTAAGTCTGAGATCAACTGCTCTGTTATCACACTTTCCCTTAGTATGCGATCAAATTCTCTCTCTTTATATAAAGATACTTGTGCCCACTTTGTACAAGCACGTGAATCCTCTATCAATCATTATTTGATGAATACTTGTGCTCAGAACAGGTTATTGTAAAAGCATTCAGAATGCCTAGGCGAGCTCGTATACACTTTGTTTCAATCCGGTCATCCCTTGTCAATCTCCCGATTTCCATCTACGGGCCCCTACTTGAACGGAGTGTCGTGCGTCTTTTCAAGAATACAGTAACCCGCGTTCACTCAATTTAACAGAGGCCACAACATCTCGCTGTCCATTTGACCCGCATTTCGACTACACGAGCAGAATACGATGACAAGCTCGAAGCGTATGTTGGTTGGACTGGCATGGCTTCCGCTTCTTCATTGGCCCATTTCAATGCGTCCCAGTCTTCTGGTGGGGAGAGTTTCGAAACAATAGAGATAGATCCTCAGTACGCACAAGGACTAGGGTTCTCCCAAGGCGATCTTGTGTGTGCTTGCTCTGATCTTGGTCGCAGGATGTCTTAACGTGTTGACCAGGTTGAAATAGGATTAATCCGTGATATGGGCCAAGCCACTGCGATTGCGACCGAGCCACTTACATCCGATGACTGGGAAATAATTGTGAGTCATTTTTGCTATCCTTCCCGAAGAAACTTGTCAATCAGCCGCAGGAAATACATGCATCACATGTAGAGTCTACCCTTTTATCTCAAGTTAGGGTAGCAAAGGTGGGCCAGGAGATGGATTTTTGGGTGTTGGGAAGAACACGAGTTAGACTACGAGTTGGTCTGTTTGTCAGTCAGATCTCACAACTTTGAGTTGGCTAATGCCGATCCAGTCAGTGTTCAACCCTCTGCCAAGGACGACACCCTGCTGCTCACAACGAACACAGAAGTCAGCATTTCCCCGAAGCTACACAAACAACAGATGCCATTGAAATCGAATGGCCATTCCGTTTCTGCCAAGAATCCTGAAGACACCCCGTCAACTACTAAATTGGAGCCTACAAGCAAGCCTGAAGTCTTGAGGGTGCTCCCCTCTCGCTTTCTTCAAGAAACATCATCTATGCATTCGGGCTCGGAGCTTATTGCATTCGTATCCATCGAAACATTTGACAAGCTTTTCGGGTCGGCCAGTGATGTTGGCACATGTTTCCAGGCTCGGTTCAAGCGGATGCGAGGACCTGCGGACCCAACTTCTATCCAATCAAGTGAAACCGATCCAAACCCTGTTGCGCATATCTTCAAAGCTGGATCATCTGCCAAAGGGAAAGAAAACGAAGATATAGAGGTTTCTGGTCATCTGGGATCTGGAGAAATTTATGTCGGATGCTCGCAAAATGTCATTGATTATCACATCATCTTTTCTGCGCTGACGGAGGGCGTCGAGGAGTGGGACCTAGTCAGGTATACTCTTGTGTTCTTTTTCATCCCTTTTCTGATGACTCTAGAATAACTGCACAAACTCCAGGTGCCTCTATAACTATTGAGAAAACAAATGCACTGACGGACAATATCCCGTACGCTCATTCACGCTGAAGCTCAGTATATTGATCTCACGAATTCTTTCAAGCGCAATTGCCACTGCAACGACTGACCTGGCAGGGATTGATGATATTCTCGGACAGTGTAGTGAACATTGTATCCGTCAATTCATGTTGCATTCTCAGCAAGGCTTTGTACATGGAGGTCAGTATTTACTAAGACTGTCTTCATCTCGATTACTTAGAACGCGTCAGTTTCTGGCCTGCTCCTCACCGGTCGGGCCGGGGTCGGGAAGACTTCGATCGCCCGTGCAGTAGCTAAAGGCTTACAAGACGATTCCAGGACATATACATGTAAGTCCTATGTGCACTGCATCTCAATATCTTATTAATAAGAAAGCTAGATATACATTATGTTGACGTTGAGAAATATGCCGATACACCGGTCTCGATTGTCAAAAACCTTTTGAACTATTGGTTCGACAAAGCCGCTTGGCACAAGCCATCAATAATCGTGTTAGACAACTTGGATAAGCTGCTTAGTGCCGAAGTGGAAGTAGGCCTTTTGTTTCTCTTTTTCATCTTCCCCATTGAATATCCTCTCAAGCATGCAGACTCGTTTCGTTCGAGACAACTCACGGAAATATTCCTTTCTATCTATTCTTCTGCTGCACGCACGGCAGCCGTAGACTGTCATGGTGTCATCATGATTGCTACTGCTGTGTCAACATCCTCAATGCACCCATTATTGAGCAGTATGCATCTCTTTAAAGAAGTTATTCATATACAGCCGCCGAACAAAGATGCCCGACGAGATGTCAGTACATTTAGGTACTCTGTATATTCCACCACCGACCCTTCTATCAGATCCTTTCACGCATCGTCCAGACCAGGCTCGAAGCAGCATTGGACATTACTGTCAATCCTCAAGCACCACTCAACTTCACTACCCTAGCAACGCAAACAGAAGGATACTCAGCGCTCGATCTCCAGGACCTTGTCACTCGGGCCATTCATCAGGTCGCGATGCGGATTACACAGGGCAACACTCCAACGATAGAACTCACTGCCGCTGATTTTTCCAATGCTCAAGCTGATTTCATTCCGCTCTCATTAAGAGACGTAAGGCTGCATAAATCTAGTGTCGCATGGTCCGACATAGGTGGTCTGTATCAAACGAAGCAGATCCTGAGGGAAACATTAGAGTGGCCAACAAAATATGCGCCAATATTTGCACAGTCTCCCCTGAGGTTGCGGTCTGGGTAAGCCTCGTTATGATGTCCGCTGTGTTGCCTTTTGATGTCACCTGATGGTAGTCTACTGTTATACGGCTATCCAGGTTGCGGCAAAACGCTTCTGGCGTCTGCTGTGGCTAAGGAGTGCGGCTTGAACTTTATCAGTGTTAAGGGTCCAGAGATCCTGAACAAATACATAGGTGCAAGTGAAAAGTCCGTAAGTTCATTTTGAACTATAGACACGTTCACAACCTCTCAAGACGCCCAAAAGGTCCGCGATTTGTTTGAGCGAGCAAGTGCTGCCAAACCATGTGTACTATTCTTCGATGAATTTGACTCCATTGCGCCCAAGAGGTATTTCGATTTAATAATGAATCCTTTGGAATGTATGTATATCTAATCACTAGTCCATTCTCCCAGAGGACATGATAGCACGGGAGTGACGGACCGGGTAGTCAACCAACTGTTGACTCAGATGGACGGTGCTGAGGGCCTTCAAGGTGTCTATGTGTTAGCCGCTACCAGGTATGATGATCTTGAGCTCATACAATAGCCTGTTAACGCACACGGCTCAGCCGGCCTGACCTCATTGACTCGGCTCTGCTTCGTCCAGGACGTCTGGACAAATCGCTGCTCTGCGATATGCCAGGTAGAGATGAACGAAGAGATGTAAGATAGGCGATGCGTACTCTCAATCAATTGTGTATCTACTCACATACATCTAGATTCTCACGGCAGTTTCTCGTAAACTGCGTCTTTCACCCTCAATCAACTTGGACGCGTTAGCCGATCAAACAGAGGGTTATTCCGGAGCTGATATACAAGCTGTGGTTTATAATGCACATCTTGAAGTTGTACACGAAAATATCGCCAAGGTACCTGCCCTCGACAAATTTTCTGTTCAAGACGATGAAGAGCCAGTTGAATTTGTCGTCCTGCGAGACAGAAAGAAGGGCCAGAACCAAACGAGTAGAGCAGAACAGACGGCGCTCCAAAAAAGGGTAAGAGCTAATTGTTGCAACCGACTTCGAACAATTTACTCACGAGTCTTGTTCCCAGCTTCGCCGGATCATTGACAACTGTAGGGACAAGAACCGCTCCGAAACTTCCCTACACAATCCAGTCAAGGGTGAAGAGGTTGGGACAAAGCTCCAGGTAATTGATAAACAGAAATTTCCTGTTACTATTTTGAAATGTCCGACCAAGCACGAGATTCACCAAATTCACATTGATAAGGTACTCAAAACCACACGACCTTCCGTCCCTCCAGAAGAACGGATCAGGCTGGAGCGGATGTGAGTATATCCTGTATCTCACGTGCATCGATCCTTGAGCGCTTCTCATTTTACAGATACAAGGCATTTGTTTCGGACAGAAGCGAAGGGCTGCCTGCGCCTCCCGATACTGGAGGAATTGGAAACCGTGTGTCCTTGGGATGATATTGTGAAAAGTACTCTCCTTCGTAAATATTCACCTAGAATTCTATACAGACGGAAACAACAATGGAGGAAATGCCCAAACAGAATTTTCAGCTATATTTTGATGATCTACCTGAGCCTTTTACCCAAGTCTACTGATGCAAGTTTCTTGTGGCTCCGAATCGTGATACCGACGGAAGAACATAATATCCAGTACAAGAACCCTTTTCTTTGGACTAGGAAGGCATCATCATGTTAGAATCCATCATGTCTCACTGTGGGATAAATTGAGCGATTTCTTGTCATTCTATTACTTTTACCCATTCATCCTCCTATAGTGACATTTCTTCCCACCTGAATTTAAAACGAACAGGCATGGACCATACAGGGGTTTCAAAAAGAACTTTAGGAAACACTTATACGCACATCCAGAATTCTGTCAATCTGCTAGGATCACTTCTAACTGTATGAGCCAGACTCATTCGGGATTTCATACACTAGTGGAGATGCGAACCTTACGAGTATGACTTCATAATTGCTGGAGGTGTGTATGCCCCATATATCCAGAATGATTCAAATCTGATGTCCTTGTTGAGGTGATACTGGAGGTGGTGCAGTTGCAGTCCGCCTCGCCGAAAACTCAAAATGGAATGTTCTCATTATTGAAGCTGGTCCATCGTATGTTCCTTTCAAGGCTCAAGACCATTTAAAAATGAACTAGATGTTTTTCTTTTGCTACCGTCGTCCAGGAACCGCGACGTTTTCGCGACGCAGGTACCAGGTCTCTGTCGTGAGCTCCCTAACACTCGCGTTGATTGGAACTATACAATCAGCCCCCAAGTTGGGCTGGATGAACGAAGTCCTGGTTATTCCCGAGTGAAGATGCTTGGGAGATGTAGTTCCCACAGTGAGTGATGAGGGGGTATCAGAAGGATTGGTTGATTCTTCTTCCAAAGATTGGTATACACAAGAAGATCAAAGGATGATTGGAACCAATGGGCGGAAATTATGGGGGATGATGTGTACACCTGGGATAGGATGATGCCCTTTTTACTCAAGGTAAGCTTTTGTGATAGTCAAAATGCAATGTGTCACTTACAAGGGAACTACTAGAACGAAAAGTTGGTTCAGGATTCGGAAAATCAAACTGAAAAGGGGCATATTGACCCTTCTGTTCATGGTCATAGAGGGGCGGTGTCCAATACCGCACCCTACAATAACCACCCAATCAACGAGATGCTCGTACAGACAACACGAGATCTGCCAAATGAGTTTCCATACTTACTTGATATGAACAATGGAAGCCCGATTGGGATCGGTGAGTTTATTGATCAAAGTTTTTTTCAAACACTGAGGACGTTCATAGCATGGAACCAGTTTTCCATCGACCATAAGGGAGAGAGAAACAGTGCTGCTACTGCGTACATAGAACCAGCGGGAAATAACTTGCATGTCTTACTCAAGACATAGGTCACCCGTGTACTCCCTGTAGGCAGTCAAACTCACTTCAGAGGAGTCGAATTTGCAGTCGACGTAGATAGTCCTAGGAAACACATCGTCGCGAGAAAAGAAGTAATTGTTGCAGGTGGAATCTTTGGTACTCCGCAGATTTTGTTGAACTCAGGAATCGGAGATCACAAGGAGTTGCAGGCCCTAAATATCAAGACCCTAGTCGATAACCCGAGCGTAGGCAAGAACCTCACGGACCAGGTAGCGTCGTTCAATACCACGATCCAGAATACTGAGTGAGTGATTCACAGCACGTTGTCGCGTTCATCTCAACTTGGATTGCTGTAGTTTTGATAGGGATACAGCTCTTGCAGAATGGAATGCCACAGGAACTGGACCTCTGAGTTGACCAGGCCATCTCAACCATATCATCTATGTGCGATTCCCAGATGATGCCGCGTTGTTCAGCCAGAGCAATTTCACTGATCCGTCTCCGGGAAAGAACTCGCCGCACATTGAAATGGTCTATTCACAGATAAGCTCGCAGCTACCTCAGACAGCCATCGACTTTCCTACACTTCCTCCAGATGAGTAGATGCACAATCCAGTGTGGAAGAGAAAGAGTTTTGCCCACCATCCCAGCGGTGAAGGTACAAATGTGACTATCCGGGTCCTCGTGGTTAATCTTCATCCTCTCTCGCGTGCGTTTCGAACTTACCACAAATCAATCAAGTTGAACTAACACCAGGTCCAGGTGGTTCTGTTACAACAGCTCGAATCCCTTCGAACATCCAATAATTGATTTTGGTTTCTAATCAAATCCTATCGATGTGGCAAATTTACGGGAAGGAGTCCGAAGTGCTCGTTCATTATATTCAGCTCCTGTTTTCAAAGATTCCGTGTTTGGGACAGTTGTGCCTACCGAGGACGTGCAGTTTGATGGAGACCTCGATGACTTCTTACACTCTGTCGCGTCGCCATTTTTGCATGGTGTAGGCTCTGCTGCAATGTCAGGTCGCAACGCCAGAAGGGGAAGTAGTCAACCCTGATTTTCGAGTCAAAGGAACAACAGGTCTACGTGTTGTTGATGCATCTGTTTTGGTGAGTGATTCTGCTTATGGACATCTTGGCTTCTTCTGAAAGATGGCAGCCTTCGACGACGAGTGGGCATACCCAAGTTTTGATTTGGGGATTTGCTGAACTGATAGCGAGGTCATGAACCTGATGGGGTAGATATATTAGCCAAATTCGAAGTCACCAACCAGCAGTGTAGTCCAAGTTGAACAAAATTGTCTATGGTACACATGGCACACAAAAGCAAGCTGCAAAGATGAGGAATTATAAAGAAGATTGAATGCTGATAATGAGACCATTGCTTGAAGAGAAATTCTAGACTACATATATCGGTGACAGGAGTGCAAAAGATAATAGAAAAAAAGATGAACGGTATAATTAAGTTCCTCACGGAGAGCGGTATCATCACAATTAGCAGCGAAGCTGGATCAGACCATTTCTCAAAGCTTCATCAACCCCTTCATGGCATTCGCAATCGCAAAACTAGACTTGGCCATTGTTTGTCTCGATTCTTTAGTCAATTCTGTCATCTCTTGTACTTCACTCAATCTAGTGGCATGTTCGCTCAACTCGTTAAGGAGTTCCTGACCTTGCTGGACCGAAGCAGCCGGAATATTGTCTTTACAGACCGCAACAATGCTCGATACGATCGTGATGATTTGTGTGATATTGTCATGGAGAACAGACGTTGATGGCGTTGGATTTCGAACACCAGAGAGCACACTTTGGATGGAATATACTATAGATTCAGTCTGTGCATCGAGATAGGACTGTAGCCGCTTCAAATGACAGTCTATTACAGTCAACAAAGCGAGAATACCTACCTTGAGTTCGAACCAAGGATCCTCAGGTCCTTCCCCAATTCCTGAATCATCACTCCCTGCTTCCTGACCACCAGGAGTTCTATCGAAGATCGGCGGGGGCGAGTTAGTCTGTTCCGAGCTACTCTGGTCAGACATTGGTCGAAGGGATCTCTTTCCACCACCACCATTGGTACTCAGGGATGATGGTATAGCGACGGGTGACTCGGTAAAGCGCCCCATGCCTCTGCTTGAAGTTGATACCGAGCTAGCCTTTCTATTATGTCCGTCACCTGACCCTCCAACTGATCTCAACTCCTCAGTGGTGCGCATAGGAACAGAGTTGAAAGGGGATGATGAAGCCCCAGAGGTTAACGAGGGGTTCACGGGCGTAGTTGAATATTGAAACTGCTCAACTTCTGCTTGCGTAGCTTTCCTGATTAGCAAAGTCTTTGCAAAACTGCTGATGCACGCCGAGACATGGCTCGCGGCGGCATCTAGTAGACTGACAGGGGACATTCCAGAGCTCGTTGCATGCGTTTTGGCCGCAGCTACGAGGTTGCTCATTGTCGCATCGGTGCGCTCTCGAAGAGCTCGAAGCGCGTCGATATCGACGTCTGCGCGCTCACGTGCGGGACGACGTTCAAATGCTCGCGTGTCGTCAAGAATATTAGTCACAGCATTGACGACTGCTTTCATTGGTGAAAGTACACGTGTTGGGGCATTGCTCCGCCCAGTGACAAGGAGACTGTCAATAGCAGAAATGAAGGCTGTAATGTGGATATCTAGAACGCCGCCTTCCGACGATACCGGTAATTGATCCTCGACTCGCTCAATTTTGATACCTTGAGAATATAATTGCGAAGTTGCTATTGATGTGATGATATGAGAACTCTTATGATGACCATAGGAAGCCAAACCTACCTTTAACACTCCGAAGTTCGGTCTTTGCTTGTTCATATTTTCGCTTATATTCCTTCAGCTGAGAATCCAGATCCCTAATGACGTTAAGATCATTCTCCTTGGCGGCCATCAACTCGTCATTACGCCGCGAAAGGTCACTGAGTTCATTTACAAGACTCTCTATGTCAGACCGTAGTTGGTCTACAACCTGCTGATCAGTCTATGGACGTGATCGGCGAATATCCGGAATGGAGATATTTTAATCAATCTCACCTGCATTTGTAGGTCTTGTTTATTCCGCTCAAGTTCCTCAACTCGATGGCGTAAAATTTGCATTTCATCCGAGTCATCCTGCATTCGTCTAGAGTCCCTTTCTTTATCCCTCTGTCTGGTTTCTTTCAAGTCGTCCAGTTCCCTCTGAAGAGAAAGAATGGTGTTTGTCCGCTCCTCCAACTGCTGTATTCCCGACCGTTCTCAGTTAATGACATCCAATTAAGAAAAGAGACTCACTCGACGTAGACTCTCTGACTCTTCGATTCTGGCTTTCAACATTGCCTCTTCCTCCTTCCTCTTCTTCTCCGATGTTGTGTTTTCCTCCAAGTCGCGTGAGAGGTTAGAAATTTCGTTTTGCATGGTGGCGATTTTGTATTCGTAACCTCTCTTCATCTTTTCCTGTTCTTCGGACAAACTGCTTCTCATCCTCATCCCTAGGCCAGAACCGGGGCCATCCAAACTCACAGACGACCGACTAAAATACTCTTCACTCCCACTCCTCCGCCCAAGATCACCATCGTCATCTCCTCCCACGTTCCTCAGTCTTGCCGCAAGTCCACCTAGGCCGGCTGGAGGACTTTGTGGAGACATTGGACTGGGATAATCGCTGGCACTATCGGGTTCCCCATCGATGATATACGTGCCTCTTCGAATATCACGGTAGCTCAGGATCTCACCACTTCGTTCATCCATAGTCGTACTCCCGCTTTCTCTCTTGTCCTGACCATACGGAATCTTAATGTCCTCCTCTTCGATTGTGCTCTTTGTAGGAATTATGATACCACTGATAGCAGTCGCACTCTGTGCAGCAGGGACAGTGGATGTGGTTGTGTCACTAGTACCACTAGTACTTACGGCCGCACTTGGTTGACGCCCATATTCATGCCGATCGCCATCCTCTGATCGCCGTAGGCCGTTGAGCTCCTGTGACTGGGCGGATTTCGAGGAACCTGAAGCACCAAAGCCAACGTCAGAATCACGAGCAGCATACAGATCGTCTGGCCTCCTGTATCTATCTTCGCTTGTCCGTCCAGGGTTTTGATAATCCTCATTCAATTGTCTCCTATCTTCAGATGGGCGTTGACTCGCACCACCTCGTTCCCGATCTGAGGACGCACGAACCGGGGTGTTTGAACTAGGTCGGGAACGAGAATGTGATGTAGAATTGCTGGGGAATCCAGGCGCAGGATAGTCGTCATAGGTTGATGACTGAGAATTGCGGCCTCCTGAAGGCTAAGAAGAGAACAAGGAAGCCATCCTAAGCAACAAGATAGAGAGTTGGATCCGTTACTATGGCACGTACATCTTCTTTGAATTCAGGGTATCGGCGGACCAACTCAAAGTAGACATCACTGGAGAGGTCTTCAAACCGGGAGGAGGGAAGGGTTGCGAGTTTTTGGCGTGCTTGATTACGCTTGGGATGAAATTCTTCCCTAACTGGAAGAAAAGGCTCTGTACCAAGATGAATCCACAATATTGATACAAATGAAGGATGCTCACACACCTTGATCATTTTGTTTTCTGCGCACAAGTTCGTCATACACATCGGTTGAGAGCTCATGAAACTGCTGGATGGTGAGCCTAGTGAGTTTCTGGCGAGCAGTTGTCCGGGAATTTGGGGGAGCTGGAGGAAGAGGATCAGCATGGGTACGATGCCGAGATGGGGAGCGCAGGACCTTTGGCGAGATAATCGGCGAGATAGCGGCTGAGCTCGCTGTGATGAATGCGCGAAACCGAGCGGTAGTCAATGGGAGCTTGTGCACGGTGAGTGGTTGTGCGGTAATTGGAAAAACCCGAGAATGTTGTCGGCGTTGGCGACGAGCGTTTCATGGTGCAGCCAAAACCATAACGATGCAAACTCAAGGGCCGCAAACTGGAGCAAACACACCCAAATCCGCCACACATTCTAGATATTCGTATCACTTGTGTCCTCTGTATGTTATCCTGCTACGTTATTATAGAATTAACGTCTCAGGAGTCACCTATCAAGGTAGATGACTGAGGGAGTTTGGACAAAGAGCTAGGTCTTTTCTACAATTGCAAATTCAAGGTCACTAGGTTCATTGCAAACATAGTAGGAAGGTATCATCTCATACGATATGGGTGCAGGGACGGCATGCTATCCCTGTCTCTTAGTTCGGGTGTAGCAGTTCCATTCAACAGTTATCATTGTAGCCTTGTCCAGTGATTACGATAGGGTTTAGACTCAGTCCCTGCACGAAATCTGGTGGCTTGTAATTTGGGGTGACAAGAAGAACACAGTTATCGGAATAACAGAATGAAGAAAAGGTAACAAACAACACACACCAGTCGTATCGTGAGAACGGTCAAATTTTTTCCATGTCAGATCTCCCTTGAACATTTTGTTTAAGCTGCAGCCTCATAGTGACACAGCTTGTGCTCACTCGATATCATCTGAACATTAATATACTATGGTTGCCCTTCACCATAATGAATGACATTGGGCCCACAATCACTTTTAGCAGTCCTTAGTATTACATTACATTACTACCAGCTGTCCCCCAAAGCATCACCAACCATTGGTACTGCCCTGAGCCCGTTTCATTGTCATTTTCAACACACAGCTCTAGATGGCCCCAGCAGAATCCAGACGAGTCTTGCGGCCCATCCTATCTATCCCTGATTAGTCGTTTCACTCATTTAATCCTCGAGAAATGCTGTAGATCAGTTGCCGAAAGCTAGCCAAGTTTTAACTACAGGATATCATTCAATGATACTTGATGAATTGAACTTGTCCAGATTCAGTAGGAACTGAAACACTGGATCAGGTGAATGAGTCATCCTCAGAGTATGGTTGGTATGACCGCCGAAGATCATATGTCAATTTCGACTGTCTCTAGAGATAAATCTAACGATGCTATAATGTCATTTTTTCATTTTCCCTTGCGATGTCAATCTCTGATTATGACCCAAATGGTGTGGCAAGAGTTTTTTAGTGCAGTGATTTATGTGACCTGTAGTGATGTCAAAATATCAACTAAATAAAACGTCAAAAGTCAAGTGTCTGTCAGCTTACCAAGCAATTAAGATAAAAATACACTGATCAATGATGGGAGAGGAATAGATGAAATTTACACTAAGTATGACCGTATTTTTTTTCAGACATGCTTGATTCTCAGATATCTTATGTATGAAACCCAGAGATTTGCAACAGTCCTTATCTTGTTGAGGACAGGAAGCAGTACAGATATTGCTGGGAGATTATATAAAGATATATTTAGAACAGAGTGTTGCTAGAGACACGGGTCCGTGTGATTATATAATCCTTAGATAAGCATTTGATAAGCATTAAAATGATGATAAGCCTATATTAGTCTAATCTAATTATCAAAATAACACAAGGGCATGCCCTCAAAGTCCTCATATTGCCAATTGTATTAGGTGCATTAGATCCTTCAATGCAAGACTCTTCTTCTCAACTACTTCTACTCCAACTAGCATTAAAGATGGAATGGAGCTCTAGAGTTGCTTCTCAAGCCTTGTCAATGGATTGAACCAATTATGGCTCAAAGTTCACTCCCAAGATCAAGTACAAAGTGAGAGCCTAATCGCTTTGAGGCTCAAGTTTAAGAAACTTAAGTCTCTAAGCCATGGCTTAGATAAGCCTTATATAATCACACGGACTCGTGTCTCTAGCAATTCCCCTCCCCTGTGCTTAGTCTGCAGGGACTGTGTACATACAACCCGTTGTTAATTCTTTTTTTAGAAAAACCACATTACAATTACCGGGACTCTATCAGTCCAATTTAATATGCTTTTGATATCAAATTAGACCGTGGTCTCAGTCATGATCAGCAACCGTGAAACCTTCGGAATTGCTTGAAAGATCCGATACCAGAATCGCAGACGATGAGAAGGAAGCTAAGGATAATTTCATATCAAAGTCTTTAGAAGCCATTTTGACGAGTGACAAGTGCTTTGGAAGCCTCGTGGACCACTAACTCAGGTAGGGAGCTGAGCATTTACCCTGGAGCTAATAATGGACAGCCAAGTCTGGCAGCTCAATGGTGAGAGTGTATGGACTAATTAATTTAATTCTTGTCTGGGTCACTCTCGACAAGCTTGGTCTTATTTGGGTGTCAACCCCAAGTTACACTTTCTATGCCTATGAAGTGGCCAGTATCGAGTAGCTTAGATAGTGAACACTCGATGATCTTTCTTTCGCAATTTTATGCAGCCCAGAGGCTATTAGAAACCAGGGAAGAAAGAATAATGTGGTGGCGGAAACACAGTGTAACATTGTAGCGTTGATTGGTAGCCGATTTTCATGTCGATCGTTATTACTAAGCTTTGATTGTCATTCCGAACAATTCATCATTTTTCGCCTGTTTTAAGCGGTCGCAATGACACCTCTGCTCCCACCACACAAAAATCCATGAATATTGAGGAGTACGTGCATTCTTATTCTGAGCGATTGACACCGATCCCTTTTCAGATTCCGTAAAGCGGGCTACGCAACCATAGACCGGATTTGCGATTACTATTACTCCCTGTCCTCACTCCCAGTCAAATCCTCTGTCTCTCCAGGCTATCTCTTTAAACATATCCCCCCAGACTTGCCTCAAACGGGCCAACCTTTCAATGAAATTCTAGATGATTATAGCAAGTTGATCTTACCTGGATTGACAATCTGGCAGCATCCTTCATTCTTCGGTTTTTATCCTGCTGCATGTACATTCGAGGGAATGATAGCAGACTTATTGATTAGCAGTGCCTGTAATCCTGGATTCAACGTGAGTGTGAGGTGAAGGCGTCTCAATCGACTCTGACAATGTCATTCTTAGTGGGCATCCAGTCCAGCCTGCACAGAGCTCGAGATCCTTATGATGGACTGGGCAGCTGGTCTTCTAGGTCTAGACAAAATATTTCTTAGTGGCTCAGGCAAAGGAGGTGGTGTAATACAAGTAAGTTTGCCTGCTTTCATTGTATTCTTTGATAATTCACATTCATGGAAAAATAGACTACTGCATCCGATTCTGCCCTGACTGCGATCGTGGCTGCCCGCGCACGTTACACCCGCACCCATACTGAAGTACCCCATGAATCCTTGATTGTGTACACCACTACTCAAACACATTCTCTTGGACTTAAGGCGGGGAAAATACTTAATTTGAAGGTACGCGCCATCGAAGTTGAAGCCGTGGATGGGTACGCTTTGCGTGGAAGTGCGTTGAAGACAGCCTTGGAGGAGGATTTGAAGAATGGAAATCACCCATTCATTCTCAGTATGATCTAGATTCTTGTCTCATATTTGTCTTCTATCAACTTCATACTTGCAGTCCCGACGATTGGAACGACATCTTCCGGTGCTGTTGACAATCTACCAGAAATTAAACAAGTTGGTATGTTGGTTAGCTAGATTCCCAAGTTTTTGGCCTTATTATCTTTATCAGTTAAAGATCATCCTTCCCTCTGGATCCACATCGACGCTGCTTGGGCAGGTATCGCCTTCTGTTGCCCAGAATATCGCGAGAAATTATACCTTGCAGAAATCAACGAAATAGCTACATCCTTCTGTACTAATTTCCATAAAGTATGTCACGATTCTCGTCGAAGAGCAAAGTATCTGATTACTGATACAACCTAGTGGGGCCTTGTCAACTTTGATTGTTCTGGCTTTTGGGTTCGCGATCGCAAATCACTAACGAAAGCTTTGGATATCACTCCCATGTACCTACGAACAGGAGAAGAGGATTCTAGTATGTCTTTGATCCCCCTGTCACCACACTGTTAAGGAACTTTCCTCTCTGAAGGTCTTGTGGTTAATTATCGTAATTGGCATCTGTCTCTCGGACGTCGCTTCCGTTCACTCAAACTCTGGTTCGTATTCCGGAGCTATGGAAAAGAGGGATTCAGGTCATACATCAGACGTGTACGTTCCACTCTATTGCTCAACCAAAAAATCAAATGATTTACACTGAATCCAGTGTATTGATCTCAACACGTTTTTCCAAGCCAAACTCGCCGAAACGGACCTCCTTGAGCTCTTCACTGAACCTTCTCTCTCACTCAGTGTGTTCCGCATCTCTCCTAGTGTCCTCTCATCACTAGCATCATCGAGAACTATCTCATTGCCTGATAACCCATCTCACTCACCTACGACGTCACTCTCTATCCAGAACGAGCCTACACTCAAGTCAGTAAATCAATTAACGGAAGCCCTTTACTCCCGCCTTTGCTCTCGTGACGACATTCTTTTGACGCAGACCGATTTGAACGGTGTTTTTTGCATTCGATTTGTCGTTGGCTCAGAGCGTACCAGTGTTGAGGATGTTCATCGCGCTGCGAGTATAATTATCAAGGAGGCGGAGATGGTGACTGATGAACATTGTTTCGCAAAATTGTAGGCTAATGGGAAATGAAAATAAGTGTCTATGTGGTATGATTCATTGAGATAAATCAAAATGGCATTTGGTGGGGCCGTTGGGTATGCTCAGTACGGCCGTTAACCAGGACAATGGTCTAATTATTGATGTCGGGAGTATCAGTCGAATAAGTGAAGTCCTAGTATGTCTGATTTGGCAACAAAAATCCCTAGAATTTGTGAGACTTGAGCTAGCGAGATATTTTCGCACTGACAAATACCAGCAAGATCCTCATACAAAGTGAGTATGATTTCCATTTCATACAAATCCACTTTCTTAGTTATCACAGTGAACATTGAACGAGATTACTACTGTACGTCTGCTGTAAGGGTCAATTGATATGTTGATAAGATACACGTTACCAACAAGGAATGCGTACAGTTAAAGGGCAATTATTTCAATGACATTGCGCGCCAGCGTGCCTGAGACAAGCAATTATAATTGTCATGGTCGAATAGCAATAGAGGTAAAATGGACTGCCAACACCGAGAAATATATGCCAACCATGCATACTGATTAGATTGATATTACTTTGATATTATTTGCAGTATTGCACAACCATACTCGACAGAAGAAGACATAATATTAAACAAGCATGCCACTGGTGACATGAATCAGTGTGGTGAGATGTATGGAATTGAAAATGACTACGTACACAATACCAGCGGTTTGAAGTGTGGAGATGAATCCACAAATCATAGCAGATAACGCAATTTGAGCGACAATCCTTCCACGCGAAGGTCCCAAAGCACTTAGCACACCAATCTGAATGCCCAATGATCCAAGATTGGCGAATCCACAAAGTCCATAAGAGGCAATGGTATATGCACGTGGGCTCAGGGGATTGTCGCTGTGAGCGATAGACTGGAGATTCGTATAGGCAGCAAATTCGTTTGCAACAAGTTTTGTAGCAAAAAGTTGAGAGACACGCAATATCTCAGCGCGAGGGCAACCTAGCAGGAAGGTAATGGGGTAGAAGATATACCCGATGATCAGCTCGAGGGTGAGATGGTGAATACCAAACCCTCGCCCAATCCAGGTCAAGAGTCCATTGATGCTGAGAGTCAGATTAGCTGGTAAGATGCAACAAAAAGTATCACTCACGTCGCAACCAGAGCTAGGATGGTTAAGATATTTGTTCTTATTGTAGCAGTTAACAGCCACAGTATTATGAACAATACTAAAGACCTACAAGATTTGGCCTGCAACAATAAGACCAAAAATGGCACCTTGGCTGAAAGCATGAACAGCGTTTGCCTTCATGAAAGATAAGGAGGGAAATTACAGAAATCTAGGCACAAACCGGTCGTTTGCCTTTCTGTTCCCCACGATCGATCAGCACACGACCACGAGTCACTGGTTCCTCAAGTTCAGGAATGCGTATCTTGCTAATCGCAATCGAAGCAGGGACACTCATGACCGAGGAAGTAACCAAGTTTGTAGGAGGAACTCCAAGATTGATGTAAGCAGTCATAACAGAACCGGCAATAGTGGAAAAACCGGAGGTCATACACAGATCTGGATCTACCGTTTAGCAGTCCAGAAGTCATGTAATTGACTCACGAAGTTCGGACCTGGTCATGACTGAAGACAAGATCAATGAGACATTTGACTTTGAATTAAAATTACGCACGATCAACATAAGGCTTGACAAGACAAGCAGACTCTCCTACAGAGACTTGTCAGAGACACCTTTCCTATTTGTCCCAGTAGATTGACCTTGTCCAATCCAAGGAGAGGCAGCGGCGACGATGGCCTCGGCACCAGATACGTTCATGAGCTTGAAGAAGAACCAAGCACTGAAAGAGCTAAACCCATCATATTAATGGACCAAAACTTGGACTCACAAGTTCTTTATAATCCATTGCATTACACCCATGTAATACATCATCTGGACAAAGGCAACGAAGAAAATGATGGCCCCTAGCTACCGCAGCCTCTGGTAAGTCTTGATTCATCCTCAAAACATGGTTCAAGGGCATACTGTGTTGACGAAGAACCAATGTTTTTGCAGTGTTTCGGCATCGAAAAAAAAACCGGAACCAGCATCAGCCTGGGTCAAGAAGTCTGCTGCCAGGGTGGCAATCCAATGAAATATTGAGAAGCCAGCACTACTCTTTAACACAAATAATGCGATTGCCTGCTGAAGGAAGAGGCCGACGATGACAGTAGGCCTTGCCAATAATCAACACCTGACATGTGATGAAAAGAGTGTCACAGACCACGGAATCGCTTTCCTGTTGCTTGAGGTAAGCCAGAAACCACACTGAAAAATTAAAAGCCCAAAAACAGAGATGGCTCGATCACCATATGTGGTGTTCTGCACACAAAGTCAACTGACAAGTAGCTTTATTTTCTGGTCACGCACGTCTTGCAGGGGAAAACCGAAAGCAGAGCCAAAGACAATCGCAAATAAGCAAATCCATCCAAGCCCAAGTCTCGTACGATACGAAAGCCTATAAAATGGGCCTTGAACAGTAGTTTCCCAGATGGCACTGACGGGTCTTGACACGACCGAGTTTGGAATAAAACGGAAAGCAATGATACTTGATTTATGTTAATATCATATTGGAAATAGATGGCGTCACCTCACAAGATGAAGACCCAGGCGAAAAATGTTTGAACAATCCTGGTTTCGTGAACAACGACATAATAAACAGACTGACGTTGGGCGTACCAACGATGGCGAGTAGCAGGCAAGATAGTTGCACTAATCCACCAACCTAGTATTGTTGTCGCAACAGCAGAAAGAATATATGGTCTATATCTAGGGTAAAATGTTGGATACTTTTCATCTTGCCCCGCCTCAACTACTTCTCCGACGGTCTCTGCGCAGACGTTGTTCTGCTTCTCGTACGAGAGAAAATCGGATGAGTGCGCGCTATGCTCAAGATTACCCTTTCCTGTGTCTGCTATGAGCGGTGCTGCAGTAGCCATGGTTCTAGAGGTATTGAAATTGATAGGCCCCAGAGTCTTGATATGTAGCATCATGTGCTGCTTTTATTATGATCAGCCTACCCTAATCTTGACATCAAGAAAATGACAAATAAACCACCCTTTGAGTCGTGGGATGAGATGACCAAAGTTCTTTATCAATGGAGACCCAGACTCACCATCGAGAAGATCTCCCAACTGTGACAAGGGAATCACATGGTCGAAGACTTTGGAGCAAATTCTGTATGTGGGAGGATTTGACAGGATTTGGCAGTACTCTGACAGGTATTTTAAAAATATAACAGTTTTTTTCTTTCAGGACTGAGTTTACACTCTAATAGGTATCCTTTAACCACCACCATCTCCCCTGTTAGTGTAAGACTGTGAAGGACTTAGGGCTGCTCCAAGATAGAGGGTCAGGAAGAACTTGATAGAGTTCTTTATTATATTAGGTCTACTACTTATACAAATTACTGTTGGTCTGTGCACCAAGTTCTTGCACTCACATGACCTTCTGGAATGTTCTATAGTTATGTAATGTGACATCATGCTATAAATAGATTTGGAGTCTATTGTAAAGTCCCATCCAGTTAAAAAGGCCTTTTATTATAACTCTAGGATTTATTGAAGAGTTAGACAATAAAGAAAGATGAATAGAAGACAAATATCTAGACTTTGGAGTGACAGATCAGGAGCATGATAAGATAGGAGAGATAAGTAACCCTTATAATGTCATAAACC